>Ga0182024_10022157_pt1 | contig 11465 bp, 15 predicted proteins | sample P32metaG_FD_120480 | JGI IMG/M metagenome (GOLD analysis project Ga0182024, IMG submission 120480) | Permafrost microbial communities from Stordalen Mire, Sweden - P3-2 metaG (Illumina Assembly) | ecosystem: Environmental > Terrestrial > Soil > Wetlands > Permafrost | place: Sweden: Stordalen... | reverse complement strand
CTCGCCCACCAGCCAGGCCGTGGCCTCGTCGTAGGCCATGACGCAGGTCGCGTTGCCGTGGATGCCCATCTTCTCTTCCAGGCCGACGCAGGCCACGGCATTGCGAGCGCCCAGGGCGCCGTCCGGGCCCGGAATGAACTTCGGCACGATGAACAGGCTGATGCCGCGGGTGCCCGCCGGCGCCCCCTCGATGCGGGCGAGCACCAGGTGGACGATGTTCTCGGCCAGGTCGTGCTCGCCGCCGCTGATCCAGATCTTCTGTCCGGTGATCCTGTAGGTCCCGTCGCCATGGGGAACGGCCTTAGTGCGCAGCAGGCCGAGGTCGGTGCCGCACTGCGGCTCGGTGAGGTTCATCGTCCCCGACCACTGGCCCGAGGCCAGGCGCGGCAGGTAGAGCGCCTTCTGGTCGTCCGAACCGCCGGCCAGGACGGCCGAATAGGCGCCGTGCGTGAGGCCCGGATACATTGAGAAGGCCATGTTGGCCGACGAACTCATCTCGCTGACCGCGAGGTTGACCACGGCCGGCAGGCCCTGCCCGCCCCAGGCCGGATCGGCTCCCAGCGCCGGCCAGCCGCCCTCCACCAGCGCCGTGTAGGCCTCCTTGAAGCCCGGCGGGGTGGCGACCGAATTGTCGGGGCTCCACTTGCAGCCGACCTTGTCGCCGACGGCGTTCAACGGCGCGAGAACCTCGGCGTTGAACCGGGCCGCCTCGTCCAGGATCTGTTCGACGGTGTCGTAGCTCGCGTCGGCGAAGCCGGGCAGGTTCGCGTACTGCTCTATGGCGAGGACGTCGCGAAGCAGGAAGCGATGGTCGCGGACCGGCGGCTGGTAGGCCATCGCGCTCGTCAGGCGTGCCGCGCCACCGAGAGGTCGCGCACGCCGCCAGCCGCGGCCCGCGGGGCGTCTGCCGCGATGTCGCCCGGCAGCAGGTCGGGCCGGACCCGGGCCAGCTGCCCCTCGAGGCGCGCGCAGGCCTCGCGCAGTTCGGCGATGGCGTGGTCGATGTCCTCGCGCTGCTGTTCGAAGGCGACGATGCGTTCGCGGAATTTGCGCAGCGCCTTGGCGTTCTGCGCCGCGCCGCCATCCTCCTTGCCGTAGAGCTGGAGGATTTCACGGATCTCGGCCAGCGACAGGCCGACGCGCTTGCCGCGCAGGATAAGCTGGAGCCGCGCGCGATCGCGGTAGGAATAGACCCGGTTCAGGCCCTGGCGCGCCGGAGAGAGCAGGCCCTTGTCTTCATAGAACCTCAAGGCCCGCGGGGTGCATTTAAACTCAAGGCACAGTTGGCGGATGGTGAAGGTGCGTTCCGGACGGCGGAGTTCAAGGCCCATCGGGGTCTCCCTGCAAAGCGCGCGGGCTCTCAGGGCCCCTCGGCGGGCGGACGCTAGTCAACCCTTACGCGCGCGTCAACCAGAGTTCCGCCTGCCGCTTTTCGACGCTCGCTTCCCCGCTCGCCGTGATAAGCTCGGCTGCAAAAAGGGAGCCTGGGACCATGCGTTTCCTCGTGCATGCGATCGCCGCCGCTGTCGGTTTCTGGATCGCCTCCCGCCTGGTGCACGGGGTTCATGTGCATGGGACCGTCAGCCTGTTGCTGGCGGGCCTGGTCCTGGGAATTCTCAACGCGCTGGTCAGGCCGATCCTGACGCTGCTGACCTTCCCCCTGACCATCCTGACTCTCGGACTTTTCCTGTTCGTGATCAATGGCATAACAGTCTGGCTGGTGACCGCGTTCATTCACGGGGTGCAGATCTCCGGCCTGTGGCCGGCGATCCTGACGGCGCTGGTGATCAGCGTGACGGTGTGGCTGGCGAACATGCTGCTCGGCGGGTTGGAGAGGCGTTGACAACCCCGTCCCGAACGCAATTTGACACGGCCAAGCCCGATGCCCATCTCGGACCCAAGGGACGCCGACTGTGAGGAAGACCATGAAACATCACACCCGGAACGTTCGCCGGAGCGCCCTGCGCGGAGGGCTGCTCGCGGGAGTGGCCGCCGCCCTGATCGCGGCCCCGGCCTTCGCGGCCACCGACAACCCCCGCACGCCCTGTTTCTACATCACCCAGTGGCAGGGATGGAAAGCGCCGGACGCCAACACGATCTACCTCGGCGTCAACATGCACGACGTCTATCGCGTGGACCTGAGCGCGGGCTCGCCGCAGCTCCTGTGGCCGGACGCCCATCTGATCTCCGAGGTGCGAGGATCCAATTCGATCTGCTCGGCGATCGACCTGCAGTTGTCGGTGGCTGAAAACAACGGCTCCGGGGCCAACGGTTTCGGCTTGAGAGGGATTGGCGCCGGCGCCGGCTTCAGGGTGCCCCTCATCGCCCGCAAGCTGACCAAGCTGACCCCGGCGGAAATCGCCGCGATCCCCAAGAAGTACCGCCCCAACTGACGCCGACCTGATCATCGGAGCGCGCGCGGCAGCCGCGGGCGCTGGCCAAATCACGCCAGATCGGCGATTGACCTAGGAAAGCCGCTCCAGTCGAGGATAACGCCGCATGCCGCGCAAGCCCAATTACCAGTTCGAGCGACTGGATCGTGAGCGGGTGAAAGCCGCCAAGGCGGCCGAAAAGGCGGCGGCGAAGCGGGAGCTGAAGGAACGGGAAAACCGCGAGAAGACGGGCGAATCCCCTCAGGACGAATAGACTCAGCCCCTTATGGATCAGACGCGGACGGAGGCGTGCGGTGGGTGAACCTGAGCCACACGACCGCAGAGAGACCCGCCGCCAGCAACCCGACGGCTAGCCAGAGCACACCGCGGACGTCGCGGTCGCCCACAACCTGGGACGCCAACAGCGGACCGAGCGCGGCGCCCAGCAGTTGCGCCGCGCCGCTCTGCATGGCGGTGCGCCGGCTGGGATCGGCGTCGATGGTCATGGGAACCAGGAAGGGGCCGAGGAATAGGCTAACGAGCCCGCCGGAGGCGTTGGCCGCGATGAACAACCAGGCGGCCAGGGGCTGGGAAAACAGCGCCCACACCGCCAGATCGACCACCGAGGTGATGATGAAGACGGTGAAGTAACCCAGACGACCGGCGAGACCGGTCGCGAGCGCCCCGCCCGCCACCTGGGCGGCAAGGGCCACCCAGATCGCGGTGCGCGCCACGCCGGCGCTGAGCCCAGCCTCATGGGCCAGCGGCTGGACGTAGACCCCGACCGCCGCGGCGCCCGAGACGAAGACGAGCATCGCGGCCAGGGCGATCCACCCCCTGGGCGGCGGCGCCTCGCTCTCTCCGCGGCGGACCGGCAGGGGCATGAACCGGGTGGGCGACAGAAGAGCCGGGATCACGCCGACGATCGCCAACACCGCCAGGGCGGCGAAGACCCCATTGGCGCCGTAGGCCGGCACCAGGACCAGGGCCAGGGCGATGGCAAGCAGCAGCTGGGCGACGGTCTGGGTGGTGAAGAAGGCGCCCGCCCATCGCTCCGGCGTCACCGTCCGCGCGATCATCGAGACGGTGATCCACAACAGGACGCCCTCGCTGGCCCCGGTCGCCCCGCGAAGCGCGATGAGCAAGCCGCCGCCCGCCCCGGTGGCCGCCAGATTTAGCGCCGCGACGGCCAGCGACGCCGCCACGCCGATCAAGCGCAGCCGCTCGGGACGGCGGATGAGCCCCATGGCGGCGGTGGCGAGGCCCATGGCGAAGAGTTCGGTCATCGCCGTCAGGCCGATACCCGACGCGCTCAGGCGATGCTCATCGGCCAGGGCGCCCAGAAGAATGGGCAATATGCCCGCGAACATCAGCGAATTGATGCCCACGCCGATCGTCGCCGCCGCCTGCAGGCCCGTGATGGAGGGCCCGACCGCCTCGTGGACGAGATGATCGCCCGTGGGCGGCGTTTTGGCGATCTGCATCACTGGCGTATGATCAGCCACCCCTGACGCGCGAGCGCAAGCGATGGTTTCCGATTCCCCCGGCTCGCCCAACCCTGGCTTGCCCAACCCTGGTTCGCACGACGATTTTGCGATCCGCCTCGAAACCGAGGGGCTCGTCCTGCTGCCCGGCCAGCCCTTCGCGCTGGGGCGGGAAGAGGTCGATCTCGTCTCGCCGCGGTGGTCGGACGGGCGGGCCAAGAACATCAGCCTCTCGGTCCACAGCGACGTGCGCGGCGCAGCGGGGGAAGCGGCCGCCGAGCGGCGTCTGGCGAGCCTCATGGCGCGCTACAGAGACTGGGCGGAGTCGGTGATCCTGGAGAAGGCGCCCCGCTATGGCTCGAGCCTCGAGCGAGGCCGCACCAGTCTTCGCACCCGCGACGTGGCCGAAGGGGCCGAGAGCAAGCGCAAGGACGACCGTCGCCTGCACGTGGACGCCTTCGCCTCCCAGCCCACCGGAGGCAGGCGCATCCTCAGGGTATTCACCAACGTCAATCCGCTGGGCGAGGCGCGGTTGTGGCGCGTGGGCGAGGGGTTCGAGGCCCATGCGCGGCGCTGGGCGCACTCGCTCCGCCGGCCTTGGCCGGGTGAGGCGTGGCTCCTCGCGCGGCTGGGGATCACCCGGGCGACACGGACGCCCTATGACGCCCTGATGCTGGGGCTGCACGACGCCGCGAAGCTCGATGACGCCTACCAGCGCGAGGCGCCCTCGCGCGATGTGATCCTCCCGGCCGGGGCGAGCTGGATCGCCTATACCGACAGCGTGGTGCATGCCGCCATGCGGGGCCGGTTCATGCTGGAGCAGACCTTCTACCTGCCCCTCGACGCCATGGCCGCCCCGGAGACCTCGCCGGCGCGCATCCTGGAGCGAATTCTGGGACAGCGGTTGACCTGAAGGGGAACGCCCCCTCCGTCGGCTTCGCCGCCACCTCCCCGCTTCGCAAGGGAGGAGGAATTCAGCCGTCTCTCCTCCCCTGCGACGCGGGGGAGGTGGCGCGGCGCGGAGCGACGTGACGGAGGGGGCGTCCGCGCCTCGGGCAGCGCCCGTCAGAGCCGCTCCAGCACCGCGTCGGTCATCTCCACCGTTCCCAGCGTCCCGCCGATGTCGCGGGTCCGTGCGCCGGCGGCCAGCGCCGCGTCGACCGCGCGGGTCAGCCGGCCGGCGAGTTCCGGCTGGCCCAGCGACCATTGCAGGGCCATGGCGAAGGACAGGATGGCCGCCAGCGGGTTGGCGACGCCCTGGCCGGCGATATCGGGCGCCGAGCCGTGGATCGGCTCATAGAGGCCAGGCGTGCCCGGCGCGCCGATCGCCGCCGAGGGCAGCATGCCGAGGGATCCGGTGAGCTGGGCCGCCTCGTCCGAGAGGATGTCGCCGAACAGATTGTCGGTGACGATGACGTCGAACTGGCGGGGGTTCTTGACCAGCTGCATGGCGGCGTTGTCCGCCAGCATGTGCTCGAGGATCACGCCGGGAAACTCGCGGCGGTGCAGGGCGGTCACCACCTCGCGCCACAGCTGGCCCGTCTCCATGACGTTGGACTTCTCGCAGGAGGTCACCTTGTTGCGGCGTCCCTCGGCCAGCTCGAAGGCGACCCGCGACACCCGCTCGATCTCGAGGGTGGTGTAGACCTGGGTGTCCACCCCGCGCTTCTGACCGTCGGGAAGCGATTCGACGCCGCGCGGCTGGCCGAAATAGACCCCGCCGGTCAGCTCGCGGACGATCATCAGGTCCAGGCCCTCCACGACCTCGCGCTTGAGCGTCGAGGCGTCGGCGAGGGCGGGAAAGCAGATCGCCGGACGCAGGTTGGCGAACACCCCCATGGCGGAGCGCAGCGCCAGCAACCCTGCCTCAGGGCGCGATCCCCGCGGAACGCCGGCCCATTGCGGTCCGCCCACCGCGCCCATCAGCACCGCGTCGGAGGCCTTGGCGAGCGCCAGGGTCTCGTCGCTCAACGGCGTGCCGATCGCATCGTAGCTCGACCCGCCGAAGGGGCGCGTCTCGATGACGAGATCGGGATAGACGCGCCGCGCGACGCGTTCCGCCTGGGCCGTCACTTCGGGGCCGATCCCGTCGCCGGGCAGGAGCAGCAGGGTGGGCATAGGTCGGCGAACCTTCGTCAGAGGGAGCGTTGCGAGGCGACCTCGTAGGCCACGATGCGCCGATCGGAAACCCCGAGGCCGGCCCCGGCCGCCCGCCAGGCGGCCATGTGCGCGGTCCTGGCATGGGCCGCCAGGGCGTCCTGGTCGCGCCAGATTTCGAAGATGTGAATCAGGCCGGGCTCGGCCACGTCTTCCGCATAGCCGTAGGTCTCGCAGCCGTCCTCCGCCCGCGTGGCGGTCATCATGGTGATCATGTGCGGGCGCAGGGCGTCCAGGTTCTGGGGCGGCGCACGCACCGTGCCGGCGACGATCAGGGTCATGCGTGCTCCAGCCAGGGTTGGTCGAGGGCGCGGCGCGCCTCGTAGTCGGTGATGCGGCCCGCCGCCTGCAGGGTTTCGCCGATGGCGTCCAGCCCCTTGAGCAGCTTTTCCTTGCGGCCGGGATCGATCTCGAAGGCGAACACGGCGCCGGAGGGGGCGGTGACCGTCTGGGCCTGCAGGTCGATCGAGAAAACGTGGTTGCCGCCCTTGGCCTCGCCCATCAGCGCGCGCACCTGCTCGCGCGGCAGGGCGATCGGCAGCAGGCCGTTCTGGAAGCAGTTGTTGTAGAAGATGTCGGCGAAGCCGGAAGCGATCACGCAGCGGATGCCGAAATCCAGCAGGGCCCACGGCGCATGTTCGCGGCTGGAGCCGCAGCCGAAGTTGTCGCCCGCCAGGAGCACGCCGGCGCCGGCGAAGGCGGGGTCGTCGAGTACGAAGCCGTCCTTTGGCCGCCCGTCGCCGTCGAAGCGCATGTCGTAGAACAGTCCCCGCGCCAGCCCCTCGCGGTCCACCGTCTTGAGGAACTGCTTGGGGATGATCTGGTCGGTGTCGATGTTGGCGACATCGAGCGGCGCGGCGCGGGCGTCGAGGCGGGTAAAGGGCGTCATCAGCGTTCAGACTTCCAGAATGTCGAGACCGGCGTAGGCGAAGAAGGCCCGGTCACGTGTAGCGACGGCCAGCCCCAGTTCAAGCGCCTGGGCGATGATCATTCGGTCGAAGGGGTCCCGGTGGTAAGGCGGCAGGTGGCGAAGCTTCGCCACGACCGCCAGTTCGAGGGGCACCAGGTCAATGACCCCATCCTCCAGCAGCCCGCGCACCGCCGCCTCGAAGTCTGTGTGGAAGGGCGCGGGCAGGATCAGCTTTCCGAGGGCGGCCTTGATCGCAATCTCAGCGATGCTGACCACGCTGACGAACCGCACGCCCTGGGTAAGCGCCTCGCGCGCCTCGGGCTTGATCATGGAAGATTGGAAGCCCATCCAAAGAAGCGCGTTGGTGTCGAGCAGATAGGCGTTCACAACTCGCCTTCCGGCTTGTCATCGCCATGGAAGAGCGCCTCGATTTCGGGATCGGGATCGTCGAAATTCGCCGGAAGTTTCCAGCCGAGGTGGTCCCATCGTCCAAACCGGGGAACGCGCCGGGGCGTGGTCGACGCGGCATCGACCGGCACCAGCTTGGCGCGCGGCCTTCCGTTCTTGGCGATGATGATCTCCTCGCCCCCGGCGGCCTCTTCGACCAGGGCCGAAAGCGCCGTCTTGGCCTCGTAGAGATTGACCTGTTTCATGATCGGAGGATACCCTCCTTGACCAAGTTGGTCAAGCTTGACCCGACTCTCGATCGACCCGACTCTCCATGCCGAGCCGGCCGGCTCTGCGACGCCGCATCGCCCCCATTCGAAGGCGCCTGAATGATCGCCATGAGTCGCCACCTCGATTTCGAGGGGATCGAGAACTTCCGGGATTTCGGCGGTTACCTCACCGACTCCGGCCAGATGAAGCACGGCGCGTTCTTTCGCTCGGGCGCGCACGCCGCGGCGAGCGAGGCCGATCTGCGGCGGCTGAGCGAGCTTGGGCTGGTCGCCATCATCGATCTTCGCCGGCCGGAGGAACGCCGGCGCGATCCCTCGCGGCGCTGGCCAGGTTTCTTCGCGACGGTGGTGGAGAACGACATCGCCTCGGAACACCCGGACTGGGCCGCTTCAATGCGGGGCGTCGACGTCACGGTGCAATGGTTCTTCGAAGACACCCTGCGCCTCAACCGCCTGACGCCTTTCGAGCCGCGGCACATCGACCTCTATAGCCGCTACTTCCACACCCTGGCCTCGACCGACGGGCCCATCGTCGTGCACTGCGCGGCGGGCAAGGACCGCACCGGGCTGATCTGCGCGCTCACCCACCACGTCGCCGGCGTGCATCGGGACGACATCATGGCCGATTACCTGCTGACCAACGACGAGAGCCGGATCGACCGCAAGGTGGGCCAGCTGCGCGCCTGGCTGCAGGTCAACACCGGACAGACGGTCCCGGGCGAAGCGCTCCGCGCGGCGGTCCGCGTCGACCCGGCCTATCTTGAGGCCGCCCTCGCCGCCATCCGGGACGCGCACGGCTCCGTCGACGCCTATCTGAGCGACCGGCTGGGCGTGGATGCGGGCCTGCGCGACCGGCTGCGCGCCCGCCTGTCAATCTAGAACGGGGCGGCCAGAACCGCGGTCAGTCGTCTCCCGCCTGGCGCCCGGCCGGCTCGGCGCCGCCCAGCATGAGCGCCGGGGCGCCGGGGACGCCGGCGCGGACGGTGAACACCGCGGTCCCCGGCTTGCGTCCCGCGCGGACAGGGGAGACGTCGAGGCCGGCGGCGGCGAGCCGCGCCTGGGCGGCGGCCGGGTCGGCGACGCGCCAGGCGAGGCCGGTGATCCGGTCCGGGGCGTCTGAGACGGGAGCCTTCAGGTCGGCGCTGATCTCCACCACCGCCCCGCCGCAGCGGAAGAACAGCAGGCGCGATCCCCACTGCGGGTTGACCCGGTCCAGGCGAAGATCGAGGCCAAGCCGCCCGCCATAGAGCGCCACGGCCCGTTCCGGGTCGGGGGTATGAATGACCACGTGGTCGAGGGCGTGAGGGGCGTCCGGCCGCGACGGCGGCGGCGGCGCCGGGCGCGTCGGCGACAGGCTCATCGCCACGCCGTGGGTCGCCTCGGTGGAGAGGCGCGTGTCCCGGCTCGCTATTCCGCGCCGTTCGAGAACCCGGGCGGTGTCGGCGAGGTCATCGGCGGCGAACCCCAGGCTGAAGACGGCCCCCTCGCCCCCCGCGATGATCTCGAGCGCCATGTTGGCCAGCTGGAACCGGACGGCGGCGGCGCCAACCGGCGCGGCGCCCATCAGCACCTCGTAGGCGCGCGCCGCGGCGGCCGGATCCGCGACGGCGAGGCCGACGTGGTCCAGGCCGACGATCACAGGAAGTCGCGCGCGTCGACGATGTGCCCGGCGATCGCCGCCGCCGCCGCCATCACCGGGCTCATCAGGTGGGTGCGGCCGCCGCGGCCCTGGCGGCCCTCGAAGTTGCGGTTCGAGGTGGAGGCGCAGCGCTCGCCCGGCGCGAGGCGGTCGGGGTTCATGCCCAGGCACATGGAGCAGCCCGGCTCGCGCCAATCGAAGCCGGCCTGCCTGAAGATAACGTCCAGGCCCTCGGCCTCGGCCTGGTCCTTCACCAGCCCCGAGCCGGGAACGACCATGGCGCGGACGTGGGGGGCGACGGCGCGACCCTGGGCGACCGCCTTGGCGGCGACGGCGGCGGCGGCGCGCAGATCCTCGATGCGGCTGTTGGTGCAGGAGCCGATGAACACCCGGTCGATCCGCGCCTCGTCGATCCGCTGGCCCGGGGCCAGCCCCATGTAGTCCAGGGCGCGGCGGACGCCTTCGGCCCGGTCGGCATCGAAGTCGGCCGGGTCAGGGGTGCGGCCGTCGACGGCCACGACGTCCTGGGGACTGGTCCCCCAGGTGACCTGGGGAACCAGCGCGGAGACATCGATCTCCACCTCGGCGTCGAAGCGCGCGTCGGGATCGGAGACGAAGGTCTTCCAGGCGCTGAGCGCCATCTCCCAGGCGCCGCCCTTCGGCGCGGAGGGCCGGCCCGTCAGATAGGCGAACGTGGTCTCGTCGGGGGCCACCAGGCCCCCGCGGGCGCCCGCCTCGATGGTCATGTTGCAGAGGGTCATGCGCCCTTCCATGGAAAGCGCCCGAACCGCCTCGCCGGCGTATTCGATTACATGGCCGCCGCCGCCGTTCGTCCCGATCTTGCCGATCAGGGCCAGGGCGAAGTCCTTGGGGCCCACGCCAGGGGCCGGCGTACCGGCGAACACCACCCGCATGTTCTTCGACTTGATCTGGCGCAGTGTCTGGGTCGCCAGCACGTGCTCGACCTCCGAGGTGCCGATCCCCTGGGCCAGGGCCCCAAAGGCGCCGTGGGTGGAGGTGTGCGAGTCGCCGCAGACGATGGTCATGCCCGGCTGGGTGCGGCCCTGCTCGGGGCCGACGACGTGGACGATGCCGTTGCGCGGATCGCCCATGGGAAAGAAGTCGATCCCGAAGTCCTCGACGTTGCGCTCCAGCGCCTGGAGCTGCGCCCGAGCCTCCAGGTCGGCGACGGCGCCGACGCCGAGCGCCTGGCCTTCGGTGGGGATGTTGTGGTCGGCGACCGCCAGGGTGCGGTCGGGACGCCGCACGCCGCGGCGGGCCGCCCGCAGGCCCGCAAAGGCCTGGGGCGTCGTCACCTCATGGATCAGGTGCAGGTCGATGTAGAGGATCGCCTCGCCATTGGCGTCGGTCGAGACGACGTGCGCGTCCCAGATCTTGTCGTAGAGGGTCTTGCCGGACATGGGCCGCATCTAAGCCGCCCGGGCGCGCGCTTCCAGCCCGCGCCTCAAAAAGAGCCGGCCGGCAGCCCAGGTCCCACCGCGACCGAGCCGCCCGTCGTCGCCCCTCCGAGGCACTCCATGTCGGCCAAGGTCTCGCGCACCGCGATGTCGAAGGGCGTCGTGGGGATGTCGCCGAGAAAGCCGCGCAGCTTCGTGTCGTCGAGCCCGATCGGCCTTTCCCACAGGTAGCGCATCTCCAGAAGTTCGCGGAACGTCTCCGAGACCGGCGCGAGGGCGTAGATCAGGAGGTAGGGGAAGGGTTTCAGCGGGATCGCCGGATCGCCGGCGGCGCGCCGGATGGCGCCGGCCAGGGCGTCGCCCCGCGCCAGCCAGTGGCCGGCGAAGTGGAAGGTGTCGAAATCGGCCAGCGCCGCCTCGCGGTCGAGCAGCCGCGCCAGCGTCTCGGCGAGGTCCGGCAGGTAGGCGAAGGCGTGTCCGACATCGACGGGACCGCACGCATAGACGCTCTTCACCCGCCCGCCACGGCGCGTGGTCAGCCAATGGAGGCTGCTGTTGGGGGCCGCGGGTCCGAAGAAGTCGCCGGCCCGGAGCACCAGGGCCCTGATTCCCCGCCGCGTCGCCGCTTGCAGCATCTGCTCCATCTCGACCCGGATCCGGCCCTTGCGGGTGGTCGGAGCCTGGGACGCGGTCTCGCGGATGGTGGGCGATCTGCCGGGAGCTTAGTTGTAGACGTTGCGGGGCAGCACGATCCTCGCCCCGGAGGCCTCGACGGCCGCGATCGTGGCGGTCATCATCGAAAAAGCGG
>Ga0182024_10022156_pt1 | contig 11467 bp, 10 predicted proteins | sample P32metaG_FD_120480 | JGI IMG/M metagenome (GOLD analysis project Ga0182024, IMG submission 120480) | Permafrost microbial communities from Stordalen Mire, Sweden - P3-2 metaG (Illumina Assembly) | ecosystem: Environmental > Terrestrial > Soil > Wetlands > Permafrost | place: Sweden: Stordalen... | reverse complement strand
CCGAGGAGCTGGCCCGCGGCTGGATGAGCGTCGCCAGCATCATCGCGCGCGGCAACTCCTTCTACCGCTCGATCCCGGGCGAGGGCGATGAGCGGCGGCGCAAGATCGAGGCGATGGCCAAGGGGCGCTATCTGGGCGCCGCGGCGCTGTCGGAGCCGGGCGTCGGCTCGGACCTTTCCGGTGTCACCTGCCGCGCCCGCCGCGACGGCGACGACTGGGTGGTCACGGGCTCGAAGTACTGGTGCACCTTCGCCGACGGAGCGGACTTCATCAGCGTGCTGTGCCGCGTGGACGAGCCGCAGGCGGCGCCGGGCGGGCGGGGCGCAACGGTGTCGGTGTCGGTGGAAAAGCCGAAGGGCGAGTTGCCCAAGGGCGTCAGCGGCGCCCCGATCCCGAAGATCGGCTACTACGGCTGGAAGACCTGGGAGCTGCACTTCGACCAGGTGCGCGCCCCGGCCCGTATCCAGGAGACCGGCAATCCGGAGGCCGGCCGAGCGGTGCAGGGCGTCGCCTTCGGCCTCGGCCTCGCCCGAGCCCACACCGCGGCCCGCTCCATCGGCCTGGCGCGCGGGGCCCTGGAGGACGCCATCGCCTACGCCAAGGAGCGGCGGCAGTTCGGCCAGCCGATTTCCGACTTCCAAGCTATCCGCTTCAAGATTGCCAGCATGGCCACCGAGGTCGAGGCGGCGCGGCAGCTGATGTACTACGTCTGCAGCGAGATCGACGCCGGCCGGGCCGGACGGGTGGAGACCTCCATGGTCAAGCTGTTCGCCTCGGAGATGGCCGAGCGCGTGACCAGCGAGGCCCTGCAGATCTTCGGCGGCGCCGGCTACACGACGCTCTATCCCATCGAGCGCTACTGGCGCGACGCGCGGCTGACCAAGATCTTCGAGGGCACCTCGGAGATCCAGCAGCGCATCATCGCCGACACCCTGCTGGGCAAGCCGACGATCCGGGGATCGAACTGAGCCCGGGGTTCCCGACCGTTTATTCTTAACCGAGACGCCGGCTGGAACCCCGCGCTCCGGGGGATGTTTACGCCAATACCCATCAGGCTTAGCCTCCGCCGAAAGGCTGGGAAGGAACGGCCATGACTGAGACGCTCACGATCGCGGCTCGGACCGCGGTGAAGCCCGTTTCTCAATCCGACCGCGTGGCTGAAGGTCGCCGTCAGTTCCTCGGCGGCGCCGGCGCCCTCGGTGGGCTGGCGGTCGCTTCGCCGGCCTGGGCGGCCGGCTTCGTCGAGTTCGATCTACCCGGCGGCCCAAACCGGCGCCCGCTGACGACCGCCTTTCCCGAGAAGGGCGCGATGGTCCTGCAACGCACTCGGCCGCCGTTGCTCGAGACGCCGTTCGAGGTGTTCGACAAGGGCGTCCTCACGCCTAACGACCAATTCTATGTTCGCTGGCACTGGGCGAACATCCCGACGCAGATCGACGTCTCGACCTTCAAACTGAATGTCCACGGCGCCGTCGATCAAACGCTCTCGCTGTCGTTGTCGGACCTCCTGGCCATGCCGCGGGCGGAGCTTGTCGCCGTCAACCAGTGTTCGGGCAACTCGCGCGGTCTGTTCCAGCCGCGCGTGCCGGGCGCCCAATGGGAAAACGGAGCCATGGGAAACGCCCGATGGACCGGCGTGCGGCTGCGCGATGTGCTGGATCGGGCGGGCGTCAAGCGCGGCTCTCCCAGCGTGCGTTTTGCCGGCCTGGACGAGGCCGTCGTGCCCACCGGGCCCAAGTTCATGAAGTCATTGGACGTCGACCACGCGCGCGATGGCGAGGTGATGATCGCCTACCAGATGAACGGCGCCCAGCTGCCGCTGTTGAACGGATTCCCGATCCGCCTCATCGTCCCCGGCTGGTATTCGACATACTGGGTCAAGATGTTGAACAATATCGAGGTGCTGACCACGCCGGACGACAACTACTGGATGGCGACGGCCTACCGCATCCCCGACGTCCCCGACGCCAACGTCAAGCCGGGAGAGACGGGTTTCAAGACGACCCCGATCAACCGCATGACGCCGCGCTCCTTCTTCACGAACGTCAAAACCGGAAAGCCCATCGGACCGAACGGACGCGTGTCGCTAAGGGGGATAGCGTTCGGCGGCGACTGTGGCGTGTCGAAGGTGGAACTGTCCGCCGACGGTGGACGCACCTGGCGGCCCACGACCCTCGGGCTCGACCAAGGTCCCTACAGCTTTCGGCGGTGGAGCGACCAGGTGGTCGCGCCGACATCGGGCGCTCTGACGCTTGACGTGCGCTGCACGAACACGCGGGGAGTGAGCCAATCGGCGCAGCCGATCTGGAACCCCGCCGGCTTCATGCGGAGCGCCATCGAACGCGTGGAACTCCCTGTCCGCAAAGCGGGGCAGGGAGCCGGGTGAGTAGAATGGCCAGAACATTGATCGCCTTCCTGTGCGCCGGCTTGTGTTCAACGGTTGCAGCACGCGGAGCGCCGCCAGCCACCACCGTGACCGGCCGTGGCGTGACTCTTCGTTCGGTGAGCGTCGATCTGCCGTTTGGCGACGCCAGCTTCCCCGGCGGCCCCCCGGCGCAAGCCGTCAACAGCAACTGCCTGGTCTGTCATTCGGCTGGCATGGTGCTCTACCAGCCGCAGCTTTCTCGGCCCACCTGGCAATCGGAAGTCGACAAGATGGTGGGCGCCTACAAGGCCCCGGTCACCACCGCGGACGTGCCCGCGATCGTGAACTACCTCTCGGGACTTCCAGCCAGACCACCGGCCACACCATAGAACGAGCCGGTCGGCGCCGGACAAAGGGCATCCTCACGAACCTGTCTGGCCGCTGTCCAGCCCGTCGAATAGCATGGGCTGCATGTTCCTGGAGAGGCGCGCCATGCAGTTCGGCATCGCTCTGTCGGTGATCAGCCTCGCGCTGACGTCCGGCCCGGCCTGGGCGACCTCATCCGGCGAGCCTCTCACCAAAACCTATTCTGGCGTTACGCAAGCCATTCTCACTTGCATGCAGGATAACAGCCGGAAGAAACACGGTACGGTGTACATCCCCGACGCGAACAATCCAAACAACGGCGAGTCGGAAACCCACTACTATGGCTTGACACGACTGTTGTACGCCTTCGATCCCGTCCAGGCCACGATCACCTATACGATCCGGCACAAGCCAGCCATCGCCTCCACCGGCCAAGTCTGGAATGGAATAAGCGCCGCGATCAAGGCTTGCTCCTGAACGGCAGGTCGTTGAACGGTCCCGCGATCGGGCCTAGCCTCCCCGAAAGGCTCTGGAGGATCGGCCATGACAGAGACGCTGACAGTCGAAGCACCGCAGGACCAGGGGACGGGCGGAACCGTGACCGCGGCCCTGGCCGACATGGTGTCGGGAATGCGGGTGGAGGACATGCCGCCGGCGGCGCTCACGGTCGCCAAGCAGTGCCTGATGGACTGGATCGGGGTGGCGCTGGCGGGGCGGGACGAACCGCTGGTGCGTATCCTGCTGGAGGAGCTGGCGCCATCGGACGCCCCGGGCGGCGTGAGCATCCTTGGCCACGCCCGGCGGGCGCGGCTCGACGATGCGGTGCTGATCAACGGGGCGATGGGCCACGCGCTCGACTTCGACGACGTGATCATGCCGATGGGCCATCCGACCGCGCCGGTGGCGCCGGTGGTGCTGGCGCTGGCCGAGCAGCGGGGGGCGTCCGGGGCGGACGCCCTGGCCGCCTTCATCGCCGGGGTGGAGACGGAGTGCCGGGTGTCGAGGCTGATGGGTCCGTCGCATTATGCGAAGGGCTGGCACTCGACGGCGACGACGGGGACGTTCGGCGCGGCGGCTGCGGCGGCGCGGTTGCTGGGGGTCACCGGCGAGGCGCTGACCCGCGCCTTCGGCATCGCCGGCACCCAGGCGGCCGGGCTGAAGAGCGTGTTCGGGACGATGTCCAAGCCGCTGCACGCGGGGACGGCGGCGCGCAACGGCCTGCTGGCGGCGCGGCTGGCCTCGCGAGGCTTCACCAGCGACATCGACATCCTGGGGTCGAACCAAGGCTTCGCCGACACGCAGTCGAGCACCGTCGATGCTCCGGCGGGGCTCGCGCCGCGCGACGCGCCGTGGGTCGTGGAGGCGCTCTACAAGTATCACGCCGCCTGCTACCTGACCCACGACGCCATCGAGGCGGCGAACCAGCTGCGCATCGAGGAGCGGCTGAGTGCCGAGGCGATCGAGGCGGTGAGCGTGAAGGTCCCGGCCGGGCACCTGGGGGTCTGCAACATCCAGGCGCCGACCAGCGGCCTCGAATGCAAGTTCTCCCTGCGGATGACCACCGCCCTGGCGCTGGCCGGGGAGGATACCTTCCAGGAGAGGTTGTTCTGTGACGAGACGGCGCGACGGGCGGACCTGGTCGCCCTGCGCGACAAGGTCAGCATCGATCCAACACAGGTCGGGCGAGGATCGGTGGTGACGGTTCGGCTGCGCGACGGCCGAGCTATTTCGCGCCAGGGCGACGTCTCGCAGCCCAATCGCGACCTGGTCGCTCAGCAGGACAGACTGGAGCGCAAGTTCCGCCACCTGACCGCCAGGGCCCTCGGCGGCGAGCGGGCCGACACGGTGATCGACATGTGCCGGCACATGGAGTCGCAACCCGACCTCAAGCGGCTGATGGCTCTCTGCCGCGGCGCCTGAACCGCCCGAATGACCGTAAACGATGCGCCTGACCCGTGGCGCGACCCTCTGGACGAGGGACAGGCGGTTGGCGGAGGTCGCGGATCGGCTTGGACTGGCCTTTTGAACACCTCGGTGGAAAGGCTCAGGCACCTGCGCACCGAGCCACTTTTTGGAGTGAGGACCGTCTTCGCCAAGCGTGTGATTCTACATGGATAACGGTTGCGCTAGACCAGAGCGGCCTGCCCCGCGCGAACTGCCACGGCGCCGACCTGAAGGGCCAGGGCTTCCGCTCGGGCGGCGCGCCATCCGACGCGCCGCCCCGAGACCGCCAAGGCCGGCGAGCAGCATCGCCCAGGCGCCGGGCTCAGGGACGCCGGAGCTCGAGACGCCATCTATCGCAAACAGAAATTGCGGTCCGCTAGCTGGTGTGCCGGTGAAGTAGACAGCGTTTGACGTCGGCGTCAGCCCATTGGGATCGCTGCAATAGAAAGCCACATTGCAGACCGAGTAGTCAGCAACGGTGACGTTCGAGTTGCTGAGCCAGTCGGTGGACGTGGTCGTGCTGGAGGTCGACAGCTCGATCCCGTACAGGACCCCGCTCGTCAGCAACGGACCTCCGGAGACAGCGATGGTTTGCGTGAACGGATTGGACCCGACCTGGGAGGTGAACGTCCAGCTGCCGATTTCAGTATCGAACGCGATGTTCGCGGTGTTCGTGGTCCAGAGACTGACCGTCAGGGGGTCGCCATTGACGCTGGCGTTGGAGAACTCGAACGAAACGCTGCTCACGGAGCCTGTGCCGGTGGCGGTGAACTCCTGCGCCGGAGAGTAGCCGCTGTACGAGGGCGACTCGTAGCTGGGGGTCGCTCCCGGGCCCACCGCGGCGCCGGCCGTGTCGTCATAGAGCACCGATGCGCTCGCCGCGCCGGACGCTGCGACCAGCGCTAAGGCGGCGCAGCTTACGAGGAACAGCTTCGACATCAATCACCTCCGTTGCCGCGACCCTGCGGCGCGCGCGTAACCCGTTCGCACTAGGCCCGGATGATTCTAGGCGGCGCCGGGACGTCAGGCGGGGGCGGCGGCGCGCCAGGCTCAGTCCGGACGGCTGGTGACCGTTCGCATCATGAGCCGGATCAGTTCGGCCTGGCGGTTGGTGGCGGTCTTCTCGAAGATGTGGGCGAGGTGGACGTGGACAGTGTGCGGGCTGAGGCCCAACGCGGCGGCGGCCTCCCGCGGGGTCGCGCCCTCGAACAGCGCCAGCGCCACCCGTGCCTCGGCCGGCGTGAGCCTGAACACGGCGGCGAGTTGCTGCGCCGGCGGGCTGACGCCGGCCGCAGGGTCCGTGATGCAGACCACTACGCAGGGTCCGTCTGGCGTCGTAAGCCGGTCAGACCGCAGGGGAGCGATGATCAACGACAAGGGGAGAACCCTGGACGGTGTCGGCAACGCCATCGAGCCGCCGGTCCGGCTTCCCCCGCCCCGCCCCGCGGCCTGGCCGATCAAGGTCTCCAGGCGCCGGGCAGGTTCGTTCGGCGAGGCGCTAAGTCGTCCATGGACGACGCACAATCCCTCCTTTTCCCTGAGCAGCCGCTCGGCGAGCGAGTTCGCGTGGATGACCCGCCCGGTGTCGTCCAGCAACAGCACGCCGTGCAAGGAACGATCGAGCGCCTCGATCAGGCCCACCGCGAAGGCGTCGAGGTTCGAGAACCTGCGGCCCAGATCGAAAGCGCGGATGACATGCGGATGCAGGCGGCGGGCGGTCTCCAGGTCCGAGCGTGCGAACTGGTCTCTGTGTTTCGGCCGGGACACGTTCAGCGTCGACTGCATACCGCCACGCCGCCCCAGCCGCACGATGAGGCACGAATGGATGTCCTGCGGCTTCAGGAAGTCGTTAAAGTATTCAGTGCGGATGAACTCGTCCTTTCGGAACTCGTCCTCGTCCGTCCGCACGTTCAGCGGCCACGCTCCGGCCGCGCCGCCAAGCCGGACGAATGGATTGCGCAACGCGAAGTACTGGAAATAGGTCTCCTGCGCTGCGGGTTCGATGCGGGCGAGGACACCCTGGCCCGACCCGTTGGCAAGGTTCAGTTCGGGTAGCCACGCCTTCGCGCCGCCGACCAGGTCGGCGAACCGCGCAATGACACGCTCCCAGTCTCCGGGTTCGACCGCCGCCCCGTAGAGAAGGTCGAGAAACGCGGCGTAGTCGGTTTCGGTCAACAAACGAGACCACTCCCCAGCCTTGCTACTCCGCAGCCGCGGTGACCGGCGCCGGGGCTGACCGCGCCACGGTCGCTTGGCGGACCAGCGGGATCAGGTCGCGGCCATACTCCAGGGCGTCCTCCAGTGGGTCGAAGCCGCGGATCAGGAAGGTGGTGACGCCCAAATCCCAGTAGTCGAGCATCGCCTCGCAGACCTGCTCGGGCGTGCCGACCAGGGAGGTGGAATTGCCCTGAGCGCCGGTGAGGGCGGCCAGTTCGGTCCACAGCCGCTTGTCGACCACCGGCCCGCGGGCGGCTTCGGCGAGCAGGCGTTGGGAGCCGGCGTTCTGCGGCTCGCGGGCCGGCGATCCGCCGCCGCGCAGGGCCTTGGCCTGTTCGAGGATGCGGTAGGCGCGGGCCCAGGCCTCGTCCTCGGTGCGGCCAAGAATGGGACGGAACGAGACGCTGAAGCGGATGCGGTCGGCGCGGCCGTGGCGGGCGGCGGACGCGCGCACCTGGGCGATGGTGTCGGCGACAGCGGCCAGGCTCTCGCCCCACAGGGCGTAGACGTCGGCGTGCTTGCCGGCGACGGCGATGGCCTCGTCGGACGAGCCGCCGAAATAGACCGGGATGTGCGGCGTCTGCAGGCAGCGCACCGTCGAGGTTGCACCCCGCACGCGATAGTAGGGGCCGTCGTGCTCGAACGGCTTGGGGCTGGTCCAGGCCTGCTTGACGACGTCGAGGTAGTCGTCGGTTCGGGCGTAGCGCTCGGCCTTCTCCAGGAAGTCGCCGTCGCGGGCCTGGTCTGCGTCCGATCCGCCGCTGATGACGTGTACGGCGAGTCGACCGTCCGAGAACTGATCGAGGGAAGCGAGCTGGCGCGCCGCCAGGGCCGGGGCGACGAAGCCCGGGCGGTGGGCGAGCAGCATGCCCAGGCGCTCGGTGGAGTGGGCGGCGAAGGCGGCGACCTGGAAGCCGTCCGCGGCGACGCTGAAGTAGCCGATCAGCACACGGTCGAAGCCGGCGTACTCGTGGCCGCGGGCGGTGGCGGCGACGAAGGCCTTGTCCACCACGCCCGGCCCGTGCGGCGCGACGCGGATCTCCGAGGCGTTGGACGTGCCGATCATGCCGATGAATTCGACGGCTCGCTGGAGCATCACTGGGCCTCTTACGATCGCGTGAGCTTCCCCCACGTTGGGCTTGCCATCGGCCCCTTTTCGACGAAACCTGTCAAGAAGTCCGGCGTGAGCAGTAACCGCCGGTGAACCCCGCGGACGCGGGGCGCGAATGGAGGACGCCATGCGCTTTGGAATCTTCTACGAAATCAGTGTTCCCCGGCCCTGGGGGCCGGAGACCGAGCGGCAGGTCTACGCCAACTGCATCGAGCAGTGCGTCCTGGCCGACCAGCTGGGCTTCGACCATGTGTGGGCGGTGGAGCACCACTTCCTGGAGGAATATTCGCACTGCCCGGCCCCGGAGATCTTCCTGGCCACAGTGGCGGCGAAGACCCAGAACATCCGGGTCGGCCACGGGATCAACGTCTGCGTGCCCGAGATCAACCACCCGATCCGTATCGCCGAGCGCTCGGCGGTGCTGGACCTGGTCTCGAACGGCCGCCTCGACGTCGGCACCGGGCGCAGCGCCACCTGGACCGAGCTCGGCGGATTTCGGGCCAACCCCGACCTGACCAAGGCCACCTGGGCCGAGATCGTCCGCGCCCTGCCGAAGATGTGGATGCAGGAGCGCTACGCCCACGACGGGGTGTGCTTCTCGATGCCCGAGCGCGCTGTAATCCCCAAGCCCTACCAGAAGCCGCACCCGCCGCTGTGGGTGGCGGTGACCAGCCCCGGCACCGAGATCGACGCCGCCGAGCACGGCATCGGCGCCCTGGGCCTGACCTTCAACGACTTCGCCGAGCAGGAGCGGCGGGTGAAGGCCTATCGCAAGGTGATCGTCAACTGCGAGCCGGCGGGGGCGATCAACGACCAGGTGGCCACCGTGAACTTCCTCTACTGCCACGAGGACAACAAGGTCGGCCAGGCGACGGGGCTGCGGTTGGTCGGCACGTTCGGCTATGCGGCGGCCCAGCTGGTCTCGGCGCGCGAGGTCTATGCTTCGCCATCCTACGCCAGCTTCGGCCTGCTGCCGCAGGTGCGGCGCGCCTCGGCGGCGCCCGGCGACGCCCCCGCCCCTCCGCCGGGGATGGCGGTGGGCGATCCCAAGCACATCACCGAGGTGCTGAAGGGCTGGGAAGCCACCGGCGTCGACTGCGTGAACTTCCTGCTCAACGCCCTGGAGACGGTGCCGCAACAGGAGGTGCTGGACAGCCTGCGCCTGTTCGCCAGGGAGGTCATGCCGGCCTTCAAGACCGATGCGAGGGCCGCCGCCCGCGTGGCCGCCGAATCGGAGGGGGCCACATGCCGATCTATGGAGGCTAAACGCCCATCGCGGCCGGGCCGCCGGCGATCCGGGCGCTGGCGCAGGACCGCATCGACATCGAGGCGGCCCAGACCCTGACCTTCACCTTCGAGGTCCTCTCGCAGGCGGCCATCGCCGCCCTGCCGGCGGCGCTCCATCCGCCGTTCCCGACTTATTGTTCACTCGTCGTGCGCCGCCATGACGACGGGCCGTACGGCGCCTTCACCACCGCCGAACTGCGGCTGCACGCCCGGGCCACCAACCATTACGTGGGCTACTGCCTGGGCGCCTTCAGCGACAACGAGGACGCCTGCGCCTGGCTGCGCAACGCCTATGGGCTGCCCTGCGAGGTCGCCGAGGCCGTGAGCCTGAAGAAGCGGCACTATGGCTTCGAGGCGGAGGTGGTCTCGGGCGGCCAGCGACTGCTGGGCGCGGTGCAGGCGACCCCGGGGTTCATCTCGGGCGCCGACGTCCTCTATGTCCAGAACAGCAACCTCGCCGCCCTGGATGGCGTCCCGACCCTGATCGCCGAGGAGTTCGAATACGCCATCCGCGAGGCCAAGCGCGGCGCGGCGGCGTTCCACGCCCTCGACCTCGCCGCCTTCGGCGCGCCGACCCTGACGCTCAGCAACCATCTGCCGTCCACCTGGACAGCCGGCAGTTGGTCCTACATGCCGGTTCGCTTCACCATCGATCCCACCCGCCCGGCCATGGTTGGTACGCGCAAGGTCGGCCAGCCCGCCGCGGCGGCGTGAGGAAAGCGACTTTGGGCGCCGCCCGCGCGCGCCTTTCCGAGTTGAGTCACTGGGCGATCGTTCGCGGCCTCGTCTACATCGGCGTCCTGATCCTGGCCCTGATCCTCTCCAAGGTCCTCACCGTCCCGTTCATCCCGCCGGCGCCGGCGCCGATGCATCAGGTCGGTCAGCTGCTGGCCAATCTGCTCTCCGCCGCCATGCTGCTCGGCGCCTACGTCCTGGCCGTGCGTCAGGTGGAACGCCGACGCGCGACGGAGGCGGACCCGAGGGGCCACGTGGGCTCGTTTGCGATCGGATGCGCGTTGGGCGTCGCTCTGATGGGCGCCGTCTATCTCATCCTGTGGCTGCTGGGCCGCGTCACCTTCCTTCCCGGCGTCGCCGCGGGCGGGCTGCCGGGCGAACTGGCGGCCTGCTTCGCCGCCGCCGTCCTCGAGGAGCTGGCCGTGCGCGCGGTGATCTTCCGGCTGATCGAGGAGGCGGCCGGAACGACCATCGCCGTGGTCGTCTCGGCGACGCTGTTTGGGCTCATGCACGCCTTCAATCCCGGGGCCACCGTGATCAGCAGCGCGGCCGTGGCGATCGAAGCCGGCGTCCTGCTGGCCGTGGCCTACGCCCTGACCCGCAACCTGTGGTTCTGCATCGGCCTGCATATGAGCTGGAATTTCGCCGAAGGCAGCCTGTTCGGCGCCAAGGTCTCCGGCGGGTCGGCCCTGAATCCGCTGATGCACACCGTCCTCACCGGTCCCGACATCGTCACGGGCGGAGCCTTCGGACCCGAGGCCTCCCTCATCGCCGTGGGGGTCACGCTCGTCGCCTCGGCGATCATCGCGACGCTGGTGGTCCGCCGATCCGGCTGGCGGCCGAGGATCCTGCGGCTGCGGTTGGCCTAACGATCGGCGAGCGCGTCGAAGCGGGCCTGGAGGGCGGCGGGGTCGGGGAGGGCTTTCACGCAGCTTTCCACGAGGGCGCGGGTGGCCTCGCGCTGGATGCGGGGGACGTCGTCGGCGTTCCAGGCGACGATCCTGGCCCACACCGGGTCGATGAATGCGCGGCCCTCAACCGGACCCGCCGGCGTCTTGAAGTGGAAGCCGCGCAGCTCGGAGACGAAGAGCTGCAGATAGGCCACGTGGGAAGCCTCGTCCTGGCGGATCTGGTCGATGATGGCGGCGGCCTGCGCGGCCTCGGCGCGGCGCCCCGGGAAGGCTTCCGGATCCTGCATCAGGGCGACGTTGAAGGCGAAGCCGCGCTCGGCCCGGATCTCGATCATCAGGACGTTCATCAGCTGCTTGACCAGCATCTCATGCGCGGCGGGGATCTGGGGCATTTCGCGCCCGTCGGCGCCCGGCCGGCCGGCGCGCTCGGGGATTTCGGGGACCGGATGGGCGTTCTCGCCCAGCACCAGATCGCGCGCCAGGTACCACATCTGGTCGTGGGCCCCGACGTCGCCCTTACCGTCGCCGCCT
>Ga0182024_10022155_pt1 | contig 11467 bp, 9 predicted proteins | sample P32metaG_FD_120480 | JGI IMG/M metagenome (GOLD analysis project Ga0182024, IMG submission 120480) | Permafrost microbial communities from Stordalen Mire, Sweden - P3-2 metaG (Illumina Assembly) | ecosystem: Environmental > Terrestrial > Soil > Wetlands > Permafrost | place: Sweden: Stordalen... | reverse complement strand
CTTTTCCGTGAGTGTCGCGTAGGGCATGGCGAACCAGAACATTACCGCACGATTCTCCGTGCGCGCAATGAAAGTTCGTCAACCGCCCCCCGCCCATATCCAGTTGGCATGTAAGCCGAATTTGCGATCTTACGTTTGGGAACCCCGCGGAAAATCCCGTATCATGGATTTGGTATTCCCTATGGAAAGGACGGATCGCGCGCAAGGTTAAAGCCACTTCGCAAGAAATCGATCCTGCGCAAACTCTCAGACCTTCATGAACCGCTTGATCGAATGCGTGCCGAATTTTTCCGAAGGGCGCGACCTGGCAAAGGTTGACGCGATCGTGGACGCCATGAGCGGCGTCACTGGTGCGTGGGTCCTCGACCGCACCAGCGACGCCGACCACAACCGCTCCGTGGTCACACTGGCCGGCAATCCGGAAGCCGTTGCCGAAGCGGCGATTCGCGGCGCTGGGAAGGCCGCCGAACTTATCGACATGACGCGCCAAAGGGGAGTGCATCCACGCATCGGCGCGACCGACGTGATTCCATTCATTCCCCTGGAAGGCGTTTCCATGGAAGAGTGCGTCGCGCTCGCCTGGTACGTCGGCCAGGAGCTCTGGGACCGTTATCGTATCCCTGTTTATTTTTATGAGGCCGCGGCCACGCGACCCGAGAGAGTGAATCTGGAAAGGGTCCGCAAGGGGCAATTCGAGGGCCTGCGCGAAGCTGCTCTGCGCAATCCCGACCGTTCGCCTGACATCGGCGAGCCGCGCCTTCACTCGACGGCGGGCGCCACCGCGGTGGGCGCGCGAAAGCTTTTAATTGCTTATAATATCTACCTGAATAGGAGGGACGTATCGGTTGCCAGGGAAATCGCCCAGGCGATTCGGTCCTCGAGCGGTGGGCTGCCCCACGTCAAAGCCATCGGCGTGGAAATGAAAACACGGGGCCTCGCCCAAGTTTCGATTAACCTGACGGACTTCGAGCAGACGCCTCTGCACCGCGTCTTCGAGATGGTGAAGAGCGAAGCCGAGCGGCGCGGCTGCGAAGTGATCGGAAGCGAGATCATCGGCCTCGTCCCGCGCAAGGCCATTGAGCTCTCGCCCGAGGATTTCCTGCTGCTCGAAAATTTTTCGCCCGCGAAGGTCCTTGAGAATCGCTTGGCCGCGGTGGCAGGCATTTTGCTGCCAACGCCAGCACTTCCTGCCGAACCCGCGGCAGCGCTCCGCCCGCTGGTGAATTCTTTGCGCGAAGCCGTTCAAGGATTCTCGGACCGTCCTTCAACCGCGCCGCCTAAGGCGCTGCCGAAGTCCAAAGTTGCTATCGACCGCGGACCCGAGGCCGCCGTCAAATCCCATCTGGAAGCGGCTTCCGCGGCAGCGGAAATTTATGAGCGGTTGGTACAACTCGAAGGCATAGCTACGCCGTCTATACTTCCAGACTTGCAAGCGGTGAAACAAGCGGCGATGGCCGCCGTTCGCGGCGCGCTGGAGAGCGCTGACGCGCTTCTGCCCTCGTTACAAGATGCAGGCACGCTCACAAGAATAAAGTCCGGCGCGGCCGAAATTGAAGCAAAATTGACTAGGAAGCCGGTAGCCACAGGAAGATGATTCCCCCTTGGAATCGCACGTCGAATCAAACCTTTGGGCAATTGGCAGGAGGAAGAAAATGAAGTCAGAAAAAATCGTTTGGGTTGCCGCTCTGATCGCCATCTTATCCGTGCTTCCCGGGACAGCCCGCGCGGGGAGTGTCGGGTCCGACATTCTCAGCATGTTCCCCAAGGAATCCGGCGAGCTCGCCTATGCCAACCTGAAGGAAGCGCGGGCCTTTCCCTGGTTCAATCAGTTGAAGGAACAAATGCTGCCCGCAAAATTCCGCGAGTTTGAGACCTTCCTCGCATCAGCAGGCATCGACCCGAACACCCAGGTGACGGAACTCACCTGGGCGCTGGTCCCCAGCAAATCGACGTCTGACAGCAACGGTGGATCCGTTCCAAGCGTGGACTCGATCGTGGGCGTCGCGCTCGGCCAATTTCAGCCTGCTTCCGCCGAAGCCTACTTCACTTCCAAGAAATTGCCCATCGTTAAAGTTCGGACGTTCTCGCTCTTCGCATTTGGCGGCGGCAGCGGGCCAAACGATCTCTTCTTCTTTTTCATCGATTCCAACACCGCCGCATTTGGCCAGCGCCAGCAGCTTGAAAAAATGATTGGCGTCCGTTACGGAGAAGGCCAGGGCCTCTATGCCAACACGGATTTCTCGGCCCTCGTCGATCAAGCCAACGGCAGCGGCACCGTTTGGGCCGTGCTGAACCCGTCCTACACGCGCCTCGCCATGCAGCAGCTTGTGCCAGAAACCGCTCAGTTCCCCGCCGCCGCACAGCTCACTTCGAAACTTAAAGCCATGACGATCAGCATCAAGGGCAGCAGCGGCGTCGATGCCAAATTCGAGGCAGTCTGCGGCTCGCCCGATGACGCCAACACGTTCGCCGCACTCCTCACCGCCGGCCTCATGTACCGCAAATATCAGGTCGGAAACACGAACCCGGACCTCGGCGCGCTCCTTGACAGCGCGAGCGTGACTCCTGCCGGCGACCGTCTCGATGTGAAGCTTTCCCTCACCGACGATCAAATGCAGTCGCTGATCAAGCGCAATACGTTTGTGGTTGCAATGTAGGCGATCAGGTTGAACAGTTTTTCCAAATGCCCCAGGAAAAAGTACCACAGCCACTCCTGGCTGTGCGGTTTTCGCAACTTTCACTTTTCAAGTGCACGATCGGCGATCGACAAAACCGCACAGGCGAGAGTGCATGTGCTACTAAAACCCCGAATCCGCTTAAAAAGTCAGATTGGTCTTCCGGAGTCGCAGCGCGTTCGTGATCACCGATACTGAACTGAAACTCATCGCCGCCGCAGAGATCATCGGGCTGAGAAGAAGGCCAAAAAACGGATATAGGATTCCCGCTGCAATGGGCACGCCAACCGAATTGTAAACAAACGCGAAAAATAAATTCTGCTTGATGTTGTTCATCGTGGCGCGGCTAAGGGCGCGCGCGCGGACGATGCCGCGCAGGTCGCCCTTGATCAGCGTGACTCCGGCACTTTCCATGGCAACGTCTGTGCCTGTGCCCATGGCGATTCCGACTTGCGCCAGCGCCAGCGCCGGAGCATCGTTGATTCCATCGCCGGCCATCGCGACGAAGCGGCCATCTCCTTGGAGTCGCTTGACGACGGCGGCCTTTCCCTGCGGCAGGACTTCGGCCACGACTTCGTCGATCTGAAGTTTTCTGGCCACTGCCTCGGCCGTCGTGCGGCTGTCGCCCGTCAACATCACGATGCGGATGCCGTCCGCGTGCAACTGGCGAATCGCTTCAGGAGTGGTCTCCTTGATTGGATCGGCGACTGTGATTAGTCCCGCGATTTTTCCGTCGACAAGCACGAACATGACGGTCTGGCCATCGGCGCGCAAGGCTTCCGCCTTTGCTGCAAGCGTGCCTGCGTCTGCGTGCAGTTCTTCGAGAAGTTTCTGATTCCCGAGCGCGACCGCGCGGCCTGCGACGCGGCCGCGAACGCCCCGGCCCGTCAGCGATTCAAATGCCTCCGCCGAGCCGGCAGGTGAGACGCCGCGATCCTCCGCGCCCTTGACGATCGCAGCGGCTAGCGGATGCTCGCTGCCCCGCTCGAGCGTAGCTGCAAGCCGCAGCAACTCGCTTGCGTCAAACCCTGAAGCGAGCTCGACCGAAACAAGTTGCGGCTTGCCTTCGGTAAGTGTTCCGGTCTTGTCCACCACCAGCGTATCCACCTTGCGCATCAGCTCGATGGCCTCGGCGTTCTTGAACAGCACGCCGAGCGATGCGCCCCTGCCCATCGCCACCATGATAGACATCGGCGTGGCCAGTCCCAGCGCGCAGGGACATGCAATGATCAGCACGGCGACCGCGTTGACGAGGCCATGCGCCAAACGCGGAGCCGGCCCCCACAGCGCCCAAATCACAAACGTGAGCGCGGAAATTCCAATGACGATTGGAACGAAATATCCCGCGACAACATCCGCGAGCTTCTGAATTGGCGCGCGGCTGCGTTGCGCTTCGCCGACCATTCGCACGATCTGCGACAGAAGAGTTTCGGACCCAACGCGTTCTGCGCGCATCACGAGTGAACCCGTGCCGTTCACCGTCGCGCCGGTGACGCGCGTCCCTTTGAATTTTTCGACAGGAATCGGCTCGCCGCTGATCATCGATTCATCGACGCTGCTCGCGCCTTCCAGGACGAGGCCATCCACTGGAATTTTCTCGCCGGGCCGCACGCGCAGCCTGTCACCGGGTTTCACCTGATCGAGGGGTACGTCCGGTTCCGATCCGTCGTCGCGAATTAGCCGGGCCGTTTTCGGCGCAAGTCCGAGCAGCGCCTTGATCGCCGCGCCCGTCCGGCTTCTTGCCTGCAATTCCATCACTTGCCCGAGCAGCACTAGCGTCGTGATGGCGGCGGCCGCTTCAAAATACACAGGGACTTCCCCGCCTTCGCCTCGAAAGGAAGCCGGGAAAATTTCAGGGAACAGCACGCTCACGACGCTGAATCCGTACGCCACGCCGTTTCCCAAACCGATCAGCGTAAACATATTCAAATTGCGAGTGACCAGAGACCGCCATCCGCGCACAAAAAACGGCCACCCTCCCCACAAGACAACCGGAGTCGCGAGAACAAATTCGAGCCGCTGCCAAGCCCTCGGCGAAGCAACCTGCATCAGCGCCGAAAGCCCTGGAAAAAGATCCGCCATGGCCACGACTAGAATCGGAATCGTGAGCGCCACGCAAACCCAGAATCTCCGAGTCATGCTTACAAGCTCGGGATTCTGCTCCTCCGCCACACTTACCATTTTCGGCTCAAGTGCCATTCCACAGATCGGGCAGGACCCAGGTGCGTCCCTCACAATTTGCGGATGCATTGGGCAAGTGTATTCGGTCTTCGTTGTGGGGAGCGCGACAACGACAGGTTCAAGTGCCATCCCGCATTTCGGGCAGTCGCCCGGCCCCAGCTGGCGCACATCGGGATCCATTGGACACGTGTATTCGTTCGAGGCAGGTTTGCGAACGGCGTGAGGCGCCGCTGCAATTTGGACAACTGGCTGCGAAGCGCCGTGGGCCGCGGCAGGCGCAATCTGCACTGGACGCGCGGACATGGGAGCAATTCCAACAAGCGTCCTTGGCATCAAATATTTTGCCGGTTCAGCGCTGAATTTCTCTTTGCAGCCCGCGCAGCAAAAGTAGTACGTCTTCCCAGAGTGTTCGAGCGTGGCTTTCGCCCGCGAAGGGTCCACCGTCATTCCGCAAACGGGATCTTTTTCCATCGTTCCAACGGGAGTATTTTGCGGGTCCATAACTTCCCTACCTGGAATGCAGGTCCATCAAATTCAGCAGCTCTTCATACATCGCTTCCGCGCGGCCCGGCGCAGTGTCCCGTATGGCTTCGGACGCGCAGTGGCGCAGATGATTCTTCATCAGGGCGCGCCCTACGGAGCGAAGCGCCTCCTGCACAGAGGAAATCTGCACGAGGATGTCGGCGCAGTAGTGGTCTTCTTCCACGAGGCGCTGCAAACCTCGCACCTGCCCTTCGATCCGACGCAGCCGCTTCAAGTTCGACGATTTGATTTCCGGATCGACCGCCAGCGCCTTTCGGCTCGTTTCCTGGGCGCCGCATCCGCAGCTTGCCGAGCCTCGAATCAGTTCTGCTTTTCTCGATGGCATGGAATCTCCACGCATTCCCTTACGCTTCCCCTTTTGTACTATACCCCCTCCCCCTATGTCAAATCGGCGCGATGGGGCTGCACGAAACACCCGCCGGGAGATCGGCGTTCCCGGGCTCGGCATGCTGCTATAATGCGTTCATGACACTCATGGAGATTACCTTCGAATTACAATCGCCACTGCGGCCCGAGCAGTTGCGAGCACTTGGCAGCTTCGCCAATACTTATGGATTGCGGCGTTTTCACGTGGACGAGCAAGCAAACCGCTTGTCGTTCGAGTATGACGCTTCGCGGCTGAAAGAAACGGAAGTTGAGCACGTTCTAAGGCAGGCAAAGATACCGGTATTGCGACGCATCGAACCGGTCGGAACGGTATCGCAAATTTAGAAGATAGCGGGCTCTGCTATCGCGTCGAATGACCTAAGGGAAGAGCGGAACATCAGCGTCTGAACAAAAAGATGGGGGCTCTTGCTTGGGAACAAGAGCCCCCTAAGACGCATTCCGTTTCCCGGCCTTTTTTTGACCGGGGCGTGGGGTCATCCATCCTAGCTTCCCTCTCAGAGGCAGGTGGGAACGACCGGCACTCGTCCTTGAGCAAGCCCCTTCCCCCTCGCTCGCGGATTTGTGAAAGTCGTCTATCGGAATGCGTCCACGATTCCCTGATAGAGCACGCGACGGGCCAACTCACATTCGAAATTCCATTACACGATTTCCTTATTTTTGTTGATGTTTCCGTCGAGCTGCCTCCGATTTCACCCGATCGCAAGCAGCGCAAATCCTGTTTCGGGAGAGCTCTCTCCCACCTCGGGAATCGCTCGATTTTTTTCTGCGAAATCCTCGCAAATTTGAATTGTGAACCACTGAAAGTTGTAATTGTCATCTCAAATGACAGCTTCGTCCCGTTTGGGGGCCGTCTGCCGGGATGCCCAATAGGTTCCCATCAGCACTAACATCCGCGCAAGGGCGGAAAACTCTATTTCATCCCGTTTTGAAACAAAACTCCTTGGAAGTTCCAAAGAATTGCTTTACTTGCTGCTCATTGTTTAGGACTTAGCGTCACCCCCCGGCCACAATTTGGAACCTTGCGTGCCCTGTATCCCGCGAGGCACTACGAATGAAGCGTAAAAAATTGGGCGAAATTCTGCAGGACCGGGGGCAAATCTCCGCTGCGAGCCTTCAGAAATTATTTAAGGTGCAAGAGGGCAACATGATTCGCTTGGGGGAACTGATCCTGGAGCGCGGCCTCGTCGACAAGGCTTCCTTGGTGAAGGCTCTGGAAGAGGTTTCCCATGTCCCCTATCTGGACTGCACGGCAATCCAATGCGAAGTGGCAGTTCTTCAATCCATATCCAGGCCCATGGCCGTTCGTCTGGAAACTCTTCCCGTCCGCATGGACGAGTCCCGTCTGGTGGTTGTGATGGCGGAACCCCAGAACGTGACCACGATTGATGAGCTGCGGTTCTCTCTTGGCAAGGACATATCGCCGCGGTTTGGATTTCGCGCCGAGATTCAGGCTGCCATCGTGCGGAATTATGACCGCATCGAGGGAATCGCGCCCGTAAAACAAACAGCCAATGAGGGCGATCAGGAGACGCGAACAGACCTCGAGTTCATTTCCACCAGTACCCGTCAGGCCAATCGGGAAGCCATCCAGGAAATTCAAGTGGAACTCAACCAGAAGAAGACTCCCGCAGTCCGACTGGTGTCGGAAATCATTCAAAAGGCCATGGCCAAGCAAGCCAGTGACATCCACATCGAGCCGCAAGCCACACTTACCATTGTGCGGATCCGAGTGGATGGAGTCTTGCGCGAATTGGACAGCATCCCTCGAAATTTGCAGAACTCGCTCGTGTCCCGGATCAAGATTCTTTCCGACATGGATATTGGAGAGACGCGCGCCCCTCAGGATGGCCGCTTCATGGTGGCGGTTGGCCAACGAAAAATGGATATGCGGGTGTCAACGCTGCCAACACAATACGGAGAGAAAGTCGTCATGCGGCTGCTCGAGGCCTCGGCCCCCTTATTGAGTTTTGCCGATTTGGGAATTCCCTCGGAAATCGCAGACCGACTGAGGCATGTGCTCGCACAGCCTCAGGGAATGCTGCTGGTGACCGGGCCAACGGGCTCGGGCAAAAGCACGACGCTCTATTCCGCCTTGAATCTATTGCGCAAGCCGGCTGTGAACATCGTCACCGTGGAAGACCCTGTTGAATATGCGCTCCCGGGAATCAACCAGGTGCACATGAATGCGCGCGCCGGACTGACATTCGCGAGTTGCCTGCGCTCGATCCTGAGGCAGGACCCCAACGTCATAATGATCGGGGAAATCCGCGACCTCGAAACCGCTGAAATCGCCATGAAGGCCGCACAGACCGGGCACATGGTTCTTTCCACGTTGCATACGAACGATAGTATTGCGGCCGTTGCCCGCTTACTCGATCTCGGGATTCCTGAATATCTGATTGCATCTTCAGTATCTGGAATTCTTGCTCAGCGGCTGCTTCGAAAGCTTTGCGTTTGCCACACCATGAAGCAAGTCACGCCTGAATACGCCCAGCGCCTTGCTGCCGTAGGGTGGACTCAACCGCCGGACCGCACGGCATGGCCAGAGGGCTGCAATATTTGCGACCACACGGGGTTCAAAGGCCGCGTGGGGGTCTATGAGTTGCTGGTGATCAATGACGCGATCCGCTCCATCCTGCGCGGGACATATAAGCCCGATCTGGTCAAGGCCGCGGCTCAGGCGTCGGGGATGCGCCGGATGCAGGATGATGCTCTGGACAAAATTCAGGCGGGTGTTACGACGTTGGAGGAGGTCCTTCGCGTCGTCCCCATGGATGCTCTGGCGGCATCCGGGTGTGAACAATGTGGCCAGGAGTTACCCCCGTCTTACCGCTTCTGCCCCTATTGTGGCGCCCGCCGCGGTCCGGAAGTCTCTGATTCTCACGCGGGGTCGTCGATCAATGTCAATGAAGGAGTCCTCTCATGATGGAGCGAGAACGCAAGGGCGCATCACCCGTACCAGCGCGCCGGGAACTTCGAATTCAGCATCTCACCGAACTCCATCTAAGCTATGGAGGCGGACTCTGCGAAATTCCGATCCGCCCTCCCGACCTCAGCCTTCATGGGATGTTCGTGAATACTTCGACACATTTTCGGGAAGGAGCTGTCGTAAATCTTCGATTTCGCTTGACGCGGTCGAATGTTGAAGTCCAGACTAAGTGTGAAGTACGTTATTGCCTGCCTGGTACAGGAATCGGGATCGAATTTGTTGGGCTCGGGGATGAAGCGTTTCGAGCGATCGAAAAGGAAATAAGAGCCTTTTCCAGGTCTCGTCACCCAAAAAATAGGCAGGGCCCCCTGCAAGGCGCGCATGTTACTGCTGCGCAATGACTTAAGAAGAAGTCAGCACTTTATTCGGGAGTCCCCAATGGATTCGAAATCTGCCCCGCCGCAACCCGCTGCAGTTACCCAGACCATACCTCCAGCCGCTGATTCGCCGGCCAGGGTCCCCACCGCATCTATTGTGGCGACTTTGCTTCAGGTTTCCAAGCAGGTCAGCGATTTAATCTTCTCGCCGAGCAAAGCGCCCCAAATTGAACTGAACGGGCAACTCCGGGAAGTGAATATCACCGGGGTGGGCAAGCTAACGCCCAAGGCGACTCACCAGATAGCTATCGATCTAATTGGAAACAATGAACTTGCGGCAAGCAAGCTCGAAAAGGAAGGGTCCACGGATGTTTCCTATAGCCTACCCGGAGTGGCCCGCTTTCGTGTGAACATTTTTCGCCAGCGCGGCACGCATGCTATCGTCATGCGCGTGATCCCTCAGGCGGTCCCAGATTTCAAATCCCTCAATCTACCGGTGCAATTGAGTGAAGTTGGGGAGTTGAGGAACGGAATTGTCCTTGTCACTGGTCCGACCGGGTCCGGAAAATCTTCCACTCTGGCCGCTATCTTGAACAAAATCAATGAGGAGAAGGCTTACCACATCCTTACTATCGAAGACCCCATCGAATTTCTACATCTCCACAAGAAATCCACGATTCATCAACGCGAGTTGCACACGGATACGCCCAGCTTCGCTATGGCGCTGCGCGCGGCCCTGCGGCAGGCTCCAAAGGTAATCCTTGTTGGAGAAATGCGCGACAAGGAAACGATCGAAATCGGGATGGAAGCGGCCGAAACTGGACATCTCGTGTTCTCCACTCTGCATACGGTTGACGCGTCAAAGACGATTGAGCGGATCATCGGAGTTTTCCCACTTGCGGATCAGCAGGCGATACGCACCCGCCTGGCTAGATCGTTTCGTTACATCATCTCGCAGCGCCTGATCCCGAAAAAAGATGGGACAGGGCGAGTCGCGGCTATAGAGATTTTGAAATCGACCATGCGGACGCGCGAATATGTTGAAAAGGGTGAAACGGAAGGCAAGTCATTGCTTGATGCGATGCGAGATGGATCAACGGAAGGGATGCAATGCTTTGACGGCGAGCTTGAGCGGATGGTCCGAACTGGAATCCTCGATCTCGAATCCGCACTCAGCTATGCGACGAATGCGGGAAACCTGCGCCTGGAACTGGCCGACCTGGCCGAAGCTACGACAGTGGATGCTTGATCGCGCCTGCAATTCTGTTCTTTCTCAGTAACCCTCTAACAACATGGAGCCACTGAATTCACGCAGGTTTGTGTGCCTCCGGGGTATCGTCAAGTGTATTTCCCTGGCGGCACGGATCCGAACCATCCGGCGGAAATTCGTCCAGCACAGGGGCTCGATTTGACACTCGCAAGAGCGCGCAAAGGTGCCCGTGACTTCTGATCCAGCAGGAACTGACAGCGGCTTGAAGGAGACTGAGGCCAGTGCGGCTGTCGCCTTGTATGAAAGTGACGGCGGAAGTCCTCCATACAGCAAGTTCCGACCCTCGCCTGTCCCGCCTCGAGTCACGGCGCGTGTATTCTTCGTTTTCATCTTCACTTTGAATTTTCTGTTTCTTCTTGTGTCGAGCGGGCGCGTCCGGACAAGGGACGAATTGAATGCCGACCTGCAGGCGGAGAGCCTTGCCACGCGGGGCAGCACGGCCATTCCGCAGGCCGTCACTTTTTACTTTTATGGTAAGTATGATCGCTGGGGAGAGCCACAACCGCCTTACGGTCCCGCGCATGCCGCGTTCCTCATTCCGTGGTATTTCGCGGGCCGCGGAATTCTTGCGATTACTCCGGGGATTCCGTATCGAGCGAGAGACGTAGTGATGGATGCGACAGTTGTGGCCAGCAGCGCGACGTTTGCCGCGCTGGCGGCGGGTTTGGCGTTTCTCATTTTCGCCCGGTTGGGACTTTCTATCCGCGTTTCGGTGATGGCTGGGTCGATGCTGGCTCTCGCCACTCCGATCCTTTCCTATTCCGCTGTGCTCTATTCGGAGCCACTCACGTGCGCATTGTTGCTTGGCGCAGCCGCCGCGCTGTTTTCAGGTGGAGGCAAGAGATTGGTTTCCTGGCAGGAAGCGGCCCTCGGCGGAATGCTTTTGGGCGCAATGATTTGGGTGCGCCCCGCGCATGTGATTGCCGCCCCGGTGTTTCTCGTCGCGCTTCTGGTGCGAGACGGTGAAAGAGGGTGGCGGGCGGTGCGGATCCTTGGAATTATCGTAGGACTGTTCGGGCTCGCGTATTTGTGGCGAAATCATTACCTGTTTGGCGATCCTTTTGATTTCGGATACCCGAGTGTTTCGGACGGCGGCAAGAACATG
>Ga0182024_10022154_pt1 | contig 11467 bp, 14 predicted proteins | sample P32metaG_FD_120480 | JGI IMG/M metagenome (GOLD analysis project Ga0182024, IMG submission 120480) | Permafrost microbial communities from Stordalen Mire, Sweden - P3-2 metaG (Illumina Assembly) | ecosystem: Environmental > Terrestrial > Soil > Wetlands > Permafrost | place: Sweden: Stordalen... | reverse complement strand
TACGAAAACAGCGAGCCAGAGCGTTCATCCGTGCCGCGCATCCCTTGTCCCTCGACGCGATTCCACGCCGAGAGAATCATCGAATGCCAAAATCTGCTATAGGTTTTTCAACAGCCTGCTAGGGCCAAGACTCATAAAACCCACCATACGATAGCAGCAACGAGACAGACGGAGGCGCGGAAGTTTCTTGCGAGCCGGTCATAGCGGGTGGCGATGCGCCGGAAATCTTTGAGGCGGCAGAACGCATTCTCGATCAGGTGGCGCTGCTTGTAGGATTTGCGGTCGAAGCGGAAGGGCTGCTTGCGGTTTGATTTGTTGGGAATGATCGGCTTTGTACCGCGGTTCTCCAGCCATTGCCGCAGTTCTGCGCTGTCGTAGGCCTTGTCGCCGAGAAGTTTCTTCGCCGCTTTGGAGCGGCGGATCAAGCGCTGAGCGGGCGGACAATCGTGCGCCTGGCCGCCGCTCAATAGGATGGAAAGAAGACGGCCTTTAGCATCTGCGATTGCGTGGATTTTCGTATTGCGCCCGCCTCGCGAGCGACCAATCGCCTGCTTCTGTTCCCCCTTTTTGCGCCCGAGGCCGAGCGGTGGGCTTTGACGTGCGTCGAGTCGATCATCTGCGTGTTCGTTGATCGACCGCGTGCGGCAAGTGCGCGGAACAATCGTTCCCATACGCCGCGTTCCGCCCAGCGTACGAAACGATTGTAAACCGTTGTCGGCGGCCCATATTCCGGCGGACAATCGCACCACCGGCAGCCGCTCTTGAGTACATGCACGATGCCGCTGATCACTCGACGGTCGTCCACCCGCTCCTTGCCTCGAACATCCTTCGGCAAATGCGGTTCGATCTGCCGCCACTGTTCGTCGTTCAGCCAAAATAGATTGCGCCGCATGGTCCCTGCTCCGAATCACAGAGACAGAGAATCAACAACCGATTCAGCCAGCAATGCTTTTATTGGGTTTTGGCCCTAGTAGTTTCAGTGCGACGGTGCACTCAGCATGCGCTTAACCCTCTGCAACGCGCGGGCGTTGTCTACGCCGGACTGGCCGACCGGCTAGCAAATCATGGACCGAAGGGCGAGACGGAGGCGTCCATCAAAAACAAACTCGCGCGTGGAACAACTGTTCATTCGAAAGGGAACGACGATCGTGGTAACGATGCAGAGCGCTCCAATACCAAGGAGACCGACGATCACGGCACGATCCCGCCATCCTGCGATTTGAATGCCGCCGACGATCAAGGCGACCCCCAAGGTGCCCCATAAACCGAGAGCGCCAACATCCCAGTGCATCTCGGACTCCCAGCCTGAGTCCCGGAAAGCCTCAAAACGAGGGTGCTCATAGTGCGCCTAAGAGTGGGGATGGACGGCGCTGCCCGCTTGGGGCGTTTGCGCAATAGTACCTGGGCTTATGCGTTACGTTGGCGCAAAGGGACAAAAGCCGCCCGATCGGCGGAATGCAATCAATTTCACAAACCCAGCCGTCCGTGGCGCGGGAGGTGCGCCATGACTGGGTGCTGGGAGAATCGGTTGGAGTAAGGCCCGCGTGGGCGCGGGCGGCGATGGTCGCGTTATGTTGTTCTATTGTGTCTGCTGAAATTGCGGAACTCGACCATCAGTCGAGGCTGAGGACCTGGTATGGGGCTGACGAGAATTTGGTTGCAGAACTCTGTCCGCCTGCGTGGCGTATTGGCAAAAATATCCCGATAATCCGCCCATCCCCAAATGTACATCGTCCTTTGCCCGTGCATTATCTGCAATGCCTGTTCCAAGGGCAGCAAGAAGGCGGTCGTCGTCACTTGGGCGCGAGGACCAATAGCGGTTGCGCTATCAAAAGAAGTATCACCCAAATCAGGAAACGGAAAATCATCCGGCATTGGGCCACCTTCAAAATAACCCCAACTAACCCACATTTTCAGATCAATTGTGGGCGTACTGCCGCTGTTCTCCCAAACGACGATACATCGCCATCCAATTTGCCTTCCCTCTTGATCAGTCAATTCTATGGAGGTGAACCCCCGAACGAACACATAGGGCCGGTTAGTGGTAATCAGGGACTCGTTGGTGTTCTTCTCGGCATCTCGCGCGGCCTCGTTGGCTTTTCGGCTTTGAACAAGGGCCATCCAAGTGAAAAACACTTGGAACAAGGTCGCGAAGAAAAGAGCGCCAGTGAAGGTCGCAACAGGGTCTGTCCAGAATTTCCTCCACCACCTATCATTGCATTCGGCGGAGCGATCAGTGTGGTCGCAAGTGGGCTCTACATACAGCGGTGCGGCTGGCAACGCGCCGCGCGTCAACGCTACCGTGGATGGGCCGCCGTTGCCCTTGGATTTCTGGTCTGTGCCTTTGGGACTCTCGCTCTTTTCTTTGGCGACTGGTGGTCGCCCTTGATCTGTTGGGCGGGGTAACGGAGTCGGAAAGGCACCGAGCAATATCACAAGCGTCGCGATTGTCCCCGCCCTAAAGCGTGTGCGGACCGTCAATTCTTCGCCGCTCAGTGTCATTGCAAATTTATCCTGCTAATGCTTCCTGCTCGAATACTCAACAATATCCGCTAATCAATCGAATTCCTCGAATGAACGGTGATTCCGCTCCATTGCGGTAGTCAAATGTGACGACGGCAGACGCATCGCACGCGCTTCCGTGTGGCTTCAAATACGAATATCGCACTACCACACCCGAACTCTCAGAAATCTGCTCGCTTATAAGGTGGATCGGCTGTTCCAAACTCGAATAGAATTGCGACAGCTGAACTGCCGAAAAAGGACCCGACGTTCTCTTTTCTGGTACCACTAACATAGATGCCGTCTGCCCATCTCCAAGCGCGAGTGCGCCGTAAAACCGTTTCACGACGTCAAGTTCTGCGGACGATGTAGACCCTTCAAGTGAGGGAGCAGGGTTGACTGGAAGCGCCGTTAACTTGGTCGGTTGGTTCAATCTCACCGCCGTATCTGGCAGCACGTCACCGGACACGAGCGTGAGACTATGTTGTCGATTATTTACGGACCACGATTGGAAGCGTTGCAGGAAACTTTGCCCAAGGAGGGGTGTGCTTCGAACATCGGCAACACTGCCGATAACGTTTTCCAATGTGATGCTGCCAACTTTTAGGGATCGAATACGAAATGTGGGTGACGGAACTGTTGACCCATCTGCCAATGTGTACTTTTGGGTACCGAGAAAATCCGACTGCTTCAGCGTATCCGTGCGAAAGAGCGTCAGGACAACATCTGCGGGAATACTCACATCTGCGGCCGCACTATCGATTATGAAGCCAATTGTCAGCGCGCCATTTATCGAAACGGGAACTGCATATACGCCACCGTTTTCTTGCATCGGCACCGACATACCATCGAACTGTTTTCGTTCGACGTGCACCTCGCCTGGTGCCCCTTGACCAAGTTCCGTTCGGCAAATGAGTACCGAGCAAAAGCCAAAAGCGATTATGAGCCGACGGTTCTTGCTCACTATATTGCCTCCCATGCTCCCGCGTAGGAGAGCCGGACTGAATGCCCGATGACTATAATACCGGGACTCCTCGCCGGACGGAGGACGGTGCGTTTGCGGCGACAAAATTCTTGCGAGGGGTTAGCCGTACAAGGGCTCGGTTGTGCGCCGCTTCCGACCGACGTTTAGGCGCTGGATGTTCGCGATCGTCGGGAGAGTACCAAATTTTGTCGCATGATACCCAGGTGATGCCCCGCCGAAAATCGCAGCATAGCCGTTCCCGATAACCCATTGATTTATGTGCGGTATGTTGGCGCAAAGGAAAAATGAATTTGCTGGCTGATCGCCTACCTTTCCGGCGTGGGCGACACTTACGTTATTTCTGGACTTCAAAAGAAGCGGTCGGCTATGGCCGGTCGCATGGTCGATCTCCGGCGCGAGTTGGACAAGCTCCAAGCCGATCTCGTCCATGTCGATGCCGTCCTCAGACTCTATGGCCTGGTGCCAGCGGAAATCCCAAGGGTCGGATGCCGGTCAGGTCGGCATACTTTGGCCGGAATGAAATCAGCCGCCGTTGCCATGACCTATTGGGCGAGAAGGGCGGCATCCGGGCCGACCAAGTGACGGTCCTAGCCATGCGTGACAAGGGGCTTGATTGAATCGGATGCTAAGGGCCGACTTCGCGCGCCGAATCCTTGTGAGCCTGCACAATCTCGTCAAGGCCGGAACCGTTGAGAAGGTTGGACATGGTCGCGGAGTGCGCTGGAATTTACTGTCGAATGTTGATGCTGGGAATTCTTAGGCGGTTACTCGAATGCGCCCCTGTTCTGGTTTGGCGCGGCGAGTGATGTGAATGTCAACGTCGTTTCCAAGGGCGGTCAGATAGTTAAATAACCTATCCACTTTAAAATCCTTGAGCCGACCCCGCACTATGGCGGAAATCTTCGCTTGATCGACTCCCGCAATTTGAGCCGCTCGTAACTGCGTATACTCTCGCTGTTCAATTGTGGCGGCAATCTCGCGAGCAATCCGCACCTTTAGTATGTCCTCTTCCGAACAAGGTAGATTGAAGTCCGCAAATAAATTCCCGCTGCTGTCGGTGACGTTCCGACGCTTACCTTTCTTCCCTTTTTTTCGTATACTCATTCTCAGACCCGGATATGCCATAAATTTCGCGGTAGTGCTGCTCGGCCAGCCTTAGGCGACTCTTGACGAGCGCCACGTCTTGATACGGCGTTTTGCTCCCCCTCTTGGACTTCTTCTGGAATGCATGTAGCAGATAAACTGCTAACCGAAACTTGATTGTATAGACGACGCGGTAGGCGTCTCCGTCTTCTGGAATGACAACTTCCAGAATTTTGGCGCTTCCGAAGCCATGCATCGGAATGGCGCATGTTGCGCGACCACCCTCTCTTGCGGCGTCTAGCGCGAAGACTGCTTCAGACCTTGCTCCCTCTGGGAATTTCATTAAATCCTTGTAGCTGGACGCGATGTAGTGAACCTTCCGTTCCATCTCCGGCACCTGTCAGTCTTCGGGCTTCAGCCCGCCCAGCTCGCAGAGTATTTTTCATGTTCGTCCCCTTGTTGCCCTCGACCGCGCTATTGCAGTCCAAGTGGTCAGCCTCTATATGCTAGAATTAGCATGTTCGGCTTGGGCGCACAAGCCCTCCCGCTAGTGCGAGGGGATTCGGCTGGAGGATGTTTAGAGCGGCACTGGCACTTATTGTCATGGTGGGGGCAGCGGCAGGCCTGCCACTACAGCGTCAGACACAAGCCCATCCGAGCACGACTCAGCAGCAATCCGACCGCAATGAACGCGCGGCAGCGCCAGCGCCGATCATTGTCCAGGTTCTCCCAGCCAAAAAGACCCAACACGAAGCCGCCGAGGAAAAGGCAGAACGCCAAGACCAGTCTGACGCCAATTGGTGGTTGGTGCGGCTGACCGCCGTTCTGGCCTGCATAGGTGTTCTTCAAACCGTCGTTTTTGGATGGCAAGCGCGGCGCCTGAAACAGACGATAGACAAAATGGATGAGATAGCCACTGGGCAGACTGGCGACATGCAGGCATCAATCGGACAGGCAACGCGTGCCGCCGCCGCCATGGAAGGCGTCGCCAACGCGATGGCTGATGTGGCTGCATTCATGGCAACCAACGTCGAGCAGTTGAAAATCACCGTTGCGACCAATAAGCAAATTGCTGACCGGCAGAAACTCGTTAGCGAGCTGCAATTGCGAGCTTACATCAATGCGGTTATTGGCGCCGGGATTTTTCAAGACCGGACGAAAAATCTCAAATTTGAGGGCCGCGTTCTTCTCGTAAACGAAGGGCCAACGCCCGCGCATAAGGCCAAACACATTTGCGACGTTGGTATATTCCCCGTGCCGCTTGCGAATGGTTTTGAGTTCCCCAAAATGGGAACAGCGGCCGCTGGCGAGAATATGATTGGACCGAGACAGAATAGATCTCTTTCTGCGGTCTTGGACTATTTTGTCGCCGATGACGCCGTCGAAGCAATCAAGAGCGGGAACGGACAGGGCTTGTACGTGTGGGGAAACATTACCTACGAGGACGCTTTTGGGCAGGAGCGCAAGACCGATTTCTGCCACCTTCTCACTTGGTTGCCCAATGGCAATGTTTGGGGGTACTACACTCCGAACCGGAACAACGCCACTTAACACAAATGCGGCCAGCGCCGCTCGCGCGAGCACGCGCCTTACTCCAGACGCTCCTCCCGCCAACTAGTCATGGCGCACCTCCCGCGCCACGGGCGGCTCTGCTTCTGGCATTGTCGGATTTCCGCTCTTTGGCGCGGCTTTATGGCAGATGCGCCAACAGACCGTATATATATGGCGACCCCGAGAGGATTCGAACCTCCGACCTACAGATTAGGAATCTGCCGCTCTATCCGTCTGAGCTACGGGGTCTTGGGCCGGGTTGGCCGACGCTGGAAACGCATTCCTTACCGTATTCGAAGATGGGCTAAAATCCCTCCCGGACCATGGGCGCCGTGCCGGATGCTAAGGGAATAACTTCCGGTTGCTGTCCGTCATATAAGTGTGGTTCGGGGCTTTCCGGCCGCCGGCCAGCCCGAGGGGCACGAGCGGGCGAGGCGGATGCGAGCCCCTGCTCGAGGTAGAGCGTGGTCGGCAGCAGGCGTGAATCGTTCGGCGAGGCGCTTATTACGCAGCTTCCTGCGCTGCGCCGTTATGCGCGAGCCCTGGTCGGCGGCTCGGCGCTGGCCGACGACCTGGTGCAGGACTGCATCGAGCGGGCGCTGCGGCAATGGGAAGGCCTCAGGGATGGGCAGCGGCTGGCGAGCTGGCTCCGGTCGATCCTGCACAATTTGTATGTGGACGAACTGCGCCGAAACCGTACGCGGGGACACGAACAGGAGATTGCCGAATTGGCCGATGACCTTTCATTCAGTGCACCGGCACATGACGGCACCATGGCGTTTGAATTCGTGCGCGCCATGGACAGTCTGAGCGTCGAACACCGCCAGGTGCTTTTGCTGGTCGGACTGGAGGACATGAATTACCGCGAGATCGCGGCCGAGCTTGGCATCCCCATCGGAACGGTGATGTCACGGCTGGCGCGCGGACGCGAACGATTGAGGAGTGCGCTCGAGGGCGAGAGGCGCCGGTCTGGCGCCGTCCACGTCCCTGGAGCCCAGGAAATGCGACAATGACGACAGAAATCAGAGACGAGGATCTGCACGCCTACATCGACGGCGAACTCGACGATCTTGGCCGGTCGCGGGTTCAATCCATCGTCGATGCGGACCCTGTGTTGCGCCACCAACTCTCGCTGTACCGGGCGGACAAGGCGCGTCTGGTTTCCCTGTATGGCGGCGGTTTGAACGAGCCACTCCCGCGCGAATGGATTCAGAGGATCGAAGGCCGAGGCGCGCGCCGGCAATGGAACGCCCGGACGACATGGACGATCGCTGCTGCGATGGCTGCGACGGTCGTGCTGGTTCTCGCCGGCTCCATGGCCTACAGGAATTTTGCGCCCGCCACGCGCGAGGACATCGTGGCGGACGCGCTTGCCGCGCGCACGCAGAGCCCGCCGCCCGACACGGTGGTGCCCATCCGTTCGACGCGCGATGCGCAGGTCGAAGCCGCCGTCATGACGCGGGTGCTGGCGACGCAGGTGAAGGCGCCGGACCTGACGAAGTTGGGATTCCGCCTTGTGGGCATGGACGTCTACAACACGCCAGCGCGGTCTTTCGATCTGCGCTATCGCGACGGCAAGGGCAGGATCTTCACGCTCTATCTTCGACGTTCGTCCGGAGCAACGCGCTTCGACCTGTTCGAGGAAAAAGGCTTGCACGTCTGCGTCTGGCAGGACGAAGTCATGGCAACGGTGATGGCCGGCCCGGTTTCCGGCGCCGAGATGGAACGCCTGGCCGGTCTCGTCTATACCAGCCTCACCTGATCGATCCGACGTCATGGCCCGCTTGCGCCCATAGGGGCTAACACAGGCCGAAGGCCCCTCACCCGCGCCGGAGCAGAAATCATCGCAGGTATCTGCGTCCCTCTCCCACAAGGGGAGAGGGGAATCGGAGTCTTGCATCGGCAGCGGGAAATCAGCGCGCGAGGCCCCCTCTCCCCTTGTGGGAGAGGGGAAACATTCAGGTCCTCGCTACCACTCCAAAATGGGTGAGGGGTCGCTCGGGCTCTGTTATCTTAGCGCCTATGCGCCCCCCGGTTCGCGCGGAGCGCGACCGGAGGACGAGCTTCACGCGCGGGCCATGACATTCCTTTGGTCACGAAGCGTTGGAAACGGAGCACAAGCTCGCGGTCGCGCCCAGCACGTGGACGGGCAATCACTTCCGAACGCGCCATTGTCTTGGCTATGCTCAAGGCGGAGACAACCGAATGATCGCCGTCGCCTGCGCATTGTTGAGCGCAGTTGGATTTTACTTCTCGCTCGGCCTGGGCGATCTGTGGTGGCTCGCCTGGATCGCGCCGGTTCCGATCCTGTGGTTCGCCTTCGGCGATGCGAAGCCATGGCCGGTATTCTTTGCGGGTTTCGCGGCTTATGCGCTGGGCGCAACCAGCATTCTGCGTGCCTATGCCGGACTGCTGCCGGTGCCGATTCTCATTCTCGCGATTGGCGCGCCTGCTCTCACCTTCGCCGCCTCTCTGATGGGTGCGAGGCGGGTTGAACGCTCTCTCGGGCCGATTGCAGCCATGGTTGCATTCGCTGCCTTGTGGACGGCATTCGATCTCGCCGCATCCTTCAGCGCCGACGGCGGAACGACGTCGACACCAGCCGCGAGCGAGGTCGGCGCGCCGTTCCTGATCCAGAGTGCGTCGCTTGTCGGGTATCTTGGAATCACTTTTCTGCTCGGCTTCGTCTCGGCCGGCATCGCACTCAGTCTGCGCCTGCGCGATCCGTTGCCTGCCGCGCTCGCCATAACGTTGTTCGTCGCCAATGCGGCCTATGGGATCTGGCGGATATCGACGCCGCCCATGGGCTCGATCCGTGTCGCGCTTATCGACAGCAACGACGTGATGGGTCCGACACGGCGCGCCGACAAAACTGCCGCACTCAAGGACATCGCCGCCTATTCGGCGCAGATCGCAAACCTTCGCGATGCGCACGTGAAGCTGATCGTGCTACCGGAAAATATCGTGCAGATCGCACCGGACTGGCGAAATGCCGCGCAGGCGAGACTCGCCGCCTCGGCGAATGACGTCGGCGCCACCATCGTGGCGGGCTTCAACACATTCCTCGACGGCGCGCAGCGCAATGTTTCCTGGAGTTTCGTGCCCGGCGCATCGCGGCCTGTCACCTATATGAAGCGGCGGCTGGTACCGGTGCTCGAATCTTCCATCTACAAGCCCGGCCCGGGACCGATGGCCCTCGCCGACGGCACGGGCCTCGAAATCTGCAAGGACATGGATTTCCAGGCGATGATCCGCGCTGACGAAATCCGTACGAAACCGGTGCTGCTCGTGGTGCCCGCCTGGGATTTCGACAAGGATGATTGGAGCCATGCGCGCGTCGCCGTGCTGCGCAGCGTGGAGAACGGCGTACCCATGGCGCGCACGGCCCGCGACGGGTTGCTCACTCTCAATGACCGCTATGGGCGCATCATATCCGCCGCGCGCACGCGCGGGGGGTTCCGGACGCTCATCGGCGATTTGCCACTTGGCGGAAACGGCGGCGAGACGTTCTACGACCGCATCGGCGACGCACTCGGATGGATCTGCATCGCATTGGGCATTGGACTTGCGGGCTGGTCATTCCTGAAAAGAAAAAGCGCGGTGTGACGCAGACCCGCTGCCCCTTTCGCTACGCGCATGCTAGGAGGCTCGCGCGGCAGGGCAGGGGACGGCGATGAGCTTGCGAGTAGTCGGTGCGGGATGCGGGCGGACGGGCACCGCGTCGTTGAAATTCGCGCTCGAGCGTCTGCTCCATGCGCCCTGCTATCACATGATCGAAGTGTTCCAGCATCCCGACCACTCCGCGATCTGGCGCAGGGCGGCATTGGGCGAAGAGACGGATTGGGATGCGCTCTTTGCGGGCTACGCCGCCGCGGTGGATTGGCCGGCATCCGCGTTCTGGCCGGAGCTCATGCGGGCCTATCCGGGCGCGCTCGTGCTCCTTTCGCTTCGGGATGCAGAGGATTGGTGGGGGAGCGCAAGCCAGACGATCTTTCCTTCCATTCAGAGCCATCCCGCACCGCCGGAATGGAAGGCCATGATCGCAGACATGTTTCGAACGCGCTGGGGCGCCGACCTGAACGATCGGGAAGCGTCGATTGCCGCCTACAACGCGCACAATGCGCGGGTTCTGAATACCGTGCCGAAAGAACGTCTGCTGGTGTGGCGGACGGGGGAGGGCTGGGAGCCGATTTGCGAGGCGCTGGGTCTTCCCGTTCCGTCAGAACCATTCCCGCGCTCGAACACGCGCGAGGAATTCCGCGCGCGCGCAAAGGCGTACGCCGAGCAGGCAGGAGAAAAGACGACATAAAGATCAGGCGGGGCGAGGGCCACGTTTTGAACGGGAGAACAACGCAGAGACGCGCTGCCAGATTATCAAGGAGGAGACGATGGGACTGTTCGACGGATTGCTGGGTGGAATCGTGGGCGCGGAAATGGCGACGGTGGTCAATGGACTCATCGAACGCCATGGCGGCGTGCAGGGTGTCGTCAACCAGTTGAGATCGAACGGCCTTGGCCCGACGGTGAACTCATGGGTCAATGAAGGGCCGAATGCGGCGGTTGCGCCTGAAGACGTTCATCGAGCATTCGGCGATCAAACGATGAGCGAGCTCGCCGCGAAGTCGGGAATGTCGACCGAGGAGCTGGCGCAGAAGCTTGCGCAAGTTCTTCCGCGCGCCGTTGACGCGCTCACGCCGGGAGGCGAGATGCCGCGTGCGTAAGAGTGATTGGGCTTCAATTTACGCACGCAATTGTCTCATGGCCTGCGCAAGAGCGTAGGCGCCAAGATAACGCAGCCCGAGAGGCCCCTCACCCACGCCGGAGCAGAAATCATTGCACGTAACCGCGTCCCTCTCCCACGAGGGGAGAGGGGAATCGGAGTGCTGCATCAACACCGGAAAACAAGCGCGCGGAATCCCCTCTCCCCTCGTGGGAGAGGGGAAACATTCGAGTCCTCGCTAGCGCTCCGAAAGGGGTGAGGGGCCGCTCGGGCTGGGTTATCTTTACGTCCATGCGCGCCGCTCGAGCGCCGCAATGAAGTCATGAAACTTATCGCACCGCGTGCGCGGCCATGGATTCCGGCGTGAAGAGGCTCGCGGGGTGGGGTGCGGTCACCTTGTAGGCTTCCGGCTGGTCGTTGAAGGCGAAGCCGAAAACATAACCGCCCAGATCGAGATCATACACGAGCTGGCTGCCGAGAATGACAGCGGGAATCTCGGGCATGAGATACATCGTGCCCTGGCCGAACTTCCAGATCTTTCCCCGGTCGTTCCAGGAATCGCTGTAGACGGCGAGCCAGGTATCTTCATCAAGGTAGAGGCGGCGCCGGGACACGACGTCATGGGC
>Ga0182024_10022153_pt1 | contig 11467 bp, 10 predicted proteins | sample P32metaG_FD_120480 | JGI IMG/M metagenome (GOLD analysis project Ga0182024, IMG submission 120480) | Permafrost microbial communities from Stordalen Mire, Sweden - P3-2 metaG (Illumina Assembly) | ecosystem: Environmental > Terrestrial > Soil > Wetlands > Permafrost | place: Sweden: Stordalen... | reverse complement strand
CCGCTTTCACGGCCCCGGGGAGATCCTCTGCGGCTATGTCGATGAGGGTCTGCTGGTTGCGGTAGGCGGCCTTAACTGTGACCCCTTTGCCGGGCGTCCGGATATGGGCCGCATCCGCCGCGTCTACGTGAGGTCTGCCTGGCGAAACCGCGGCATTGGCAGAACACTGGTAGCCGTTCTCGTGGATCACGCCCGCACGCATTTCTCCTGTGTGCGCCTGCGCGCGGAAAATGCCCTGGCGGCAAGTCTGTACGAGAGCATGGGCTTTGTTCCCATCGAAAGCCCGGATGCCAGTCATATGCTGTCGTTGGATAAATCTGACACGTAAGCAGATTCGAGCCTCCTGAATGGCAACTCTATGGTTGCATGTGTGCGGGGTCTGGGCTAAGATCCAGGCAATATGCAACTCGGAGGTTGCGTGAATGGAAACTCAGATCGAGAAGCAAATTGAGATTGCGGCGCCTGTATCGCGGGTTTGGCGGGCTTTAACAGATTCTCGCCAGTTTGGCGAATGGTTCCTGGTGAAGATGGATGGACCGTTTGTTGCCGGGGAGCCTGTGGGCGGCCAGATTACTCATCCAGGGTATGAGCATGTGCGAATGGAGATTGTCATTAAGGCAATCGAACCGGAAACGCTCTTCTCCTACACGTGGCATCCATATTCCATCGACCCGAAGGTGGACTATACCAAGGAGGAGCCGACCCTGGTGGAGTTTCGGCTGAAGCCGATTGCGGGCGGCACCTTGCTCACGGTGACGGAATCGGGCTTTGACAAGATTCCGAGCGCACGACAGGCAGAGGCGTTCCGCATGAATGAAGGCGGATGGGCTCAACAGATGAAGAACATTCAGTCCTATGTCAGCAAAACGTCATAGCAGCGTGCGCGCAAAGGCTAAGGTCTTTGCCGCGCTGGGCGACGAGACCCGGCTATCGCTGCTCGCCAGGCTGTGTGACGGGCAGCGATATTCGATTGCCGAGCTGACCGAGGGGACCAGGTTGACCCGGCAGGCGGTGACCAAGCATCTGCGCGTGCTGGAGCGGGCGCGGATCGTGCACGCAACGCGAGACGGCCGGCAGAGTCTGTTTTCCTTCGATCCGGAGCCGGTGATCGAGATGAAGGAATACCTGGAACGGGTCTCAATGCGATGGGATGTTGCGCTGGCGAGATTGAAAACGTTTGTCGAAAACGACCAACATTGAGAAAGGAGCCCCCATGGCAAACAGCTTTGGCACGGATATTCTGATTCAATCGTCGGATCCAAAGAGTGCAGCGAGGTTTTACGTCGATCATCTTGGATTCGAGATAACCGAAGAAACACCGCACATGATCAGTCTCTGTGGCAAACACATCAACCTGTTTATAGAGCGAGGCCCGGAACTCGGCCCAGTCCTGGAAGTCACGGTTGACAGCGTCGAAAAAGCGAAACAACGCCTGGTGAAACAAGGTTGCAAAATCGTCAAGGACGAGCCGGAGTTTCCGCGATGCTATGTCAAGGATCCGTATGGATTGATCTACAACCTAACCAGCTAAGCAGGCGGTTCTGCGTGAAAGTCGAAAGGGAACCGCAGATCTCTCCACTACGCTGCGCTCCGGTCGAGATGGCAATTCATGTTGAGGCGAATTACGTATTTCCAGTAGAGGTCCGCGGAACTGCAGATCCCTCGGCTACGCTCGGGATGACAAAGGGAAGGGCGAAGCTTCAATGGAAAGCGGCTGCCGGACAGAGGGCGACGGAAATTCTATCCTCAAACAGAATTGTCATCTCGACCGGAGTTGCCATGGGCCTGTGGCCCACCCAAGGTGATGAAAAACGGACTCGGTCCAGCAACCGCTTTCTATGGAACCGCCGCCCTCTCCTTTGTCATCCCGAGCGAAGTCGAGGGATCTGCAGTTCTTCCGCGGACCTTTCGTGGAAAATGTTTTTCGACAGAGCGTAGCGCAGTGGAGAGATCTGCGGTTTCTTCAACACACACTAGAGCCGGCTAGGCCGTGACCAGTTCCAATGACACCACCGCGCGCGGGGGAAGTGAAATTTCCGTCCTGTTCCCTCGAACCCCCACTGGAAACGGCGCCAGCTTAACTTTGTCGGGATGATCGAACGTGTTCCCGGCCGTCATGTCCGCGTGCGTCAGAATCCTTCCTCGCCCTTCAAGGATATTTCCACTCGTCAATCGAATACGCGCGGCGACCGTTGAGTCCAAAGATGGATTCGTGATGGTAACGGTGACATTCTTGCCATTCAACGATGCCGAACCCGACAGTCCGGGTATAGCCGCAGTCCCATTACGCGAAGGGGCCTGTAGCTCATCGCAGCGAATATGCATTTGGGCCAGTTGCGATCGCATATGATTGCGATACATTTCGAAAATGTAATAGACCGGTGTGCGCACAAACCGGTCCCCTTGCGCCAGAAAGAGCGAATGGATGCAATTGATGGTCTGCGCCACATTCGCCATCGCAATCTTATCCGCGTGCCGGTTAAAGATGTCGAACGTGACGGCCGTATGGAGCGCATCCCGCAGCGTGAGCGGTTGGCTGAGCAGATAAGCCGGACCGATTTCCTCACCGCGCCGGTACCAGACACCCCACTCGTCGACCACCAGCTTGGTGTGGTGCTCGGGATCGTATTTGCCGATCGCCTCCCAATGCTTCTCGATGACAGTCTCGGTCCGCAAGCCTTCGCGGATCACGTCGTACCATCCACGAGCGTCGAACGTAGCTACTTTCTCGGGGCTGTTTCGAAAGTCTGTGTAGTAGTGCACAGACAGACCATCTACCCGCGAGTGGTGACCGTCTTGCATGGCGTCGAAGAAGCCCGTCGTCCACCCGAGGTCGAGATCTTTCGAATGGCCGCGCGGGCCGACCGCGACCAGAAACGGCTTAGGGTCGTACGCTGGAAACTGGGTGACGAACCGCCTGTACAACGTGGCATATTCGGCGGGAGTCATATCTCCACCACAACCCCACGATTCGTTGCCAACACCCCAGAAACGGACGCCGAATGGCTCTCTATCTCCGTTCTCCGCTCGCTCGGTTGCCAGGGATACCGTCCCTGAGGGAGCGTTGCAGTACGACACCCAATCATGAAACTCTCGCGGGGAACCCGAGCCCATGTTTGCGGCGAGGTACGGCTCTGCACCGCACAGGCGGCACAAGTGCATGAACTCGTGAATCCCAAACTGGTTGGTCTCGGTGCCATCCATGCCCTTTGGCATGCTCGCCTGCCAATAGTTATAAGTGCGGGGACGTTTTGCCGGTTCGCCGATGCCATCTCGCCAGTGATAGCCGTCTGCAAAACAGCCGCCCGGCCAGCGATAATTCGGCACCCCAATGCGCTTCATGTCGTCGATGAATTGCTTACGAATGCCGCCGACATTCTCGATTTTCGAGTTCCGTCCTACCCAGATCCCGTCATAAATGACTCCGCCGAGATGCTCGATGAATTGTCCGTACAAATGCGGGCTGATTTCCGGACCCGCATCCTGGGGAGTGATCTCAATATCCGCGTCCGCAGCGAAGGCCGGGCGCACCCCAGCCACGGCTCCTGCGGAAACATAGGCGCTGGTTCGAAGAAAGCTGCGGCGATCCATCCCGTCAGAGTAAACCCAAATATTCAGGATGGGCACACCGTGATGGTAATGGCCTTTCGCGCTCAGGAGAAAACCATCTTCCTTACGCCCTCGCGCACCGTTCCCCAGGCGCGGCTCTCCGGATCCACCACATCAAGATGGTCGGCGGAAGGGACCATGTTCACGGTCGCAGTATCCCCCAGCCGGTGCGCCATCTCGGCCCATCGCGCCGGCAGCTCCGGGGGAATCTGATCGTCTTCTGAGCCCTGAATCAGAAGCTGAGGCACGTGAAAGGGCAAGAGATCACCTGGATTGGCTGCCTTATACCGATCCGGCAGGTCCTGCGGACGGCCGCCCATCAAGGCAAACACTTCCTGCTTGTCGTGAGCAAAAGTGAAATATCCCGAGAGATCGATGGTCAACCGTAGATCGACCGCTCCCGCGAGCGAGATCGCCCCATGCAACGGAACCTGCGGCTGGGGGTGATAAATCTCGCTGCCGCGATCGAGGTGATGTCTTCCCGCCACCCAGAACGCCAGGTGACCGCCAGCCGAATGGCCCATCGTGATCACCCGGGATAGGTCCAGCGGATAGCTCTTCGCGAGGGTCGCGACAAAATCGAAGCCTGCCGCAACATCCTGAAATGTTCCCGGCCAGCCTCCGCCTGGGTCGCCGACTCTCCGGTACTCGACTGACCACGTCGCGATCCCTTCCCTCTTCAAGGCCGAGCATAGATAACCGGCATAGCCCAGGTCGTACTCTGACTTCCACCATCCTCCGTGGAAGAAAACCACCAGCGGCACCGGGGTCCGCGTCTGCGGGATCCAAAGGTCCCCGAACTGATAGGCGCCCGCGCCATAGTGAATACGATGATCCGCGGGCAATACAGGCCGGGACAGGACGTCCATCGCTAGAGCAGCTCCACGATGATCGGCGTGTGGTCGGACGGTCTTAGCTGAGCCCGCGGCCCTCGATCAATCTCGCAGCTTACCAGGCGATCGGCCAATGCCGGCGACAACAGGAAATGGTCGATGCGGATACCGCGATTGTGTTCGAACGCCTGGCGGAAATAATCCCAGAAGGTGAATTGGCCGCTTTCGTCGGGATGTAACGACCGGAACGCATCGACGTAGCCGAGATCGAGCAGCGCCCGATAGCGCGCTCGCGGCTCTGGTTGGAACAGCGCGTCCCGTATCCACGAGGCAGGCTTGTGGCAATCAATATCCTCTGGGATGACATTGAAGTCGCCGCCAATCAACACCGGCAGACCCTCCCTCCGCCACGCGCTCATTTTGTTGATCAGCCTGTCCATCCAGGCCAGCTTGTAGAGGAACTTGTCGGTGCCCACCGGATTGCCGTTGGGAAGATAAATATTGACCACGCGGATGCCCTCGATCGTCATCTCCAGATAACGGGCATGGCTATCTGCCTCATCGCCGGCAAGCGTTGTGTTGATGGTTTCCATTGGGTGGCGCGATAGAACGGCCACTCCGTTATAAGCCTTCTGGGTCACCGCCACGCTTTCGTAGCCCAGCCCTTGGAACACCAGGGCGGGAAACTCCGTCGCCTTCAACTCCTGCACCAGGAGCACATCCGGCTCGCGCTGTTTGAGCCATGCCGTCACGTGATCCATCCGTGCACGAATCGAATTTACATTCCAGCTAGCGATTTTCATGCTTCTCTCCCATGATTTGAGAATCTCACAACGTTTGCAGGGCCGCGCCCCACCCATCGCTTCGCAGCTATCATGAGAACAGGAGGCGCGAGCGTATATGTTTGTTCCCCGTCCGATTGGATTTATCAGCAGCCCGTACAACGATACAACTGAAATCCCGAAAGGTCTGCACGCCAAGCATGAAGCAGAAGGGATACTCAGTGTGCTGCCGGAATTCGAGATCGGGCTCACCGACATTGAAGGTTTCTCGCACCTGTTCGTTATCTGGCAGTTCGACCGATCGCGAGACTTCGATTTGATCGGCAGACCACCCTTCGACGATAGGCCGCACGGAGTATTTGCCACTCGCTCCCCCCGTCGTCCGAACCCGATCGGCCTTACCGTGGTCGCTTTGCTTCGCAGGGAAAACGAACGGCTATACGTTCGAGGCGTCGATATGCTCAACCGAACGCCCATCCTCGATATCAAGCCATACTTGTCGAGCGTCCCCGAGGAGTTATTGCGTCGTGGATGGCTGGCAGAAGCCGAGTTGCGTCAGAAGTGAAACGGCCTAACCACGAGCATGGTCGCCCAAACAATGGCCCAGATATATGTTTGGGGGGAAAACTCCGATATCCTAGCTTTGCGTTACAACCAAGTCAATTGCTTTCCGCTGAGAGGACTCTATGGCTGCGTATGGGAGCGAGCTATCACGGCTGGTTGACGAGCTGAATCGCTCGACAACGAACAGAACGGGCGAAAATGCGTCGATCGACCGATTGCTGGCCGTCGCCGTGCATCGCGGTGCTTCCGATGTGATTTTGGTAGCCGGATCGGCTATCGCGTTGCGCGTCAGAGGATCGTTAACATCTGCCGCGGGCAAGCCATTAGCCTCTGAGGATATTCGAAGCTTGTTGCTGCCGCTGTTGACGGCTCGGCAGTCAGAGCAGTTAGAGGCCAACAAATCGGTCGACTTCTGTTTCGAGCGAGGTTCGATCGGACGCTTCCGCGCCAATTTTCACTATCAGCGAGGAACGCTCGCGGCCAGCATTCGTTTGCTGCCCGCGCAGATTCTTTCGCTTGAATCGCTGCACCTACCCGCGGCGCTTTCCCAATTGACCGAACGGCGGCAGGGACTTGTGCTCCTTACCGGTCCCACGGGATGCGGCAAGACCTCGACCCTCGCCGCGCTGCTCGACCTGATCAACGCCCGGCGCCGCGATCACATCATCACCATCGAGGACCCGGTCGAATATCAACATGCAAATCGCAGCTCGATTGTGGAGCAAATCGAAGTGGGCCACGACACACCTTCGTTCGCGCAAGCAGTGCGCGCAGTCTTGCGTCAGGATCCCGACGTAATTCTGGTGGGCGAAATGCGCGATGCCGAAACCATGTCCGCGGCACTCACGGCAGCCGAAACTGGCCACCTGGTGTTGTCTTCCATACACACCAACGACACCTCTCAAACCATTTCGCGCATCCTGGATATATTTCCCGCAGGACATCAGCCTCAGATTCGGCAGCAACTATCCCTGGCCTTGCTGGCCATCGTCACCCAGCAACTCGTGCCGGCTGCGGATAACGCGAACCGCTACCCAGCCGTGGAAGTCTTGATGGCCACCAGCGCCATCCGCAATCTCATCCGTACTGCCCAGGATCATCAAATCCGCTCGCACATTTCGACCGGGCGTTCAGAAGGCATGATGACCATGGAGCAATCTTTGGCTGAGCTTGTGGGAGCCGGCCGCATTACACGCGATGCGGCCTTCTCCCACTGCTACAACCCGCACGAACTACGGCAGTACCTGGGTGACGCGCCGCACCAATCCTGACTCGTCGAACCAATCCTGACTCGTCGAACCAATCGTGAGGTGCGAGCAGGTCAGAATTACTTGGAAGCGGTTTCCGCAGTCGCCGGCTTTTGGCTTACGACCGCGCTGTCTACCCAGGCGGTCTTGCCCCGCAGCCATTGGGGATCCTTAAATTCCCAGCCCACGCGTGGCTGCGCCTCGTCCCCGTGCACGACACCGCTTGCGATGCGCGTCTTTTTTCCCGCCGTCACTTCGAATTTCGACGGTGCCCCGGTGGCATTAGCACCAGGAACAAACGAAATCGTCAAACCCTGATTTGCATCTTGGTTCGCATCTGCTCCTGAGGCAGCATAGTGTAACTTCTCGATCGACCATGCACCACTGTTCCAGACGGCTTCCATGGTGATTGTTCTGCCAGGAAGATGATCGTCACTGTCGACGATGGTTGCGCGATCGCCGGCCAGCGCCTGTACGTGCAAGGTGCATCCGAGTCCGTCCTGTGCCTTCAGTTTCCATTCGGCGCCCACAGACAGGCTCTTCGGTGCACTCACAGTCGTCCATTGTCGCCCTGCGGCTGCAAAAACGGCGATATCGACGTTCTCTGAGACTGCGCCGTGATAGGCGACGAAGTAGGGCGGCTGGCTGATCTCCGTCCACACGTCGGCGACGCTGACCTTGTTCCCAATCTTCACGGCCGCACCTTCCCCGGCGACAGCTGAGCGTTCACGATACATGAGCACGGGCGGGTCAATACCGGCAGGCGAACTTCCTCCCCCACGCTCGCTGATATCAGAGCCCTGGATGAATTGCCATGACACCGGTTCGCCTGCGTGATCGATAAATCGCAAGAGATAGGTAGCGTCCTTGCCCGCATTCGCAGGGCGGTCGAGCTGCATCGTGGTCAGGTAGGCTTCTGCCCCGGAACGCTTGTCGATGTCCACCATCTGCTGCTGGTTGGCGTAGTGAATCCGTTTGCCGGTGGTGCGGTCGGTGAGCACCGCATCATAGACGGGCGTCGTTCCGGCGCTCGGGTCGACATAAAGTTCAATCATCGTATAAGGCAGCTCCGGACCAATCCACTGCACGAATTGCTCCGGCCAATGGCGGTAAACGATCTGCTCGGGAGCGATCGGTGGTGGAAGCGACGGCTCACTGCTCTGCGCGAACAATGAGACTGCACTGCAAAGAAGAAGAAAAGTGGTCACGGCTTTGGACATGGTGTCTCCTTAAAGACTCGGTTTAGAAGGTGTAGCGGATGCCGAACTCAACCCGGCGAGCAGCTTCCGCGGCGAGTGGCTGGGTGAACGTGGGCGAACCGACCACGCTGCCGACGGTAGTCACATTGGTGTGGTTGAGAAGATTAGCGGAACGCGCGTTCAGGGTAACGCTCTGGTGCCGGTCTGCCGCGAGCCCGTGGGAGTGAAGCTCGAAGGTGCGGCTTAGGTTGGTATCCAGGTGAATGAGCGTGGGCATGGTTCCTGCATTCCGTCCCAGCGATCCATTCACGCTGGTGGTATTGAGCAGGCCGAAAGGCGTTTGGTAGGTGCCCGTGCCTTGCTGTGCGGTGAGCGAAGGGCGGTCGTTAAAGACCCCGTCTCCGTTGTTATCCATACCGGTGACCACGTTATAGGGGTCTCCTGAGGAAGCATCGAACTGGCTGGTGAGCGAGAGCTTCTCCGGAAGGTTCAGCTGCCCGATGGCGAACAGCCGGTGGGTCGACTCCCACGAGGCGCGAGTCGTTTCCCCGTTATCGGAGTAACTGGATTGGGGAAACAGCGTGGCCGAATCCGCGTTCGTCTTCAGGTTGAAATATAAGTAACCGACAAAGATGCCAAAGCGTTTGTAACTGTGCTGATCTGCGCCCACAAAGACAACCTGGCCATGCAGGTGGCCGGACTGTTCAAACTGGAAGATGTTTTTGCCTGGCGCAATAGGCCGCGGAGCCAACAAGGGATTCGCGGTGCTGTTGCTGATCTGGGGTGCGTTGATGTTGCGCGAGCGAAGCGTATCCCAGGCTTGCGCATCAAAGAGGTTTGCCTGCACATGCCAGTGTTGTGGCAACTCGTGCTCCACGCCTAACTGAGACTGGAACGACCAGCTCTGTCCCAGGTTGGCGGAGAATTGACGCGTTGTCGCCACCGCAATGGTCGAAGGTGTGGGAACCAGTGGTTCCGTGAACGACGGCGAGTAAAGCAGCGTTTGCGCTTGGCGCAGGCCGTTTAAGCGATACGCTTCGGTGGTGATATCCGGCGTGACTGGAGTCGAAAAGAGTCCACCGCGTACATGGATCACCCAGCGTTGCTTATGGTCGGGTGACCAAGCGAGGCCAATCCTGGGAACCAGGTTGCCGAAGCTGGTGGGCGATGTCTGCAAGGCGTAGCGCAGCCCCAATGCCAGCGAAAGGTTTGGCTTCACGCTCCATTGGTCTTGCGCAAACAACGCCACCCTCCACTGCGCGAAGGGCACCAGCGGTGTTCCCTGCGTGATCTTGTAGGTGGTGGGAACTCCGCCAGGCAACGCAAGCAGAGTTCGCCGGTATTGCTCCAAGCCAGAAATCGCGATTTGTTGCCCACTATTATCGAGGGCCGGGGCCAGGCCGCCACCGAAGACAAAAGCTCCATTGAAAGTATCAGGATCGTAGTCGTGAACCAGAATACCCAGGGAAGCGACTCCTACCTTTACCTGGTGCTTGTGGTGGCTCCACATCACGTCGTCATCCACTTCGAGATCACGCTCTCGATTTTGCAGATGGCCGGCCGTTGCGCCACCTCCGGTAAAAGCGCCTGCGACCTGCAGGCTGGGCGTGGTTGAGAGGGGCACGTTGATGGTGTTTTTCCAGGTGAAGCCGATGTGGGTTTCGTGCAGCAGGGTCGGGCTGAGCGTGAAAACGTCGGTCAATCGCAGGTTCTGCTCGCTTACCGTGCTGTTGTAGCCCGCCTCTGCAAGCACCAGGCCGCCGCTGCCCACGTTGTCGGAGTCGTTTACGTTTGCGGAATACGTCGCCGCCAGCATGTTTTTCGGGCTCAGCTGCCAGTCGGTGCGCACGCTGCCTATCCACAAACGCTGCGGGGCCGAGATATTTTCGTTCGCCGGCGTCTCATCGCCCTGGCTGTCGAGCACCACGGCGTTGACCACGTTGAATTCATGAATGTCGCGTCTTTCCAGGGCGAGAAAGAAGTCACTCTTCTGTTTGCGGATCGGTCCACCGAACTCGAATCCATAGCGGCGCTTGCCTGCTGGTGTGCTGCTCAGTGCGAAAGGGTCCGTGGCATTGACAGAGGAGTCGCTGTCGGTGAAGAAGAGCGCTCCGTGCAGCGAGTCCCGGCCAGGCTTGGTGAAGATCTCGACTCGGCCGCCCTGGTAAGGCGGCCTGTCATACTCGGCGGAGAACATGTCAGGGTTTACGCGGATGGAAGCAATGGAAGATTTGGGCGGCAGCGTGCTGCTGTTTTGGAATCCGTCGACCGTGATGATGGCCTGGCCGGGAGCTCCTCCGCTGGTGGCAGCCAGCACTTGCAGCTGGCGTTTAAAGTCGTCTGGATCATCCGCCATCCCTTGCAGATCCTGGGCGGTCAGGGTGTGTGTGCCCGCTCCGTGGTCTGTATCAACGGAGACTCCGCTGTTTTGCCCTACCTCGATGTCGGTATGAACATCAGCGATGCGCAAACGAACCGTGATGTTTGCGGGGCCTTTGCCACTGGTCTTGTTTTCTGCGAAGCCCTCAGCGTGGACGGTTACCTGATAGGGCACGTTGCCTGAGCAAGGGAAAGTGAAAGCACCGTGCGGCCCGGTGGTAGTGTGCTCTTCTCTCGCTGCTTGCAGTTGAACGTCGGCGCCCACGACTGCAGCGCCTGAGGGATCCAGCACCGTTCCGCTCACGGTGCAGGTCTGCGCGAGTAGCTTCCCGGTGGTGCACAGCGCTGCGCAAAGGAATATGCAAGTCCATCGATTCATATCTCAGCCTCGACTTACAAGCTGAGAATCGCAGTTGCTGTAATCAGGAAACAGTGCAGGTTGTCACAGGAATGGGATGACAAGTGTCATAGGGTGAAGGGTCGTGAGAAATAAAAGCCGCAAAACCGCAGGTCCCTCGGCTACGCTCCCCCGGATTTCCTGTCGAACTTGGTGGCGTTGACGGAGCTCATGCGCCTTTCCTTAGGAGAAAGGCGCACACGCGATCTTGTCCAGTGCAGCGTGGCAGGAAATCCGGGTACGCTCCGGTCCCACGGCACGCCGGGGCAGGCGAGATGACAATTGTGATGGATTCGATTACGCGTCTCCAGGAAAGGTCCGCGTAACTGCAGATCCCTCTCCTTTTTGTCATCCCGAGGAGCAGCCGACTCGCTGAGGCGAGTCGGGAGAGAAATGACAAAGCTTGTGCCCTCTGCAATATCGAAGGGTGAAATCGAAGGGTGCCCCAGGTCTCGCT
>Ga0182024_10022152_pt1 | contig 11467 bp, 12 predicted proteins | sample P32metaG_FD_120480 | JGI IMG/M metagenome (GOLD analysis project Ga0182024, IMG submission 120480) | Permafrost microbial communities from Stordalen Mire, Sweden - P3-2 metaG (Illumina Assembly) | ecosystem: Environmental > Terrestrial > Soil > Wetlands > Permafrost | place: Sweden: Stordalen... | reverse complement strand
GTTCGGGGCGGTGCAAGTGGCGAGGTAGAGTAGATGGCGAACTATACGGCGATTTTTGAGCAGGCAGAAGACGGAACCTGGGGAGGGTACTTCCCGGACCTTGCGGCCATTTTGGTGAATGCAAGCAGCCTGGAGGAGGCCAAGCAGAACGCGCGAACCGGGCTTGAGATGTGGATTGAAGATATGAAGGAGCAGGGCTTGCCGATCCCCCCGCCGACCGTGCAGGTCATGGCGATTGAGGTCGCTGCATGACGTGCCGGGCAATTCAGAGGAGCGACGGCCAGCCACGAAGGTTATCGGATAGGGACACAGTAGTCTAGGACGGAATGGAATTCTTGCCGAGGACGATAGGGACGCGGCCGCGTCTGGCGTGCGAGGTGCGCGCAGAGGGTGTGGTGGCGGCGCGGGCGGAGGATGCGTCGGCGGTGCTGGCGGCGGTGTCTCGCGTGGCGCTGGCGGAGCGCGGCGCGGGTGTGGGTGACGGCGGCGCGGCAGTGCGCTGGGTGGGCAGCGCTGCGGAGCGAACGGCGCTGGTGGCCGCGGTGCGCAAGGCGCTGGAGGCGGTGAGCGGACGCGGGCGCGAGGTGACGCTGGTGGTCCCGGATGCGGCGGTGCGGGTGCTGCTGCTGGACTTCGACGAACTGCCGGCGAAGGCGGCGGAGGCGCTGCCGGTGGTGCGCTTCCGGCTGAAGAAGCTGCTGCCGTTCGACGCGGACGATGCGGCGGTGAGCTACCAGGTGCTGGCGAGCCGGCGCGGCCAGGTGCAGGTGCTGGCGGTGGCGATGCCGCAGGAGACGCTGAAGGAATATGAGAGCGTGGTGCGCGACGCGGGGTTCGACCCGGGCGCGGTGCTGCCGAGCACGCTGGCGGCGCTGGCGGGCCTGGAGGAGAGCGAGCGTCCGGCGCTGGTGGTGAATGCGGGACGCGAGGCGGTGACGACGGCGATCGTGAGAGGCGGGATCCTGCTGCTGCACCGGACGGTGGATCTGGGCGCGGGTTCCGCGGACACGGCGGCGAGCGATGCGAAGGATACGAATGCTGCGGGGGCTGTGAGTGCGGCGGGGACCACGGATACGGGTATGGCTACGGCTACGGCTGCTGCGCCTGGGGCGAGTGCGGTGGCGCCGGTGAGCGCGGCGGTAGGCGATGATGAGGCTCGCGAGGTGGCGCGGGATACGACGATTGCGTCGATCGCGGCGCGGTTTGCGGCGATGGAGAGTCAGACGCCGGGGCGGGAGCCGATCAGCCGGGTGGGATCGGCGCTGGCCAGCAGCGTGGCGATGCAGAGTGGAGCGGTGATGCAGAGTGGAGCAGGGATGCCGAGCGGAGCAGGGATGCCGGGCAGCCCGGCTGCGAGCGAAGCTGTGCGGGCAGGCGCGAGTGGGGCTGCTGCGAGTACGGCTACGATTGAGGCGGCGGCGAGCCCTGTCCCGGCGATTGACGCAGCGAGCGAGGTGGAGCAGGCGGTGAGCGTGGCGGCGGCGTATTTTGAGGACACGCTGGAGGCGGCGCCGCAGGTGATGCTGTCGGCGGGGACGCTGGGCGCGGAGGCGCTGGGGCGGCTGCTGGACGCGGCGCGGGTTGAAATGGGTATGGGAATCGGGCCGGTGCGGATGCAGGAGATGGTGGACCGGGAGATGCTGGGTGCAGGCGCATCGGATGGAGTTCCGCCGGGCTGGCTGGCGGGTGTGCGGGGGGCGCTGAAGAACTAGATGCGGATCTCGATCAATCTCGCGACGCGGCCGTTTGTAGAGCTGCGGCCCCTGTTTGCGCGGCTGCGCATGGCGATGGCGGCGCTGGCGGTGCTGGCGGTGGGGTTGGGGATCGGGCTGTATTTTGTGAGCGCGCGGGCGCGGGCGGCCGAGGCGCGGATGGATGACTTGCAGGCGCAGACGGTGAAGTTCCAGCAGGAGCGGGCGGCGAACGAGGCGCGGATGATGCAGCCGGAGAACCGCGCGGTGCTGGATCGAGCGAAGTTTCTGAATGCGCTATTTGCGAGCAAGAGCTTCAGCTGGACGTCGGTGATGATGGACCTGGAGCGGGTGCTGCCGGCGGGCGTGCAGGTAACGAGCATCGATCCGGCGGTGACGGCGGAGGGCGACGTCAATATTCATCTGCGCGTGAGCGGGCCGCGCGAACTAGCGGTGGACCTGGTGCGCAACCTGGAACACAGCCAGCGGTTCCTGCATCCGCGGCTGGCGAACGAGACGGCGCAGACGCAGGAGGGAGGACGGGTGGTGCCGGTGGCGCAGGCCGGAGGTGCTGGCGCAGTGGAGTTCGATATTTTGAGCGGATACAACCCGCTGCCTCCCGCGAGTCCGGAGGCGAAGGCGGCAGCGGCGAATGCGGCGGCGGCGAAGGAGCCGGTTGCAAAGGGTGGGGTCGCGCCGCATAGAGCTTCGGCGGCAACAGGTGTTGCGGCGGCTGGATTCAAGACGGGCGGGACGGCGTCATCGGCAAAGCGGCCAGCGGGACCGGGCGGTGCGAAGCGGCCGGCGTATCCTATCCAACGCACGCAGCCTGCGGGCGGAGGCCGCCCATGAGCGCGACGACGACCAGCGAGCTGCGGAACACGCCGCGGGTGAACGGCGCGGCGAACGGCAGTGGCAATGGCAACGGTGCGGAGCAGAGCTGGCTGAGCCCCCTTAACCTGCACTGGGCGGGGGTGGCGCTGCTGGCGGCGGTCAACGTGTATCTGCTGGTGCAGATGGGGCTGCTGTGGCATTCGGCGAGCAAACGCGATGCGGACGCCATGGAGCGGCAGCGGATCACGCTGCGCGCGGCGGATATTTCGGCGCGGCCGCTGCGCGGTCTGGATGCGAAACTGGCGAGTTCGACCGCGGATGCGGACCGGTTTTACACGGAGCGTCTGCCGGGGGCGGACTCGGAGATGCTGGCGGAGCTGGGTGCGCTGACCAAGAGAGAGAATGTGCGGCTGGCGCGGGTGACGTATGCCGAGGTGCAGGTGCTGGCGGGGACGCCGGATGAGCTGACCGAGGTAAAGATGGACGCGAGCCTGAGCGGCGACTACCGGCCGCTGATGCTCTTGATCAACTCGCTGGAGCGGGACAAGATGTTTTTCCTGATCGATGGGGTGACGCTGACCGGGCAGGAGAGCGGCATGGTGAATCTGCGGCTGCGGCTGACGACCTACCTGCGCGGTGCGGCGACGCGGGGTGCGGAGATGGAAAAGAGCGAAGCTTCCGCAGGTGCGAGCGCGGCGACGGCAGAGACGGCCGCGGCTGACGGAGGGCCGGTGCGATGAGGCTGAGCGGCGGCAGGTCGGATGAGCGAAACAAGATCATCGCGGTGGCGGTGTTTGTGGCGCTGGCGGGAGTGCTGCTGTATCGCGACCTGTATGCCGGAGGCGGGGCTACGAATTCGGCTCCGGCGGCGGCAGTTGCAACAGTCGCGACAGCGGCTGGGGCAGCGGATTCAAATGAGGCCTCTGCTGCAGCGGCGACGGCGAAGGTTGCGGAGGGCAACGCGGCGAAGCGTGTGGGTACAACCTCGGCGGGGCTGGACCCGACGCTGCACATGGACGCGATGCTGGTGAGCGAGTCGGTGGAGTATTCGGGAGTGGGGCGGAACATCTTTTCGCCGAACTCGGCGCCGCCGGTGATTCCGAAGCCGGTGGTGTCCGCGCGGATGACGCAGCAGGCGATGTCGCCGCCGGTAGTGCGGACCGGGCCGCCGCCGCCGCCGCCGATCGACCTGACGTTCTTCGGCACGGAGACAGCGGATTCGACTGGCAAGCGGCAGGCAATCCTGCTGCATGATGACACGGTGTATACGGCGCAGGCGGGAGACGTGGTGCTGCGCCGCTACCGCATCCTCTCGATCGACGCGAAGTCCATCCAGGTGGAAGACCTGCAGAACAACAACCGGCAGACGCTGCCATTGGTGGCGAATTGAAGATCAGGTTCAAGGTTCAGGGTTCGAGGTTCATGGAGCGATCGGCGCGCAATGGCGAGCGGGGGTATATGCTGCTGGGCGCTCTGGTGGCGGTGGCGCTGGTGATGATTGCGCTGAGCGCGGCGTTCACGGCGGAGGCCTTCAGCCTGCGGCGGGAGCGCGAGGTGGAGTCGGCGCGCCGGGCGAACCAGTACGTGCGTGCGATCCGTGAGTACTACCTGAAGTTCCAGCAATACCCGGCATCGATCAAGGCGCTGGAGAATACCAACAACATCCGGTTTCTGCGACAGCGCTACGTCGATCCGCTGACAGGCAAGGCGGACTACCGGCTGATTGTGGTGGGGCAGAACAAGACGACGGTGAAGGGGTTCTTCGGCGAGCCGCTGGGCGGGCTGCCGGGAAGCGGGCCGGGCGCGGGGCCGGGATTGGGCTCTTCGGGCACGACGGCGGGGGGAACAGCAACAGCCGGTGCGGCAGGCATACCAGTCAATGGTGCCGCGGGCGCGGCAGCGGCAGGGGCTGGCGGATTCTCAGGGGGATTTGGCGCGGGCGGAGCCGGGACAGCGGTGAACGGTGCGGCGACCAACGGAGTGGGCGGTAACGGAGCTTCCCAAGAGCCGGCGGCGAGCGGGGTTAGCGGGACGAGCGTGCCGGGGACACAGAGTTCGGGATCGGGAGGGAGCGGGCCAGGCTCCAGCCTAGGGCCGATCATGGGCGTGGGCTCGAGTGCGACCGGGAACTCGATCATCACGGTGAATGAGCAGACGTCGTACCAGACGTGGGAGTTCCTGTACGATCCGCGGATCGAGAAGCTGAAGGCGGCGGCGGCGCTGAATGCAGGCGCGCAGTCGGGCGCAGGCGGTGGGAATCCGGCGGGAATTGGCGGCTCGTCCGCGCCGGGGAGTTCGATTGGCACGCCGGGGGCGGCGGGGAGCGGCGGAGCGGGCACGGGAGCGGCGCCTGCGGGCGGAGTGCAACCGACTCAGCCGTAGCGAGGCGCTTTCGCTGAGACAGGGTTGGGATGCGGGCTGCGCGCCGCGCGTAAGCTGGAATGAACTTCGAGTCGAATCGATCGAATCAATCGAAATAACAGAGGGATGCGATGGGTTGGAGCGGATATGTGTGCGCAGTGGCTGGGGGATGTTCGCTGGCGGTGAACGGCGGCGGAGTCGCGCAAACTGCGGCGGGTGCGGCGAAGGCGGATGCGGCACCGGCGGCTGCCGCGACGCAGCCGGCGTGGGTGGCGCGCAGCAACCGCCGCACGCAGAAAAGGCTAACCACAAATTTTCAGGCGCAGCGTTTTTTGTGAGAGCGAGGCTACTTTTCGCCGCGGCCTTCGAGCCAGCTGCGGACAGCGTGTGTCTCCTCCGCCGACATGGCGGGAGCGGAGCGGCGCAGCATCTCCATGAACCAGTCGATCTCGACGTGCAGGTAGGGATAGCCGATGTTGGTGTCGGCGTTGCCGGGCTTGCCCTCGACCGGGCGATAGGAGTTGACGAGGACCTGGCCGGAGGGGTCGAGCGCGATGAGGTAGGGATAGCCGGCGTCGGCGCCGCCGAGGGACGCGCGCAGTTTCTCCGCGCCGGGAGTGTCGGCGTGTTTCTTGTCGCCGGGCTTCTCGCCGACGTCGAAGCGGGCGATGGCGAAGTGCTTCCTCATAATGGGGCCGGTCTCGGGGTCGGTGAGGAAGGCGTCGAACATGTGGCAGGGCGTGCACCAGGAGGCGCTGAAGACCATCATGACGTTCTTGTGGGCCGCCGCGGCTTCGGCATTGGCGTGGGCGAGGATCTCGCCGGCGTTCTGCTGAGCGGGCGCGGGGATGCCGGCCGCGAGAAAGCAGGCGGCGATGCAGAAGAGGATTCGGCGGAGCGCGGGCAGGTTCATCGCGGGGACCTCAGTGGGCAGATAGTTGCCATTATGCGCGAAACCCCACCTATCGCGCGAGATGCACGCGATGAATGGGGCTCTTGCGACAGACCAGTCGGGCGACGCTTACATCCTCATGTTGGGGTTGGGCTGGAAGAGGGCGATGGTGGCGCCGGTGGGGTCGGCGAGGATGGTCGCCCAGCCTACGTTGGGGATCTCCATGGGGCCTTTGTGGATGGTGGCGCCGAGGGACTTTGCCTTGTCGGTAGCGGCGTTGATGTCGTCGACGCCGACGTAGGCCAGCCAGAAGGTAGGCATGCCGGGCATGGAGAAGATGCCGCCGCCGGGGCCGGAGGAGGGCTTGAAGGTGGAGTAGATCATGTTGCCCATGTCGTTGTCGGTGAACTCCCAGCCGAAGAGCTTGGAGTAGAAGTCTTTGGCCTTGGCGGTGTCGGCGGTCGAGAGTTCCAGGTGGACGAAGGGGTTGGACATTGCGTGGGGTGGTCCTTTCGGGAGTGTGTGTGCGGGATGCCTGCGCGACGCGCAGCGATTCAGAAATGGTACGTCAGTGCCACGCGGATGTGGGGTGACGCTGTGCGAATTATTTCGCATTGTCTAACTGAGGCTGAATGAATCAGTGCGCGCCGGCGGGGGGCTTGCCGGGGCTGACCTTGCGGAAGGTCCAGACGACGCCAACGCAGACGAAGCAGAGCAGAGAGAGCCAGCGGAAGACATCGACGAAGGACCATAGGTGGGCCTGGCGGCCCAGCTCCTGGTAGAGCATGTCCTGCGCGGGGGCGGCGGAGTTGGCGGGTCCGAAGGCTGGGGTGAGGGCGTGCTGGGCGGCGGCGACGGAGTTCTGGAACTGCTGGCCAGTCTGCGGGACGGAGTTGAGGATCTCGTTCTGGTGGACGGAGGAGCGGCGGGTGAGCAGGGTCTGGGCGACGGAGATGCCGATGGAGCCGCCGACGTTGCGCATGAGGTTGAAGATGCCGCTGGCGTTGCCGATCTGCTGGTTGCGCAGCGTGCCGTAGGCGGCGATGTTGATGGGGACGAAGACAAACGAGAGGCCGAAGCCGGTGATGAGGATGGGCAGCAGCAGCGTGGTGGGCGAGATGCCGAGGGTGACGTTGCCGAAGTAGAGGGTGGTGAGGCCGAAGGTGAGGAAGCCGAAGGTGAGCAGATAGCGGGGATCGACCTTGTTGGAGAGATAGCCGATGATGGGCATTCCGCAGATGGCCCCGATGCCGCGCGGAGCGACCACCAGGCCGGCGGCGAAGGCGGTGTAGCCGAGCAGCTCCTGATAGAACAGCGGCAGCACGGTGATGGTGGAGTAGATGCCGATACCGAAGAGGAAGATGAGGATGCAGCCGATGAGGAAGTTGCGGTCCTTAAAGACTTTGAGCGCGACCAGCGGGTCCTTCTTGGTCCAGGAGTGGTAGCAGAACCAGACGAAGCTGACGACGAGGAAGAAGACGGCCCAGCGGATCCAGACGGCACCGAACCAGTCGTCTTCCTGGCCCTTGTCGAGCACGACCTGGAGCAGGCCGGTCCAGACGACGAGGGCGCCGAAACCGAGGTTGTCAAAGGGCGCGACGCGCGCGTTCCTGATGTAGTCGGGATCGTGGATGAAGCGATTGATCATGAACAGCGCGAGGATGCCGATGGGAATGTTGATGTAGAAGGCGTAGCGCCAGGAGTAGGTGTCGGTGAGCCAGCCGCCGAGAGTGGGGCCGAGGACGGGGGCGACGACGACTCCGAAGGCGAAGACGGCCATGGCGGCGCCGCGTTTGGCGGGGGGAAAGGATTCAAGCAGGATGGCCTGGGAGAGCGGCTGCAGCGCGCCTCCGCCGGCGCCCTGGATGACGCGGGCGAGCAGCAGGAGGCCCAGCGTGGGAGCGGCTCCGCAGGCGAAGCTGGCGATGGTGAAGATGGCGACGCAGGACATGAGGAAGCGCTTGCGTCCAAACTTGAGGGAGAGCCAGTTGCTGGCGGGCAGGACGATGGCATTGGAGACCAGGTAGCTGGTGAGCACCCATGTGGCCTCGTCGGTGGTGGCGGAGAGCGAGCCGGCGATGTAGGGCAGCGCGACCGAGGCGATGGCGGTGTCCAGCACCTCCATGAAGGTGGCGAGCATGACCGAGGCCGCGATCAGCCAGGGATTGACGCCCTGCGTGACCTGCGCCGACTGATCGGGCGGAGCCGTGGCGGTGGCGGCCATGCTGCGGGGCGAGCTCCTTTGCTGAACGGTGAAACGAGGTTACAGGATATAGAGGCGCGGGGTGGTGTGGAGGATGCATTTAGCCCCGGGCGTGTGCGCGATGACCGGACAGGGGTTTCCGGCGGGGCTTCGGGAAGAGCGCGTAGGTTCCGTTGCAGCGGGCAGGTTTCGGCGGTGCGGGCGCGTGGTAGATTCGTCGGATGCATGAGATTGAGGCGGCGGGAGAGCAAGCGCTGCGGCCGCCTGCGCCGGAGGTGAAGGCCGTCGGCAGGCAGCGGCCGTGGCTGTTTGCGCTGCTGATTGCTCCGTCTGCGGTGGTGGCCAACGGTGTGGTGCAGGGTGGCGTGCTGGCGTATCTGATGCGACAGCAGGGTGTGGGGATTGGGCAGATCGGGGCGATCGTGAGCCTGATTTCGTGGCCAACCAGCCTCTACTTCCTGTGGAGCCCGATCACGGATTTTCTGGTGGAGCGGCGGACGTGGCTGATGATCGGCGCAGTGGCGGCAGGAGCGCTGATGGCGATGGCGTTTCGCGAGTCAAATCTGGCCGCGAGGACCGCGGTGATCGTGATCTTTCTGGCGGTGTGCTGCAGCCAGTTGGTGGTATCGAGCTGCGGCGGGATGATGGGGACGTTGCCGCAGGGACGGCCGCGGGCGCTGGCGAGCAGCTTCTATCAGGCGGGCTCGGCGGGGTTCGGAGCGGCGGCTGCGTTTTTGCTGATCCTGGTGGGCGGGCATAATGCGCGGCTGGCGCAACTGGCGGCGCTGGCAGGCGGGTGGCATCGGCTGCTGATTCTGCTGGTGCTGCTGTTGATCGCGGGGCCGGGGCTGTTTGCGATTGCGGCTCCGCGGGCTGCGGCGAGTGTAGGCGGGGAGGGCTTCGGCGGCGCGATGAGCCGGCTGGGACGCGAGTTCAAGGCGACGTTCTGGCGGTGGGGAGCGATCCCCTACTGCCTGCTGATGACGTTCCCGATGAACAGCAGCGCGGCGGTAGGGCTGCTGCCGGGGATCGCGCAGGACTATGGCGTGAGCGGCGAGCAGGTGGCGTGGATGAATGGGCTGGCCGGCGCGTTGCTGGTGGCGGCAGGGTCACTTTCCGTGACGCTGATCCCGGCGCGGACGCGGGCTTCTGTCGCGTACCTGGTGGTGGGGCTGCTGAATGCGGCGACGCTGGTGATTCTGTGGCTGGGGCCGCTGAAACCGGCGGTGTACTTTACCGGGACTACGCTGTATCTGTTTACGTCGGGCATGGGGCTGGCGACGTTTACGGCGGTGGTTCTGGAGTTCCTGGGCGACTCGGGCAGGAGCGGCAGCGGGCGGTACGCCATCATTAATTCGTTGGGAAATGTGCCGGTGCTGTACATGCTCTGGCTGGATGGGTGGGGCGGGAACCGGTGGGGAGCGCGCGGGTTGCCGGGCACCGAGGCCGTGCTGGGCGCGGCGGGCGCGGCGGTGCTGCTGGTGTACTTTCTGGCGCGGGGCAGGATGGTTGTTCCTACTGCGCCGGCGGGCTGACGATTCTGCTACTGGCGGGCAAGTACGCCGATGAATACCTGGTTGTAGGTAAACGGGCAGCTTGCGCTCGAGTTCTCGCTGATGAAGAAGGACTGCAAAGTTGTTGCCGTCGGATCGGACGCACCGCCAAAAGTATAGGAGAAGGAAGGATCGGAGGCCTCAAGTACTCCGCCCCAGACGATGGAGTTGGAGAGAGTAAACGTGGCGGTACAGGCGCCCGTGACGGTCACCATACCGGTGACCGGATATTGATCGTTGCTGTTTGGCGTGATCGATTGGGCGAGGATAGCGGTAATCGCGCTCACTGTGCCGGCGACCGGCTGTCCGGATGAATTGTATTCATTGAATGTGCCGGTGTAGGTGCAATTGAGCGGCGCGTACTGCGCGATCTGCATCGCGGTGGGGGGCATGGCACATGTGCCGCCGACGATCTTGTAGGAGCCAGTGGCTTCGGTTTCAGGATTGGTGGAGAGTGCCGCAGTGAGGGTTGCCGTGCCGCCAGCAACGGGAAGCGTGATGGTGAGGTTGCCGCTGGAGTCGACTGTACCAGTGACAGCGATGGGAGTGGCGCTGGGAGTGGTACATGCCACTCCAATGACAGCGCTATTCGGAAGGGCGATGAGGCTGCCGATTACGATTCCATTCGAGGCGGAAAGCGTACCGAGGAAGGCCTCTATGGACGCGCTTGCGGGGCTGATCGTGGGCGCCAATTGGGCGCCCCACTCGCCGGAGAAGGTGTATGGAGACTGGGTTGGGTCTGTTGTCTGGCCTGGGGGAGAGCCACTTCCGCAGCCGACAAGATAGAGGACGGGAAGAAGCAGAGCGGGGGCTACGTAGGCTTGGACACGCATGGGAAGGCTCTTTAGGCGTCAGCGGGATCATACAGATGGCTTGGGGAGCGGCCAACACTTTTCCGTCTGAGCGGGCGCATCCCAGGCGACATGGATTGCATCAGATAGATTGACAGTAAGTGACTCATATGTGAGACTGGAAGGGTCGAGGCGGCGCGAGGCGGCTGGAGGATGAGGCCTGCACGCTGAATACAAATGGTTTAGAAGTGGGGATTGGAAGCAGCTTTAGAAGCACAATCTGGAGTTCAGGAGCAGAAGGTTATGGGAAAGATTATTGGAATCGATCTGGGAACGACGAATAGCTGCGTTGCGGTGATGGAGGGTGGCGAGCCCAAGGTGATCCCGAATGAAGAGGGTGGCCGGACGACGCCGTCGGTTGTGGCGTTTACCAAGTCGGGCGAGCGGCTGGTGGGCCAGGTGGCCAAGCGGCAGGCGATCACGAATCCCGAGAACACGGTGTATTCGATCAAGCGGTTTATGGGCCGGCGGCTGAACGAGGTCGGCGACGAGATGAAGATGGTGCCGTACAAGGTTGTGGCCAAGGGCGACAACGTGGCGGTGATCGCGCAGGGCAAGGAGTACACGGCGCCGGAGATCTCGGCGATGATCCTGCAGAAGCTGAAGAAGGCGGCGGAGGACTATCTGGGCCAGTCGGTGACCGAGGCGGTCATCACGGTGCCGGCGTACTTCAACGACGCGCAGCGGCAGGCGACGAAAGATGCCGGAAAAATTGCCGGGCTTGACGTGAAGCGCATTGTGAACGAGCCGACGGCGGCGGCGCTGGCCTATGGGCTGGACAAGAAGAAGGACGAGACCATCGCGGTGTATGACTTCGGCGGAGGCACCTTCGATATTTCCATTCTGGAGGTCGGCGAGGGCGTGATCGAGGTGAAGTCGACCAACGGCGACACCCACCTGGGCGGCGACAATCTGGACCAGCGCATAGTGGACTGGCTGATTACGGAGTTCAAGGCGGACACCGGCCTGGATCTCCGTACCAAGGGCAACGAGATGGCGCTGCAGCGGCTGAAGGACGCGGCGGAGAAGGCGAAGATTGAGCTTTCGACGGCGCAGGAGTCGGAGATCAACCTGCCGTTTAT
>Ga0182024_10022151_pt1 | contig 11467 bp, 12 predicted proteins | sample P32metaG_FD_120480 | JGI IMG/M metagenome (GOLD analysis project Ga0182024, IMG submission 120480) | Permafrost microbial communities from Stordalen Mire, Sweden - P3-2 metaG (Illumina Assembly) | ecosystem: Environmental > Terrestrial > Soil > Wetlands > Permafrost | place: Sweden: Stordalen... | reverse complement strand
GCCCCAGCACCGCGGCGCCGGGCCATCGGCGGCCAGCTTCGCGGGAATCCGCTGCTGACGGCTGGCGGAGCCGTTTGCGTCCTGATCGTCGTTGCGGCCGTACTCGCGCCGCTGCTGGCGCCGTTCCCCGGCGACGCGGCCACGGCGACCCATCCGTTCGCGGTGCTGCGGCCGCCCTCGGCGCAGCACTGGTTCGGCACCGATCAGGTGGGCCGGGACATCCTGTCGCGGGTCATCTACGGTGCCCGGGTCTCGCCGCTGATCGCGTTCTTCGTGCTACTGATCGCCTGCGTGATCGGCATCCCGCTCGGGCTGGTGGCCGGCTACTTCGGCGGCTGGCTGGATGACGTCATCATGCGGGTCACCGACATCTTCCTCGCGTTCCCGGCGCTGCTGCTCGCGCTGGCGTTCGCCGCCGTGCTGCCACCCAGCCTGACGTCAGTGACCATCGCCATCGCGGCCACCTGGTGGCCCTGGTACACCAGGCTGATCCGCGGCCAGGCCGCCTCGGTGGCCGGGCGCCCTTATATCGAGAGCTGCCGCGCGCTGGGAATATCGCGGCGGCGGATCATCTTCCGGCACATCCTGCCCAACTCGATCACCCCGCTGATCGTGCAGATCTCGCTTGACGTCGGCGGCGTGATCCTGACCGCTTCGGCCCTGTCGTTTCTCGGTCTCGGCGCGCAGGACCCGACACCCGACTGGGGGCTGATGGTCTCCGAGGGCCAGGCCTACTTCACCACCGACTGGTGGACGGTCACCTTTCCCGGGCTGGCGATCCTGATCACCGCATTCGCCTTCAACCTGCTGGGTGACGGGCTGCGGGACCTGCTCGACCCGAGGCGGGTGATACTGCGATGAGGCTCGAGATCACCGGGCTGGAGGTGCGCTTCGGCGCCCGGCCCGTGGTGTCCATCGAGGAACTGGTGCTGGGCGACGCCGAGATCGTCGGGCTGGCCGGCGAAAGCGGGTCAGGCAAGTCGATGACCACGCTGGCCCTGCTCGGGCTGGCGCACACCGTGGGTGCCAGCGTTACCGGGAGCATCAGGCTGGATGGCCGCCAGCTCATCGGCCTGGGCCAGGATGCCCTGCGCGAGCTGCGCGGACGGCAGATCGCGGCGATCTTCCAGAGCCCGTCGACGGCATTCAACCCGGTGTTCCGGGTGGGCCACATCGCGATGCGCGCGCTACGCCTGCACGGGCTGACCGGGAGCGGCGCGGCCGATCGGATGTCCTCGGCGATGCGCGAGGTACTGCTCTCCCCCGACCTGCTGCATCGCTATCCCGGTCAGCTGTCCGGCGGGCAACTGCAGCGCGTCGCGATCGCGCTGGCGCTCGCGCTGCGGGCCGAGGTGCTGCTGGCCGACGAGCCCACCAGCGCGCTGGACGTGACGGTGCAGGCCGAGGTGCTGGAGCTGCTGCGGGGGCTGCGGGACCGCGAGGGCATGTCGATCCTGTTCATCAGCCACGATCTGGCGGTGGTCGCCGAGCTCTGCGACCGGGTAGCGGTCATGCGGGCAGGCTCGATCGTCGAGCAAGGCCCGACCGGGCAAATCATGTCGGAACCGCGCGATCCGTACACCGCCGACCTGCTGGCGTCGGTCCCGCGGATCGGGCCGGGGGCCGCCCGGTGACCACTGCCCCGGACGAGACCACCGCCGCCGGATCAATGGCCGGCCCGCCCGCTGCTGGCGGCGGATCGGCCTGCGGGGCGCCCGCCGGGGGCGGCGGATCGGCCTGCGGGGCGCCCGCCGGGGGCGGCGGATCGGCCTGCGGGGCGCCCGCCGGGGGCGGCGGATCGGCAGCCGCCGGATCAGCGGCAGCCGCGCCCGCTGCTGGCGGCGCCGAGCGCCGGCGTCTACCGCCGCTGCTGGAAATCAGGGACCTGAGCGTGCGGTTCGGGCCGGTCCGGGCGGTCGACCAGGTGAGCCTGGGCATCCCCGCGGGCCCGTTCGGCCTCGCGCTGGTGGGAGAGAGCGGATCGGGCAAGACCACTATCGGCCGGGCGGTGCTCCGCCTGGTGCCGGCTGCCGCGGGCCAGGTGCTCTTCGAAGGCGCCGACGTCACCACGCTCGGCGGCCGTGCGCTGAAGAAATACCGGCGCGCCGTGCAGATCGTCTTCCAGGATCCCGACAACAGCCTCGATCCGCGCATGCGGGTCGGCGCGGCGATCGGCGAGGCGCTCGCCGCGCACCGGATCGCGCCACGGCGGCTCATCGCCGAGCAGACCGCGGCGCTGCTGCGCGAAGCCGGGCTCGATCCGGGGTTCGCCGCCAGGTACCCGCATCAGCTGTCCGGTGGGCAGCGCCAGCGCGTCGCGATCGCCAGGGCGCTCAGCGTGCAGCCGCGGCTGCTCGTGCTCGACGAGCCGACCAGCGCTCTCGACGTCCGGGCGCAGGCGCGGATCCTGGCGCTGATCGGCCGGCTGCGCGAGGAGCGCGGCCTGTCGTACCTGCTGATCACGCACAATTTCGCCATCGTCAGCGAGCTCTGCGAGCAGACCGCCGTACTGTACCTGGGCCGCGTCGCGGAAAGCGGGCCCACCGCGGAGCTGCTCACAGCGCCCGCGCACCCTTACACCCGGGCGCTGCGGTCGGCCGTGCCCGAGGTCGAGGCCAGCGCCCGCACCTCGCGAATCGTCCTGCACGGGGAGCCGCCGGATGCGACCAGCCCGCCCCCGGGCTGCGTCTTCCATCCGCGCTGCCCGCTCGCCATCGACCGGTGCCGCGCCGAGGTGCCCGCGCTCGCCGAGGTACTGCCCGGCCGCCTGGCTGCCTGCCACCGGGCGGCCGAGGTGCTAGCCGGGACCGGGATGCCCGCTCATCCCGCTCCGGCCAGCTGAGCCTCGCTGGCCCCGGACCCGGGCTGCTCAGGTGCCGGGCTGCTCAGGTGCCGGGCTGCCGCGCAGCTCGTCGAGGCGCACCAGCGTGACTCCGGCGAGGATGAGAGCGCCGCCCGCGAACTGCACCGCCGACGGCAGCTGGCCGAGCAGCAGCCAGGCGAACGCGATGGCGAACAGCACCTCGGCCATGCCGACAAACGAGGCGAGCTTGGCGCCGAGGCGCCGGGCCGCGCCGATGCCCGCGACGTAGGCGAATGCCGCCGCCACCACGGAAAGCCCCAGCATGGGAACGAGCCAGCTGACCTGGTGATCCAGGAACTCGACGTTCCTGGTGGCGGCAATCATGGGCACCGCGCCGGCCCAGCCGAGCACGGCGAGGACGGCCGTGCCGGCGCACAGGCCGGCCCACGCCATCACGATCGGCGGCAGCGGCTCGGGCCCGCCGGCTGCCGAGAGCAGGAAGTAGATCGCGAGGCACCCGGCGGCCAGCAGCGCCCACATCACCCCGGCCGGGTTGATCCGGGCCGATCCCGCCAGGCCGAGCACCATCGCCAGCCCGGCGATCGCCGTAACCGCGCCAGTGACGGTGAGCCGCCGGGGCCGCTGGCCGTGCCGCAGCCACAGCCAGCCGACGACCAGCACCGCGGCCAGGTATTCCAGCATCAGGGCCACGCCGACGGGCATCCGCTCGATGGCATTGAAGTAGCACAGCTGGCACCCAGCGACCGCGACCAGGCCATAGGCAGCTGCCCTGCCTGCTCCCCTGCGCAGCAGGGTCCACCGGCCGCGCAGCTGCAGCAGGGCCGGCCCGGTCAGCACGAGTGCCGCCACGGCGATCCGGGTCGCTGCGGCGGCGCCGGGGCTCCATCCGGCCCGGATCAGCGACGAGGCGAAAGTTCCCGACGTCCCGAACGTCGCGGCCGACAGCACGGCGAGAGTGAGGCCAGCTCCGCCCGGGCCGGTTCGCACGGCACGGTCCCGGGTGATCGTCACTACGGCTCCTGTAAGTGGTAAAAGTAATCTACGATAGTGACGGTAGCCGTGGCCGGTGAAAGGAGTCAAGGTGCTTTTCGCCCATGACACCGAGATGGCGCTGACCGCTGCCGCCGCGCTGGTCAACACCTGCCGGGGCGGCATCGAGCAGCTCCCTGACCCCGCCGCCCTCGACCACTTCGCCGCTGCATGGCAGCGGACCGGCGAGCGCACTCACGACCAGGCCGAGCTCGATGCCGTCCGCCGGCTCCGTCCCCGGCTGGAGCGGCTATGGGAGATGACCGAGGACGATGCCGCCAGGCTGGTCAACACCTTGCTGAGGGAAGCGAACGCCCTGCCGCAACTGGTGAAGCACGACAGCTGGGACTATCACCTGCATGCCACGCCCCCGGACGCACCGCTCGCCGACCGGATGGCCGTCGAGGCGGCGATGGCGTTCACCGACGTCATCCGCTCCCGCCAGCTGGACAGGCTGCGGCTCTGCGCAGCCGACCACTGCGACAACGTCCACGTCGACCTGTCCAAGAACCGGTCCCGGCGGTTCTGCAGCACCTCGTGCGCCAACCGCACCAACGTCGCCGCCTACCGGACCCGGCAGGCCATGCGGCCAGCCCGGCCGTGAGAACGCGGCCGGGCTGGCTGACGGAATCGCTGCGGGCTGGCCCAGGTGCCGGCTGCTGCCGTGGCACCTCCAGCGCAGACCGCCGGGAGGACGATACTGCCTGAACCGGTGGCTGTCGTCCCCGCTATCGTGTGGCAAATGGCTCAGCTACTGGAAACCGAGCGCCTTGTCCTGCGGCCTTGGCATGTCGACGATGCGGCCGCTGCACTGGGCGCGTACGGGGATGCCGTGGTCGCGCGATGGCTGGCTCCGGCGATGGACAGGGTCCGTGACCAGGAGGCAATGCGCCTGGTCCTGCAACAGTGGGTCGCCGAGGATGCGCGCATGCTGGTGCCGGCTGGCCGCTGGGCGGTCGAGCTTCGCCAGGACGGGCGCCTGATCGGCGGGGCCACTCTGCTGCCGCTGCCTCCCGACGAGGAATTCGAGATCGGCTGGCAGCTTCATCCGGAAGCGTGGGGCCATGGCTACGCCAGCGAAACCGGGCTGGCGCTGGCGCGGTGGGCGTTCGAGCAGGGCATAGAGCAGGTCGTCGCGCTGGTGCGGCCGGCCAATGCGCGCGCCGATGCGATGGTGCGCCGCATCGGCATGGAGTGGGTCGGCGAGACCGAGAAGTACCACGGCCTGCGCCTGCAGCAGTTCCGCCTTCGCCCGGCGGACCTCGACGCGCATGCCCGGCTCCCGGGCCCGTGAGAGACGAGCCGGCGAAGGACTCGCCCGGTGAAGGCCGCGCCGGTGAAGGCCGGGCCGGTGAAGGCCGGGCCGGGAACTCAGTCGGGCGGCGGATGCGACGATGGTGTACGTGAGCGATGCATCCAAGGTCACCGATAATCAGGCCGGATCCCGTCTCGAAGTCAGGGCCGACGGCTTCCTCGCCGAGCTCAGGTACCGGCGCAACGGGCGGCGGCTTGTCCTCATCCACACCGAGGTGCCGCCGGAACTCGAGGGCCGCGGCATCGGCGGCAGGCTGGTGAGCGCGGCGGTCGATCGCGCCGCGCAGGACGCCATGATCATCGTGCCGCTCTGCCCGTTTGCCCGCGGCTGGCTGCAGCGTCACGCAGATGCGGCGAGCCGGGTAACCATCGACTGGGGCGCGGGCACTACTACCTGACGAGCGCCCGGCCAGGCGGCCGACTGCCCGGAGCCGGCCGGGCAGCGTCGCCCGGCCGCCCTCAGCGGGCAGCTGCCCCGCGGCACGCGACCGCGCTGAGGATCGCGTAGGCGACCTCCGGCCGCACGATGTCGCTATGCCCCGTGATCAGGTCGTCGGCACGCAGGTTGTGCACCCTCCCCGAGGTTAACGCGTACGGCTTCCCCGCGGCGAGCAGTGCCGCCGTGACGGACTCCGGGGTCTTCTGCGCCCCGTTGCGGCCGATACCGCCGTAACGGTCGTTCGCGTCGCCCAGCCAGCTGGCCGCCTGCCGCGCGAGACGCGACGCCAGCGGATAGGCGACCCCCACGGGTCCGCTGCGAGTGCGGTGTCTTCCTTCCGCAGGTCGTCGAGCAGCGGTATGGAGATCACCGTCCGGTCAAGCACCTCTGGGGTGAATCCGGGCCGGTCGCGTTGCGGGTCGCTCATCGGCAACTCGGTCACAGGCACTCCTCGGCGGCCGTTGATCCCGCTCGCATTCGCGCTGGCAAGAATGCCAGCAGGCTACCCCTGCGCCTGCCGCGCTGCCTTAACTCCCGGCGATGGCATCAAGAGCGGCCGCGAAAGTCTCGGCAATCCGCTCGATCTCCTGCTCGGTAATGATGAACGGCGGGGAGACCTGCAGCGACGTTCCGCCTACCAGCCGAGTGATGACGCCGCGGTCGCGGATCCCGGCCACCAGCCGCGGGCCGATACCCGGATCCGCGGCCCGGGCGTCCGCGGCGATCTCCACGGCCGCGAGCAGGCCGGTCCCGGCTCGCACCTCGCTGATGAGTTCGTGATCGGCGAGCGGCGCGAGCGTGCCCGCCAGCACCGGCTCGAGTCCGGCCACCCGGCTGATCAGCTGATCGCGCTCGATCAGGTCGAGGTTCGCCAGGCCGACGGCGCAGCTGGTGGGATGCGCGGAGTAGGTGTAGCCGTGCCGGAATACCTCGGCGGATCCCGGCCGCCAGAACGGCTCCGCCACCCTGGGACCCACGATCACCGCTCCGAGCGGCGCGTATCCCGATGTCAGCCCCTTGGCCGTGATGATCATGTCTGGCTGGAGCGCGAACCGCTCGCTGCCGAGCCAGCTGCCCAGCCGCCCGAAACCGGTGATCACCTCGTCGGCGACGAACAGCACGTCGTGCAGCCGGCAGATCTCCTGGACCCGCGCCAGGTATCCCTCCGGCGGCGGGTAGACGCCGCCCGCCCCGATGACCGGCTCGCAGAAGAACGCGCCGACCCGGTCGGCGCCGAGCCCGCCGATCAGCTTGTCCAGCGCTTCCGCGTCGTCCCAGGGCACGTGCTCGACACCGGTGACCAGCGGGCCGAACGGCTCGGCGTTGGCCGGGATGCCGCCGAGCGTCGTGCCGTAGGCGTTCATCCCGTGGTAGGCATGTGCCCGCGAGATGACGATCTGCTTGCCGCTCTTCCCCTCGGCGTGCCAGTACGCACGCGCCAGCTTCGCTGCCGTGTCGATGGCATCGGAGCCGCCGCCCGGCGTGAAGAAGACCTTGGCGTCAGGCACCGGCGCGAGCCCGGCTATCCGCCGGGCCAGCGCCTCGGCGGGCAGGTTGGAGAACGAGTCGAACGTCTGGTAGCCGGCCAGCTGGCGCATCTGCGCCGCGGCGGCGTCGGCGAGCTCCGCCCGCCCGTGCCCGACGTTGCAGTACCAGAGGCTGGCAAGCGCGTCGAGGTACGGGCGTCCGGCCGCGTCGAAGACGGTGACTCCCTCGCCCCGCACGATCGTCAGTGCCCTGCCCGCGAAGCTGGCCATGTTCGCGAACGAGTTCCACATAGCCGGCTGACTGGCCATGCCGTCGGCTCCTGCCGCCATCAACGTCCCCTTCTTTGCTTCGTCAGATCGGCTGGGAGAAGGCTGCCAGCTTCTTGATGCGGCGCACGATGTCCTCATGGACTGCATCCGCCGATAGCGCGCCGTCGACGACGAACATCCATTCGCGGCCCGCGTAGTACTCGAGCAGCGGAACGGTCATCTCCCTGTACACCTGCAACCGGTGCTCGATCACGGCCCTGGTGTCATCGGAGCCCCGGCCGCGGGCCAGCAGCCGCCGCACGAGCTCATCTCGCGGCACATCGAGGTGAACCGCGGCCTGCACCTCAACGCCGAGCTCGCGGACCACGGCGTAGGACGCCTCCGCCTGCTCGACGGTCCGCGGGAACCCGTCCAGGACGTAGCCGCCCGACCTGGCAGCAGCCACGACCGGCTTGCGCAGCATGTCCATCACCAGGCCGTCAGGGACCAGGTCGCCATTGTCGACGTAGGACTTGACCTGCTGCCCGAGCGGAGTCAGGTCCCGCACGTGCTGGCGCAGCAGATCGCCGCTGGAGATATGCGTGATCCCGTACCGCTCCGCGAGCAGCCCGGCCTGGGTGCCCTTGCCGGCCCCGGGCGCGCCGATCAGCAGTAGCCGCATCTGGCCGCACCGTTCATCCGCTAAGGGTAACTGCCGTGCAGGCCGGTTGATCATGTCAGCCCGATGACTGCACGCGCGGAAGACGAGGACCGAGCGAAAACGAGCCCGCGGCGGCAGCCCGCGGCGAAAGAGCTGATGTCCTGGGCCGGGCTGCCCGGGCCTCCGCCCGGATCACCCTGGCGTCATCCGGGCGGAGGGTCAGCCAGCGTGGCGGGCGGCGCGGCGGAGTCGCTGACTGCGCCCCCGAGCGTGTCCAGGATCTGCTGCCCGTACCTGGCCAGCTTGGTCTCGCCGACGCCGCTCACCTTGCCGAGCTCCGCCAGGGTCGCCGGGGACTCGGCGGCAATCTGGCGCAGCGTCGCGTCGTGGAAGATCACGTAGGCAGGCATGCCCAGCTCCTTGGCCGTCGCGGTACGCCAGGCGCGCAGCTGCTGGAACACCGGCTCGGCGGCGGCCGGCAGCTCGACAGCCGCTGAACCGGCCGTCTTCGCCGCCCGGCCGGCCCGCCCGGCCCGGGCCGGGCGCTCTGGCTCGCGGCGCAGCATGACCTGGCGCCGCCCGGCCAGTACCTCGCCACTTGCCTCGGTGAGGGCCAGCGTGCCGTAGTCGCCCTCGACGGCCAGCAGGCCTTGGGCCAGCAGCTGCCGCACCACGCCACGCCATTCGGCCTCGCGCTGCTCCGCGCCGATCCCGAACACCGTCAGGGATGCATGGTCGTGCTCGATGACCTTGGCTGTTTTCTTGCCGAGCAGGATGTCGATCACCTGGCCCGCGCCGAACCGCTGCCGCCGCTCGCGCTGCAGCCGGAACACCGTAGACAGGAGCTTCTGCGCGGCGATGGTGCCGTCCCACGACTTCGGCGGCGACAGGCAGGTGTCGCAGTTCCCGCACGGCGCGGAAACCTCGCCGAAATAGTCCAGCAGCTGCGTCCGGCGGCACTCGACGGTCTCGCAGAGGGCCAGCATGGCTTCGAGATGGGCGGCCAGGCGGCGGCGGTGCGCGAGGTCGCCCTCGGAGCCGTCGATCAGCCTGCGCTGCAGCACGACATCCTGCAGGCCGTAAGCGAGCCAGGCCGTGGCTGGCAGGCCGTCACGCCCGGCCCGGCCGGTTTCCTGGTAGTAGCCCTCGACCGACTTGGGCAGGTCCAGGTGCGCTACGAAGCGCACGTCAGGCTTGTCGATTCCCATGCCGAAGGCGATCGTGGCCACCATCACGAGGCCGTCCTCGCGCAGGAAGCGGCCCTGGTTGGCCTTGCGAGTGCGCGCGTCGAGTCCCGCGTGGTAAGGCAGCGCCGTGATCCCGTTGCGGCCAAGCTGCTCGGCGGTCTTGTCCACCGAAGCGCGGGAGAGGCAGTAGACAATGCCCGCATCGCCCGCATGCTCGGTGCGCAGCAGCTCAAGCAGCTGCCGCGCGGGCTCGGCCTTCGGCTCGATCCGGTACTGAATATTCGGGCGGTCGAAGCTCGCCACGAAATGCCGGGCTTCCTGCAGGCTCAGCCGGGCGGCGATCTCGGTGCGTGTCGCCCTGGTTGCCGTCGCGGTCAGCGCGATGCGGGGCACCGTCGGCCAGCGCTCGTGCAGCTGCGACAGCGCCAGGTAGTCGGGCCGGAAATCGTGCCCCCACTGGGACACGCAGTGCGCCTCGTCGATGGCGAAAAGGGAGATCGCGCCGCGATCCAGCAGCCGTAGCGCGGACTCGGCCCGCAACCGCTCCGGCGCCAGGTACAGCAGGTCCAGCTCACCGGCGAGGAAGGCGGACTCGACCAGGCGGCGCTCGCCGGAGTCCTGGGTTGAGTTGAGGAACCCGGCCCGCAGCCCGAGCGCCGTCAGGGCATCAACCTGATCCTGCATGAGGGCGATGAGCGGCGAGATGACCACTCCGGTACCGGGCCGGATCAGCGCCGGAATCTGGTAGCAGAGCGACTTACCGCCGCCGGTCGGCATGAGCACGAGCGCGTCACCGCCGGCGATGACGTGATCGATGACCTCCTGCTGCTCTCCGCGGAACGTGTCGTACCCGAAGACCCGGCGCAGTGCCTCCAGTGCGTCGGCCAACTGCGGGCTGGTTCCGGGGGAAGCCACCGGGCGATTCTATGTGCGATCCGGACGCTACGACGGCCGGCTCGGGGGTCCAGGTCCGCCGGGCGAACTATGCCAGCGGACTGTAAAGGCGTTCCCCACGGGGAGGGAATACACCACCGTCCCCGCCCCGGCCTGGCTGCGGCCGGATGACCTTTCTCAGCTCACCAGCCTCAGGACGCCCGACAGGGCCGCCATGGCCCTGGCCGTATGCTTCGTCACCGCACCCCGGCTGGTCCTCATGGCTGAGGCGACCTGCTCTTCCGGGAGATCCAGGTAGAACCTGAGCACTAGTGCCTCACGCTGCCTGGGCGGGAGCGCATGCAGGGCCGACATCACCGGCATGCATTCACGAGGCGTGACCGCCCGTTGCCCGGCGGCTGGCATCCCCGGCACGCCCGGGTCGGCTAGCATCCGGTGCCGCATGACGGACCGTGACCTGTTAACCACGGACTGACGCAGGTAGGACAGCGCCTTGTCGGGGTCCCCCAGCTGGCGCCGCGCACCGTGGATGGCGATAAAGGAGTCCTGCACCACTTGCTCCGCGGTACCGAGATCGCCGACCAGCAGGACCGCCAGCCGGACCAGGGAGCGGTACTGCGCGCCGTAGATCGCGGCGATCTGCTGGCCGATACCTGAGTCGGCTTCAGCGGGGAGCGTGCGGGTCTCCCCCGCTGACCCTCGCCGGCCCCGTCGGCGAGGAGTCAGCGGGATGACCACGTGCGCATCGCGCGGGCGGCTGGGTCGACTGCTGGCATGCCTGCAGCGTAGGAAGACATAGTAGATGATGTCAAGATAGTGTCATCTAGCAGACGTATCCAGAGCTATCGAGAAGAAGCTGATTGAATAAATATGACTATTCAGGTCTAATAGGTTGTTACCGCGTGCAGGGCGGCGGCTGGATACTTCTAGTCTCTTCCGACAGGATGTGGGCATGCCCGGTGAGGACTGGAAGCGGCTCGGCGACTATGTCGTGGCGAGGCGCATCGCGCTCGGGATGAGGGACCGTCGCGCGCTTGCTGCCACGACCGGCGTGACCGATCGCACGCTCGGGAAACTCGAGAATGGTAAGCGCGTGTCCGCCAGCACCCTTGGCGCAGTCGAGAACCACCTGGGCTGGGCTCCCGGGTCATGCCGCCGGATACTGGCCGGCGGCGAGCCGATCATGCTGACGACGGCCGCGGGCCATTCTCAGTTCGACGACCCGACGCTGCAGCACATCGCCGAGACACCTGGGCTGCCCCCGGACGTGGTACGCGGGCTGATCGCGCTCGCCCGTAACTGGCGCGACCAACAGGACGAGCACCACGAGCCGGCCCGGCGTGGCCTGACCGGCTAGCCATGGCCTGACCGGCTAGCCATGGC
>Ga0182024_10022150_pt1 | contig 11468 bp, 13 predicted proteins | sample P32metaG_FD_120480 | JGI IMG/M metagenome (GOLD analysis project Ga0182024, IMG submission 120480) | Permafrost microbial communities from Stordalen Mire, Sweden - P3-2 metaG (Illumina Assembly) | ecosystem: Environmental > Terrestrial > Soil > Wetlands > Permafrost | place: Sweden: Stordalen... | reverse complement strand
TGCTTGACCCGGAGCGGCTCGCCGAACCCCATGACCTTGCCGTTTATGGTAGAGACCGCGTAGCTCGGGTTCATCGCGCCGTCTTCATTCGCGAGCAAGTATCCGGCCCAGTCATGCAGCGCAAGGAAGAACTCCTGATCGTAGCGCGCGGGATCGTTGCGAGGCTCGATTATCAGAAAGCCGTGCTGTCCGCTGTATTGCGCTCGGGTGAGGTCATTCATTGCCATGGTGTGCGTGTGATACCAGCGAAAGCCGGCTGGGCGGGGCGTGAAGGCGTAGCGGGCGGTCGAGCCCACCTCGATGGCGGGCGTCCCTTCTTCGATAGCCCCGTCCAGGTCGGGTGGCGTGAACAGGCCATGCCAATGGACCACCTCCGGCCGGTCGGTATGATTGGCCACCTCGATGGTGACCGGCTGATTCTCTCTCAAGCGCAGCACGGCACCAGGTACCTGGCCGTTGTAGGCGGTAGTTTTCAGACGATGGCGCGGCGACAGATCGAGCGTGACGGGCGCGATGTCGATTCGGTAATCGGGCTCGGCCAAATTCTCCGCGAAAGAGGCAAATGGCGGAGCCAGTGCGACGAGGCCGGAAAGCCCGAGAAAATCGCGTCTCGAAATCATAGCCAACGCCTCCTACTGTGCGGTTCCGCGCAGAGCGATTAGCCGTGCTGTTTCGAGTCCGTCATCTTACCGCTCTGCGCTCTCGTCGAATCCTCCCAGCCGCCGCCGAGCGCAAGGATGAGATTGACGCTGGCGCTGAGCTGCATGGTATCGAGACTGAGCGCCTGGAGCTGCATTTGCAAGAGGGCGGTCTGCGAGGTGACGACGGTGAGATAGTCGGTTGCACCCTGCTTGTAGAGCGCCATGGCGACGTTGAGCGTCCGCTGCGCCGCGTCGACCGACCTTCTCTTCGGCGGCGGCGTCGTGGTAGTGATTGAGCGTTGCGAGATTGTCCTCGACCTGCTGAAACGCAGTCACGACGGTGCTGCGGTAATAGGCGGCGGAGGCGTCGAACTCGGCGCGGGCTTGTGCCACCTGCGCACGGCGCAGGCCGCCGTCGAACACGCTCAGCAGGGCGTTGGGGCCGATCGCCCAGAACGAACTCGGCGCGCTCAACCAGTTCGAGTAGCCGGTGCTCTGGAAGCCGGCATGGGCGCCTAAGGTGATCGTCGGAAAATACGCCGCACGCGCCACGCCGATGTTGGCATTGGCCGCCATCATGCGCCGCTGCGCGGCCGCGATATCGGGACGCCGCTCGGAATCTGCGGCAGGGCGACGTCGACGATCTGCGGCTTGATCGAGAACGTCGAAGCCGATACGTCGAGGAGCGCCGCAATCGCATGCTCCAACAGCGCGAGCTGGATGATCGGTACAGTCGAGGCACTGTAATTGACGATCAGCGGCGGTGTTGCGCCGGCCGGCAACTGCTTGAGCAAGGTCTGCGAAATCGTGGTGACCTGTGCGTTGGCAGTGGCGATATTGGCAGATGGGTGAAGGGCCTTCTGACTTGGCTGAACGACATAATCAACCAATTGCGCGTTTGACTGGCACACAACCGACCCGCGCCAAGACGGTCAATCAACGTGGGCATCGGCCCGGCACGCGACCGTTGGCGTACAATGGCAAACTCCCCGGCTGCCTCGGCGCATGCATGCCCCGGATTATCGAAGCTTAAGTCTCGTGCAACTACGTAAAAACAACCTCGCAAAGCTCCGACAGCGTCACTTCGATGTGATGGTAATCGGTGGCGGCATCAACGGTGCGGTTAGCGCGGCGGCGCTCGCCGGCAAGGGTGCGCAAGTCGCGCTGATTGATCGTGGCGACTTTGCCGGTCTGACAAGCATGAACTCGTCCAACCTCGCGTGGGGCGGAATCAAGTACATGGAGACTTGGGACTTCGCTCTGGTGCGTAAACTCTGCATGAGCCGCAACCACTTGATGCGCAGCTACCCATCGACGGTGCAAGAGATCCGCTTCTTCACCACCTTAACCCGGGAGTTCCGCTATCCACCGCGGTATCTGCTGATGGGGGCGTGGCTATACTGGTTGATCGGCAATGGGTTCACTCGTACGCCGCGCTTCCTTACACCGTCGCGCATCGACAAGGAGGAACCGATCATCGACACCGACGACGCAGTCGGCGGCTTCGAGTATTCCGACGCCTATCTACACGACAATGACGCGCGTTTCGTCTTCAACTTCGTGCGTGCCGCACTAGATCGCGGCTGCGTCGCTGCAAATTATGTCGAATCACTCGGCGCACGGCGCGAGGGGAAGTGGTGGGTCGCGCGTACCCGCGACGTCATCGACGGGTCCGAATTCGAGATCCGCGCCCTGGCGCTGGTCAACGCCGCCGGTCCCTACGTGGATGCGCACAATTTGCTGACGGGTGAGAAGACGGAACACCACCACCTGCTCTCGAAGGGCATCCATCTGATCGTCGACCGTTTGGTCAAAGAGCGCCGCGTCCTCGCGTTCTTCGCGGACGACGGGCGCTTATTTTTCGTGATCCCGATGGGCACTCGCACGTGCATCGGCACCACCGACACACTTGTGAGCGACCCGAAAACAGGCATAACGGACGAAGACGTTGCCTTCGTACTCGACAACATCAACAAACGCCTGAAGCTGGCTCGACCGCTCACGACTGCGGACGTGATCGCCACACGCTGTGGCGCGCGCCCGTTGGCGGTAAAGAATGGGGCGGGAAAGGGCCGCGATTTTCTGCAGCTATCCCGCAAACACGTGGTAGAAATGCGGCGCGAGCACGCGCATATCAGCATCTTCGGCGGCAAACTGACCGATTGCTTGAACGTCGGCAACGAGGTCAGCGAGTTGGTGCGTTCGCTCGGCATCACACTGCCGTACCCCAATTACAAATGGTACGGTGAGCCGCCCGACACGGTGCGCGAGGAGTTCTTCCATCAGGCACGATTGCTTCATCTCGACGAGTACACCGCGCTTGAATCGTCCGAGCCTCTGAGCACGCGGCTATGGCGCCGCTATGCGGGTGAGGCTCTCGGCCTGCTCGAGAACATCCGCGAGGATCCCCGCCAAGCCGAAGTACTCATCAAGGGCACTGAGTATCTACGCTGTGAAGTTGCGCAGGCGGCTCGACGGGAGATGATAACCAAGCTCGAGGACTTTTTGCGGCGTCGCTCAAAGATCGCCCTCGTCGTGCGCAAGGATGACATTCGACGCTCGCCCGGGCTGTCGGAGGCCTGCGAGTTGCTGTTCGGTGACCAAGCTTCGGCCAAACTTGCCGAGTACTTCGATGCACCGGAACGGAAGGAAGACTCGATAACCGGTGGTGTTCCCGCGCCGCTGACGAACGCGCTAAGCGGCTAAATCGCCATAACCCGCTTTTCGCCACCACCAAATCCCAGTCCTGTCGGATTCGCGGACGGCGTGCCCGCCTGCGGAAAGATAATTCAGATGAGCAATCGCTTCGCCTGTAGCCATGCCGAGAATTCCGGAAGTGATTGGGCGAGCGAACAGCGCGCCAAACACATCAATCGCACGCTTGGGTTCGGCAAGTAAGTCCTCGAGCCGCGCCAAGCTGCGCCGGTGCGATTCGATTAACTCGTCGACTCGCGCGTGCAGCCCTTTAAAAGGGCTATTGTGAGCGGGCAATACCAGCACGTCGTCCGGAATACGCTGCTTGATCATAGCCAGCGAACCGAGCCAATCGCAGAGCGGATTGGCCTCCGGTTCGGTAGGGTAGACTGACACGTTGGATGAAATGCGAGGCAGAACCTGGTCCCCGGAGATCAAGAGATTTAACTCAGGACAATACAGACACGCGTGCTCGGGAGAATGGCCATTACCGATGACCACGGTCCAATCGTGAGCACCGAGCCGCAGAGTATCGCCATCTGAAATACGACGATAGGACGCGGGCAACGGGTATATCATTTCACCAAACGAGCCGAATTTTGCTTTGTAGCGCCCGATTGCCGAGTCGTCCCATCCCGCGGCGCGGTAAAACTGGATGCCATCTTCTGGTGCCTCGAGTCCCGTGTCGCCCGCCATTAGACGACAGTAAAGATATTCCAGGCGGCTCATCCAAAGACGTGCCTTGAAACGCTCCACCATCCAACCCGCCATTCCACAATGATCGGGGTGCATATGGGTCGCCACGACCCGCAGCACCGGGGCCTTGCCCAGAATACCGACAAAGGCGGCCTGCCACGCCTCGATAGTTTTCGAAGATTGAAGGCCCGTATCCACGATCGACCAACCACCGTCCTCGGCGATGGCCCAAACGTTGATCCACGGAAGCGATGCAAACAAAGGCATCCGCAACCACAATACACCGGGCGCAACCTCTATGGCGGAGCCGTCTCCAGTCTGGGGCTCAGCTTTAAACGGATAGTCCAGCGTAGGCGGCATGATCACTTTATTAGAACTCATTGGAAGCTCGATGTCTCAAGCTTCATCGCCGAGGCGAGTGCGAATGCCCGGACGCACCCAGTATCGACGCGATATCAGCATCGCTCGGCGTACCCACGATACCGCTCTCGAAACAGCGCGCCGACTCCAGCGCCGCTGCACTCGGCGGTGCTTTTCGATCTAGTGCCCTCGCACGCCTCGCTGGCTCAAGTCCAGAGCGATAAATTTTTCGGCTGTTGATCGACGGTCGAAGACGAATAGTGCGAGCCGAGCTTCGCCTTCTGAAAGAACAGCACCACGTACCGGCCGATGTCGAACAGCTTGCCGACCATGTTGCCGGTATAGGCGCACATAGCGCGCGAGCCGAACTGTGCGTGAACCTTGTGTATCAACTGCTCGCAGCGCCGCAGCGCCTCGTCCCAGCCCACCTCGCGCCATACCCCGCTGTCTCGAATCAGCGGGGTGCGAATGCGGTCCGGGTCAATAGCGAATTGCGCGTCAGTGTCCCCGTCTTGTCCGAACAAAGAACATCAACGGTCGCCGCCTCGAAGATCGCCGACAAGCGTGTGAGCAACACGCCCTTCTTGGTCAGCGCTTGAGCACTCAAGGCAGCGGCCAAAGTAAATGTCGCCGGTAGGGCAACGGGTACCGACGCCAAGAGCGCCGTAACAATGAGTCGAACGATATGCGCGATCGGCATCGCAATTGACCGGGCATACGCGACGATCATCAGGACGATGGCTCCATTGAAAATGGCGAGATTCCGGACGACCCCCAGAACGGCTGCCTGCTCTCCGCTGTCTGCGTGGGCAAGACGGACCAGTTCCGCGGTCCTTCCAAAGAAGGTAATTGATATTTCGCGTGATCCGCGCCAAACCTGCGCGCAAGATAGCTCAAAATCGGATTCATCGATCATGCGGCGTTGAATCAATCTCGCCGTTTCGTCCGAGTGCTATTTTGGAGGACCTCATGCGTTCGCTTCCCCGTTGCATCCAAGGCGCCTTATTGGTCTCCGTCGGTCTGCTAAGTGCATGCGCAGGCCGCGATTACGTATCCGATATGTACACCCCCAATTTTGGATTGCGAAAGTACCCGCACTTCGACGCCGCGGCTGATCCCGATCCGACGGCGATAGCCAATGGGTTGTACGCGCCCCAGCAGTTTCAAACACCCTGCTACCGCTGCTCCTCCCAGTCGCAATTTAATTGGGACAGCTGGGCGCCCTAGGCTGATTGCTCGACGCTGAGTGAACCGGGCGGCTCCGCGTACGCCGCTGCGCGGCGCGACCGCGGCGCAGTGCGGACGTTACCAACAGAGGTTGATCTCTTCCGCGGGAAACGCAATTCCCACCCGACTCCACGCTGCCGCGATCCGATCGATCACCGGCCGCGTCCGTTCAATCCATTCCGGATGTCGCTGCCGCGCTTCATCCGACGTATGAAACTCCGACACCTGTAAATCGCTGCCGTAACGAGCGTGATAAACCTGCGCTGCCGACTCCAAGGCCATCCCGCCAAAGGGGACTATCTTCAAATGGCTGCTCGCCGACAATCCGGTCATTGCGAGCGATAAATGATAGTGCTCCCAGTATCGAAGATACGCATCGAAATAATCCATATTCTGCAGTTCTTCCCGGCCGCAGCCTGTGTGCTGAAGGTCCCGACGGCACCATTCCTCAATGTTCGAGCGCACGGTAAATCGCCCATCGACAGGGAAACCGCCGGACTTCTCATAGGTCGATATGCAGCTGGCAACCGGATGTCGCACCGTCAACACATGTTCCGTTTCCTCGCCCAACGCGCGATGGAAAAGGCCGCCCGCATAGACGGCCTTAGTGAGTTTCTTGGGCACCACAATTTTGCCGTCGTACGGCTTCCGATCGCCAAAGAACGTCTCCACCATGGTCAGGTATTCCGCCATGGTCTTCAGACTGACCATCCAACTGTTGGTGTCCGGCTGCAACTGAAAGGGCCCTGCCTCAGGAAAGCTGTCATGGGCTAGCCCATTCGGTACGTGCGCCGGCACCAAGCCCAGCGCTCGATACAGTTCCGCCGTGAGGTACGACCCCCCCGTGCGCGGAATACCAATGAAGGTAACGAAGTGAAAGCGCGACTGCAGCTCTTGCAGCGGTGACATCTCCCCGGTAAGCAGCGAAAACAACAGCGTATAGGCGCGAGCCAATCGCTCACGTCCGGAAGCGCTGCCCATGATGAGCGCGGCAGCGGCGGCGACGCCGTTCAGATCGAGATCCGCCACCGACAGAGATTCTGAGCGTTGCTCCGCCCAGATCTCCCGCTCAAACGGAAGTCCTCGCAGCACTTGAGCCAGAAAGCGGACAAAGACCGGCGAGACGGGGAGCTCGCGATCAGAAAGTTTGAATTCCAGACCCATGGCGTCAACGGATTAACGGCTGACTTCTCCAATGAGGACCGAAGGCGTCTTACTGCAAATCAGCGACCAAGAACTCAGTGGTATTGTCGTCGGCCATGATTTTTATGTCCGCGTTTGTGGTGGTGCCGCTTGGCGGCAGATAGGTGGCCAAGCCGGTGAACGTGTCGTTGACGCCGCCGCATGCGCGGATGTAGTTCTCGCGATAGGCATTGAAATTCGGATCGATGAGGCTAAAGGCGCCCGTGTAGGAGCAGCTATTCGAGTCGGTGGCGGAAAAAGTGCCGTCGGGTCGTATCGTTGCCGTCAAACTAAAGCCATTGGCGGTGTAACTCCAGGTTCCCGCCAATGTCGGAAGCGAAGATCCCAACTGGTAAACCGTATCGAAAGTAAGCGCAAGGGACTCCGTGGCACCGGTTTGATCCGAGAGAGTGCCGTTCAAGTTGGGCGAAGCGACCCCGGATATCGATCCGGAGGTCGCTTGTGTTCCATTCGGAAAATCGACTCCTTCAGAAAGTCCAAAGTAAGTTCCCTTTACATTATTTCCGGGCAGGCTGACGTTCAATCGATAATAGGTCCCGTTCTGCCCGCTGATCGCTCCATCCCCGTTGTCCGCAATGATTGCGACGACGGGGATTGGGGGAGAGCCTTTAGTGGTCAAGGTGCCTTCGTAATATCCATCGGCTGTAATGATGGGCGCGGCGCAGCTGCCGTATGAGCCATACGAGGAGCCATAGCCGCAAGATCCACCATTACCGCTGCATCCCACCATGAGCGAGCTGCCGGTGATGGTCACGATGGGCAACATCCGATTGTGAAAGCTCATATGTTCCCCCTCCCAAGATTCATATTTTTTTCCCTATATGGATGGGGAATTCTTCTGCATTCGCAAATAACATAGGCCTTGCAGATTAAAATCCGCTGAACGCTGCATTAGAGACCGGATCCTTGCGTAATACCCTTTATAGGTGAATCGCCGCCATCGCCGCTATCGGTGTCGCCTTTACATGACTTACGATGAAGTGTCGATTACGCGTCGTGGCCCATTTGTAGCTGCAATTCGACCAGATGTGGGGTATCAATGGACTCCCGAGCTTTTCTTCGCGTGAAGCACACCCAGCCGGTCCCAATCGCCAGAGAGAACCTCCATAGATCGCGCCTTTCGCAATTCGGATCCGCCGCGGCTACGTTCGCGGTGATCCTCGTCGCTGCCGGTGCACCCAGCCGGGCTGACGAACCTAGCGCTGAATTCAAGGCTGAGACCGATGTGGCCATGAATAAAATGATGACCGGAATGGCAGTTACGTCTACGGGCAATATCGACCGTGATTTCGCTGGCATGATGATCCCGCACCACCGAGGCGCGATCGACATGGCGAAGGCCGAGCTATGCCAAGGCCACAACGAGCAACTGCGACGCATCGCCGAGGAGATTATCGTCGACCAGCAGCAGGAAATAGTGGCCATGCGATTGGCACTGGGGGACGCCCTGCCCGCGTCCGCCCCTGCTCCAACTGGACCGGCGGCCGCCGCGGACGGACCCGCTTCTTCTCAACACCCCACGCGCATGCACATGGAGCAAAACCCATGAACCCGACATTCGCATTTTCAGTCCTATTGTTGAACACCGGAGCGATCACCAACCATGTTAATTTTGCCCGCACGCCAAAGGCCAATTCGCCTACGTTACCGTCGGCGGGCTCAATCAGGTGCAGGTGTTCGATTCTTCGGATTTCTCCCTGGTCGCCACCATAGCGGTCGGAAAATTGCCGCATGGAATCTGGCCCTCCGGCGACGGCTCGCGTAAGTAGGTATCCTTGATCGCCGCTAGCGCGCCAACACCGCTCCCCTCGATGCGTATCGGGAAACCCATCTGCTCCAGCTGCGCTGCCAGTTTTCCTACCCTATCCATTTCGGGATCGAGCAGCAATACGGGCTCGCAACGTGTCTTGGTGGGTCCGCCTTGCAGCGGTCCGGTCCCAACCGGTTGCAACCTCTTCACATACCACACTCCCTTGATGTTTAAATCCCAAATCAACTGTCTGGCCGTGCGAGCACAACTGGAGAGCGAGACTTACAATCACACGCTATGGCGAACTTAAAGCTTTCGGCACCCTCTTGGTGACGGCCGTCAAAATGCCGCTGAGGATTTGCCGAGGGCTCGGTGGACATCCGGGCACCGCCACATTGACCGGAATCACATTGGAGACGCGGCCGCAACTGGCATAACTCTCGCCGAATATTCCGCCCGTGCAACCGCAATCGCCGATTGCGACGACGAGCTTCGGGTCCGGCGTCGCATCGTAGGTGCGTCGCAGTGCCACCTCCATATTTTTGGAAACCGGTCCCGTCACCAATAGTAAGTCGGCGTGGCGCGGACTTGCCACAAATCGAATACCGAGGCCTTCGATGTTGTAGATAGGATTATTGAGCGCATGAATCTCCAACTCGCAGCCGTTACACGACCCGGCGTCAATGGCGCGAATACAAAGTGCGCGACCGAGGACGTCGAGAATGCGTGATTGCAAAGCATCGACGATACGCAGTGACTCGTCACTCAACGGAGGCGGCTCGGTGATGAGCCCCGTGTGACAGATTTTGCGCAACGTTTTCAACATGGTTATAAATCGTGTCCACTGTAGGCCAGGTTGAACGATTTATTGATCAGCGGAAAGTCCGGTACGATGTTATCGATCGTGGCGTGCTCAATCACCGGCCAATTCTGCCATGACGGATCGTGCGGGTGACATCGCCGAATCATTCCATTCACGCCTGCTTCAAGGGCGAGAAATACGGGGCCCCGCCATCCCTCGATCATTCCGACTCCCAAAGCACCTTCAGTAGGTATTGAAACTGCCACTTGATGCGGTCCGGCAGGCAACTCGCGCAATATGCGTTGCACCAGACGCGCAGATTCGCTGACTTCATCAAAGCGCACGGCGACCCGTGCTGCGACATCGCCTTCAGAGCACGTGGTTTTTTTCGGCGCGAGCTCGCCGTACGGGTCGCAGGGCAGATCGCAGCGCAGATCAAACGCTTGGCCGCTCGCACGCCCTGCCAAGCCAGTCAGACCTAGTTGCGCGGCCAGCGTCGGCGTGACGAGACCCGCTCCAACAAACCGATCGCGCAAGCCAGAGTGTTCATCGTAGATAGTACGTAGTGCTTTGACTTCGGGAGCAATTGATTCGATCGAGTCGATCAAGAGACGTGCCCCAGTGGATGAAAGGTCCACGCGCGTGCCACCTGGTACCACCAGATCCATGAGATAACGCTGCCCAAGAGTTTGCTCGCTCGCGCGCAGCAGTTGCTCCTTGAGTCGCGAGAACTGGGTGAGTCCAAAGGCAAAGCCGGCATCATTAGCGATCGCACCGAGATCGCCCAGGTGATTGGCAAGGCGCTCTATTTCCAGTGCGAGCGCCCTTAACCATACCGCTCGATGGGGTACGTGCGCGGCAGCCATACCTTCCAGCGCTTGGCAATAAGCCCAGGAGTAGGCGACGGCCGAATCACCGCAGACGCGTGCCGCCAACCGGTGGCCACTGAGCAGCTGGAACTCCGTGAAGCGCCGCTCGATTCCCTTATGCGTATAACCGAGTCGCTCTTCAAGCCGCAGAACCTTTTCACCGACCACCGAAAAACGGAAATGGCCGGGTTCGATGATTCCAGCGTGGACGGGTCCCACTGGAATTTCATGCACGCCCTCCCCTTCCACAGCGATGAAGCTGTAACTATCAATGACCGGGGCGGAGGGCGAGGATGGTGTCTGGGGCGGCACTAGCGGATGAAAACTCTCCGGCCACGCCGCATGACGCAACCACGGCCGCGTATCCGGATCGGTAGACCGCAATCCTGAGAGGTCCGCCACGGCGCGCTGCATGCGACTTGCACTGGGAAACCATTGCTCGATGCCTGGATAGTGGGCTTCCGTTGTCGGCAGGGGCAAGCTCAGCAGCAGGACGCCTTGGTCAGCCGCAAACGCGACTCGTACAATATTCCTGCCCTCACGATCGCGAGTTGCCCAGAGAGCTTGTAAACGACCGCCGCCGATCGCTACGTGTTCGGCGGCTTGCTGCCAAGCGTCGCTGGAAACCGTTAGGGCGAGCACTTGCGGAGCGCCCACAAACACATCGCCTCCATTCGATTCGGACCCCTGTGCCGCTTGCTGGAACCATCGTTGCAGAGCCATCTCATTGCCCGCCAATCAAGCGCGCCGCGGCGCGATACCAGTCAGCGAGATAGGGCGGAATGAAAAACCCCAACATCAGTACCAAGCCGAGGTGCACAAACACAGGCACAAGGGCGGGGGAATGTGGCAAACGCTTGGCCGTCGTGTCGCCGAAGACCATCGATTGGACGCGACCGAAGATCGCCGCGAAGGCGACACCTAGCGCCAACAGTAAAATGGGGGTCGCCCAGGGCTGCTGTTTCATCGCCGTCGTCAGAATGAGAAATTCACTTGCAAATACGCCGAATGGTGGCGTGCCCAGAATGGCAAGCGTACCCATCATCAATCCCCAGCCAACAGTGGGGCTCAAGGTGATGAGGCCGCGAATATTATCCATCAGTTGTGAGCCGGCCTTCTGCGTTGCGTGCCCCACAGCAAAGAAAATGGAGGATTTCGTCAGTGAATGCACCGTCATGTGTAGAAGTGCGGCGAAGTTGGCTACTGGCCCGCCCATTCCAAACGCG
>Ga0182024_10022149_pt1 | contig 11468 bp, 12 predicted proteins | sample P32metaG_FD_120480 | JGI IMG/M metagenome (GOLD analysis project Ga0182024, IMG submission 120480) | Permafrost microbial communities from Stordalen Mire, Sweden - P3-2 metaG (Illumina Assembly) | ecosystem: Environmental > Terrestrial > Soil > Wetlands > Permafrost | place: Sweden: Stordalen... | reverse complement strand
TTTACAATCCGTCAGTGCGAAATGCCAAAGCTCAGAATTCGCGGGTTTCACACTGATCTTGGCCGGAAGCTCGATGCCTTGAACCGCCTGAAATTCGTAGCTGAATCTGTTGTCTCCGGTCCCTTCTGCGGTCGTCGGGTCCCCTGTTGCAACTGACTCAAGCAGATAGCCATTCGGACCGTTGATGAACCGAGTAGAAAATCGCAACGGCTGGGGCAATAGACTGCGCGCTTGAGTCAAGCGGAAATCCGAGTTGAGAAGAAGCGTCGCATGGACTCCGTTGCCGGTCATCGTGACTTTATAACCATCGTCGGATTTTTGAAAAACGAATTTCGTGGGCTTAATTGGGAGAATGACGTTTGTCGCAAATGGTATCCAGGCGTTGATTCCGCCTGACACCATCGAGTTCAATGCTTGTTCAAGGTCGCCTCCATGCGGAATTGCAGAAAGGTCTGGAGCTTTTGGAATTACAGAGACGAATCCACCCGTACGATCAACAAAAACGCGGTGTGGGATCGTTTGGAGGCGGTCAATCGTCGGAACAGCCGTCGGAGGGACAGATCCGAATGCCTCCCGGAAATGGTTATTCCAGTCGAATTGAATGGCGCAGTCAAAAGAGATTAGATTGCGCGTGAAGGGCGCGTCGTAAAGATCGCGTGTCTCAGCCAGAAGTTTATCGTCAGAGGTCGCCTCCTGCGCATGGGCTGGGAAGAAGGGGGCTAACAACGTAATTAGAAGGATCGATTTGCGCATAGGCAATGCTAACAACTTGCACTGCGACCGATTCGATTGAAAATGGACGGTATCGCATCCCTGCGAACTCCGGCCTGCGGCGGCTACAGAAGAAGAAGTGAATCAGCAGTCCCGTGAAGAGGCAGAGAATATGCCGCGTGCGGTTGATTCGTTATCGAGGTAAAATCGATGGCAAGGGCGCGAATCTTATGAATCAAAATGCCGCAGCCTTGACGGAGAAGATCAGGTTGCTGAGCCCTGAGCAGGCCGCCGAAGTCGAGGACTTCGTCGAATTCCTGCGGTTCCGAGGGCAGGAGCGTGGGCTAACGCGGGCTGCGGCGGCAGCGAGCGAGCCTGCATTCGAGGCTGTCTGGTCCAATTCGGAAGACGACGCCTACGATGCCCTATAAGTTCGGCGATGTCGTTCTGGTGCGGTTCCCGTTCACCAATCAGGCCGCATTCAAGCAGCGTCCGGCTGTCGTGATTAGCAATCTTGCCTACAATACCGCTAGATTCGCCGTCGTCATCATGGCGATCACGAGCCAACTTCATACCCCCTCAGGTGTGGGCGAAGTGACAATTCAACAATGGCAGGCGGCCGGCCTTTTGAAGCCTTCCATGATCAAGCCTGTCTTCGCCACCGTCGAACAAAACCTCATTCTCAAGCAACTGGGTGCATTGCAAGCTTCCGATCAGCAATCGTTACGACGGGCGATTTCTTCGGTCATTGGCTAGCTGAACACCTCTTGCGGCTGGTGGTCGAAGATCTCTCAGCGCAGGCCCGCAAACTCAGACCGATGGCGGCTATAGAAAAAGTAGATCACCAGGCCGATGGCCAGCCAGATCAGAAAACGGAACCAGGTGATGATGGGCAGGCCGGCCATCAACAGAAAACAGAAGAGGACGCTGAGTAGCGGAATGACGGGACCGAAAGGAACGCGGAAGCCGCGGCGGCGCTCGGGCTCGCGATAGCGCAGAACGACGACGCCGATCGAGACGAGGACAAATGCGAAGAGAGTGCCGATGTTGGAGAGGTCGGCGAGAGTTCCGATGTCGAACAGGCCCGAAGGAATCGCGACGACGAATCCCGCGACCCAGGTGGAGAAGGCGGGTGTGCGAAAGATCGGATGCACGTTGCTGAAGACTTTGGGCAGCAGGCCGTCGCGGGACATAGAGAACCAGACGCGCGATTGGCCGAGCTGATAGACCAACAGCGAAGACAGCATGCCCATGATGGCGCCAAAGAGGACGACCAGCCTGATCCAGTGAAGCGAATGACCGCCGGGGAGCAGAGAGAGCTTTTTGAGCGCGTTCACGACCGGAGCTGCGTCGCCCACCATCGACTTCCAGGGCACCAGGCCGGTAAGACAGACCGCGACGGCCACGTAAAGAACGGTGCACACGATCAGGGTGGCGATGATGCCGATGGGCAGGTCCCGCTGCGGTTTGCGGCATTCTTCTGCGGCCGTCGACACCGAATCGAATCCAATGTAGGTAAAAAAGATAATGGAGCCGCCGGTCAGCACGCCGGACATTCCGTTGGGCATAAACGGATGCCAGTTGGTGGGGTGAATGAAGTGGATCGCCGCGGTGACGAAGATGAGGATGGCGATGAGCTTGATGCCGACCATCATGTTGTTGGTCGAGGCCGATTCGCGAATGCCGCGAACGAGGATGACAGTGAGAATCAGAACCACGAAAAATGCAGGAATGTTGAAGCCAAAGTGCCAACCGGGATGGTAGAGCCAGTTGCCGGCCAGGTCCTGCAGACCTTCCGGCAGATAGGCAGGCGAGATCCACGTGGCGGGCGGATGAAAGCCGAACCAATCCAGCAGATCGACGACGTGGGCGGCAAAGCCGACGCTGACTGTCATATTGGAGCCGGCATACTCCAGGATCAGATCCCAGCCGATGATCCAGGCGATGAGTTCGCCCATGGTGGCGTAGGTATAGGTGTAAGCCGAGCCGGCGATGGGGATCATGGAAGCGAGCTCGGCATAGCAAAGGCCGGTCAGCGCGCAAACAAAGGCGACAAGAATAAGCGAAATGGCAATGGCGGGTCCGGCGCCGGGACGGCCGGCCATGGCTGTGTGATGAATGACGAAGTCGGCGAGCGGCGTGTTGAGGATGCTGGAAGTATCGAACTGTTCGCCGGAGATGGCGGTGCCGATGACGGTGAAAATGCCGGATCCGATGACTGCGCCGATGCCGAGAGCGGTGAGCGACCACGGCCCAAGGGTCTTTTTCAGGGCATGCTCGGGTTCTTCCGAGTCGCGGATCAGCTTATCGATGGATTTGCAGGCAAGCAGTTGGCTTGGCAGCGCAGTTCTCCTCGTCGCGACTTAGGGTACGGGTGCAAGGTCCAGGTGCAACGTCTTCAGAAAGAAGATGAGCATTCCCGACGAGGATGTTTTCCCTGAGTGTGGGAAGGCTTATGCCGCAGTGTACATGATGAGGTTTGAACCGGAAGGGAGCGAATTACGAGTGCAGAAATGTGCCGGGAATTGAGACAGATTATTTGCAGCAAAGTGTAAGGCAGGAAAATTGAAACTCCGGACCGGCACTTGGAAGCCGGCCCGGAGCTGATGTCCCGCGCGAAGTCGTGCGTTAGCGCTTCGACTGGCCGCGCGCCAGTTTCTTGACCTTCTTTTTGTTGGAGCCGCGCGGCGTGGTGCGCTTGGCTTTGGGCGCGGCCTTTTTGCGGGCGGCGCGTTTCAGCTTCTTGCGTTCTGTCTTGTCTTCAATCTTGGTTGTGTCTGCCACTCCAGAGCCTCTTTCACGGAAATCATCGATGTGCCCCAGGCGTGGGGCGATGCGAGTTTTATGTTAGCAGGGATCGATAAGCGGCGAAAGCCGAAGCTGGTTGGAGAATGTGTCGGTTGGCGCTGCTGTTTCATCACTGCAAATCGGAGATGGATCATGCCCATCGTGCGACTGGCCATCCGCGAATTCCCGCGAATCGAAGTAGTTGTAGCGTAGAATGAAGACAAGACGCGATCTGGAAGGATCCAGCCTGCTCGGCTTTGGCCACAGATACCATCGCTTACGACGAGTTCCGTAGTCCACGCAACAATCACTGGTGTTAACGGACGACCCCGTTAACAGATAGATGTTGAACGGAGTCAGTCATGCGTTCTGATCAAATACATCGCGCGCTCGCGCGGGGAATGAACCGGTTCGAGGTTTGCCAGCTTGTCGCAAAGGGCGTAAAGGCCACGCACAAGACAGGTGGGCGGTTTGAAGACACCATCAACGATGCGCTGGAGTATCTGGGCAACCACGATACAGACCATGACACGCTGCACCCGGTACCGGTAAAGGCTCCTCTGAAATCGCTCGAGCCTGCAGCGTGAAAAACAGTGATCAGTTGTCAGTGATCAGTCCATGGTTCACATTGGTTTGGGACTCGACGCCGACGAACTGGCTTTCTTAATTAAATGCACCGGATTTTCAGGCAAATAAAAAGAGGACGGCGGTTGCCGTCCTCTTTTTATTTGCCGATTTCGAACCGGGTGTCTAGTTAGACAACCTGGACGTTCTCAGCCTGCCAACCTTTGGGGCCCTTGGTCACGTTGAACTGGACTTTTTGGCCTTCTTGCAGCGAACGGAAGCCGTTCGACTGAATGGCGGTGTGATGGACGAAGACGTCCTCGCCGTTTTCACGGCTCAAAAATCCAAATCCCTTGGCGTCGTTAAACCACTTGACTGTGCCTGTTTCCATTGTGTGTTTTGTTCCTTTGCTACTGATTTACCGCGAACGCAATGTGGAAGTGTTGCGTGCAGAGCGGTAACTCGGAACAGGCAATGACTTCTAATCGAATTCTACGATCTGCTACAGAGTATAGCACGAAACCTGCGGGATTACCGGATTGCGCTGTCGGCGGTGGACTGCGGCCTTCGGATAAACCCAACAAATCCGGCTGGAGCGCGCCCACCCCTTGAGGAAGCCGGCAAACCGTCCCGCAAGGCGGCCAATCCCGATGGCGACATCCACATGGACCGGGCCCGCTGCAAAGGACTAGTTTGGATTAGACGCGATCGTTTCGATCAAGTAGATCAAGCCGCAAAATCCGGCCTGCCCCCAAGCTAATTTGGAGAAAAAGAGTGGTCGCCTCAAGCGCACAAATCGGCCAGCGGATCGGCACATCGGAGACGGTTGCGCGCGCGACCCTTACTGGCCGTCTGTTAAATCGCCGGATCGTTCGCGCCTTGCTCGCTGCCGTTGGATGGACCGCGGTCGGCGTGATCTTCGCTCTGCCCAGCCTCGGAACGAGCAGATGGCCCGATGAATTGCGCATCTACCTCGCGCAATGGTGGACGTGGGGCCTGTTGACCCCGGTCATCATGGTGGTCGACCGGCGTCTGCCATTTTCTGGGAAGGAACTGGGCCGGCGTGTGGCCATGCACCTGGCTCTCAGCCTTGTATTCACTGAGGTCTATTTCTACTTATTTACTGTCATGCGTGCCGCCTTCGGCGTTGCACCATGGAGTTCGTTGCGCATCGCGAATCTGACCAGTGCCTCGGTGCTGGGATGGCAGATCTGGTGTTGGCTCGTCTACTGGATCATTGCCGGCGCTCTGCAGGCATACGGGTACTACGAGCGCTATATGAGCAGCGAACTGCGGCTTGAGCGCTTGGAGCACAGCTTCGCCGAGGCCCGTTTGAATTCGCTGCGCATGCAACTCGATCCACATTTTCTGTTTAATGCGCTGAATACCATCTCGTCGCACGTGGAACGAGATCCCAAGCTGACGCGGCGCATGATCGAACACCTCGGTGACCTGCTGCGCCTTTCGCTCGAATCAAAAGACAAACAGGAAGTTCCATTGTCTGAGGAGATCGCGTTTCTCGATCACTATCTCGCCATTCAGAAGATCCGCTTCGGCAATCAACTGAAAATCAAGATGCAGATTGCGCCCGAAGTACGCTTCGCCTCCGTTCCTTCGCTCTTCATTCAGCCGCTGGTCGAGAATGCGATTCGCCATGGCATCTCGCGCAGGGCCGCGGGCGGGACCGTTACCGTGCAAGCTGCGCCGGTGAACGGACGACTTGAGATTCGAGTGCTCGACGATGGACAGGGCTTGCCTCTTGGCTGGTCGATGGAGAATGCAGGTGGGTTGGGACTGTCAATTACGCGGGAGCGCATCGCGGGATTGCACCCGAACGGGGACAGCCGTTTTGTGGTGCGCAATCGCGAAGAGGGCGGCACGGAGGTCGAGATTTCGCTGCCGCTGAAGTTAGATGGAGAGGCCGACAATGGACGCGCGCTCGCCTGAACCGATTCACGTCCTGGTTGCGGATGACGAAGCGCCTGCACGGCAGCGCCTCATCGATTTGCTGGTGAAGGACACGCAGGTTGAGGCTGTGGCCGAGGCGGCAGACGGCGAAGCTGCTGTGGAGGCAATCGAGAAGAAGCGGCCGGACTTGGTGTTTTTGGATGTGCAGATGCCGGAACTCGACGGCCTGGGCGTGATCGACGCGATCGGCGCCGCGGAAATGCCGCTGACCGTCTTTGTCACCGCCTACGATCAGCACGCGATTCGGGCCTTCGAGGCGAATGCGCTCGACTACCTGCTAAAGCCCTTCAGCGACGAGCGCTTCGAGGCCACAATGGCCCGCGCCAAAGCGCGCCTCGATGAGCGCAGCATCGGCGAATTCGGGCAGCGCGTGATGAAGATGGTGGCGGGCGCTCCTCCCGGCGCGGAGCGCAGGCTGGACCGGCTGGTGGTGAAGTCGGGCGGTACAACGCGGTTCATTCGCGTAATAGACATCGATTGGATCGAGGCGGCTGGCGTTTATGTCACGCTGCACGTTGCAGGGAAAGAGCTGCTCTATCGCGCCGCGCTCAATGATCTGGCGGAACGGCTCGACCCGCGCCGCTTTGTACGTGTGCACCGGTCGGCGCTGGTCAATATCGAAAGCATTATTCAGCTCGATCCGATGTCGCACGGCGAATTCGAAGCTGTGATTAAGAACGGCTCGCGGGCGCGCGTGAGCCGAACCTACCGGGCGCTGTTGGAAAAGCGGCTGGGGCAGACGCTGTAAGGCTGCCTGCTCAGACCGTCAGCGATCCGTGGGGGTTTCAGTGTGCGTGCAGTAGGCTGCATTTATGGCGTTTGGCTTTCCACCGCGACAATGCGCGCTTCCGATCCGAAGCGGCGGTATGCGCGGAACACCACATCGTTCATGAAAGTCTTTGTAGGCCCTTGATAATTTGCTTGCGAATACATGCCGTGAGGCTGGGCTGTATGCGCTGACAAAATGGAGATGCTCCTGGCAGGGCAAACGTAGCTTTTGCCCGCAATCTCAACCGGGGCGTATTCCACCATCAAGCCGGCATTTGAAACCAGCTCATGAGGAGGCAGTTCGGCCTGCAAGGTTACGCGAAGAATAGTTCCATCAGCTGGATCGAAAGCGATTTCGCCATGATAGGCGGACTTTTCATCGAAGACCTGCAAGTCCGGCGTATTGTCCGAATTGAACCCGTTCAAGACACAGCAGAACTGCACCCTGTAGTTCGACTTTTCATTGGGAACTGCATAACGAAAAACTGCCACCTTTCCGGCGGCGCCCTGCTCCCAGCGGGCCCAGGTAATCTTGCCCTTCAGCGCATCGGCAAGTGTCGTACTCAGGATCGGCCCAAACTCCCCTGTCGTCTTGAGGCCACCAACTTTCGACCCCTGTTTCGTCGGCTTGGCTACGTCGGCATCCACCACTTCCTTGCGGTCGCGATAGGTGACTGCGGCAAGCGATTTTCCAACGAAGTGCAGCGGCTGATAGCTATAACTCACAATGCCTGTTGCTTCGAGAGAATCCTCTTGCGGTCTGTCTTCAAAGCCGGCGGTCTCGCGCGAAGCAATCAGGTTGGGAAGCTGGCGCAGAGTGGTATTGACGTAGTTCACGATTTTGACCAGCATTTGGCGCGTGGCAGCGGGATCTGGATTAGGGTCGGCGGGAATCTCTGTGGCGGGAGGGTCGAGGAAGGCGGCCTTGTCAGCCAGCAGAAGCAATGCCTGACGCGACTTTTCACCGGGAGCGTTGGCACTCAATTGGGCCAGCACGGTTGGACTCATCCGTTCGGTCAGTTCGAACGTAGATAGCTGTTGTGTCAGTTCTGCGTCTGTCTTGCCTGGAGCCGCCGCGAACGCTTGTTGCAACCGGTCAACGGCGACTTTTTCCAGCACAGGTGTTTTGGGCGCGGCGGAGACGACGAACGCAGATGCTGTCAGGAATGCCGCGATTACAAGATGACGCATAGATCAAGCCTCCGCGATAAGTGCGACAAATCTTAAGCTTCGCAAAGGATTGGGCGCAATTGGAAATGCGAACGATGGTGCAGATTCTGCACGGAAGTGCGTGAGTTTACCTACCTTCATACTCCGAACAGCGTAAACTCGTTTTGGCTTGGAAGTGACCGTGCGGAACGAGAACAGGCGCGTGCTGGTAATCAATCCGGGCTCGACGTCGACGAAGTTCGGAGTGTTTACCAGAAGCAGCGCCGAATGGGTTGGCGAAATCCGGCACAGCGATCACGAACTTGAGCAGTTTCGCGGCAGGTCCGCGCTCGACCAACTGGGGTATCGAGCTGGTCCGATGGGGGAGGCGCTGCAACGGGCCGGATACCGCTCAGACCGGTTTGCCGCAGTGGCCGGCCGCGGCGGCTTGCTGCCACCTATGGAGTGCGGGACCTACGTTGTCGACGATGCAATGGTGGAAGAGCTTCGCCATGCGCGGCGCGGAGAACATGCGTGCAATCTGGGTGCGGTGCTGGCGCTCAAGTTTGCGCGCACGGCCGGCGTGAACGCCTACATCGTCGATCCGGTTACAGTGGATGAATGGCAGGATTGCGCGCGTTTTTCAGGCTTACCATTGATCTCACGCTCCTGCATTGGTCATGCGCTGAACACCAAGGCGGTAGTCCGGCGGTTTGCGCGGGAAAGAGGGCGCACCTATGAGTCGCTTCGGATCGTGGCCGTTCACATGGGCAGCGGCATCACCGTTTCAGCCCATCGCGATGGACGAATGATCGACAACAATACTCCGGAAGAGGGTCCTTTTGGTCCGGATCGAAGCGGGTCCCTTCCGGTGCAGGCACTCATCAAGGTGTGCTGCAACGGCGCTTATAACGCAAAACAACTCGACCGCATGGTCTTCGGTGAAGGAGGGCTCTTTGCTTACCTCGGCACGCGCGATCTGAAAGAAGTGGAACGCCGCATGGATGTGGGCGATCAAGCTGCGACAGCCGTGTACGAGGCCATGGTCTACCAGATCGCCAAGGAAACTGGAGCGATGGCAGCGGCGCTGCAAGGCGCAGTGGATGCTGTTCTTCTGACCGGAGGCATGGCGCACTCGGAGCGCCTCGTACAGCAATTGCGCGGGTACCTGGAATGGATTGCTCCGATTGCGGTGTATCCGGGGGAAGACGAATTGCAGGCGCTGGCTGAAGGAGTCTTTCGCGTGCTGGATGGTGAGGAAACTGCGAAGAGACTTGGCGCCGACGGACGCGATAGGGTGTCAGACAGAACGATAAGAGAAGGCCTTGTGATTGGGCTGGAATGATTTCGGCCGTCCAGGTTGCGTCGTCCGAGGTTCTATCCCCTTTCCGAAAAAGTCCTAGCGTGACAGCTTGTGAAGGCTGAACGAGATCGGCAATCCAATGATGAACATATGCACCAGCAGGCCCTGCAGCAAGCTCCGGAACTGGTAAGGGCCGGTAAAGTGATACGCGCATAACGGCAGAACAATCAGGTTCATCGCCAGGAAGATCGCAATTCCGTAAAAGATGCCGCAAACCAGCCAGTGGTCCTTGAGGAACTCGAGCTTGCGGCTCGCGATGCAGTAAATGGCGGCTGCCGAGATTGCGATGAAGTAGTGCAGAATGACTCCCAAGATCCAGGGGAAAATGCCTTCTTGAATGGCCTGCCGACCGAGCAAGCCACCGGCAATGCCGCGGGGCGCGCCTGCGCCAAAAGTGAAGAAAGCGGACGTCAGGTCGAACGTGCCCGCCACCGCGCCGCCCACGAGGATGGGGCGAAGCAGGTTGTTTCTTTGGGAAACTGTTGGGAATGCGGCAGCGGTCATTTGGGACCTCTCCAGACCAAATTTAGCGGGCAACAGGTTGCGAACTAACTGGTTTGGTGCGGTGCGGATAGGCAGGCGGCAAGCCGGTCCGGCGAGACAACAAAACGGAGGTGCCCGCAAGATGGGAAGTAAGTCACTCGAACTGAGCGGGTTGTCTGGAAGTGGAACCCCAGTACACTTACCGACCCGGACTTTTGTAACCATTCCCACGAAAGATGTAACGGTAATCGAGTCGGAGTCGCGATACGATATGCCCATGAATCTGACGGGATTGTTGATTCCACTGTTCTTCGCGGTTGCGGTGCTCTTGGTGCTCGCGAAGTTAATCGTCAGTGGAGCAGACGAGGACAGGCAAGCGACCGAGACAGAGGGCGGACAGCTTGAATTCACCCCCAATCGGCGCAGTTATTGGGGTGTCTATTTGTTTCTGGCGTGCCTGGCGTATGGGGTGGTTGCGAATGTTATCGTTGCGATCAGGTCAAGTGCCGATCTTGCCGCGCCGGCCTTCTGCATCGCATTTGTGATTTTGCTGCTTTCCGCTTTTCCTGGAACGATCCGGATCGACAAGAATGGGATCGAGCAGGTGTATTGGCTGCGAGGCCGCAAGCGCATCGCCTGGCATGAAATCTCAAAGGTGACAACCGACGAGAAACGCGGCGAACTGAAGATCAAGGGAACGAACGGCAAAAAGATTGCCTTCTCACGCCAATTGCCCGATCGAGCCCGCTTGCAGTTGGAACTCGAGAAACATAGTGGCGAAAAAGCGCCAGCGCGAGTCGCGCCAAGGGCTTTCGCGATGAGCGATCCAGCGGCGTAAAAAAACTAGATCTTTTGCAAGTTGGCGAACTTTTCCACTAGCTTCTTGATCCCGTGACGATTGAACATCACGGTCAGTTTCGCGTCTTCCCCATTGCCTTCACGAATAAGGACCGTTCCCTCGCCGTATTTTGCGTGGCGCACGCGTTGGCCCTTTTTCAGGCCGTTCGCTCCTGCTGGTTCGGGAGTATCCATCGTGGGGTGGGCGAAATAGTTCGGTTTACCATTGCCGGATTTGCCTCCGAAGAAACGCGCGATGTTATCGATTGATTCCGGCGGCAACGCTCCCGCGGTCTTACTCTTTGGATTAGCGCCTCCGGTGATTCTCGGCGCGTCCTGACTCTCGTCTTCGTAGTTGTAGTGGCGGCCGTCGAATTCGCTGGCCGCCGCAGTGCCGCGGCCGAAGCTGCCACGCGCGCCCGCTCCATAGCTGTAAGCGGGCGTGGACCAGGCGGGCGATCGGCCTCCAAGATTCTCGATCAACTGGGTCGGCACTTCCGACAGGAAGCGCGAAGGAACGGTGGACTCGGGCGCGTCGTTGCCATACCGACGGCGGTAATGCGCGCGAGTCAGAACCAGCGTATTCATGGCCCGGGTCATCCCGACATAACAGAGGCGGCGCTCTTCCTCGAGTTCCTCGGGATTCAGAAGTGTGCGCGAATGAGGGAATAGACCCTCCTCAAGGCCGGAAAGAAAGACCAGAGGAAACTCGAGGCCCTTGGCCGCATGCAAAGTCATCAGCGTGACGCGCGATTCGGGATCGTACTGATCGGTGTCGGAAGCAAGGGCTGCGTGGTCGAGAAATTCCGCGAGGGTCTCGTCGCGCTCCTCGGCATCG
>Ga0182024_10022148_pt1 | contig 11469 bp, 6 predicted proteins | sample P32metaG_FD_120480 | JGI IMG/M metagenome (GOLD analysis project Ga0182024, IMG submission 120480) | Permafrost microbial communities from Stordalen Mire, Sweden - P3-2 metaG (Illumina Assembly) | ecosystem: Environmental > Terrestrial > Soil > Wetlands > Permafrost | place: Sweden: Stordalen... | reverse complement strand
GCGCAGCCAAAGCATGTCGTCGCTGTGGAAGTTGCACGCCGACGCGCTCGTGGTTCTGCTCGAAATCGCCAGCACGACGACAGAAGATGCTATCGCGGTCGCCAAGAGCGCGGATAGCAATGCGTCTGCCACTGCAATTCATGAAACGGTGCAGAAACTGCGCGTCCGATCTGATCTTGCCGTGAAGGCTCTGGCTCATCCGGGAAGCTAGTTCTCAGTTCTCAGTTCTCAGTTCTCAGTTCTCAGTTCTCAGTTCTCAGTTCTCGGTCCTCAGTTCTGACTCTTCACTCTCAGCTCTCAGCTCTCAGCTTGGAGCTTTCGCTTTTAATTTCGGGTTTTGGTTCTTGCTCTCCGGTTTGGCGCGCGCCCGCGATTTTCTTTTCCCACTTTCGCAAGGGCTATTTATCAAGTTATAACTATGGGGTGTACCCCCCTCCCCCCCGTTATATTGGAATCATCGACTTAGGGGAAAATTGCATTTAGTCTATGGGGCTCAATGACTTGCGGGTAAAATCTTGAGCTGTAAGGAGTTAGGTGGGTGGATCCCGAGTGTTAAGGACCGGGTGAGACTTTCAGTGTGGGCGGAAACGATCGTCGCGTCAAGTCTACTAAAGTAGACGTTTGGCGTACGCGATGGGCGGTGAGCCGGAGATCCATCGCAGGCCTGAAAAACGGCTGCGCTCTGGATGACAATTTCGTAGACGAGCCAACTGCTCCAACGCACAACTTTGACTGTGAGCTTCGTCCGCGGTTACTCCGCACTTTTTCCCCTTAGGATTCTCTTCTGCGGAATGTGTTTTTCGTCTTCGCCGCCGGTTGCGAATCCGTTATAAGCTTTTGTTGGGTGTAGTGGAGGAATTGATGGCGGCTATTTCTCTGAGGGTGAACGGTCAATCGCACACAGTTGAGGTCGATCCGGAGACACCGCTGTTGTACGTGTTGAGTGACGAACTGCGACTTCGTGGTCCCAAGTTTGGATGCGGGCTGGCGCAGTGTGGAGCCTGCACAGTTCTTGTGCAAGGTGAGGTGCGGCGCTCGTGCGTTATGCCTGTGGGCGCCGTGAAACTACAGGAGGTCATTACTCTCGAAGGCTTGGGAACCCCGGAACAGCCGCATCCGATTCAACGGGCATTTATCGAAGAGGGCGCGTCGCAATGCGGTTTCTGCCTGAGCGGCGTCGTGCTCACCGCAAAGAATCTGCTGGATGAGAATCCGAAGGCGTCCGACGAGGAAATTCGCGAGGCGATGACGAGTATCTTGTGCCGCTGTTTTGCGCATAAGCGCATGATGGCTGCGATCAAGCGCTACCAGAGTGGACGCCGATGAAAAAAGAAATCTCCCGCCGCGACTTTGTGAGGGCTTCGGGCGCGCTGATTATTTCTTTCAGTGCTCTCGGCGGCGCAGCGTTCCTAGATCCTCTGGCCATCGCACAGGGACCTTTCGACACGCATCCGTCGCATGTTGACCCGAATAAGTTGGACTCGTGGATCGCGGTTGCATCCGATGGTACGGTCACCGTGTACACCGGAAAATGCGATTTTGGGCAAGGCATGGGGACCGTGCAGACCCAGTTGATCGCCGAAGAACTGTGTCTCTCGATTCACAAAGTGAAACTGGTTCAGTGCGATACATCCGTAACGCCGGATCAGGGAACGACATCGGGCAGCCAATCCACGCCGACCAATTTCAACACACGGAATCTCGCGCAGGCCGCCGCGACTGCGCGCGAGGCCCTGGTCGCAATGGCAGCGAAGAAATTGGGATTGCCTGCGGATCAACTCACGGTGGAGAACGGCGTTGTCAGTGCGAAGAGCGGACGTCACGTGAGTTATGGCGAACTGATTCAGGGCAAGCAGTTCAACATTCCAGTGAGCGCTACAGCGAAACGCAGATCTCCGAACGAGTGGAAAGTATTAGGCAAGCCGGTTCCTTCGATCGACAGAGTTCCGCTGATGACTGGCACCTTCGAATTTGTTCACAACGTGCAGGTGCCGGGGATGGTTCATGGGCGAGTAGTACGCCCGCCAGAAGTCGGCGCAACCGTTGAGAGTGTGGATGAGAAATCAGTGCAGAACGTGCCGGGAATGATTAAGGTGGTGGTGCGAAAGAACTTTGTTGGCTTAGTTGCGGAGAAGCAGTGGCAAGCGGCGCAAGCCGCCAAGCATCTGAAGGTCAGCTGGAGGCCGGGGCCGGGACTGCCGGCGCAGAGAGATTTTTATGACTCGATGCGTAAGCAGCCGGCGCGGGATGTGTTGCTGGTTAATTCCAAAGATGTGGACGACAAACTGAAATCAGCTTCGCATGTCTTGGAAGCAACTTATTTTCATCCTTATCAGGCGCACGGTTCGATCGGCTCGTCCTGTGCTGTCGCGGATGTGCGCAGCGATCGCGCTACTTTGTGGTCGGCAACTCAGTCCGCGTATCCGACGCAACACGGAATATCGGCGCTGACAGGTCTGCCGCTCGAGAGCATACGCGTGGTCTATGTTCGCGGCTCGGCTTGTTACGGATTGAATGCGGCGGACACGGTTACCTACGATGCGGCGTTGCTCTCGCAAGCCGTGGCGAAACCGGTTCGCGTGCAACTTACGCGTGAGGACGAATTTATTTCCGAAAATTATGGAGCCGCGTGCGTGATTGAGCAGCGGGCTGCCACAGGCGCGAATGGCGCGATTGACGCTTGGAACTGTGAGATTTGGTCGGCGTCTCTCGGCAACCGGCCAGAATATGACAAGCCAGGAAATGTAATCACGGGCATGTTGGCCGGCTTTGAGCCCGAGGAGATTACGCCGAAGGCCGCGAGCGAACCCGCCGAAGAACTGCACAACCGCAACAATGCAGTGCCTTCATATATGCGTGGATGCGTCAACGGCAAATGCGGAGGAGCAGGTTCGATCGGTAGTGAACGGGTGTTGACACATACGGTGAAGTCTCCTTTCTTTACTGGGCCGCTGAGATCACCCTTGCGGTTGCAAAACACTTTCGCTCATGAATGTTTTATGGATGAGATCAGCGCTTATGTTAAGGCGGACCCGATCGCTTACCGATCACAGCATCTGCGGGAGACTCGCATTACCGATGCGCTGAAAGCCGCAGCAAAGGCGGCGAACTGGGACACTCGTCCTTCACCCAGTTCGGCTACAGCGCGCACCGGCAAGGTCGCGGGACGCGGTATCGCTTGCGTTGCCTATGAGGGCGACAATGGGTATGCAGCGCTGGTTGCGGAAGTGGAAGTGGATCAGCAAACCGGGACCGTGCAAGCCAAGAGGTTTATCATCGCTCACGACTGCGGACCGATTTCGAATCCTGATGGCTTGCGCAACCAGATCGAGGGCGGAATTTTGCAGGGGACAAGCCGCGCTCTGGGCGAGGAAATCACCTGGGATGAACGCAAGGTGACTTCCATCGATTGGGAGAGTTACCACACGTTGCCGCTCGGAATCGAAGTGCCGATCATCGAATGCGTTCTGATCGACCGTCCGGAAGCGAAGGCTACTGGCGCGGGAGAGACAGCGATCACGCTGGTGGCCGCGGCAATTGGCAACGCGATTTTCGACGCTACCGGCGCACGAATTCGGGAGGTGCCCTTCACGAGCGACCGCGTGAAGGCGGCGCTCTCTGCGCGAAGCTGAGAGCTGGCCCGCATCCGTATTTGATCGTGGACAGCTAATTAATATCGAACTGCTCCTGGTGCAGGGCGGGGTCGCTTTTTACGATGATGGTGCGTTTGGTTAGTTCTTCCATTTCGTTTAGGAGGCGGCCGTTGTTGGCTTTTAATTCTTTGGCCACATCGGGATGCACGCGCAGCATTACGTCTTCCTGCTCCAGGTGCTTTGCCATCTTGCGCATCTCGACATAAATCTCGTTCGCTACCGTGGTCAGCGATTTTACATAGCCCGTCGATTGGCAATAGGGACATGGGGCGCCGATGGTGCGTTCCAGCGATTGCTTCACGCGCTTGCGGGTGATGGCCACCAGGCCGAAATCGTTGAACTGAAGAACTTTCGACGGGGCGCGGTCGTGGCGAAGTTCTTCTTCTAGCGCTTGCATTACGCGCTGGCGGTTGCGGCGCTCATCCATGTCGATGAAGTCGATGATGATGATGCCGCCGAGGTCGCGCAGGCGAATCTGGCGAACGATTTCTTTGATCGCGTCCACGTTGGTTTTGACGATGGTGTCTTCGAGGCGCGAGGTTTTGCCTACGTACTTGCCGGTGTTGATGTCGATGGCGACCAGCGCTTCGGTCTGGTTGATGACGATGTAGCCGCCGCTCTTGAGCCAGACTTTCGACTTGAGCGCCTTATCCATTTCTTCTTTCAGGCCGAACTGCTCGAACAGCGGCGTCTCTTTAGTGAAGAGCTTCACGCGCTTCACCAGGCCGGGTTGAAAACGGTTGAAGAAGCGGAGAATGCGTTCGTACTCCGGTTCGGTGTCGACCCAGATCACGGAGAAGTCGGACGTGACCTGATCGCGCAGCACGCGCTCCACTACGTTGAGATCGTGATAGATTAGCGCGGGCGACTTGGAAGCTTCGGCGCGGCCCTTGATGTCGTTCCAGAGGCCTTTGAGGAAACGGATGTCGGCGCGGAGTTCGTCTTCTCCAGCGTTTTGAGCGGCGGTGCGAACGATGAAGCCGCCGTGGCCGTTGTCGCGCTCGCTCATCACAATGCGCTTGAGGCGCTGGCGTTCTTCGTCGGATGCGATCTTGCGCGACACGCCGGTGTGGTTGACCGTGGGCATGTAGACCAGGAAACGCCCCGGCAGCGCGATGTGGCTGGTGATGCGAGCGCCTTTTTTCCCGATGGGCTCTTTGGCAATCTGCACCAGGATTTCCTGACCTTCTTTTAGTAAATCAGAAATCTTTGGGACTTCCTGCGCTGACTGGAGGCGCGGGAAGCGGCGACCACCGGCGCGGCGTCCACCACCGCGCTGACGGTCGAAACCGGGGCGCTGCGGACGTGGGGCGCGCTGCGTGTAACCGGCTGTTCCCGCCGGGGCGCGAACCTCGGCGTGCGCATCGACTGTGCCGGTTCCACGGGCTTCGGCATCGAGCAACGCCTCGGCTTCAGCCTGCGCTTCTTCGAGTTCCAATTCTTCGGAGTCGTCTTCGGCCGCGCTGCCGTCCGCAGGAGGTGCGACTCCTGCCTCGGCTAGAGATGCCATGTGGATTTCGTCTACGGTGGCGCGGACTTCGGCGATCTGGCCGGCTGCGCGGGTTTCTTCTTCAAACTCTTCGTAGTCTTCGTCGGAGGATTCTTCGTAGCGAACTGCGTCGGCTTCTTCTTCGTCGATGGTTTCTTCTTCCAGAGTGCCCGGGGCTGCGAAGGCAGGAGTTTGGGTTTCGAGAGCCTGCAGCTTCCGCTGATTTGCCTCCTCGGAATCTACGACCATCTCGTCTGTTTCTTCGACGAATTCCTCTTCTTCAACGGGCTGTGCGGAAGCCTTCGGAGCTTCGGTGGCCGCAGCAGAAGAAGGCGCGTTCGCCAGGTCCTGGCGATGAAATTCGCGGTTCCAATCAACGGTGGTTGAGGCTTCAGAAACCGGAACTGCAGTGCTGCGGTTCTCTTCCGCAGGTGGTTCGTATGCTCGCGGAGCTTCGGCAACGTCAGCAGCGGCGCTGGCGAAGACCGGCTCGTCCTCCGGAAAAGTAGCAGCCAGCGCAGCGACCGGCTCCGCAAAATTCGCGGGAGTGGTTGATGGAGCGATGTTCCGTGCGCCAGGAGTTTCCTGCGGAGCTCGCTCCTGCACTACTGGAGTGGGCGCGAGGCCGCGGTACTTGGAAATCGACTCGCCGGGCAGCAGAATCGGCTGATATCCCGCAGGCGGACCAAACTGCTGGCTTCGGCTTGATTCATGACGAGGAGCTGCCGGGGTAAAAGTAGGCGCCGGTGGTGGAATAGGAGCGCTCTCAACTACGGGCCGAGGCAAACGCGGCTCCGAGTTGCGATCACGGTTTTCACCGCGTCCGTCACTGCGGCCATCGCGACGGCCGCCACGACGACGACGGCGTCCGCGATAAGCTCCGCGATCACGGTCCTGAGATGGAGCGGCGCCGGAAGCATCGGGGGCGGCGGAAGACTGAGACTCTACCGGCTCTTCGGTTTCGACGAAATCCTGACTGGCGGCGTTGCCGAAATTTTCCGTCTCGGGTGCATCCTCGAATTCATGCGAGTGTGCTTCGACTGCGGTGGATTCTTCCCGGGCAGGCTGCCGCATATCCTGCACGCTGCGGTTCGCGGGGACGACATCGGTTAGGTCCTCGTCGTGCTCTTCCAACTCCATAAAGTCGGAAACGTAGAGGAAGGCATCGCGCTCGAGGCCGATGTCGACGAAGGCAGACTGCATACCGGGCAGCACGCGCGTAACGCGGCCTTTGTAGATGGAGCCGGCTAAGGTGTATTCATTTTCGCGCTCGAGGTAGATTTCCGCGAGCAGATCGTCTTCCACCAGCCCGACCTTGGTTTCGTGAGGCGTGGAAGAGACAAATAACTCTTTGTTCATGGACACTCCGGTCCCGCGCGGCTTAAAGCCGGACGGGTTTCACCGGGGCGAAGCGAGGAAGGAAACGGGAGGATCGAGCGTCGCGATAGTGGCCCCGCATGGGGGACGGGTGGGGCTGGGGAGGTTTCTCCCTGGCCGAATCCGCTGCGCAAGCTTGGGTATCTTTTGCACTGTTTCGCTTTGCGTCTGCCGGGTTTGTGACCGCACTCTCAGACCGTTGATAGGTCGGGGGGCCGTTTCCCTGCCAGCAGCGTTATAGCTTCAATCCTGCCCGGCCTTCGACTGCTCGTCAGCCGGTAAAATGCCCCCTTTACGCGAGGGCGATCGATATTTTTTGGGGCTGCGCCTACTGGCGCAGCAACTACTTCCCGCTGTCTTCCCGTATTCAAGAACAAAGTTCAAGAATGGATTCAGGAATCCAGCTTAAGGATCGTGAAACGTGGTACTTAATCCCGTTGAATCAGCAAGCCCACAGCCGACTAATTCACAAAGCGGCGCATTCGGACGTTCATTACCATCCCCAGCGCCAGGAACATAAACAACACGGAAGACCCGCCGTAACTCATTAGCGGTAAGGGTATTCCAGTGACCGGCATAAAACCGACCACCATGCCGACATTGACCAGGATATGGAAGCTAAGCACAGCCACCACACCCATCACCACGAACGTGCCCGCGCGGTCGGGCGCGGTTTGAGCGTTCTGGGTCAAACGCATCAGCACTATGAAGTATAACAGCAGAACCCCCAGAGCGCCCACGAATCCATGCTCCTCAGAAAAAGCCGCGAAAATAAAGTCCGTTTGTGGGACGGGCAGGAACGCCCCGTGTGTTTGCGAGCCTTTGCCGCCCCACAGGCCTCCCGAACCCACCGCGATCTTGGATTGCTCAACTTGGTACCCCGTGCCCTGGGGATCGTTCTCAGGGTCCATGAAGCTGGTAAGCCGCTGCTTCTGGTACGACTTTAGAACGTGCACTCGGGGGACGAAGAAGACTGCTCCCACGCCGATCGCCGCCAGGAGCACGACTAACATCCCCTGCTTCCACTGCATGCCGCCTAGAAATACTCCCATGATCGCGATGGGGACGTAGGTGAGTGCCGTGCCCAGATCGGGCTGCGCCAGCACCATCAGCATGGGAATGCCGACGATGGCCCCGGCCTTGATGAAATCCGGCCAAGACAGTTCTCGATGCCGGAGGTCGGCAAAATACTTTGCCACCGACAGAATAAGAATCAGCTTGACCCACTCGGAAGGTTGGAAGTGGTTTCCGCCGGGCATCTTGATCCAGCGGCGCGCTCCCAGATATTTTTGGCCGAAGACGAGGACTGCCATCAGCGAGGCCACCCCTGCGATATAAAACCAGTGGATGCGATCGAGCAGGGCCTGATAGTTGACGGCGCTGAGCAGAAACATCGCGCCGACACCGCCGAGAATCCAGTAAATCTGTTTGATGTGGGAGCCGGCGAACTTGGTGTGCATGGTGGCGCTGTAAATCTCCATCACGCCGAGCCCGCAGATCATGAGGACGAAGATCAGCAGGAGCCAGTCGAAATCGCGAAATGAAACGTAACGTGACATTGGAAGCCAGTTCTCAGTTCTCGGTTTTCAGTTGTAGCCCCGGCGTCCCGCCGGCTTTCGCGGGGCGTCCCGCCCTCGCAGCCTGCATCACCCTAATTCGCAGGCGCGATTCCCGGCGCGGCCGTTGCCACCGTCAGCGGCCGCTTCGGCAGACGGAAGACGAAACGCCCGCCTTCCAGTCGGTCGCCTTCGGGCGCTGTCCATAGGGCGCCCACGTCTACTTTGCCGTCACTCTTTGATTTCCCCGCCATCTTCTGGGGCGTGCGGCGCTGCTTGTCGACATAGGCCTTGAGCACTTGCGTTGCCAGTCTCGCCGCCAGCTTGCCATGCTCGCCGCCCTCAAATAGTACACACACAATAATGTCGGGATTGCGTCGCGGCGTGAATCCTACGAACCACCCATTCTGCGCGAGATCTGCCGCGTTCTTGAACTTCGCGCGCGTGGCCAGCGAAACAATCTGCGCCGACCCCGTCTTGCCCGCTATATCAATCCCCGGAACATGCGCCGAGGGGGCGGTTCCTTCAGGCAGAAGAACCCGCGACATCGCGTCGGTGATGAAGGTCCATCCATTGGGATCGATCGGGATGTCTTTCGTTTCCATGACCTTACTCGTCTCGACGTATCCGCTCGGCAACTCTTGCGGATCGACCACATGGGGCACGACCAGGCGTCCTCCCATCGAGATCGCCGCAATCGCGCGAATCAACTGCACGGGCGTGAGTGCGACCGCGCCTTGTCCAATTCCAACCGAAATTGTTTCTCCGGCGAACCATTTCTGCTTGAAGTTCTTGATCTTCCATTCTTCCGAAGGCATCACGCCGCTCACTTCGTTGGGCAGGTCGATCCCGGTTTTCTGCCCCAGGCCGAACGCGGTAGCGTATTTGGAAATGCGATCAATGCCTAACTTTTCCGCCAGCGTATAAAAAAACACGTCGCAAGACTGGTAAATCGCTTTCTCCAAAGTAACCGGCCCGTGACCGCCTTTCAACCAGCAACCGAAGCGTCTTCCGTAAAACTCCGCGCTGCCGGTGCAGTTCACGTGGAGAGTCTGCGCAATGTTTTCCTGCCAGCCCGCCGTCGCCATGATGATCTTGAAGGTCGACCCCGGCGCCAGTTGCGCCTGGATTGCTTTATTCAGCAACGGCTTGTCCGGGTCCGTCACCAGTTTGTTCCATTGATCGCGCGACACCCGCACCGCAAAATCGTTGGGATCGAAGGTCGGCCGGCTCACCATCGCCAGAATTTCCCCAGTCCGCGGATCCATCGCGACAATGGCGCCGTTCTTCCCCTCCAGCGCTTCCTCAGCTGCAATCTGCAAATCAATATCCACGGTTAGCTTCAACTGTTTTCCAGGGACTGCTTCCGTCTCGCCGAGCAATCCGATTTCGCGGCCATGGCTGTTTACCAATGCGCGCCGCGCCCCGTTCTTCCCCATCAATGCGTTGTTGTATTGCCGCTCGACGCCCGAGACTCCGACGACATCGCCCGGGTTGTAGAGTTCGAACTGCGGCTGGTTGAGCATGTCCTCCGTGACTTCGCCGACATAGCCGATCAGGTGCGCCATAAATCCGTTGCGCGGATACAGCCTGCGGTGGGCCACGATCGTGTCCAACTCCGGCAGTTCGTTGCGATGCGCATCGATGAACGCCAGCTCGTCCGGAGTGATGTCTTCTTTCAGAAAGATGGGCTGGTATTGCGGCATGGAGGCGAAGTGCCGGATTCTCGTACGCACTTCGGTTGCGTCGAGGTGCAGGCCTTGGGCGATCAAATCTGCATCGGCATTCAGGTCACGGGAAGAATCGCGCAGCAGCAGAGCAGAGAATGATGGGTAGTTGTCGACGATGATGCGGCCTTCGCGATCGAGAATCTTACCGCGAGGCGCGAGGATCGGCACATTGCGAATTTCGTTTTTCTGGGCCGCGGAGGCGTAATAGCCGCTCTGCATCACTTGCAGCCGCCACAGTCCATAAGCCAGCACAAGAAAGATGGCCAGGATCATGTACTGCGCCGCCGTCAGGCGGATTGCCGAAACTTTGTCATCGCGTCCGAACATCAGTTCTCAGTTCCCGGTTCTCAGTTGTTGAGCGACCGCTCCGCAGATCGGCTGCTCGAATTTTTGTGAGGAAAGTAATTCAATTTTAGCTCTTAGAACACGGTTGTGCGTGGCTGGGGTGTAACGTAGGTCACTAGGGACTTTCGCTGAGAACTGAGAACCGAGAACTGAGAACTGGTTTCAGGTTCTTTGCTTAAATTTGTCGAGCACGAAGTAAATCGCTACGCCCAGGATCGCGTTCGCCAGCCCGGCTAAAATTCCCCGGGTCCAGCTCCAATCGAGCGTAAGGTTGACCATGCCGCGAGCCACGGTGAAATAGACCGCAGCGTGAATCAGGTAAAACCCCATCGTGACGAGGAATCTCGCCCCGGCATTTTCAACGTCGAGTTTCGCTCCCAGCGACGATGCTCCGTAGCCAACCACGGTTTTGGCGATGCCGTAGAGTCCGATTGGATGGTGGCCCAGCATGTCCTGCGCCAGCCCGATGGCGGCTCCGGTAAACAGTCCGGAGACGGGATTGCGCCGCGCCATAGCAAAGAAAATCGTTACCAGTAAGGGCAGGTCGAGGTAGGCAAACCAGGGAAACCGTATGGGCAAGAACCCCTGCAGAAGCAGCGCCAGCAGCGGCACGCCCACGGTCACCGGAATACTGAACCGGTAAACCTCAATCTGCTCGCCCGATGTGTAAGTGATGGGCACGCTAGTGGGGATTGTCTTCCGTTGCAGCGGGTTTAGGATTAGGCGGCGAGTTCGAAGGTTTAGGTGGAGCTGCGGGCGGTTTTGCAGTGGCGGTCGCAGGCTCAGGCGCGGTCTTAGACGCGGACTTCGAGCCGGCGGTGGCCGTAGAGTTCGGAACCGCGCTCGAAGCAGCCCCGCTGCTAGAAGCATTCTTTGCGCCGGAATCCCCGACAGTTGGTTTCTGCGCAACTTTTTTCAGGACGTCAACACTCGTTGCAGTTCCAGTCAGAGGCTTCACGGCAGCGTTAGGCGGCGGCTTTACGCCGGCAGTCGATCCCGGCTCAGCCACGCCGCTTGAAACATTTGCCGCAGGAGCCGTGGGTCCGGGAACCACGGCAGGTTTCTCCGGCACTGACGGCAGTCGCTGCGCCAGAATATCCGCCGCGCGCACCCTCCCGCCGCTCTCCGCTACCGGCGCCCGTTCTTGCTTTTCCGTGACCACCAGCACTTCTTCTATCCGGCTCAGATCCGCCGCCGGCTTCACGTGAATGTTCAGAAACATTTCTCTTCCCGGACTTACTTTGCTCACTGTGCCCAGCGGAAGCCCTTTGGGAAAGATCTGATCGCCTCCACTGCTCAGCACGGTTTCTCCCGGAGAG
>Ga0182024_10022147_pt1 | contig 11469 bp, 12 predicted proteins | sample P32metaG_FD_120480 | JGI IMG/M metagenome (GOLD analysis project Ga0182024, IMG submission 120480) | Permafrost microbial communities from Stordalen Mire, Sweden - P3-2 metaG (Illumina Assembly) | ecosystem: Environmental > Terrestrial > Soil > Wetlands > Permafrost | place: Sweden: Stordalen... | reverse complement strand
TATCGCAACCGCCGTCCGGATTATCTGAAGGCGTTTGTCGATCATCTGGTGAATTGGGAATATGTCGACCAGTTGTTTTCGAAAGCCTGACGCAGACGGCGCATCAAGCTCTGGCATCTATCCGAAGGGCGGCAGCTTCCACTGCCGCCCTTTTTGTTTGCCGCCCTGCGAAGACCGACCGCACTTGCACCCAGCCAACCCGTGTGGGGAGCGCCACGGAATCCATGGCGAACTCCTCAAGCTAGGCATCGAAATCGGACAGACCAGCGTGGCCAAGTATATGGCCAGGAGAAGAGGCCCGCCATCTCAAGGCTGGCAGACGTTCCTTCATAATCATGCTGACGGCATCGCCGCGATGGATTCTATTCGCCGTGCCGACAATCTCGTTTCGCCTGCTCTACGGCCTCCTGATTGTGGGACACGGTCGACGGCGGATTTTGTGGTTTGGCGTCACAGCGCACCCGACCTCAGAATGGATCGCAAATCAGATCACGGAAGCTTGCGGTTGGGAACAAGCTCCCCAATATCTGATCCGCGATCGGGATGGGGTCTATGGCGAGATCTTCATCCGAAGACTTCGATCAATCGGCATTCGCGACCGGCCGACGGCGCCGCGCTCCCCATGGCAAAACGGATATGCTGAAAGGCTAATCGGCTCGATCCGACGGGAATGCGGTGATCATATCATTGTTCTAGGCGAACGACATCTTCGTCACGTCCTGCATTCTTACATGGATTACTACAATGAGGTGCGCACGCATCTATCGTTGAACAAGGATGCACCAGCACCGCGCTCCGTTCAGAGAGCTGGACACATTCTTTGCCGTCCGATCTTGGGTGGATTGCATCATCAGTATGTCCGGATTTGATTTACGACAGGCACAGCCGTCTCTGGCGCTTGTTGCGGGCGCTCACGCACAATAATTGTACCGTATTATTTTCCATCCACCCAATTGTCGCACCTCCGGCTTCATGGCAAGTCCATGGGTGGCGATATCCAAAATACTACTGCCATATAAGCACGCTTCCACCATACCGGCCGTCTGTTCGTTAGCATCCACTGGGCGTTCCACAATTCAGCGCGCTTCTTATGCGTCATGAGCTCCTCCGTTTACGGATTGCGCCGAGTTGAACGGCGATTGCTCCAGCCAAGTCACCGGACAATGAATGTTTGCGGATCTTCACCGGAGCGGGGGATCAAACTCCTGTAGCGCGACAATCTTGATGAGAAGAGCGCGACAATCTGGATGAGACTCTGGTGTCGTGGCGGTCGTGATGATTGCGGCAAAGAATGACGCGCGCAAGCGGAAGTTTGATTGACGCGCCCGGCAATGCCGCATCTGCAAAGGGCGCTGGCGGACAAGGCCACCGTCGACCTCAAGCCGTTCGCCTCCAACGCGCAGAAAAAGATCGCCGCCGTGATATCAGATTTTCAGAAGAACGAGGATGGCGTGCCGGTGGCCCCGAAGAAGCCTTTCGTTTTTGTTTCCCCCGCATCTCATCGAAAACCTGGGCTGCTCCCGACCGACCGGCTACCGATATGTCAGGGAGCTTTGTGCAGCTGGATTGTTGTTGCGCTTGACCGGCGGTCTTTACGTCCTCGGACCGCGAATCCTCTGCCCAGATGGCTGAAGCTGCCGAGAGGGGACCAGCGTACAATCGGATTAAGAGAATGGAAGCTGCATGGCTCGTTTGGCTGAAGAGCAGAATTGGCTGGACGGCGAGCAATCGCCCGTCCATCTAGTATAAGGGCCTGAAGGCGAAACTCGAGTCGGAACTCAGATGGCGCTAGATCGGGTGGGCAAGGAGCTTCGCCTATTCTCAACGAATCCCGCCGGCCTAGCTCGCAGGCCAGGGCCGGGCTTTGGCTGTGTTTCTGTTAAGTTTTTGGCTCCAGACTAGGTTTCCCGTCCTGAATGCCTATTTCAAGCCGTCTAGTCATTAATCTGACGATCGTCTTTCTGACGGTCGGCCTGCTTGCGCTCGTTGGAATAATCGCAACGACCGTGTGGCTCGGGGAAAAGGCGCGAATATACGCGGAAGACGCCACCGGCGCCCGGATGACTCACATTGCAGCCGTTGAATTGCGCGCCGCGCTGCAAAGCGCTGAGTCCAGCCAACGCGGTTATCTTGTCGGGGGCAACGAAATTTATCTGGCACCCTACGATAGCGCGAAAACCCAGGCTGGCTCGCAGCTGGATCGCCTGACATCGTTGCTTTCCGCAGTTCCGCAAGCCGCACGCCTTATCGAAAGGTTGTCCGAGCTTGTCACTGAAAAAATCGACGACATGGATCGGACGATAGCGCTGAAGCGGGACCTTCGAGACGCGGAAGCTCTGGCGATGTTCGGAGGAAATCGCGGCAAAGCCCTGATGGACGAAGCCAACGTGTTCCTGTCCAGCATTATCCGGACAACCGACGAGCGACTGACCAATGGTCTTGCCCAGCAAAGAAACAACGCCAGCTGGTTGCGCTGGGTGTCCATTATCGGTGGTCTGGTCATCATAGTGGTTGTGAGCGGGGTGATCCTCACCATCTACCGCTACACGCGCGAGGTCGCTCAGACGCGGGACGAGGTACAATCGCTGAACGCGACCCTCGAGCAGCGCGTGAAGGATCGCACTGCGGATCTTGTGAAAGCCCGCGACAAGGCCGAGGTTTTACTCGCCGAGGTCAATCATCGGGTTGCTAACAGCCTGGCAATGGTGGCTTCGCTCGTGAGTCTTCAATCCAGGGCCATGAAAGACAAGGTGGCGCAGGAAGCATTGAAGGAAACCCAGGCGCGAATCGACGCGATCGCGTCGATTCACAAGCGTCTTTACAGTTCTGGCGACGCGCGTTTCGTGGACTTCAACGAATATCTGTCGAGCCTTCTCGACAATCTCGAGACGGCGATGCAGGGCGAGGGCTACGGTGCGTCACTTCGATACGACCTCGCCGCACTCAGGCTTAAACCGGACACGAGCGTCAATTTGGGTGTGATCGTCACCGAACTGGTGACCAATTCGTTCAAGTATGCGTATCCGGATCGCTCCGGCGAAGTTCGGGTCAGCCTGAAGCGCCTATCCACGAGCCAGGCAGAGTTGGTGGTCGAAGACGATGGTGTGGGACGCGACGCCGATTCGGCACCAAAGGGAACCGGCCTCGGCACGAGAATCGTCAATGCGATGGCTCGCACCATTGGTGCGGAAGTGGAGTACTTTGTCCGTCATCCCGGCTGTGGCGCACGGCTCGCCTTTGCCTGTCCTGCTGATATCGGATGATTGGAGTGTGATGGTGCCGACAATCTGGGCAATGGTACCAAGGGGTAACGCGACCAGGGTTTGCCTGGTTGCCTCTTCGATTCTCTCGAGCGTTCTTCAACCCTGCTCCCTGGAAGCTCAGGAAGGGCCGGCGGGCATCACCAGACCCACCGTGCTTTCGCCATTTGATCCGAACGCTCCCGTCTGCAGTCGCCCGTCCGGACTTGAAAGGGTGCTAGCGTTTTCGCAGGACAATGACCGAAAATTCATGCAAGGCGTCGCGCATGGACTGGCTTTGGCGGCCAAGGATCGCGGACTTGAGTATCGCGTTGCCCAGGCCAACAACGATCCGGCCAAGATGATCGATCAGGTCCGAGCGTTTCTGGATGCGAAGGTGGGTGCGCTTGTCGTCGCTCCGGTCGATCCGCCCTCGATTGGTCCCGTGCTGAAACAAGTCATTTGGTCCGGAGCCTATGTCGGCGCCGTCGTACCGCCACCCGCGACAACGGTACTGAATGCCCCGCAATACCTGACGGGTAAAGTGTTGGGCGATGAAGCAGCAGAGTACATCAGGAACCAGCTCAAAGGAAAAGCCAAGGTCGTTCTTCTGACCCACGACAGCCTTCAGTTCCTGGCGCCGCGATTCGTGGCCATGCGCGACTCGCTAAAAGACATGCCCGGCGTCGTCATCGTCGCGGATATTTCGCCGCTCACGGTCGACGAAGCGGGCGGAGCAGCGATGATGCGCACGATCCTGCTTGCGGAGCCGGACGTCGACGTCGTGCTTGGCGCGGATACGGTTGTCCTAGGCGCTCTCGCGGCCCTTCGGGAAGCCGGCAAGGCGCGGCCGGATCAGTTTCTCGGCGGTATCGACGGTGAGCCGGCGGCGGTAAGCGAGATCAAGGCAGGGGGTGCCTACAAGGCAAGTGTAAGTCTTGCGTCACCGATCTTCAGCTACGCGATGGGACAGCATGCCGCGGACTGGCTCGAAGGAAAAAGCATTCCTCAGGCGATGGATATTCTTCCAAAGGCGCTCACGCTCGACAATATTGCGAGCTACGAAGCGGACTTGGCGGATCCTGCGGCGGTCTACAACAACCAGTCCCGTCGCAACGAGTATCTGCGGATGTATGGCAACATCTGCTTTGATACTCGCCAGAACTTTATCAATTTTCCCTGGTCCTCCGAACGGAAGTAGCGACGATCTCCGATGTCGACGCTATAAGAGCGCCGTTGTTTCTGCCGATTGGCGAACTTGTCGTGAACGCATCACCGCCTGGCAACGAAGGTGGTGCGGAAAAATGTAAGCCGAAGATGTTGATCCTCCAGCATCGATCTCGGCGACAGATGCGCAAGCGGACGCGACGTCAGGTAGGCCAAGGCTCGCTGACGAAGCTTTGAGCAAGCAGCCGGATCTCAAGGTGCTTTACACCACCGGTTACAACGTAAACGCCGTGATACAGGCGGCGTGTTGGATGCCGGCGTGAACCTGTTGAAAAGCCGTTTACGCTTGAGCAGCTTGCCGCCAAGCTCCGCCTGGTTTTGGACCAGTAATTCGCGCTTCCTCGGTGTCCGGACGGGAGCTATTTCTGCGAGCGGGTTTTGTCGCTGATCTTGTAGCGACCGCCAAAACTGGGGCCGGTCGCAGGCCGATTACCAAGTGGCCGATTCTGGCGCAAAGTAGCCGTTCGTCGGCATCAATAAGGGAAGAGGTCCTTCCCTGGTTGAATGGTATCATGATACTTGCACTATGAGTGCTGAGACGCTTGATGGCAGCAGCGGCGCACAACGACGTGCTCATGCTCTTGGTTGACTCGGTAACAGTGATTGTCCGCTACATGGCCGTCAACTTTCGACCTGCAGCGAATCCACAAACCGATACGGTCCGGAGAGAAATTCTGGAGCAGATGCGTCTGCGTGATGCTGTCGTTGCGCAAAAGCAGCTGGATCGATTTTTCGACATTGTGGAGGCGGAATTCCGCCGCGCGGAGAAGACCAGAAAGAAAACAAGTGTAACCGGAAACTCATCGAGTAATTCAGCAGGCTGTAGATGCGCGGAGCTCGACCGAAACGCCGAAATCGTTGCTCACGACAGGTGCGGCCGCCGACATCGACTCTTCAATAGGCGATCTTCGCGGCGAAGGCGCAGCTTCCGTCGCCTCGATTGGCGAAACGTGTCCGCGCTTGATCAGGCGGGTCAGAGGCCTCGCGTCAAGGCCACGGTATTCTTCCGTGCGCATCATCGTTTCCTTGACTTATTCGTGGCTTGCGCGCCTGCCTCACAAGCGAGGGTACCGGTTATTTCCGTTCGGGCAATCAGCCGACGATCGCAAAAGCGCGTACCGGCGAGCCGGATCCATGCCGGATCTTCAGAGGAACCGCAAAAAACTGAACTTCACCGGCTCCGACGAGCTGCTCGAGATTGCAGAGCCATTCCACATGCGTAATGCCACGATCGCGGCAAACGCGGTGATTTGGGAACTCCTTGAAATTCGGACGATCGGTCGACGGGCCTTCCACGCCATGTAGCCGTGAGCCTCGGTCTGCGAGCCAGTGCGTCGCTTCAGCGGTCAGCCCAGGATTGCGCGTCATCGATGCATCGGTCGGGAAATGACGCTTGTGCAAGCCCGTGTTAAGCAACACGATATGTCCATTGACTCTAACGCCAGACTTCGTCTCGGCCGCTTCGAGGTCGGCAACATCGATGTCTCCAAGGTCAGGAATATACGTCAGATCGAAACAGACAGCCTTGCCAAAAAAAGTATCAAGCGGAATGCTTTCGATTGTTTCTCCATTGGGGCCGAAATGATAGGGCGCATCCACGTGTGTTCCCGTATGGGTGATCATGCTGAGGAATTCAATCGCTGAGGTAAATCGATCGTCCGGCGTGCCGAGCTGATCGGCGGCCGATTTCTCGTGAGTCATCAAATCCGTAATGATTGGCCGCACCAGTGCCTGGTGGCACGGCATCTGGTGAAATATCTCGACGGAAAGGTCCACGATCCTTGCCAACATCTGCTCCTGTTTTAATCCATTACGTTGCGGAGCGTTGACCCGCAACTTTATGCAGCGGAATTTGCCAACTTGGCGTTCGCGACGGACGCTCCGAGATCGATATGCGCGGTTTCCCGAGACAATGTCACGCAGATGATCATCAGAATTAGGAACGCTGCCATATAGACGACGACCGGCCACGATGAATTGTATGCCAGCAAGAGCTCAGTCGCGATAATGGGCGCGGGCGCGTTGCCAAATATGCCGGCAAGCTGGAAACTCAGCGACGCTCCCGTACACCGCACGCGGGTTTCAAACATTTCTGGAAGGAACGAGGCGAGTGGCCCCCACATGGCGGCGTGACAGCACAAGCCGACCACCGCCGCCAGCGCTATGAGCGCCGGTGATTTGGTGTCGAGGAGTTGAAAGAAAAAACAGCTCCACACGATTGTAGCTGCAGCTCCACCGATTAGGACAGAACGACGGCCGAAGCGATCGGAAAGAGCTCCGAAGAAGGGGATAGCAAAAATATGAACCGCTGAAGCGACTAGGATCGCCATAAACGCGACGCTGCTCGGTAGGCCGAGCCGTTTGGGGACATAGACGAGGAGAAAAAGTGTAAAGACATAGAAAGCGATGTCGCTGCCAATCCGGCTCCCCAGCCCTAGGAGAATTTCCCGCCGCGATGTGCGCAACACATCTGCGATCGGTGCGGTCGAGGCACTCTGGGTGGCTTCGATCCTCTCGAATACCGGTGTTTCACTAAGATCGCGCCGGATCAAATAGCCAACGACGACAAGGATCGCGCTCAACAGGAACGGAATTCGCCAACCCCACGCCTGGAAGGAGCCGGGGGACAATGCGTCGGTGACGACAGCAAAAACGCCGTTTGCACCCAGCAGTCCGATGGGAACCGCAACCTGGACCAGACTGCCGAGAAAGCCGCGCCGCCGTCCATCGGGATCGTATTCGGTGACCATCAGCGCAGCGCCACCCCACTCACCGCCAAGGGCGATTCCCTGAATGAAACGGAGCAGGACAAGCGCGATTGGTGCGAGGGTGCCGACAGTTGGATAGGTCGGCAAGACGCCGATGAGAAACGTGGATAGCCCCATCAGGAGAATGGTAGTTGTCAGGATTGTCTTGCGGCCGAGCTTGTCGCCGTAGTGACCGAAGATAACAGCGCCGAGCGGGCGAGCCATATAGGCAACACCGTAACTCGCGAGCGACAACAGCAGCGCGGTCGCCGGGTCACTTTGTGGAAAAAACAAGCGAGGAAAGACCAGCGCGGCTGCCGAACCGTAAATGAAGAAATCGTACCATTCCAGGCTCGTGCCAACCAAACTCGCGACCACAGTTTTGGTAATGGTGGACACCGGTGGGTTTAGGCGTGACGAATCGGTCATGCTATCTGCTCCGTTGTGCGCCACGCATGGCGATTGATGTCGCGTACGATGGGGACCGGCGCAAAAGAGCCGTTACCTTTGCTCGAAAATGCAGCCTTGCGTGGATTTGAAACGACGGGCGATGACAGAAGCCGGCGAGAACCGAGGGCTCTGAGAATATGGGTCGATATTTGCCAGCAACCGCTGCCGCAGCCCTCGCCACCCACCTCGCGGCGGACGAAACGACGCAATACATCGACATTTCCCCCGCCGACACCATGCCGCCTATTGCAGCCACATGCGTCATGTATACGTCGTGAATTTTCTGGAGTCCAGCCGAAAACTGGCATATTGATGGACGATGCTAACAGCGAAGAGATCGGTTGCGAAAAAGGGCGTCGGAGAGGAAGCGAGCGGCCCAACCCGCGAACGCGTTTATATGTTTGTCTGCGAGCAGATTCTAAAAGGTCACTTTGCGGGCGGCTCGTTTATTGAAGAAGAGCAGATCTCATCAGCGATAAAAGTCTCCCGCACGCCTGTACGCGAGGCGTTTCATCGACTGGAGGCGGAAAAATTCATCGATCTTTTGCCGCGACGCGGCGCGCTCGTCCGTCAAGTCACTGCTTCAGAACTTACTGACGTCTATGAATCTCGCCGGGTCATAGAAGGCTATTCTATCGCGCGAATTTGTCAGGAGCAGCTGCCGGCGCCAGCCGAGATGACGGAGCTGCTGAAAAGAATGCAAAAGCTGTGCCAAACCAACAATCATTATGAGCATGTTCTTGCCGACTGCATGTTTCATCGAGCGATGGTTGCAGCGTGCGGCAACGCCGTTCTGGCCGAAACATACGATTCACTTCGATCGCGGCAATTACGGGTGGCGATGAAGGCTCTTACGGTCGATCCGGGGAGAATTCAGCGTATTTTCTCCGAGCATCAGGAACTGCTCGAGTCACTGACAGCTCATGACGAGGCACGCGCACGCAGCATTATCGACCAGCACCTGCGACCTGTCCTGGAGGTCGTCTCGAGGTTGCCAGGATTTTCGCTCCATCCGGCGGGCGAGGACTAGACTTATCGTTTATCCGTGGCTGCGCCTAAAGACTGAGGGATCCTGAAATGCCGATGGCTGGAAAAGGAATGCTTGTCACGTCGATGGATATCGACGAATCCGACGAACAGGAGTTCAATCGTTGGTACGATCGTGAGCACTTGGCCGAACGCGTGGCGATCGACGGATTTCTTGAAGCCCGGCGCTACGTCGCCCATGCAGCAGAGCCGCAGTACTTTTGTCTTTACTCCACGACGACGTTCGACGTACTCGACGCCGCCGCATACCGACGGGCTCTTGCCAACCAAACCGAGTGGTCGCGCGTCAATATCTCGCGTTTCCGGAATATGGGTCGCGCGGTGGCGCGGATATCGATCAGCCGCGGACAGGGGCGAGGAGCGGCGCTGGGTGTCGTCCGCATTCGACCGAAGGCGAGCATTGAGGAAAAGCTGCGCGCAAACTTGGGGAGCCGTCTCGATCCAAGGCCGCACGACGGCATTGTCTCGATGCATCTGCTCGAAAGCGATGCCGATCTATCAAAGTCGCTGATCGATCCCGTTACTTCGAATCCCGGGGCGGGCGATTGGTATTTGCTGATAGATGGCGTCGATATCGGCGTTGTGACCGACGTGGCCTCGCGCCTCGAACGCGATCTGGGATCGGCCGAAGTTCGGATAGTTTCAATCGGGATCTATCGTCTGCTCTGGGATCTGACGAAAGCCGACCTCTAGTGCGTTGTCGGATTACCAATCGAACTTCGTGATCGGGTCGTGATGTGCGCGCCCGGGGCAATCGCATGGCCGATCGATCGGAGCTGCTCGTATGGCGGACGGACCGTGGGTCCCGACGGCTGAAAGACGCGAAACAAAACACCAACAGATTCGCATAATGGGCGCGCTCATCAGAGCAGGCCAACCTAACTCGGGTCGAATACGTTTGCTTTGGCCTACGGCCTCGCTGCGTGGTGATGTGCGTGAACCGAAGCCAGTCTTGCTAACCTCCGAACAACTCCCCTGGCAGTTCGGAGCCGCGTGTGGCCGCCAATGAAATGCATTGATCGTCTTGACGATCGTCGCGCGGCTGGCTCATGGCTTCCTCCAACAGCGAATCTGCCGTCATAGGGAATCACGAACCGCCCAAATCCGGAAACCAAAAACGCAAGAAAACCGAGACTCCCTCCCGGCTTTCTTGCAAAATCCAATACTTCCACAGGTCAAATCATCGCGACGCATCAATCGCTTCCGAATTCTTCACGGACGACTGTTTACTCCTCGCTTTGCACCACCGGTCCGGATCGCAGAAGTTTGCTGCCGGCAGCGAGTCTGGTATGGGTACGTCAGAACTTCAGTCTTTCGTCTGCTGCGTAAGGAAGTCCATGCCTTCGTTTATGTCGTGTTCCAGGGCGCGACGCACAGCCACCGGATGTCGTCGCTCAAGAGCTTTCAGCAAGGCGTCGTGATGCAATGTAAGGAACGACGTGTCGGCCGCAGAAGAATCTTTTCCCGATTGCTCGCCAAGCAATAGAAAGTTGAAACTCGGCCCGATCTGCAGCCAGAGCGTCTCAATGATGTCGACGGCGAAACTCATGCCGGCGCTCTTGTATAGGAGGAAATGAAAATCTTGATTCTTTGTCAGGTAGCGCTTTGAGTCTCCGCGCAAAATGGCAGACTTCATTTCATCCTGCAGGCCATGCATTTCGATTAAGTCCGCCTCGCCGATATTTTTGCCACCCTTTTCCGCAACTGAGCCCTCCAGAATAATTCGCAGCGTTCTTAGCTCGTCGAGTTTAGCGCGAGTCATCACGGGAACAGAGAAAGTCCGGTTTTGCCTGAGTTCTAGCGCCTTTTCGGCGACTAGATGCCGTACCGCTTCGCGGATGGGCATCGGACTCGTACCGAGTTCCCGCGCTAGCCCGCGCAGACTGACAGTGTCGCCCGGCATGAAACGGCCCTTCATCAGAGCATCTCGCAATTTGCGATAGCTCTGTTTCTGAAAGGTTTCCCGCTCCACGGGACTCATTTTCGACGGGGCGTCCTTAATTGAGACGGTCCGATCTTGCGTTGCGGCTTTCCGCAGGCGGGGAGTGCTCACGTGGTCAAAATACCTCTCGGATGCTCTTCTTGGCAGCTATTGATGTCGAATAAAGTGAGATCAATCTTCGATACTGCCTTGCGAACAGATTTCGTCAATGCCTCGGCGGACCTCCTGCGCTTCTTCAACCGTGACGGGCGCAAAGCGGAGCACCTCTCGCGGTCTCGCCTGTGCCAATTTCCAAAATTCGCCGCTGGGAACCGTGAACGGAACGATGAAGCCGCCTAGCGTAATGCAGTCATGCATCAGGATGATCGGCGTTTCTCCGGCCCAGTTTATGCCGCCGATGGGGTATCCGATGTCGATAATGTTGGAAGGATGGTCCCCGTTCTCCGGATCTTTTTCATAGGCCCGATGAGAGAATTCAATTTGCTCCCCCTGGATACGGAAGCCCACTCGATTGCTTCTGCTCGTCAGTTTCCACCCGGTTGCGTAAAATTGCTGATGGCCGGCCGACGTCACCCAATCATGTTTGGGTCCCGGGACCACGGAGATCTGGTGGATCCCGCCATTCGACAGAGGAGGACGACGGGCGGAAAGGACCGACCGGCCGGCACCGACCACGACCGAGGGCCGGCCAACCGCTAGGGTCTGCCCGGCGGCGAGCGGGCGTCCTTCAATGCCGCCCAGTCGGGCTGTTACGTATGTGGAACGCGATCCCATCATTATGGGGACGTCGATTCCGCCAGCGACGGCGAGATAGGCC
>Ga0182024_10022146_pt1 | contig 11470 bp, 12 predicted proteins | sample P32metaG_FD_120480 | JGI IMG/M metagenome (GOLD analysis project Ga0182024, IMG submission 120480) | Permafrost microbial communities from Stordalen Mire, Sweden - P3-2 metaG (Illumina Assembly) | ecosystem: Environmental > Terrestrial > Soil > Wetlands > Permafrost | place: Sweden: Stordalen... | reverse complement strand
GCTCGCGCGCACCAACAGCGCGGCCACCTGGTGGAAGCTCGGCATTCCGGTCCTCGCCGTCATCGTGCTGGCCGCTACGCACTTTCACGGCGCGAACTTCGGCTCGCATGGCGGCTTCGCGCCGTTCGGCCTGCACGGCATCTTCGCCGCGACATCCTCCGGCGCAGTCGTCTTCGCCCTGCTCGGCTTCGAGCAAGCGGTCCAGTTCGGCGGCGAGAGCTCGAACCCGCAACGTGACCTGCCCCGCGCGGTCATTGGATCGATGATCATCGGCGCGATCATCTACATCGCGCTGCAGGTGACGTTCATCGGCGCGCTGCCCGGCAGTCAACTGGCGCACGGCTGGGCGAACGTGTTCAAGTCAGGAACATTGGCGGCCGGGCCGTTCGCGTCTATTGCGACGATCATCGGCCTCGGCTGGCTGGCCACCGTCCTGTACGTCGATGCCCTGATCTCCCCAGCAGGCACTGGCCTCATCTACACCAGCTCCACCGCGCGCGTTTCCTATGGCTTATCCAAGAACGGCTACGTCCCCGCCATATTCGAGAAGACCAACGCCGCGGGCGTGCCGTGGTTCGGCCTGTTCTTCGCCTTCGTGGCGTCGCTCATCTTCTTCCTGCCGTTCCCGAGCTGGCAAGACCTGGTTGAGTTGGTCACCGACGCGAGCCTGCTGATGTACGCGGGCGCGCCGCTGGCGTTCGGGGTGTTCCGCCTGCACCACAACGAGAAGCCGCGAGCGTACCGGCTGCCGGGCGGCGCGTTCTGGTCTCCTGTCGCGTTCTTCGTGGCCAACATGATCATCTTCTGGTCCGGGTGGACGATCGTGTGGAAGCTCGGCGTCGGCATTGCCATCGGATACGTGATGATCGGCGTTAGCTTCGCGCTCAGGCTCAACCCGCGCGCACCGAAGCTGGACTGGCGGGCAGCTCAATGGCTGCCGGTTTACCTGATCGGGATGGGCGTCATCACTTACCTGGGCAGCTACGCCGGGGGCAGGAACCTCATCAGGCTCGGCCCGGACTTCCTGGTCGTCCTCGCCTTCAACCTGATCATCTACTACTGGGCGCGCTCCGTTGCGCTCTCCGCCGGGCAAACCGATGCCTACATCGCGGCCGGTGCCGTGGAGGTCACCCCGCAGGCCATCGCCTGATCCGCCGCGGCAGAGCGGTCATGTTCCGGCTTTCAGCGCGGGCACCGTTTCCCGGGCGGGATGCGGGGCCCGCCTTTCCGGTTCCGGCCGGCCGGCCAGTAGCGCATCAGGACCCGGCCCTCGACCAGTTCGGGCGGCACGCATCCGAACGCGCGGCTGTCCACCGCGCCAGCGTCAGGGTTGTCCGAAACCAGCCACCAGCCGCCAGGATCACGGCGGGCGGCCCGCTTGACCAGCAGCATTCCCGGCCGGGCCGGATGGCGGGCAATGACCACCTGGCCAGGACGCACAGGCACCGGCCGCCCAGTGCGCACGGGGCGGCGGACGAGCAGCCAGTCGCCCGGCAGGAGAGCCGGTTCCATGGACCGCTCAGCCACCGCTACCCGCCATAACGGCCAGCGCATCCGGCCCTCCCTGATTGCGATCGCGCCTACCGGGTACTGTCGGGATCCGGTACCCATGATCCGACATGAGAGAAGGAGATCCATGAGGCTGCTCGCACGTCTCCTCGAGCCGCGGGCCACCGCGCACGCGCACTGCGACCTTCCCTGCGGCATCTACGACCCGGCACAGGCCCGGATCGAGGCCGAGTCAGTCCGCGCGATCTGCGAAAAATACCAGCAGAACGAGGACCCTGCCTTCCGTACCCGCGCGCTGCAGATCAAGGAAGAGCGGTCCGAACTCGTCAAGCACCATCTATGGGTGCTGTGGACCGACTACTTCAAGCCCCCGCACTTCGAGAAGTACCCACAGCTGAACGGGCTTTTCAACGAGGCAACCAAGCTGGCGGGCGCGGGCGGCACCAAGGGCAGCACTGATGTGGCCACGGCCGACAAGCTGCTCGCCAAGATTGATGACATCGGAAAGATCTTCTGGGAGACCAAGCAGGGCTAGGGCACTACGGCCCGATATCCTGCTTCCCAGTCAAGGGCCGCGCGGTCGGTGACCGCGCGGCCCTTTGCTGCGTGCGGCCGTTGTCGCCGCGCGGCGCGTCAGTGCAGCGGTGCGCTGACGGTAAGTTGCAGGCAGGAACCGGCGGCCTGGGCCAGCAAGATGCTGGCCGGCCTCGTGGAAGGGCAAACGTGACCGAAGAGACGACCGCAGCGGCGACCAGGCAGGCCGCCAGCGCCGCGGCGCGTGACCGAGATTCCGCTCGCGCCACCCGCGGCACGAGCCAGTCCGGCCCAGCGGTGCCTGCCCCAGGGGAGCCGGCCGACGTTCGCGAGGCGCGCGACCAGGTAACTGTCAGCATGCCGGCCGAGGGCGCCTACCTGTCTGTGCTGCGCACCGCGACGGCCGGGCTGGCAGCGCGCCTGGACTTCACGCTGGACGAGATCGAAGATCTGCGCATTGCCGTGGACGAGGCCTGTGCCATGCTGCTCGGCCAGGTCGTGCCGGGCACCGGCCTCGACTGCACCTTCACCCTCGGCCGCGATCTGATGACTATCTCGGTGTCGGTACTGAGCCAGACCGCCAGGCGGCCCGCCAGCGACACCTTCGCCTGGACCGTGCTGTCCGCCCTGGCCGGAAGCGTCGAGGCGCGCGTCGGCCCGGGCAACCGGCTCACCATCGTGCTGCAGAAGAGCCGCCAGCCATCGGGGTCGGTGTGACGGGGGAGATCGAGGTTCGGTTGACCGAGGAGTTCGAGATCTCGGTGGCCGGGCCTGCCGGGGAACGTGCGGGCGGCGACGCCGGCGCGTCGTCGTCAGCCGGGGGGTTCGGCTTCCGGGAGGTGGCAGACATCAATGCCGTGGACACCGACGCTGACGTCAGCGACATTAGCGACGTCAGCGCCCTGGCCGCCGGGCAGGAGCCGCCAGCCGCATCGAAGGTCCATGCGGTTCGCGAGCGGGGCTATGCGAGAGACCTGTTCGCGCAGCTAGCGGCGCTTCCGGACGGAGACGACGAGCGGCTGCGGATCCGCGGTGAGCTGGTCGAGATTCACCTGCCGCTTGTCGAGTACCTGGCCAGGAGATTCCGCAACAGGGGCGAATGGCTCGACGATCTCACCCAGGTGGCCACGATCGGGCTGATCAAGTCGATTGACCGGTTCGATCTGGGCCGCGGGGTGGAGTTCTCCACGTACGCGACGCCGACCATTGTCGGCGAGATCAAGCGGCATTTCCGGGACAAGGGATGGGCCGTCCGCGTCCCGCGGCGGCTCCAGGAACTCAAGCTGGCGCTCACGAAGGCCGTCGGGGACCTGGCGCAGCGGCAGGGACGCGCGCCGACCGTCGCCGAACTCGCCGCTCATCTGCAGATGAGCGAGGAGGAAGTACTCGAGGGACTGGAATCTGCGAACGCCTACTCGACAGTGTCACTCGACGCGCCCGACTCCGGTGATGAGGACGCGCCCGCGGTGGCCGAATCGCTGGGCATGCTCGACGAAGCCCTGGAGGGCGTCGAGTACCGGGAATCGCTCAAGCCGTTGCTTGAGCGGCTGCCGCCCAGGGAGAAGAGAATCCTGCTGCTCCGCTTCTTCGGCAACATGACGCAGTCACAGATCGCAACGGAACTCGGCATCTCGCAGATGCATGTGTCCCGGCTGCTGGCCAGGACGCTGACGCAGTTGCGTGAAGGCCTGACCACCGAGGACTAGCCGGCTGAGCCCGGGGACTAGCCGGCTGAGCCCGGGACTAGCCGGCTGAGCCCGGCGGCCCGGCGGGGGGCACCGGGCTTCCGCCAGTCGCCGGGGGCACGCTCGGCGCCGGGGGCCCGCTCGTCAGCGCCCGCAGGCTCGGCGGGACGAGCAGAGTGACGAATCCGGCGGCCATCAGCACGAGCGTCGGCCCCCCCCAGGCGTACCGGTGCCCCTCGACCAGGTAGATGCCGACGATTCCGGTGAAGAGCTGGGTGAGCAACGCAGGCGTACGGCTCCATCGCCTGGCCCGGGCCAGGCCCACGGCCACATAGCCGAGCGCCACGGCCGTGCCGAACCCGATCAGGGTCAGCGCGATGCCGCTGTCCGCCTGGTAGGAGCGCCCTGCGGCGACGTCCATCGCGGCCAGCACGGATGCGGCGCACACGATGGCCGCCTCGGCCGCCTGCACGGCCGCGGCGGCGCGCACCGTCGGCGGACTTTGCGGCATTTCCGTACTCCTCACGAAGATCGCTACCCTGAGCGCGTGCGCGCGCTCCTGATCGTCAATCCACGTGCCACGTCAACGACCCGGCTCAGCAGGGATGTCATCACCCGGGCGCTGGCGTCCGCCGTGGAACTGACGGTCGTGGAAACACGGTACCGGGGCCACGCGGCTAGCCTGGCGGGTACTGCCGTCCGGGCGGGTGACGGCCTGGTGCTCACGCTTGGCGGCGACGGCACGGTCAATGAGGCGGTTAACGGGATAGTCGGGGCCAGCCTGGCCGACCGAGGTGGCAGGCCAACGGCCGACTGGCCCGCGCTCGGTCCGCTGCCAGGTGGCAGTGCCAACGTTTTCACCCGCGCCCTCGGGCTTCCCGCCGACCCGGTCCAGGCAGCAGGGCGGATCCTCAGCGGCCTGACGGCGGGCCGGGATCGCAGCATCGGCCTCGGCCTGGCCGGAAATCGGTATTTCACCTTCAACGCCGGCCTCGGACTGGACGCCGAGGTGGTGCGCCTCGTCGAGGGCCTGCGCGCGCAAGGCCGCCCGGCGACTCCCGTGCTGTATATGAGGATGGCCCTGCGCCAGTACTACCGGGTCACGGACCGGCGCCATCCCGCGCTATCGATCGAGCGGCCCGGCCAGCCGCCAGTAGGGCCGATCTTCATGGGAATAGTCTCCAACACCGCGCCGTGGACCTACATCGGGCGCCGGGCCGTCCAGACCAACCCGGAAGCGGGATTCGACTCGGGCCTCGACGTCTTCGCCCTCCGCAGACTCCGCACGATCGGCACCTTCAGGGCGCTGCGCCAGATGCTGTCCGCCAGTGATCGCCCGCCGCGCGGGCGGCATGTCGTCCGCCTGCATGACGAGGCTGTGCTGACGGTCCGGGCCGTCCGGCCGGTCGCGTTCCAGGTCGATGGCGAGTACGTCGGCGAGCGCGAGTGCGTTACCTTTCGGTCCGTTCCGCACGCCCTACGGGTGATCACCTGATCGCCCTGGTCAGCGAAGCACGGCGGCGTCATATTCCAAAACAAAGGCGGCTGGCCGGGCCAGGCGCGCAGATCCAGCCATCCTGCCAAGGAGCCGGCGCACTCACCCGTGCCGCCACTCGGGCCGGTAATTGTGATTCATCTGACACTGAAATCCGGCCGAACCTTTGCCGAAGACCCTTGCGATTGATCGGGGAGCTTGAGAGGCTGGGATAGCTCCCGGGGGCGGCGCGCCAGCCACGTGCCGCAGCCTCTCCGGGCCATGACTTGACGGTCGTGGACCGATGGCCTTGCCCGGGAACGACCGGAGCGCAAGTTCCGTTGACTTATTAATATGTCAAGTTCGGGAAGTTGTTACCCTCCCGGCGTATGGCCTAGCTCGTGAAATCATTCACAAGCACGACTGAGGTGACGGGCCACCGGCACGGCTCCGCCCTCATAGAGGAGTGGACCTCATGGACTGGCGTCACCACGCCGCCTGCCAGGACGAGGACCCGGAGCTGTTCTTCCCGATCGGCAACACGGGTCCGGCTCTGGTCCAGATCGAGGAGGCCAAGGTCGTCTGCCAGCGCTGCCCTGTACTTGAGCCGTGCCTGCAGTGGGCGCTGGAGAGCGGACAGGATGCCGGCGTCTGGGGCGGGCTCAGCGAGGACGAGCGCCGGGAGCTGAAGCGCCAGAACACCCGGGTCTGGGCGCGCGCCCACGCCTGAGCCGTGCACGCCTAAAAGCGGCGGTCTGCGGCACCGGCAGGCGGCCGGTCGGCGCACGTCCTGGCCATCGTGAGAGCGAGCTATCCCGCGGAATCCGGGAGTCGGCTACCCGGCGGAATGCTGGGCGCCTGGCGGCATCTCCACTGGCAGATCGACCATAACCGCGGTGCCGCCCGCGGCACGCGGGGTGATCTGCAGCCGGCCGCCCAGCTCACCCACCACGAGCGTGCGGACGATCTGCAGGCCGAGGCTGGTGGACGAATCAAGATCGAATCCTGCGGGCAGCCCGGCGCCGTTGTCCGTCACCGTGACGATGAGCTGCTGCGGGCGCCGCTGGGCGTGCACGGTGAGTGTCCCGGCTGACTTCCCGCCTGCTGGCTGAGACAGGCCGTGCTGAAGCGCGTTCTGCAGAAGCTCGGTCAGCACGAGCGCAAGAGGGGTCGCCACGGACCCGGGCAGCGGCCCGAACCGGCCGGACAGCACCGGAGTGACCCGTGCCTCGGCGGCCGAGACCTCGCCCGCCATCATGGTGACGCGGCCGGCGATGTCATCGAAGTCCACTGCCTCCTCCGACGTCTGGGACAGCGTCTCGTGGACGAGGGCGATCGAGCCGACCCGGCGCACCGCCTCCTCAAGCGCCGCACGCGCGTCCGGCGCCTGCAGCCTCCTGGCCTGCAACCGCAGCAGCGCGGCCACCGTCTGCAGATTGTTCTTGACGCGGTGGTGAATCTCCCTGATCGTGGCGTCCTTGGTGATCAGCTCGCGCTCGCGATGGCGCAATTCCGTCACGTCCCTGACCAGGATCAGTGCCCCGGCCCTGGATCCGGCCACCACGAGCGGGATGCTGCGCAACTGCACGACCGAGCCGTTGCCCTCAATCTCTGATTCCCTGGCCGCACGGCCGCTGGCGGTCAGCATCAGCGAGTCGTCGCGCGGCACGAGGCCGGAGCACAGCCGCGCCGTCACCCGGCCGAGCTCCGCTCCCACCAGATCAGCGGTCAGGCCTAGCCTTCGGTAGGCGGACAGCGCGTTCGGGCTGGCATAGGTGACCTTTCCGGCCCGGCCGAGGCGCAGCAGGCCATCCCCGACCCGGGGCGACCTGACGAGCGCAGGTTCCTCGCCCGCACACGGGAACATCCCCGCGGCCACCATCTGGGCGAGCTCATCTGCCGCCCGGAGGTAGGTGAGTTCCATCCTGCTTGGCGTGCGCGCCGAGCTGAGATTGGTCGACCGCTCGATCACGGCGATCACCTGGCCGTCATTCAGGACCGGAATGGTCTCATGCCGCACTGGCACGCCGTCTATCCATTCCGGGTCGCCCTCCCGGCAGATTCTCCGCTCCTGGCGGGCAACTTCCAGGAATGGCCGCTTCCCGGCGGACAGAACGGATCCGACAACGTCATCGGGAAAGGAGGTCGGCCCCGTCGTCGGGCGCATCTGCGCCAGCGCCACCCAGCCGGCCCGGTCCCGCAGCGGCGCCCACAGGACCAGGTCCGCGAACGACAGGTCAGCCAGCAGCTGCCAGTCAGAGACAAGCGCGTGCAGCCAGTCCAGGCCGGCCTCGGTGAACTCCGCATGCCGGCGGGCGAGGTCGGTCAGGGTCGGCATCTCGCCATCATCGCACCAGGCTCGCTGCCCGGCATGCCGCCAGCTTGCTCGTTCCTGGCCCGGCCGGTTTCCTGGCCTGGACGGTTTCGCCAGTTTGGCTGCCCGCCCGGTGGTAGATCTTGTCCGGGTAACCGCTGGCGGGAAGGAGCTGACTGTGGCAGCCTCCCCGGTCATGCCAGCAGATACCGGCAGCCCGCGCGAGGTCCCGGCCGGGCGGCTCCCCAAGTACTACGGGGTCAAGCGGCACCTGCTCGAGCTCACCGGGGTGCTGCCCGCAGGCGCCGCCGTGCCGCCGGAGCGTGAGCTTGCCCAGCGCTACGGCACGTCCCGTACCACCGTCCGGCAGGCTCTGGCCGAGCTGGTGGTGGAGGGGAAACTGCTCCGCCTGCAGGGCAGGGGGACGTTCGTGGCCAAGCCCAAGGTCGCGCAGGTACTGGAACTGACCAGCTACACGGAAGACATGCGGGCGCACGGCCTGCATCCCCGGACCATGATCCTGGACACCGGGTATATCGCGGCCGCCGACGAGCTGGCGGGTTTCCTCGGCATCCGGGCCGGCGGCCGCGCGCTGCGCGTGCACCGGCTGCGGCTGGCCGACGGCGAGCCGATGTCGATCGACGTTTCCTACCTGTCCGCGCGCCGCTTCCCCGGGCTGCGCAGGAACCTGCAGAAGAACTCCTCGCTGTATGAGACGCTCGCCACCGCCTACGGCGTCGAGCTGGCCGAGGCCGAGGAAACCATCGAGACAGTGCTGGCAGGCCCCGAGGACGCCCGGCTGCTTGGCGTGGATGTCGGGCTGCCCCTGCTGCTGGTCATCCGGCACAGCTTCGATGCGTCCGGTTCGCCGGTCGAGTGGGCGCAGTCCTGGTACCGGGGTGACCGGTACAAGATCGTCACCAGGCTGCGCCGGCCGGGGCCGTGAGCGCCGGCCGCTGCCTGGTGCCCGGCTGATAACGTCGCGCGCATGAGCGAGGCGGAACGGGCGCGCGAGCGCGAAGCGGGCCAGGCTCCGGCGCACGAGACCGGCCCGGCTCCGGCGGACGGCGCGGCCCAGGCACCGGCGGACGGGGCTGGCCGGGCTCCGGTGCACGGCGGTGCGCAGGCCGTTGCCGCCGCATTGCGGCACGGCGCAGCGACCATGTTCACGCTGTCCGGCGGTCACGTCTTCCCGCTCTACGACGGCGCGGTCAAGGCAGCTCCGCCGATGCGCATCGTCGACGTCCGGCACGAGCAGACGGCGGTGTTCGCGGCGGAGGCGACCGGCCGGCTGACCCGCGTGCCCGGGCTCGCCGTCCTCACCGCTGGCCCGGGGGTTACCAACGGCGTGAGCGCGGTGACGACGGCGCACTTCAACGGGTCACCCGTGGTGGTGCTCGGCGGCCGCGCGCCGGACTTCCGGTGGGGCTCGGGGAGCCTGCAGGAGATCGATCACCCGCGGCTGCTGGCGCCCGTCACCAAGCGGGCCTGGACCGAGCACGAGGCCGGCCGGGTGGGCTCGTCGGTCGATGAGGCGTTCAGGCTGGCCGCCGCCCGGCACCGCGGGCCGGTTTTTCTTGACATCACGCTGGAAGCGCTCTTCGGCGCGGCCGACGGAGCGAGCCGGGCCGAGCAGGGCGGGGCTGATCCGGGCGGGACCGGGACTGGCCGGGCTGGTCCGGGCAGCGCGGGCGGCGACGGGCAGCGGGACGTGCCCGATCCCGATGCGATCAGCGCCATCGCCGCGCTGCTCGCGGCTGCCCGCCGGCCGGTGCTCGTCCTTGGCTCGGACGTCTGGCTGGACCGGGCCGACCAGGCAGCGCGGCTGGCCGCCGAGGAACTCCGGCTGCCGGTGATCGCCAACGGCCAGGGCCGCGGCGTGCTGCCTGCCGGTCATGAACTGCTCGTCACCCGTGCTCGTTCTACCGCCTTCGGGCAAGCTGACCTGGTTATTGTGGTGGGCACGCCGCTCGACTTCCGGCTTGGCTACGGTGAGTTCGGCGGACGGGACGGAGCGCCGCGTGCCCAGGTCGTGCACGTGGCGGACGCCGCAGGCCAGATCGCTGCTCATTGCCCGCTGGCTGCCTCGGCCTCCGGCGACCTGGCCGCGTTCTTCACCGGGCTGACCGCGGTGGCCGGCCCGGCTGCCCACGGCCGGGCCAGTTCCTGGCTGCCGCTGCTGCAGGCCGCTCGCGACAAGGCGGTGGCCGCGGACGGGCCGCTGCTGGCCAGTGACGCCGATCCGATCCACCCGATGCGGATCTACGGCGAGCTGGCGAAGGTCCTCGACGCCGGTGCCGTGGTGATCGGCGACGGCGGGGACTTCGTCTCGTACGCGGGCAAGTACATCGAGCCGCAGCGCCCGGGCGGCTGGCTGGACCCCGGCCCGTACGGATGTCTCGGGACCGGCCTGGGGTACGCCATCGCCGCCCGGATCGCCCGCCCGTCCGCGCAGGTCGTGCTGCTGCTCGGGGACGGCGCGGCCGGGTTCTCGCTGATGGACGCCGACACCCTGGTGCGGCATCAGCTGCCGGTCGTCATGATCTGCGGCAACAACGGCATCTGGGGCCTGGAGAAGCACCCCATGCAGGCGCTTTACGGCTACGACGTGGCGGCCGACCTGCAGCCGCAGTGCAGGTACGACCAGGTGGTCACCGCGCTGGGCGGGGCAGGGGAGCTCATCACCAGCCCGGCCGGAATCGGGCCGGCCCTGCGCCGGGCCTTCGACTCGGGCGTCCCTTACCTCGTCAACGTCAGCACCGACCCCCGGGTCGCCTACCCCCGCTCCACCACGGGCATCTAACCGCCTATCGATTTTCAGTTCGTATTTTGCACGCTGGGACGTGCAAAATCCGAACTGATAACGGTTATCCACAGGCTGCGGGGACCGGCGGAGCGGGGTCAGGGCTTAGCGTGCGGCGGGCCAGACCCGGACGGAGCCCGTCGGTGCTCACTCGCCACACTGGCCCTACCTGTCTCAGCCGCCCCGCGGCCTGGCCCGCATCCGGGACTCATTCCATCCGCACGGAGGATCCGCACGCTCTGAGCGTGCGGATCTTCCGTGCTATGAGCACCATTGCCAGTCAGCGCCCGGATTCGCGGGCGCGCCAGCCGCTGCGGTGCCTGTTACTGCGGTCCCGGGTGATGTGCGGCGGCGCGGGCCAGGAACCGCTCCCGGCTGACCACGACGCGCTCGAGGGTGCCTGCGCCCACGACGCGCTCATCCCCGCCGAGTGCGCCGGCTTCAGGTGCCTGAGCCCACGGTGCCTCGTCTTCGAGCGGCGCAGCGGCCGGTGCCTGGGTCCGGGACGCGTCCGCTCCTGGCGGCCGGGCGCCGGGTGCCTGGGCGCGGGAGTGCTCCTCGCGCGCGATGAAGCTGAACACCAGCCGCTGGCCGTCTACCTCGGTCAGTTCCGCCTCGATGACCAGGCTCGACCCCACCGGGCTGGCCCGCCGGTGCTCCATCGTCACCGAAGTGCCGACCGTCGTCTCGCCGCGGGCCAGCTGCGGCGCCACTGCCGCGACCGCGGCGGCCTCGGCCAGGGCAAGCAGCCGCGGGGTGCCGAGCACCGGCACGTCCCCGCTGCCGAGCGCCACCGCCGTGTCGGACTCCGCCACGACGACATGAACTGACGCGCGCAGGCCGACGGACAGGAGCATGCTTGCCACCTTGGTCACTCGATGACGGCGATGGTCACTCGATGACGGCGATCAGGTCGCCTTCCTGGATGACGTCGCCTTCGGCCACGGCCAGCTTCGTCAGCGTGCCGTCGCTCTCCGCGAGGACGGGAATCTCCATCTTCATCGACTCGAGGATGACCAGGGTGTCACCGTCATGCACCTGCTCCCCCGGGGTGGCCACGACTTTCCACACGTTCGCGACCATCTCCGCACGGATCTCGCTCACGTGCACCTCCTTGGGTCAGTCATCGCCGCACGAGCCGCACGAGCCGC
>Ga0182024_10022145_pt1 | contig 11470 bp, 11 predicted proteins | sample P32metaG_FD_120480 | JGI IMG/M metagenome (GOLD analysis project Ga0182024, IMG submission 120480) | Permafrost microbial communities from Stordalen Mire, Sweden - P3-2 metaG (Illumina Assembly) | ecosystem: Environmental > Terrestrial > Soil > Wetlands > Permafrost | place: Sweden: Stordalen... | reverse complement strand
GCCATTCCCGAAAATATCCCAATAATGATGGCCAGCAGAAGAAATAGATTGCCTTCGGAAAGCGTCAGAGAGCGCGCGCGGGAACTGAGCCATTTGAGGCCTGAGTTGCGCGCATTCGTGGCAGGAGGCGCTTCCACCATTGGTGGAAGCGGCGTCTCTTCGACCGGTGTGTCCCGATCGCTCATGGATTGGTCCCTTCGTGGCGCTTCACAATCATTTTCAATGCCTGGTCCATGCTTGTGGCGGGCCCGCATGCCGAATAAGTGGTTTCTTCCATTCGAGAAACCATGCGCATGGCCTCATTTCGCATTTCCGGATTCTTGCCCAGCGAAACTTGATTGATGCGCTTTTGCAATTCCTGGGCATCTTGGCTCAATTCCTGCAAATCCGTGCCCGATGAGTCTGCTGAAGATGAGCCTGATGAAGTGCTGCTTGCTTCTGTCCCGGTGCAATGGCGCAGCCTTTCAAGACCCTGCTTGAAGTCGCGCCAGATCCGGCTGCCCTGCTCTTCGTCGCTCAATCCCGGCATATATGGATCGTTGCCGAGGAGGCTCCGAACCAGGAGCAGCGAAGAATGAATTTCATTGGAGGGATCCTCTCGCTCGGCTCTGGAAAAATAAGTTTCCGCTTTCAAAAAGTCGCCGGCATCGAATGCCGCCTGGCCAGCGGCGCCAAGCCATTGGCTCTGGAGGGGATCGTCACGCAACGCAGCTTCAAATTCCGGAAGGGCTTTGGCGGGATCGCCGGCCCTGGAAAATAGGCGGCCGTTTTCCTCGCGCAGCGCGCCGTTTTCCGCGGGAGTATCCACGGCGAGTCCCGCGATTTCCGCCTGCGCGTCGCTGGTCATACGATGCGAGAGGAGAAATTCGCACAACTCCAGGCGAACTTTTCGCCGCTCAATCGCAGGTTCTTTTTCCCAACTTCCGAAAATCGCACCATGAAAATATCGGATGGCCTGATCCAAGTCGCCCATATTCATGGAAGCGCGGGCCAGGTCCAGATTTACCTGGCCCGATCCAGGAGCGCGGTCCCAAAGATTCAGCAGATAGGAGCGTGCCTCGCTGAACCGGCCATCGGCCAGCAGGACTTCCGCAAGGCGAAGTTGCACATCGGGATTCTCCGGGCCGTAAAAAAGTGAATTCCGGAAATCCTCGAATGCCTGCGCCGGTTTCCCGCCCGACAGATCCGTATTTCCCTTTTGAAGCCATTCGGAGGCCAGGCCTTCTTCTCGCGAATGGTAGGTGCGCGCGAGCGTGGCCGTGATGGCAAACAATATTGCGAGAAGAATTGCACTCAGCAGCAGCACGCGCTGTTGGACATATCGCGATACGATATGTTGGGACTCAGGAATCACTCCTCAAAGATAACTCAGAGGGGCTGTTGAGCAAATGGATTTGTAGGGGTCCCGATGTCGCGCCCGCTTTCAAGCGATTAGCGACCGGGTGTTAGGCGCCCGCCTGAAGGCAGCCCCTGCAAAGAAAAAACCCCGGAGGGCTGGGCCCGGGGCGGGAAAGCGGTTGAAGTGATCACCTCGACCCGAAGTTCAGAAGCGAAGCTGGGTGAATCCACAGAATAGGCCACGCCCCGGAATCCGCCGGAGCAGAATCAGAACGACTGCGAGACACCCAGCCCGCACATTGCTTCGATTCGTCTGTTTCGCGAAACGTGTCTTATCCGAGAACCGCGTCCTTGAGAGCCTTTGCCGCGCGCAGGCGAACAACGGTCTTTGCCTTGATCTTGATCGCTTCGCCTGTTTGCGGATTGCGGCCCATGCGAGCCTTGCGATGCGCCTTTACGACGCGTCCGATGTTCGGAATCACGAATTTGCCCGCGCCGCCTTTGGCTTCCTTGACCGCGAGCTTGAATAGTTCTTCGAAGAACTGCGCGGAAACCTTCTTGGTCGTGCCGAGTTTGTCGGCGATGTGCGAGACAATCTTGGACTTGCTCAGTGGTTTTGCCATCTAGTTTCTTTCTCCTCCTCAGAATTGAGACTGCTGATGTGCCCGCGCTCCTCCAAATGAAAGAGCCACGCACGGCGAGCACTATACGGGCGAAGCGAGCCCAACGCAAGAAAAAACATATAAAAACCCAGATTTGGCGCGGCTTCCAGCAATGCGCCCCCATGCGCTGCGAGTATGCTATGCTTTTTGTTCCATTTTCCGAGGAGAGTAGATGACAAACTGGAAGGAACTGGAAAAACAATTTACGGCGCGGCTGGCCCTGGACAGACGGCCCGTGGCTGTCACGTTTCTTGACCGCGTGCCTTCGGGCATCGCTAAATTTTCCGGCACGGAACCCGCCGGTTGCAGCTACTGGCGATTGGCCGCCGCGGGGCGCGCGTTTTACACCGTTCCGGCGGATCACTTCAATTGCGCCGTGGGCGCCTACACGCACAATATTCAACTTCCGCCCGATCGTGTTCAGGAAACCGAGACCACACTGGGCATGATGTTCAACCTCGGCTATGTGCGGCCGGAAGAAGTTCCCGGCATTCCGCAACTTGCCAAAGAGCCTGCGGCGGTGGTGTTTGCGCCGCTCGGCGATGCGACGGTTGCGCCCAGTGTTGTGATTTTTTCCTGCAAGGCTCCCGCGGCAATGCTGCTGAACGAAGCTTCCATCCGCGCCGGAGCGAGCAGCGCCATGCCGCTTCTTGGCCGACCGTCCTGCATGGCGCTGCCTGCGGCGCTTGCGAGCGGAACCGTTACCACCTTGGGCTGCATTGGAAATCGCGTGTATACCAATCTGGTGCCGGATGAGATTTACATCGTGGTGCCCGGCGCGAAAATCCAGGGGGTTTCCGACGCGCTGGGAATTATCTCCACGGCGAACGCCACGCTCGAAGAATTTGCGCGCGGACGGCAGGCCGCGCTTTCCACGGTGTAGCCTTCAGTGGCACAGGCTTTTCAGCCTGCGGAAAAACTCGCGCCATGTCATTCCGAAGGGCGGGGTTCGCCCGAGGAACCTGCTGTTTCTTGGAAGCCGAGAAGAAAAGCAGATCCCTCGCTTCGCTCGGGATGACAAAAAGTATTTTTATCGAAGCCTGTGTAGCCTGTGGGGTTCGGTCTTGCTAGGACTAAACCCCGCAGGCTGAAGCCCGCGCCACGCAAACCTTACAAATTTCCCAGGCCTTCGTAGAATTGGGCCACGGCCTTGATCCCGCCAAAATAATTTTCCAGCGAAATGTGTTCGTCCGGAGCGTGTGCGTTTTCATCCGGCAATCCGAAACCCAGGAGGATGCACGGCACTTTGAAGGTGTCGTGCATTTGCGTGACGAAGGGAATCGATCCGCCCTCGCGAATGAACACCGCGCGTTTGCCGAAACCCTTTTCCAATGCCTTGTGCGCGACTTCGAAGAACGGGTGCGTGTAGGGCGCTGCCCAGGCGTTGCCCTGGCTGTGCACCTCCATCTCAAATTTAACCGTTTTCGGAAGCAGTTTGCGAATGTGGCGTTCGACGAGGCGCGTGATTTTTTCGGCATTTTGATTGGGCACGAGACGCGTTGAAAATTTCGCGTAGGCCTTGGATGGGATGACCGTCTTCGCTCCCTCGCCCGTGTAGCCGCCCCAGATTCCGTTCAGCTCAAGTGTGGGCCGCGCGCCCAGTTGCTCGATGATCGAAAATCCCTTTTCTCCGGTGAGTCCGGGCGCGCCCACTGTTTTCTTGAAGTCGCTGGCCTTCCAGGGCAGAGCTTTCAGCTTCTTGCGCTCGGCTTTCGATAATTTCGCGACGTCATCATAGAAGCAGGGAATGGCCACGCGGGAATTCCTGTCGTGCAGCTTGGAGAACAACTCGCACAGTATGGTGATTGGATTGGGCACCGCGCCGCCGAAGATTCCGGAGTGCAGGTCTTGCGCGGGTCCCGTGATTTCGATTTGGTAGTAATTCAACCCGCGCAGCGCGTAGGTGATCGATGGCACGCCGGGAGCGAGCATTCCCGTGTCGGAGACCACCAGCGCGTCGGCCTTCAGGCGCGCTTTGTTTGCGTTCACGAAATCCCACAGGCTCACGCTGCCGACTTCTTCCTCTCCTTCGATCATCACTTTCAAATTGATGGGCAGCTTGCCCGCGATTTTCATGATCGCGTCGAGCGCGCGGATATGAATGTGCACTTGTCCTTTGTCGTCGGCCGATCCGCGAGCGTACAAGTTTCCGCCGCGAATGGTGGGCTCAAAAGCCGGCGAAGTCCAAAGGTCCAGCGGCTCGGCCGGTTGCACATCGTAGTGGCCGTAGAAAAGAATGGTCGGTTTGCCGGGGGCGCGCAGCGATTCGCCGTAAACGAGCGGGTGCATTTTAGTGGGCAGGATTTCGACGTTGTCGAGTCCCGCCGCACGTAGTTTTTCGGCCACCCATTTTGCAGCGCGCTCGATATCCGGTTTGTGCTCGGATTGCGCGCTGACGCTCGGGATGCGCAGAAATTCGTAGAGCTCATTCAAATGATCTTCGCGTTTGGAATCGATGTATTCGGTCAAGTTCATTTGCACCCTCCCAAGAAATTCCCATTATGTTGTTGATTCGGCGAAATCATATCGCGTAATCCATTATCAAGCACATGGAAACGCTTGGTCGCGGCGCGAAGTTTGAGATGACACCTGCGCGTTGCAAAGCGGGAACACGTTCCCGACACTTCCGTTGACGGTGCGCCCGAATTGCCTCAGCATGGACTCATCATGCCCGAGACGGATTTTGACAAAGTTCGCCGCAGCACTCGCGTCTTCATGCGCGTGCGCGTGGTCGTGGCTGGAAAAAATTCCGACAGCCGCCGCTTCCGCGAAGCCTGCGAAACTATTGTCATCAACGCGCATGGCGGCCTGATGTATTTGAACCAGCCGCTGGACATGAATGCCATGCTGGTCATCACCAATCCCTTTACGCAGGAAGAGCAGGAATCGCGCATCGTGTTTCTTGGCGAGGCCACCGAAAAAGGGCAGCGCGTCGGTGTCGAATTCCTCACGCCCGCACCTCATTTCTGGGGTGTCGATTTCGTTCCGCACGATTGGCCCGCCCCGCCCGCAGCACTCCGCACGGAATAGCCTTCATTTTAATTTGTCTTCCGAATACCCGCGCGTTTTCCGAAGGATGGTCCCGATCACGAAGTGAACGGCAGCAAAAACTCCTGCAAGCGCGCACTTTCCGCGGCGCGCATACGATCGATTATAATGCCCATCTGATTGTCTTTTAACAGACGTACCACGGATCCCAAACTGGCAACGGGCGGTTTTCCATCAAGAAGAAACAAACTGAGTTCCACGTGCGAGCCGACAGAAAATGTATTGGACGCTCGAACCAGCGCGCCATTCATGCTGAGATCGATCGATTCACCTTCCGCGCTTTTATCGCCGCATTTGATTCGAACCTTCGCGCGCACCGCGACCCGCCGGAATCTGCGCTTCTCATACTCGATCGTTCCCTGAGTTACGCGGATGAGGCTCATGAAGTGCGCGCGGTCGATCGGCTTATAGGCGAAGAGACTGGCTCCTGCCTTGAAGCCCTCCACGAGCGCGGCAGGGCGTTGATCGCCGCTGATCATGATAATGGGCGTCTTGCGGTTAATTTTGGAAAGACGAATTTCCCGCACCATGTGAGTCGAATCCATCGGTGGCGCGCATTTATCCACCAGGATCACATCGAACTTTTCTCCCTGAAACTGAGCGGCGGCCTCCGCACTTCCCTTCGAAGTCACGTCATTTATGCTTGCCGCTCCCAGGGCTTCCTTGATCAGCGCGCACATGGATTCCTCATCCTCGACGACCAGCGCCCGCGTGGGTTTTGCATTTGCGGTCACCGGGAGCGCTTGGCTCTGTTTGCGCGGTTTAATTTCAGTTTGCATTTTCATGGCTTGTGCTCCCACTGCGCTTGATTTCAAGCCTCAAGTATCGCCTCAGGAGAATTCCAGCTTCAGGAGTCGTGGGCGGTAAGATTTTGTGGGACCAGGAGCCCCAAATTTCAAATTTTGCACAGGGAACCAGGCAGCAAATTCTGGGCAACCTAAGGAAGGGGGGTGCGGAATTGCGTCGCGGTTGTCGAGATCGCCTCTTACCCGCAAAACTAGAGTGTGCTTGGGCATGCGTGGGGTCAAGCAGATTCGCATTCGGTACCTAAAACGATACGCAAAAGGGCTTCCTCGCGGCCGCGTACCTCGGCGGAGGGGATTTTTAGCGCGATTTTTCAATCTGCTGCTGCACTTGCGTTCTGAATTCGAGCGGGTGGGCGATCTTGTTGAAGACTTCAGGTGTGCCTCCAGTTCCGTGGACAATCACCGTGCCGAATCCAAGCATTCGGCCCATCACGCTTTCTTCCACACCGATGCTCTCCACTCTTGATAAAAGCAGCTCCACCGTCCTTCGCGCCGCGAGTCCCACTTTTATGAAAACGCGCTTATTGGTCACCGTCATTTCTGTGGCGTTTCGCATCAAGACGCCTCGCACCAGGAAAAGGAGCGCGACCACAAAGAAGGCCGCTCCCAGGATCAGCATGGGTTCGTGAGCCGAGCTTCTTTCGCCCGTGGCCCGCGCGGAGAGCACAAACATCCCAACACCCGTCAATCCGAAAAGCGTGGCCAGAACAATCGGTCCGACGAGAACCATCCAGTGCAGGCGCGTCTCGTAAACGATGCTTTCTCCTTCGAGGAGATGTTTTTCAACGTAGCTCATGGCGCTCCTTGGCGATCTTTCGATTTCTCATTAGTATCACACGTAGCGCCTCAAATGCGGCGCTTGGGCCGGCGCTACCAAATCCTTTGGCTGTAGGGGCACGGCAATGCCGTGCCTCTACAACTGAGCCAGCCAAAGCGTTTCCGAGAATGCATTACGATTCAAAATATACCGGTCAGGAATACGCGGGCGGATTTCAGCTACAATGCACCAGCGCATAGGGACCCGTAGAATCGGCCCCTATAGAAACATCAAGAGAAACCGGGAGGATGCGGCTATGCACCGTGGCTGGACCGCGAATGTTCCATCGCCAAGGGATGGCTGGCGTCTGAGTCGACGCGGATTGTTGCAACGCGCGGGCTGGACGGTCGCGTTCGCAGGATTATCGCGAGTCACGGTGCTGGCCGCGGATTCCGTCAGTCCGGCGATGGAGCGGCTCAGCAACTACATGAGCGATGCACGTAATCGCCCGCTTCCGGACGACGTAGCGGAGCAGGCCAAGCATCACATTCTCGACACATTTGCCGCCATGGTATCCGGGTCGCAGCTTGTGCCCGGGCAAGCTGCGCTGAAATTTGCCAGGAATTATGGCGGCGAGAAAATCGCTACAGTCATCGCGTCAAATATTTTATGCGGCCCCATGGAAGCGGCGCTCGTCAACGGCGTGCTAGGGCATTCCGATGAGACCGATGACGCACATGCGGCGTCGCTTTCGCATCCCGGCGTTGCCATCGTTCCCGCGGCGCTGGCGGCCGGCGAAAAGTTCGGCGCGAGCGGAGTACAATTTCTTCGCGCCATAACGCTTGGCTATGATATCGGAACGCGCTTTGTGATGGCCATGGGCGGCGCGGCCATTCAGAGCGAAGAACACCGGAGCACGCATTCGATCGCCGGAATTTTCGGCGCCGCGTCCACTGCCGCCAGCGCGGCCAGTCTGAGCCCGCAGCAGATGCGCTGGGTGATCGATTACACCGCGCAGCAATCCTCTGGCATTGCGGCCTGGCAGCGCGATACGCAGCATATCGAGAAGGGCTTCGTCTACGCGGGCATGCCGGCGCGCGGCGGCGTCACTTCGGCCCTGCTCGTTCAATCGGGATGGACTGGAGTGGACGATGTGCTGTCCGGAGCTGACAATTTTTTCATGGCCTACGCGCCGCAAGGAAATCCTGAGACTCTTGTGGATAAACTCGGCGAGCGTTTCGCAGTCACGGAAACGGATATTAAAAAATGGACCGTGGGTGCGCCGATTCAAGCGCCACTCGACGCGCTGGAAATTTTGCTGAAGCGGCGATCCTTCTCGGCGGACGATGTGCAGCAAGTGATCGTACGCGTCGCCAGGACGCAGGGGTCGGTCGTGAACAATCGCGAGATGCCGGACATTTGCCTGCAGCACATGGTCGCGGTCATGTTGCTGGATAAAACCGCATCTTTCAAATCGGCGCATGACAAGGAGAGAATGCAGGATCCGGCAGTTTTGCGCGTGCGAGCAAAAGTGAACTTGATTCTCGATGACGATGAATTGCAGCATGCACTGCCGCGCCGCGAGGCCATTGTCGAGATCATCCTCAACGACGGGACGAAACTCAGCGAGCACGTAAGGGCCGTGCGCGGCACTCCATCCAATCCCATGACGCGTGAAGAAGTTGTTGCCAAGGCGCGCGAGTTGATGATTCCTGTTCTGAGCGGTGCGAACGCAGCGACCCTGATTGAAAAAATGCTTGGCCTGGAAAACGTAAAAAATATTCTTGAGCTTCGGCTGCTGCTGCAGCGGTCGTGACGGGTTGTGGTGATGTAGCGCCCGCCTTCAGGCGGGCATCTTGCCGAATCGAGAATGGCCGCCTGAAGGCGGGGGCTACAATTCCGCGTCTTGGTTTTAAGGGAGCAAATCCGGCATGCGAAACAAGCAGGGTGGAATTCTTCGAGCAAGCGGCGGTGAGGAAAATTTGACTCGGCGCGATTTGGTGCAACGCGTGGCGTGGGTTCTCGCCGCGGCGGCGCTTCCCGGCGGCGCGAGGCTCGCCGCGCAAGACACCAGCGCCAATATCAGCCCGATGATGCTGAGGCTCAGCACCTACATGAGCGAAGCGCGCAACGACGCGCTGCCGGAAAAAGTGTTGCAGGAAACCAAGCACCACATCCTCGATACGTTTGCCGCCATGATTTCCGGCTCCGAGCTTCCCCCGGGACGCATGGCTCTGAAATTCGCGCATGCCTATCGCGGCCCGAATATTTCCACTGTGGTGGCCTCGGATGTTCTTCTCGGCCCCATCGAAGCGGCCATGGTAAACGGGGAACTGGCGCACTCCGATGAAACCGACGATGACTACACCGGCGGCGGAGCGCATCCCGGCAGCGCTGTCGTGCCGGCCACGTTGGCCGTCGGCGAAAAAGTTGGCATCAGCGGGCAGCATTTTACAAGAGCCGTGGCGCTTGGATACGACATTGGAATGCGCGCGTTCAAGACCGTCGGCGCGGGGATTCTCAAGGACACACACGTTTTGGTGGGAACATTCGGCGCATCGGCCGCCGCGGGATGCGCGCTGAGCCTGGACGCGCAGCAAATGCGATGGCTGCTCGATTACGCGGCTCAACAGGCGGGAGCAGGCTTCGCCACCTGGCGGCGCGATACCGATCACATCGAAAAGGGATTTGTGTTTGGCGGCAGCACCGCGCGCAATGGAGTCAATGCCGCGCTGGTGGTTCAACTGGGTTGGACAGCCGTTAACGATGTGATGTCCGGCCCCGACAATTTCATTCAGTCATACGATCCAAAGGCAGACCCCGCAAAGTTTGTGGAGGCGCTGGGCGAGCGCTACGAAGTCACGCAGACCACGCTGAAGAGATGGACGACGGGCGGCCCCATCCAATCGCCGCTGGACGCGCTGCAGCTCATTTTGAAAAAGCATCCATTCGAGCCGGACCAGGTGAAGCAAGTCGTGGTGCGCACGGCCACCAGCGCCGCATACACCGTGAACAACCGCGAAATGCCGGACATTTGCCTGCAACACATGATCGCCGTAATGATTCTGGACAAGACCGCTTCCTTCAAGGCGGCCCACGATAAGCCGCGCATGCAGGATCCCGCAGTTTTACGAGAGCGCGCCAAAGTGCAACTCATCGGCGACGAGGAACTTGAAAAACTCATTCCCAAACGCGTGGCCATCGTCGAGGTCACGTTGACCGACGGAACCAAGTTGAGCGAGCGCGTGGAATCCGTGCGCGGCACCCCGGAAAATCCCATGAGCCGCGAGGAGGTCGTAGCCAAAGCGCGCGACCTGATCAATCCCGTCCTGGGTGCAAAGAAATGCGACGCACTCGTCGATAAATTGCTGAACCTCGAAAGTGTCAAGGACATCCGCGAACTTCGGCCATTGCTGCAACGCGCTTAATCGCGTGAGATACCTCGTCGCTGCGTGGGAGGTAACATGAAAATAGTTTTGAATATCGTGGGCGTACTTCTGGTGTTGGTTGGGACCATCTGGATCCTGCAAGGAATAAATATCTTGCCGGGGAGTTTCATGACCGGGCAAACGCGCTGGGCGGTGCGCGGCGGGATTCTGGTTGTCGCAGGGATCGCAGGGTTGGTATGGGCAAACCGGAAACACAAAAGCGCGGCTTGATTTTAGGTTATTGCTACGTAGCGCTCGCCTTCAGGCGAGCATCTGCCTGTACTAGCAGTGCCCGCCTGAAGGCGGCCTCTACAATTGCGGGAAATCCGGTTTACCGGTGATCGTGTCCGCCGCCGCGATGTTCCTCTGGTGCTCTGCGGCCTTCTCGGGCGGCACCGCGCTCACGCTCTGAGCGTTGCTCCAGTTGGTGGTGCTCCGGAGCGCGTTCGCCTGGCCCGAATCGATGGACTCCCTCGTAGGGATGAGAATATTCGCCGCGGTTTCCCCAGTTGCGTCCCCATCTGCCGTTATTGATAAACACGTCATGCCGGCCCCAATCGAAGCGGCCATATCCAGGTCCCCATCCCCACGGCTGGAAGAAGAGTCCGAGCGACACGCCATAGCCGAAACGTATTCCGCCACCGACATAAAATCCGGGGCGCGGCGCGAAGAAAACGATTCCCGGGTCGTAGTAAGGCACCACCACGTAGCCGGGATTTACGGGATTGATGGTGATGTACGGTCCGCCGCCAACGACAATTTGGGCGTTGCTGCGCAAATATCCGTAGTCGTAAGCCTTGTGCCGCTCGCGCTGGACCGCGTCCATCACATCCCCCTGTTGCGCGAGGAACGCGTTGCCAAGGTCAGTGGTCCAGTTCAAATCTCGAGACATCATTTCTAAAACGGATGGGAAGGGCAGCAGCGCTTGAACGCTGGGATCCCATGGAAGTTGATCGCCCTGAATGGCGTCGGCCAAAGCTTTTCCGGTGAGGTAGTGGTGCTCATCGGCCCATCTTGCGGCGTCGGGAATCTGGTCGGGATACGTGGCGCCCGCGAGAATCTGCGATACCAGCGGATCCGGATAGAGTGCAACGCGCGCGACCAACTGATCGAGTTCGGCTGGCGGGCGCGTTGGCGGAGGCCCCTGCGCGGATGCGGGCGCGACAGCCAGGATTGCAAACGCCAATGCGAATTTTATGAGGCGCATTTTATTCTCCTTCTCTCGATAAGGACGAGCCATTGCAGCTCTCTCATTTTTTCCCATTCTCTCGTTCAGTTTCAAACATATAGTAGCGCACAAGTTTCGGAAGCGTTAGCGGGGCGAGTGCGCGGCGGCGAGCGGCACGTCAACGGCTTAACACAGAGAACACAGAGAAAAGAGGAGAAAGACGGAGAGAAAATTGGAGATGAGAGGAAATGAAAACATGCTTG
>Ga0182024_10022144_pt1 | contig 11471 bp, 10 predicted proteins | sample P32metaG_FD_120480 | JGI IMG/M metagenome (GOLD analysis project Ga0182024, IMG submission 120480) | Permafrost microbial communities from Stordalen Mire, Sweden - P3-2 metaG (Illumina Assembly) | ecosystem: Environmental > Terrestrial > Soil > Wetlands > Permafrost | place: Sweden: Stordalen... | reverse complement strand
TCGCCCTTCGGTCCGGTCTGCTTTATCGAAGTCAAGGCAAGGGCGCTGGCCCGCGACGCGGCCGAAGCGGTCGGCCCCGCGCAGCGGACTCGCATTGCCCGCGATGCCTCCCTATATCTGGCGTCGCGGCCCGCCTTGGCAAAGCGCGGAGCGCGGTTCGATATTGTCACCGTGGCGGGACTTCCCAGGCATCTGCCGGATGCCTGGCGGATAGATGGGTGAAGAGATGGCACTGACGGTCGCGATCCAGATGGACCCGATCGAGAAGATCGATATCGGGGGCGATTCCACCTTTGCCCTGGCGCTGGAAGCGCAAAGCCGCGGACACGCTCTTCTCTATTACGGGCCGCGCGATCTCACCTTTGGCGAAGGCAAAGTGACCGCGCGGGTAAGGCCGCTCGAGGTCCGCGCCGTGAAGGGTGACCATTTCACGCTGGGCGAGGTTTTTGTGCAGGATCTGGCCGCGGTCGATGTGGTGTTGATGCGCCAGGATCCGCCCTTCGACATGGCTTATATCTCGGCCACTCATATCCTGGAGCGCATTCATCCCAAGACCTTGGTGGTGAACGATCCCAAAGAAGTGCGCAATGCGCCGGAGAAATTGTTCGTCACCGAATTCCAGGACTTCATTCCGCCCACCCTGATCACCAGTGACCGCCTGGCGATCCGCGATTTCCGCGAGCGCCACAAGGAAATCATTATCAAGCCGCTTTACGGCAATGGCGGCGCGGGCGTGTTCCGTATCGGGCCGGGGGACGAGAATCTGGGCTCGCTGCTGGAGATGTTCACCCAATTCTATCGCGAGCCCGTGATCGTGCAGCGCTATTTGCCGGACGTCCGCAAAGGCGACAAACGCATCATCCTGGTGGATGGCGAATTCGCCGGGGCTATCAATCGTGTTCCGGCGGCGGGGGAAGCGCGCTCCAACATGCATGTGGGCGGCAGGCCGGAAAAAACCGAACTGACCGCCCGCGAGCGCGACATCTGCGCCGCCATCGGCCCAGAACTGAAGCGGCGCGGCTTGATTTTCACCGGGATAGATGTGATCGGCGACTATATGACGGAGATAAACGTTACCTCTCCGACTGGCATTCAAGAGGTCAAACGCTTCGGCGGCGCCGATATCGCCAAGACGATATGGGACGTGGTGGAAACGAAGGCGCGCGCATGATCACGGTACGGAAATCATCGGAACGCGGCGTCACCCGGACGGACTGGCTGGATTCCAAGCACAGTTTCTCTTTCGCCGACTATTACGACCCTGCATTCGAGAGCTTTGGCGCGCTGCGCGTGATCAACGAGGACCGCGTCGCGGGCGGTGGCGGCTTCCCGCCCCACCGCCACCGCGACATGGAAATCGTCACCTACATTCTGGAAGGCGCGCTGGAGCACAAGGATTCAAGCGGCGGCGGCGGCATCATCCGCCCCGGCGAAATCCAGCGTATGAGCGCGGGCGCCGGCATCACGCATGCCGAATTCAACGCCAGCCGCGACCAGCCTTGTCATTTCATGCAGATCTGGATCATGCCATCGCAGCAGGGTTTGCCGCCCTCTTACGAGCAAAAGGCGATCAACGCCCAGGCGATGGCCAACAAATTTACCCGCATTGCCGGACCCGATCCCCAATCCAATGAAGTCCGGCTGATGCAGGACGCCGAGATCTGGGCGGCGAAACTGGATGCCGACGTGGAAGCGATCCACAATCTGGCGCCGGGCCGCCGCGCCTGGGTTCAAGTGACCAAGGGCGAAGTCAGCGTGGACACGGAGCGGCTCAGTGCCGGCGACGGCGCGGTGGTGACGGACCAGGCGCAGGTCGCCTTGCGCTCACGTACGCCAGCAGAGATTTTGCTATTTGATTTAGCCTGAGATGACAGCGCTAGCGCACTGTCACTTCACCAATCCAAAACGCGACTTGTAGCGCGCATCGATGCCCGAGAGCGGGAAATAGATGAACACGTCGGTGGTGGCGAACTGCCGGTCGATCACCGCGCCATCGCCGACGCGGCAGCCCGCCCGCACATAACCTTTGAGCAAAGGCGGCAAGCTGCGCAGGCCTTCGCGCGCATCGATCGCACTCTGCGGCATCCGGTTCATATCCACGAACAATTCGGGACGCGCCCGAACCCGCAAATTCTCCGGCATGGCGTGGAAGTGATGGAGATAGGACAGCGGCAGCGCCAACGCACTTGGGTCGGTGCCGGCCAGCGAGGCACAGCCGAACATCAGGTCGATGTCGAAGCGCGCCACATAGGCCATCAGGCCTTTCCACAAAAGCTGCATGGTGCCGGTGTGGGCGCGATAACTTTTGAGCACGCAGGAGCGGCCCAGCTCCAGGAATTCGGTGGAGGCGGGCAGGCCCTTCAGCATAGGTGAGATCTCGTATTCGCTGGAGGTATAGAAACCGCCGGCACGCGTCGCGTCTTTTTTGCGTGTCAGCCGATACGTCGCCACCACCAGGGGCTGGCCGTCATCGTCATGGGCTTCCCGGTCCACCACCAGAAGGTGATCGCAGACATCGTCATATTTATCGAAATCGCGGTGTGCCTCGCGCATCTGGGGCGAGGGAATGGCGCTCATCTCTTCATAGAAAACGGTGTAACGCAGGCGCTGCGCCTGCTCGATCTCGTGGTCGGTCTCGGCCAGGCGCACTTCAAGCGCGCCTAAGGCGGCCAGAACCGGCCATTGCTCCAGGCGGCCTTCAAGCGGCCCCGCTTCATAGATGTTGACCACGACAGTCCCTCTGGCGCCCCTGTCGAATCCAGGGAATAAGCCCTTTCTGCGACAGAATTATAATCTAGCGCAGGGACTTGGGGCCGCGCAATGAATTGTGACAGTCCGTGGTGGCCCGCGCTGGGACAGGGTGCGGCGCACACCAACCATGTCCTGATTACCTATCCGCGGCGCGGGGCGGTTTTCCCAGCCAATGCCGCGTTTTGCGCGGCCTGATGGCGCGTCAGGAACCAGAATAGAAGCAATGCGGGAACTCCCAGGGCTCCGCAGCCCAGGAAAAACACCGCATAGGCATTCATCTGTCCCAAATGGGCGGCAAGCCCCTCCACCACCGTGCCGGAGAAACCTTTGAGCAGCTTTCCCGCCCAGGCATAGGTGGAAGACAACAGCGCGTATTGCGTGGCGGTATAGCCAAGGCTGGTGAGCGAGGACATGTACGCCACCAACGTCACACCCGCGAGCGCGATGCTGAAATTGTCCAGCACCATGATGGCGGCGAAGGTCAGAGGATCATGCGCATAAGGCAGAATCGCATAAAGGGCCGTGCCGAACATCTGGCCGCCGCACCCGATCATCACCGCAGGCATCAGTCCCAGACGCAGGGAGAGATAACCGCCCGCGCCCACGCCTAGAAAGACACCTACCAGTCCCACGCTGCCGCGCACCGCGCCGACCATGTCCTTGGTCAGCCCCAAATCCACATACAGCGGATTGTACATGGGACCGCTGACGAAATTGGGAAGCTGGAAAAGACTGATGGCGATCAGCATCGCCAATGCGACCGTGCCATGGGCGCGGAAGAAAGCAATGAAGGGTCCGGCGATGGCGTCAAAAATGCCGCGCGCGGATGTCAGCGGCGCATCATGGGCTTTGCGTTCCATCACCTGATCGGCGCGCTCCGGTTCATGCGCCGCCAAGCACGCAGCGATGCCGATGCAAATGAGGACGGCATAGACCAGATAAGCCACATTCCAGCCGATACGCTGGGCAATCGGCAATATCACCGCTTCGGTGCCCAAAAGCGCGGCGCGAAACCCGAATGTATAACCGGAGGTAAGAAGCCCAAGCTCGTCTTTGCCGGCGGCGCTTTCGATCCGCCAGGCATCGATGGCGGTGTCCTGGGTCGCCGCGGAGAAGGCGGTCACCAAGGCGGCCGCGCCCAGCATGGCCAGGCCGTGCGCGGTGCCCAACATCGCCATCACCGCCAGACCGACACCGACAATGATTTGCGCAAGAAGAATCCAGCCGCGCCTGCGGCCGAGCCGTCCCAGCAATGGCACGCGGGTCCGATCCAGAAAAGGCGCCCAAAGGAATTTCAGGGAATAGGCGATGCCCACCCAGGAAATGAAGCCGATCGCGGCGAGCCTTGTGCCTTCATCGCGCAGCCAATAACCCAGCGTGTTGCCGACCAGATTGAAAGGCAGGCCCGAGGAAAATCCCAGCGCCGTCATGGTCAGCACTTTGGGGCTGAGATATTCGCGGAACGAATAGCGGCGACTCATGCCGCTTCAGTATGGGACACTCCGCTGCCCGAGGGAAACATGGCGCTGAACATTTCCTCGAGCCGCACCGGATCGACCGGCTTCAGCAGAAATCCATCCATGCCGGCGTCCCGGCAGGCGTTGCGGCCTCCGGGCGAGATGTCGGCGGTCAGTGCCATGATCGGCATGCGCCGGCGCGCAAGTTTTTTCTCCATCGCGCGGACGGCGCGGGCGGTGTCGAGGCCGTCCATCCCCGGCATGTGAATGTCGGTGAGGAAAAGATCGAAATTCTCGCGCTCATAGGCGGCGAGGGCGGCGAGGCCTGATGCGACACAAGAGACCGAATGGCCCCGGCGGCGCAGCAATTCCAGGATCAGAAGGGAATTGACCGGATCGTCCTCGGCCAAAAGAATTTTGAGCGTGGTGTGGGCTTGCCGCCGCTCCGGCATCGGCGCAGCGGACGGCTGGGCCACGCGCGGCGTGCCCACGGCAAGGCAGGCATTCAGCCGCTGCACCAGCGAGGCATCGCGCACAGGCTTGATCAGATAGTCCGCGAAACCATGGGCGCGCAGCTCTTCCAATTGGGATCGCCCGGCTGGCGTCACCAGCACCACCGCCGGCACCGTCAATCCCGGCGGGATGAAGGTCTCGAAATCCTGATCCGTGCCGCTATCGATCAGCACGGCATCCAATCGCGCGCGCGTTTCGAGGCCGGAAAGCGCAAGCACCTCGCCGCCCAGGGCTTCGATCTGAAGCCGCAAACCCTCTTTCAGCACCTTGTTGTGGCCGACAATGGCGATGCGTCGGCCTGTGAGCGGCGCGGCCTCGGCAGGCGCCGGCTTGACCACAAGAGCAGGCAGGGTGAAGCGGAAGGTCGAGCCGTTTCCGGACCCGGAGGTCATGCCGATTTCGCCGCCCATGGTCTCGACCAGGCGTTTGGAAATCGCCAAGCCCAAGCCCGAACCGCCGAATGTTCGCGCATGGCGGGAATCCGCCTGGACGAATTCCTCGAAAATATCCTGACGTTTTTCGAGCGGAACGCCGACACCGGTATCGCGCACTTCCACGGCGAGGACAGGTTTCTCCCGCACGCGGTCCATCGCCAGCTGGATGCACACGCCGCCTTTTTCCGTGAATTTCAAGGCATTGCCCACCAGATTGGTCAGCACCTGGCGAAGCCGCATTTCGTCGGTGCGGATAGTCTTGGGCACGTCCTTGGCCACCACGGCGACCAGCTCGATATTCTTGGCATGGGCGCGCGGGGCCAGCAGCTCGGCGATCCCGCTCATCAGCGCGCGCACATCCACTTCGTCTCTTTCCAAGGTCAGCACGCCGGATTCGATCTTGGAAAAATCCAGGACATCGCCGATCAAACTAAGCAGCGCTTCACCGGCCTGGACAATCGCTTCGGCATAACTGCGCTGGTCCGGCTTCAAGCTGGTTTCCAGAAGCAGTTTTCCCATGCCCAACACCCCGTTCATGGGGGTGCGGATCTCGTGGCTCATGGTGGCAAGGAAGCCGGATTTCACCTGGCTGGCCGCTCGCGCGCGGTCGCGCGCCTCCGTCAGGGTTTCAACCAGAGCCTGGTAATGAATGCCGCTTTCCCGAAGCTGCGCATTCTCTGCCGTCATCTCGCGCAGGGATGCTTCAAGCCGCGCCGCCGTCTCGCGCAGATCCCCAACTTGGTTCGTGAGCAATTTTCCGCGCGCGCGGGCTGCTCGCAAAAAAGCCGCCTGCAATACCGTCCCAAGGAGCAGGGAGGCACATACGCATGCAAGCGACAGAGGCGTGAAACGGCCTGCCGAAATCGCGACGCCAAGCGCCGCCCCGAAAAGCCCCCCGGCTGCGGTGCCAACCAGGATTCTACCGGCCAAGATTTTGTTGGATCGTGCCATATCGCCCGCCTCGGCCGATCCTGCCCTCCAGACTCCTGCGAAACTCCTAAGTTCCACGAAAATGGGATGTGGATGGGGGCCGTCTGGGCGGTCCAGAACTGACATAATAACTTTATAAATCAATGCCTTATATGCGGACAGGCAATTTGCTGCGGGGCCGTCACAAAAGCTTTGCAGAACTGTGATGTTCGTGGCGTGAGAGCCATGTGAATTGGCGTCCACCGCCTGCAGGCTTCCCGTTTTTATGGCCGATATTGCCTTGACCGAAGCAGACGCCACTACCAGCCGCACCGCGCGAGCCGAAACCACGCGGCGTGCCAGCCGTGGCGATGCGCGCTTTCATTTCCTCACTTGGCTGGCGGCCGCCACCGTCCTTTTGATCTTCGTGGGCGTGATCATCTCGCTGGTGATCGGCTCGATCCCCGCCATCAAGGCGTACGGCCTCCCCTTCCTCTGGACCAGCGTCTGGAACCCCACTTCCGATCGGTTCGGCGGCCTGCCTTCGATCTACGGCACCTTGGTGACCTCGGCTCTGGCCATGCTGGTCGCCGTGCCGGTGGGAATCGGCATCGCGATCTTCCTCACCGAATTGTGCCCGCGTCCCTTGCGGCGGCCGATCGGCATCGCCATCGAATTGCTGGCGGGCATTCCGTCCATCATCTACGGCATCTGGGGCCTGTTCGTCTTCGCGCCCTGGTTCCAGGCCCATGTGCAGCAGCCCATCATCGACGCGACCTCCGGCATACCCTTGATCGGCACCCTGTTCGGCGGCGCGCCTTACGGGATCGGCATCTTCACCGCCAGCCTGATCCTCTCCATCATGGTCCTGCCTTTCATCTCGGCGGTGACGCGCGATGTGTTCGAGACCGTGCCCACCATGCTCAAGGAAGCGACCTATGGTCTGGGCTGCACCACTTGGGAAGTAATGTGGCGGGTGGTGTTGCCTTACGCCCGCTCCGGCGTGATCGGCGGCGCCATGCTGGCTTTGGGCCGGGCGCTGGGCGAGACCATGGCGGTGACGTTCGTCATCGGCAACGCGCACACCATTGCCCCATCTTTGTTCGCGCCCGGCACCACCATTTCCGCCACCATCGCCAATGAATTCACCGAAGCGACCACCCCGCTCTACACCTCCTCGCTGATCTTCCTGGGCCTGATCCTGTTCTTCATTACTTTCATCGTGCTGGCCTTCGCCCAATGGATGCCGCTCTCGCTCGAGCGGCAGGCGGGCACCAAATGATCGTCTCCAAGGGTCTTTATCTGCGCCGCCGCATCGCCAATAACGTCTTTTTCGTCTTGTCGTTCGCTGCCGCCTTTTTCGGACTTCTGTGGCTGGCCTTCATTCTGTCCGCGCTGATTTCGCAAGGCGTCGCCGCGCTCTCGCCCATTCTCTTTACCCACTCGACGCCGCCGCCAGGCCAGCCCGGCGGTCTTCTGAACGCCATCATCGGCAGCTTGTTGATGAGCGTGCTGGCCGTGGTGCTGGGCACGCCAATCGGGCTCTTCGCCGGCACCTATCTGGCCGAATATGGCAAGCACACGAATTTCGCCTTTGTCGTCCGCTTCGTGAACGACATTCTGCTTTCCGCGCCGTCGATCGTCACCGGCCTGTTCATCTATGAGATCGTGGTCCTGCCGATGGGCCATTTCTCGGCGTGGGCTGGCGCTCTGTCGTTGATGGTGATCGTGATCCCGGTGGTGGTGCGCACCACCGAGAATATGCTGATCCTGGTGCCCGGCGGCTTGCGCGAAGCCGCCAGCGCGCTGGGTGCGCCCATGAATCACGTGATTCGCGCGGTGACCTGGAAAGCAGCACAGGCCGGCATCATCACCGGCGTGCTTCTGGCGATCGCCCGCATTTCCGGCGAAACCGCGCCGCTTCTTTTCACCGCCCTCAACAATCAATTCCTCTCTTTCAATCTCAACGCCCCCATGGCGTCTCTGCCGGCGGTGATCTTCCAATTTGCTCTCTCGGCTTATGACGATCAGCATCGCCTGGCTTGGGCCGGCGCGTTGCTGATCACGGCGGCCGTGCTGGCCTTTTCCATCATCGCCCGCCTGCTCGAAACCAAACGGAACTGACGACATGGATATCGCGGCCTCAACCCTCGGCAAGCCCAAGGTCGATATTCGCGATCTGTGCTTCTATTACGGGGACAGCAAGGCGCTGAAGAGCATCACCCTGCCGCTGCATGACCGCAAAGTGACGGCTTTCATCGGCCCTTCGGGCTGCGGCAAGTCCACCTTGCTGCGCGCCATCAACCGCATTTACGAGCTCTATCCCCAGCAGCGCGCGGAAGGCTCCATCACCCTGGACGGCGAGAATATTCTCAAGATCAAGGACCTTAATCTGCTGCGCGCGCGCATCGGCATGGTGTTCCAGAAACCCACGCCATTCCCCATGTCGATCTATGACAATGTCGCCTTCGGCATCAAATTATATGAGCGGCTGCCGCGTTCCGAGTTGGATGGCCGGGTCGAGGACGCGCTCAGCCGCGCCGCGCTTTGGGGTGAAGTGAAGGACAAGCTTCATGCTTCGGGACTTTCGCTCTCGGGCGGACAGCAGCAGCGGCTCTGCATCGCCCGCACCGTGGCGACAAGGCCGGAAGTGATTCTGCTGGACGAGCCCTGTTCGGCGCTTGATCCCATCTCGACCGCCAAGATCGAGGAACTGATCGACGAATTGTCCGCCGAATACACGATCGTGATCGTGACTCACAATATGCAGCAGGCGTCCCGCGCTTCCGACTACACCGCATTCATGTATCTGGGCGAGCTGGTCGAGTATGGCGCCACCGAGAAAATCTTCACCGCGCCGGATAATAAGCGCACCGAACAATACATCACCGGCCGCTTCGGCTAAGCGCGCGTCTTTTGCCCTCCGGGTTCGTCGCTCGTCGCTCATGGGCGTCTTGCCCACATCGCTCCTCGCTCCTGCCCGGCGGTCAAAATCCGCGGCGCTTATAATGCCATGTAGTCTGACGCCGCCGTCTCGTCGGCACGCGGTCCGCGTGACAGCGCGTTGAACGGAATGCTGAGAAGCACTGCAACGCCCAGATTGAGCGCCAGCGCGCTCAGCGCGGCATAGCAGGGAATGGCCACGCCAAAGACGTGCAGCACATAGATGGAGCTTTTGAGCCCCAGGCTCCAGGCCATTGCCGTGCCCGCACCGATTCCGCACGCCCAGCCGATCAGAAGCGCGATGGGATGCAAGGCGCGGGTGAACAGCGCGACCAGTACCGCCGGCACCGTTTGGCAAATCCAGATGCCGCCCAGAAGCTGGAGTTCGATGGCGTAGGAGCTTTTCAACGCCAGCACGAAGAACAATGCCCCCAGCTTCGCCACGAACGCGATGAACTTGGCGACCTGAGCTTCGCGCTGGGGCGTGCAATCCGGATTGATGAAGTCGCGGTAGATGTTGCGGCTGAACAGGCTGCCACAGGCGATGGACATGATGGCGGCGGGCACCAAGGCGCCAATGCCGATGGCGGCGAACGCCACACCCGCAAACCAGGGAGGAAACATGGTGAGGAACAGGGCCGGCACCGCGAAATTGTTGCCGAAGCGGTCAAAGCCCGCCGCGTATCCAGGCATCGCCTTCACCCCCGCCGCCACCGCCATGAAACCCAACAGGGCCACCAGCGCCAGGGCGAAGGAATAGATCGGCAGAAGGATTGAATTGCGCTCGACCGCGCGGCGGCTGGACGATGACAGCATGCCCGTCGTGGCGTGCGGATAGAGGAACAGCGCCAGCACCGAGCCCAGCGCCAGGGATGAATAGGCAAAGCCCGCGCCCAGATTGTGCGCATCGCCGCGCGCCAGCAGCAGCTTTTTGGGATCGATACTGGCGAAGATCTTGGCATAGCCGCCCAGCTCGATGGGGATTACCACCACCGCCGCGATCACGGTCGAATAGATCAGCACGTCCTTCACGATGGCGATCAGGGCGGTGCCGCGCAACCCGCTGGCATAGGTGTAAAGCGCCAGCACCACGAACGCGATCAGCAGAGGCAGGTTGGGAATCGCGGCGAAGCCCGGCAAAGTTTGGATGCCCAGTGCCGCGATCACCACCTGCAGCCCGAACAATTGCAGCGCGATATAGGGGATGGTGGCGGCAATGCCGGTAATCGCCACCGCCAGCGCCAGGCTCTTGGAGCCGAAACGGCCGCGCACGAAATCGGCGGCAGTGATGTAGCCGTGCCGGCGCGCCACCGACCACAGCCGCGAGAAGCCCACGAACAAAAGCGGATAGGCCAGCATGCCATAGGGGATGGCGAAGAAGCCGGTCGCCCCCGCGCCGAACATCAGGGCTGGCACGGCCACGAATGTATAGGCGGTGTAGAGATCGCCGCCGAGCAGGAACCAGGTGATCCAGGTGCCGAAGCGCCGCCCGCCCAGACCCCATTCGATCAGTTGCGAAAGATCACCCCGCCGCCAGCGCGCTGCGAGCAAGCCAAGGCCCGCGACACCGGCGAACAGCAACAGGAATACCGTCAAGGTGACGGGATCGGCGTGCCCCATGCGCCTCTTAACTCACTTCTTCACTGGTGTAGTGGTGACCGGTCCCATGCCCACCAGCTCCAGCAGCGCGTCCCCATCCTTGGCGCCGTCAAAATGCACGGTGTTGGCCAGATCGGTGACCACACTGCCGGCCGGCATGGGATAGGTCTTGGACAGATCGTAAGTATCACTCGAACTCACCCACCAGGTGCCCGAGATCACATAGGCATAGCGGTCGGTATTGTGAAAATGCGGCCGGCTGAATTGTCCCGGATGCCAGCGGATCAGAATGCCATAGAGGCCGGGCTTGTCGGGATCGCCGAAGATCACCGCCTGATCGGAACCGGTGCCCATTTTCCATTTGATGTCCTTGGGTGCGGTGAAGACGATGTGGCTGGGATCGGGAACGGAATAATTGTCCGCCGCCACCGCAACACTCGCTGCCGTAAGGACACACGCCGCAATCACAAAGCCGGAAAGACGCATCGCAAAGCCTCCCTTTTCGCCGTCTTGATGCTAGGCGGAAGCGAAGGCGGCGCGCAATCCGCCCGCGCTATTTGCGCAGGACCGTAAACCCGTCCTTCTCAAACACCGCTCGCGCTTTGGGCGAGGACAGATACGCCAGAAAGCCGCGCGCCTCGGGCTTGGCGTCCTTGGTGAGGGCGGCGGGATAAAGGATGGGCGGGTGGCTGTTCTCGGGGAATATCCCCACGATCTTGACGTTGGGCTCGGCCTTGGCGTCGGTCTCATAGACGATGCCCAGGGGCGCTTCGCCGCGGGCGACATAAGCCAGCGCCACGCGCACATCCTCGGCATTGGCAAGATGATTGGCGACACTGTCCCACACGCCCAGCGCGGTCAGCGC
>Ga0182024_10022143_pt1 | contig 11473 bp, 11 predicted proteins | sample P32metaG_FD_120480 | JGI IMG/M metagenome (GOLD analysis project Ga0182024, IMG submission 120480) | Permafrost microbial communities from Stordalen Mire, Sweden - P3-2 metaG (Illumina Assembly) | ecosystem: Environmental > Terrestrial > Soil > Wetlands > Permafrost | place: Sweden: Stordalen... | reverse complement strand
TCACGACGCCGGACATCGCGCATGGGCTCGGCATCGCCAATCCCGTCACCGTCAAAGCGGTGCAATTGAGCGCAAGCCATGGTTGGGAGATGCAATATGGCGCCTGGGACGGCGGATACGTCGAAAATACGCGCCAAGCCGCAAAGCGCGCCTATGCCGAAGCTGGGGTCAGGGATCCGCGCGAGAATATCTCGCTGACCGAGGTGCACGATTGTTTCTCCATCACGGAACTCGTGACGATGGAAGACCTAGGGCTCGCGGATGAAGGCGGCGCGCCTCGCCAGATTCTCGACGGGCGCTTCGATCGCGACGGCGCGCAGCCTTGCCAGATCGATGGCGGACTGAAGTGCTTCGGCCATCCGGTCGGCGCATCGGGATTGCGCATGGCGTTCGAAGTCTATTCGCAATTGCTGGGTCGCGCGGGCGCGCGGCAACTCGGCAAGGTCGATCTCGGCCTGACGCACAACCTCGGCGGCGCCCCGTTCAACAGCGTCGCCGCGGTGTCGATTTTCGGACGCCTGAACTGAGGGAGAATTGCCGTGGCCGGAAAATTTTTCGAGGAGTTCGAGGTCGGCCAGACCTTCGTTCACGAGATTCGTCGCACCGTGACGGATATGGACAATATCTTGTTCTCCGCGCTGACCTATAACCCGGCCGCGATCCATATCGATCACGAATACGCCAAGACGACCGAGTTCGGAAAGCCGCTGATCAACTCGATCTTCACGCTTGGCCTGATCGTAGGGCTCTCGGTCCAGGATACGACGCTCGGAACGACGGTCGGCAATCTCGGCTGGGAGGAAGTCGCGTTCCCGAAGCCGGTCTTCGCCGGCGATACGATCCGCGCCGAAACCAAGGTGGTGGCGCTGCGCGAGAGCAAGTCGCGACCAACCCAGGGGATCGTCACCTTCGAGCACCTGGGGTTCAATCAGAGGAACGAGGTCATCGCGACCTGCCGTCGCGTCGCGTTGATGTTGAGGAAGCCGAAATGAGGTTGCGCTCGCTGCTGTTCGTTCCCGGTGATTCCGAACGCAAATTCGCCAAGGCGCGCGGGTCCGGCGCGGATGCGCTGATCCTCGATCTCGAAGATTCCGTCGCGCCGTCGCAGAAGGCCGCCGCGCGAGCGATTGTCGGGCGGCTGGTCGAGGACGCGGCGCCCCACGACTGGGCGTTCTTCGTCCGGATCAATGCACTCGACACCGGCCTGACGCTCGACGACCTTTGCGCGGTGGTCAAACCCGGTCTCGACGCGTTGTTGATCCCGAAGACGAACGGCGCCGCCGACGTCGAACGCATCGGACACTATCTGGACGTGCTGGAGTCCAAGTCCGGTATGGCGCCCGGAGCTGTCAAGCTCGCGACCGTGGCGACCGAAACCGCGAAGGCCATGTACGCCCTCGGCTCCTACGCGCCCGCGCATCCGCGACTCGTCGGCCTTACGTGGGGCGCTGAAGATCTCTCCGCAGCGCTCGGCGCCACCGACAACAAGGAACCGGACGGCGCCTGGACCTTTCCCTACGCGGTGGCGCGCGCGCAATGTCTGTTCGCGGCTTCAGCCGCCGAGGTGGCGCCTATCGACACGCTGTATGTCGACTTTCGTGATCCCGAAGGTCTAGAGCGCGATTGCCGGCGCTCCCGGCGCGACGGGTTCGTCGGCCGAATTGCGATCCACCCGGATCAGGTCGCGACGATCAATCGCTGCTACGCGCCCTCGGAGCCGGAGATCGCGCATGCGCGCAAGATCATCGCCGCCTTCGCGGCCAATCCGGGGGTGGGGACGCTCGGCGTCGACGGCAAGATGGTTGATATTCCGCACCTGAAAGCCGCGCAAAAGACGCTGGCGTCGATTTGACAAACTCCTAAAAAAGGAGCGAACGCGAAATGACCGACCTCAAACCGCTGCCGACCGAGGACGAGCGCAACGCGATCCGAGAGGGCGTGCGCGCGGTCGTGACCCGTTTCGGCGACGACTACTGGCTCGAGCGCGACGAGGACGGAAAATTCCCGCACGAGTTCCATCGCGCGATGGCCGACGGCGGCTGGCTCGGCATCACCATGCCGGAGGAATATGGCGGTGCCGGACTCGGGGTCACCGAGGCGGCCATCATGATGCATGAGGTCGCCAGTCACGGCGGCGCGATGGCCGCGGCGTCGACTGTCCACATAAACCTGTTCGGCCCCCATCCGATCGTCGTGAAGGGAACATCCGAGCAGAAGGCGCGCTGGGTGCCACGGCTGGTTTCCGGCCAGGATCAATGCGCCTTCGGCTTCACCGAGCCCGACGCCGGCCTCAATACGACTCGCATCAAGACTTTCGCCGAAAAGGCGAAAGGCGGATATGTCGTGCGTGGGCAGAAGGTCTGGACTTCGACCGCGCAGGTCGCCAACAAGATCATGCTGCTGACGCGCACGACCAAATATGAGGACTGCAAGCGCCCGACCGACGGCATCACGATCTTCTACACGGATCTCGACCGCGCCAAGATCGACGTGCGGCGGATTCCGAAGATGGGCCGCAAAGCCGCCGACTCGAACTCGATCTTCATAGACGGGCTCTTCATTCCCGAGGAGGACCGCATCGGCGAGGAGGGCAAGGGCTTTTCCTACATTCTGCACAGCCTCAATCCCGAACGCGTGCTGATCGCCGTCGAAGCGATCGGCATCGGACAGGACGCTCTCAGACGCGCCACGCGCTACGCAAAGGAGCGCGTCGTGTTCGATCGGCCGATCGGCCAGAATCAGGGCATCCAACATCCGCTCGCGGAAAACTGGATGTATCTGGAGGCGGCTTGGCTGATGGCGATGAAGGCGGCCGAACTCTACGACACCGGGCGACCCTGCGGCGCTGAGGCCAACAGCGCGAAGTTTCTAGGGGCCCGCGCGGGCCATGACGCCGCCTGGCAGGCCGTCATGACCCACGGCGGCTTCGGCTACGCCAAGGAATATCACGTCGAGCGGCTGTTTCGCGAGGTTTCGCTGACGCGGCTGGCCCCCATCACCGAGCAACTCATTCTATGCTTCATCGCCGAGAAGGTGCTCGACCTTCCCCGCAGCTACTGAGGAACGACATGGGCGTGATGGACGGGAAGGTCGCATTGATCACCGGGGGCGGCCGGGGCGTCGGGCGCGGTATCGCGTTGGATCTCGCCAGGGCGGGAGCGGCGGTGGTCGTCAACGATCTCGGGGTAAGTCTCAGCGGCGAGGCGGTCGAAAGCTCGGTCGCGCAGCAGGTAGCCGATGAAATCCTCTCATTCGGCGCGCGCGCGATCGCGAACGGCGACAGCGTCGCGTCGTGGGATGGCGCGCAACGGATGGTGCAGACGGCGATCGACGCATTCGGGCGCATCGACGTGGTGGTCAATAACGCCGGCAACCTGCGTGACAGCCTGTTCCATAAGATGACCGAGGAGGAATTCGACTCCGTCATCGGCGTGCATCTGAAGGGCGCGTTCAACGTCAGCCGCGCTGCGGCGCCGCATTTCAAGGGACAGGCGTCGGGCGCCTATGTCCACATGACCTCGACCTCGGGCCTGATCGGCAATTTCGGACAGGCCAATTATTCGGCCGCCAAACTCGGCATCGTCGGCCTTTCGAAGTCGATCGCGCTCGACATGCAGCGCTTCAATGTGCGCTCGAACGCAGTGGCGCCCTTCGCATGGACCCGCATGATCGACTCGATTCCAACCAATACCCCCGAGCAGCAGAAGCGGGTCGAAGGACTGAAGCAGCTGGTCCCGGAGAAGATCGCGCCCTTCGTGACGGCGCTGGCGAGCGACGCCGGCGCCGGCGTCAGCGGGCAGATTTTCGGTGTGCGCAACAACGAAATCTATCTGTTCTCGCAGCCCCGGCCGATCCGCACCGCGCATACGTCGGACGGTTGGACTGCGGAGACGATCGCCGAACGCGTATTCCCGATGTTCGCGAACGACTTCTATCCGCTCCATCGCTCGGGTGAAGTATTCAATTGGGATCCGGTCTGATCTCATGGCGATCCAGGCCGACCTCCTGCTCGCGCATCGCTTCGACGAAATCAGGCACGTCTATACCGCACGCGACGCCGTCCTCTACGCGCTCGGCGTCGGGCTCGGCCGCGATCCCGTCGATCCTTTGGACTTGCCTTTTCTCTGGGAGGATCGTCTCGCGGTGCTCCCGACTTTCGCGGTGACGCTGTCCTCGCCGGGTCTCTGGCTCCGCGCGCCCGAATTCGGCGTCGACTTCGCCAGACTGGTGCATGCCGAACAGGCGGCGACGTTTCATGCGCCGCTTCCGGCGGCTGCGGAGGTGATCGGTTCGGCGCGTGTCGCCTTGCTCGCCGATCGAGGAGAAGGACGAGGCGCCGTTCTCGCGCTCGAACGCGAAATCCGCGACGCCGCCGACGGCGCGCTCTATTGCGCACTGCGGCAGACTGTGCTGCTGCGCGGCGACGGCGGCTTCGGCGGCCCGCCCGCGCCCCACGCGCCCTCGATCGTCCCCGAACGTCAACCGGACGCGCGCGCCGACTTTGCCGTCGATCCTCGCGCGGCGCTGATTTACCGCCTATCCGGCGACCGCAATCCGCTGCACGTCGATCCGGAAGCGGCCCGGCGCGGCGGTTTCGATCGGCCGATCCTGCACGGCTTGGCGAGCTACGCGATCGCCGGTATCGCGGTTGCGCGCGCCTGCGGGCTTTCGCCGAGCCGAGTCGCCGCGCTGCAATGCCGTTTCTCCGGCGTTGTGTTTCCCGGCGACCGGCTCGAATTCCGGGTCTGGCGGCGGGACGGGGCTGCGGTCTTTCAAGGCTTCGTCGGCGAGCGCAAGGTGCTCGATCAGGGGCTCGTCTCGTTCCGAGAAGAACCGTGAACGGTGATCCCGATCTGGCGGCGCGGCTCGCAAGCGAGATGCGGCTGCCCGTCATGGCCGGCCCAATGTTCATCGCATCGACGCCGGCGCTGGTCGTTGCGCAATGCCGCAGCGGAATCATCGGTTCGATGCCGGCTCTCAACGCGCGCACGACCGCCGGCCTCGATGGCGATATCGCAACGATCCGACGCGAGTTGGAAGGCTGCAAGGTTCCCTATGCCATCAACCTCGTTGCCCACCGGACCAACGCACGTCTTGACGCCGACCTTGAGCTGATCCTCGCGCACAAGGTTCCCATCGTCGTGCTCGCGCTCGCGGCGAACGCCAGGATCGTCGAGGCGATTCATGCCTATGGCGGGCTCGTCTTCAACGATGTCGCCAGCGATCGGCACGCGCGCAAATGCGCCGAAATGGGCGTCGATGGAATCATCGCGATCGCCGCAGGCGCGGGCGGCCACACGGGCGCGATTTCGCCGTTCGCGCTGATCCAGGAAATCCGGGAGTGGTGGGACGGGCTCTTGCTGCTGGCGGGCTGCATCGCCACCGGGCGCGCGATTCTGGCCGCCCAGACACTGGGAGCGGACCTCGCCTACATCGGCTCGCCGTTTCTCGCCAGCAAGGAGGCGAGTACGCCCACGGCGTTTAAGCAGATGGTCGTCGACGGAGGTTCGAAGGAAATTGTCGTCACCAAGGGCTTTACCGGCGCTCGCGCATCCTTCCTTGCGCCGTCGCTGCGCGCCAATGGCCTCGATCCCGAGGCGCTGGCGAAGGCGGAGAGCGCCGGCGTCGACATTTCTGGCGGCGGCTCGAACTCAAAGGCTTGGCGCGACATCTGGAGCGCCGGTCAGGGCATCGGCGCCGTGAAAGCCTCGCTGCCCGCGGCCGACTATATCGACGCGCTCGCGGCAGATTATCTGCAAGCACGGGAATCGATGAGATCGAGGCTGTCTCACCGATCTTCGTAGCGCGGCGCGCGCTTCTCTCGAAACGCGGCCACGGCCTCCCGATGATCCGATGTCTCGAGCAGAATCACCTGTTGGCGATCCTCGAGCGTCAACCCCGCCTCTAGGCTCGGCGCGTCGATCTGCGCGTTGAGCGTTTCCTTGGTCATTCGAAGACCCATTGGCGAGGCTTTCAGCATATCGCCCGCGAGTTCGAGCCCGGTTTCGAGCAACTTGTCTTCGGCGACGATCTCGCTGACCAGCCCCATCGCCTTGGCGCGCTCGGCGACGATAAACCGGCCGCTCAACAGGAATTCCGAGGCGTTGGAAAGTCCAACGAGGCGAGGCAACAGGTAGCCCGCGCCCATGTCGCAGCCGCCTAGGCCGACGCGGATATAGGCGGCGTTGAGGCGCGCATTCGGCGCGGCGTAGCGTACGTCGCAAGCGAGGGCGAGTGAGAAGCCGGCCCCGCACGCCGGGCCCTGAACAAGTCCGATGATCGGCTGCGGGCAGCCGCGCATCAGCCTGATCAGACCGGAGTAGCGCTTTTGCATCGCCATCTGACGCTGCGGGCGGCCGGCGCCGGGTTCAGCGAACGCGACCGAGCCGAGATCGGCGCCGGCCGAGAATGCGCGCCCGTTCGCGCGCAATATGACGACGCGGACGTCCAGGCGATCGTTGAGCCCGCCGAAATAGGCGGAGGCCTCCTCGATCATATCGGGCGAAATCGCATTGAGCGCTTCAGGCCGGTCGAGCGAAAGGATCTCGATCGGTCCGCGCCGTTCCAGAGCGAGCGTCGTGAAGTCGGTCATCAGCATAGGTCCGCGATGCGGCGCGATGGCGCCAATGAGGAGAGATTAAATCGGCGGAAAGCCCTGGACTTCGGCGTAGCGCGCGTAGCCTTTGCCTACTCCGTATTCGACAATGCCGTAGCCGACCTCGTCGCCGTCGGTCACCTCGATCACGTGATCGCTCAATGTGCGAACGAGACGGCGCGTTTCAGGGTCCGCTAGCGTCCAGACTTCATGCTCGGCGTGGAACTTGCCCTTGTCGTCGCCGTGCGACCAACCCTCGAGGCCGCCGTACAGTCCGCCCTTCAAAAAGAATCGCCCGGGGAGAGCGCGGATTTTGATGCGACGCATCGAGCCGTCGGAGAAACGCGCTTCGAACTCTGCGCGTTCCAGCGTCTGTCCGAGCGGATCATTTGCCCAGACGACGTCATGGGAAATCTCGTCGAGCCTGACCGTCTCTTTGACGCGCGTTCCGATCGTCCGGACCTCCTCGCCCGAGATATAGATCGCGTCGCCGGGGGCGCGCTCCTTGAAGAACAGGTGCAGGCCGCGGCCGGCGAATTGCGCGGTGGTCCAGCAGTAGAAGAAAGGCGGGTAGAAGGTCAGCGGCGGGTTGGATTCGTCGCTGCGCATTTCCGCGCGGATGCCCCAGGAATGATCGCGCTGGCCGAGCCATGTCTGCTCGGCGATCTCGCGCCGCGCGCCATCGACTTCGATCCAGCCGCGATAGGCGCCCAGTTGCTGCGCGCGCGCCATCTGTTCGGTGACGCGGCCATTGCGACGGCGAAAATGCGGCTCCTCCTCGTGCGGGTTCATCGTCGCGACGAATTCGAGATCGAACGAAAGCCCGGAATCGTTCGTTTCCAGCGTAAGACGATGCCGGCGCAGTCCCTCGAGGACCTCGATTTTCAACGGGCCGATGGCGGTCGTCAGCGGATCGGGACGAAGGCGACGTGAGGCGCGGAAATTGTATTGCTTGCCGGCCAAGGCGACGCCCGCGAAACCGTCCATGACGTTGCGGTTGGGGTGCCAGCCCAGCCCGATGTCGAAGATGAAGTCGCCGACCGGCTTGGGATGGCCGGTGTACCAGAGCCGCTCCATCCAGGAGGGATCGCTGCTCATGACGTGATCGTAAGTGGTGGGCAGTTGGTGCCCGATGAAATCATCCTGTTTGGTGAGCATTTATGGCCGCCTTTTCAGGCGCTCCTCTCGGCGCCGCTGGATATTTCTACGAACATCGGCTTGGCGCTCGTCGAGAGTTCCCATTTCAACTGCCGATTGAGATAACGATCGATCGTCGCGTCGGCGTGGGCGGCCGTCTCGGCCGAAATCGCCCCCCGATGCGCGACCAGCCAGTCGATCAGCGCACAGATGCGCTCGTTGCCCTTATCGCGCGTCGCCTCGAGTTGCGCTGATGTAGGCGCCTGTTCGGGCGTGCGTGCGTCGGGAACGGGAGCGCCGGCAATGTCGAGGCCGAGCCCCTCGAGATCTCGGCTCGCTTCTTCAAGGGCGCGCAATTGCTCGACGAGGAATTCGTTCGACCAGGAAGCGCGCAGCTTGAGGCTGTTGAGCATGTAGATCACACCGAAGGCCTGGCCGCGGGCGAACTCGCCTTCGATATGCGGGATCACTTCCTTGCGAAGCGTGGCTACCATGCCGTCAATCAACCGGGGCAGGGAGTTGTTCACGGCGTATGCTCCAGGATCTTGGCAATCTGCCGGAAAACCGGCGCGATCTGTGTCGCCATCGCGGGCATTCGCATGTCGTTGAACAACCCATCCTCGAAGCAGCGCGCCGCGGCCATGTGAGTCAGCGCGAGCTTCAGAAGTGAGAACACGACGTAAAACCGCAACGCGCCGCGGTCCACTTTCTCCCCGGCGCGCGCTTCGTAGCGCGACAGGAAATCCTCCTCGCTCGCCAACCCGCAGACCAGCCGCGCGCCGCCCCGGTATTGCGGCAGAAACGCCCAGCCGAGGTCTTCGATCGGGTCTCCCAGATGAACGAGCTCCCAGTCGAGGATCGCGGTGATGCGATCGTTTCGCTCGAGAAAATTGCCCAGGCGATAATCGCCGTGGACGATCGCGACCCGCGACGCCTTCGGCGGCTGTCGGCGCAGCCACGCGAAGGCGCGATGCGCCATCGGATGCGGCCTCATCGTCCAGCGCTCGAACCGCCCCTGCCAGAACTCGAGCTGATGCAGCGCCGCGTTTTCCTCAGTTATGCCGTCGCCCCACTTGGCGAGCGGCGTCCGGCGCCAATCGAATGTATGCAGCGCGGCGAGCGCGTCGATGAAGTCGCGCGCGATCGAATCGCGGCGCGCGCCCTCGAGCGAGGCGCCTTCCTGAGCCCCCCATGGCAAGGGCGTGCCGCCCTCGACCCGTTCGCAAAGAAAGAACGGCGCGCCCAGGATCGAAGCATCGTCACTCGCCAGGAAAGCCTTTGGAATCGGAACCGAGCTGGTCTGCAATGCGCTCAGAGATTCGAATTCGGGCATCGCACTGTAAGGCGCGAACAGGCCGTAGGGCGGCCCGATGCGGAGGATGACGTTCTGTGCCTGCGGGAAACCGGCCAGGCGCACGCCGTAAGTGATCCAGGAAAACCCGGCAGGAAATTTCACGAGGCTTTCGACGGCGACAGGCGCGCCCGTCTGGCCGCTGAGATAGTCGGCAAGTCGAACGCGCAGCACGGCCGGGTCTTCGAAGGCTCGCGCGGCGTCCGACGGCGTCGACATCGACGCTCCCTCGCTCGCGCCGCGGGTCCCTTGCCGTTCTCCCTCTGTGTGCTTCATTACTGAGCCGCCGCCCTCGAAGGCATTCGATTGCTTTTCGCCTAAATCCGCGTGCCCATCGGCCGCTTGCCAGCCTCGAGAACAATGGTAAACTAGCACATCAAATTCGTCGATGCAACGCGATCGCGAGCGGCCGTCGCTCTCCGTCGTCGCGAGCGTAGCGAAGCAGTCCAGGTCGGCCCGCAGTACCGTGACCGGCGGCGTCGGCGGACGAAGCCCAGGAAGTCGGCGAGCGAGCGGCGGCGGGGCCCTGGATGGCTTCGCTGCGTTCACAAGAAACCAAAAGCACGGCGTTCGGGGAAGCCGCGTTGTCATACCCGCGAAAGCGGGTATCCAGCGGGACGCGACGCGGCGGCGCTAGGCTTGCCTCTGGCTGGAGTAGCCGAAATTCCGCCAGCGTCGTGGTTTCCTGGATGCCCGCGTTCGTGGGCATGACAAGAGGGCGGCGGGACGCGCCCCGTCTGGGCTCCGTTGTTTAATCCCCTCAGGGTCGGCCGAAGGCCGGCGCCAACTCGCAATGACGGTCGAATCTGCATGGTACTGGTTTTGGCGTCGCGCAAGGGGGCAAAAAAGATATGGACGCGATTCCTCCGGATATGATAATGCAGTGTACGAATTTGGCGGCGAGCCGCCTCCGAGACGAAAGTTGGCCCGTTGGTCGATGCCAGGGGCGGGAGAGGAAACCAGGTCTCGCCGGCGCGTCGCGACGCATTCAAGCTCACGACCGCCCCGAAACGGCGCAGCCAACCAGGGACGGGTTCGATGGAATTGACCGCGTTCGCCTTCGATATCAAGGACGGCGTCGCCCGGATCACGCTCAATCAACCTGAGCGCGGCAACCCGTTCGATCGGCGGTTCGCCGAGGAATTCGACCATCTCGCGACCGAATGTACGGTCAGGCCGGAGGTCCGGTCCGTCTTGATCGACGCCAAAGGACGGTTCTTCAGCGTCGGCGGCGACCTCAACGCGCTCGCCAGCAGTCGCGACGACCTCGCCCGCTTCGTTTCGGTCGCGACCTCCAATTTGCACATGGGCATCTCGCGCTTCGCGCGCATGAACGCGCCGGTGGTCATGGCCGTGCACGCGATGGCCGCGGGAGGCGCGGTCGCCCTGGTCGCCGGCGCCGATTTCGTGCTCGCGTCGCCTACGGCGAAGTTCTATGCGGCCTTCGCCGGGATCGGCATCGTCTGCGACAGCGGCGGATCTTACTATCTGCCCCGCCGCATGGGGTCGCGTCGCGCCGCGCAGTTTCTGTTGCTCAACGAAACCTTGAGCGCGCAGCAGGCGGCCGAGGCCGGACTGATCAATCGCGTCGTCGACGCCGAAAAGCTCCCCGACGAGGCTTTGGCGCTCGCGCTGCGCCTCGCTCAGGGGCCGACGCTCGCTTATGGCGAGACGAAGAATCTTCTGATCGCCAGTGCGACCGAAAGTCTCGAAGGCCAACTCGAGAACGAGGCGCGTGCGATGGCGCGAGTAACCCGCACCGATGACGCATGGAACGCGATGCGCGCGGTGCTCGCCAAGCAGAAGCCGGTCTTCGAGGGCCGGTGAACTCGAAACGTCGAGACTGGTTCCTCGCCAATCGACTTCGGGCAACAGGATGTGGCGCCGATGATTCCGAATGAAGATCAGATCGCGATCCGCGACCTAGCGCGCCGCTTCGCCCGGGAACGCCTCGCGCCGCATTATCAAACACGCGAAAAAATCGGCGTCATCGATCGGGATTTGATCCGGGAAATGGGAAGTCTGGGCCTGATGGGCGTCGACCTCCCGGAGAGTTTCGGCGGCCTCGGCGCGCCCGGCGTCACCGCCGGGATCATCGGCGAGGAACTCGCCTATGGCGATTTCAACATCAGCGCGGTCCCGGTCGGCGTCTCGCTGCTCGGCGCGATCATCATGAGCAGCGCCTCCCCGGCGCTCGCCGGGTATTGGATCCCCCGCATGATCTCCGGCGTGACGCTGATGGGGGTCTGCGTCACCGAACCGAGCGGCGGTTCGGATGCGAGCGCGCTGAAGCTTCGCTGCCGCCGCGACGGCGACCACTACGTGCTCGACGGCGAAAAAACCTCGATCACCTTCGCCGATTGCGCCGACGCCTTCATCGTATTCGCGCG
>Ga0182024_10022142_pt1 | contig 11474 bp, 11 predicted proteins | sample P32metaG_FD_120480 | JGI IMG/M metagenome (GOLD analysis project Ga0182024, IMG submission 120480) | Permafrost microbial communities from Stordalen Mire, Sweden - P3-2 metaG (Illumina Assembly) | ecosystem: Environmental > Terrestrial > Soil > Wetlands > Permafrost | place: Sweden: Stordalen... | reverse complement strand
CGGCACTCGGCAGAACAGAAGTGCAATACCTGGCCTGCTTGCTCCAACGGAAAAGAAATCTCAGGTGAGACGTACGTGCCGCACCAGGGATCGCGATGCAAAGCAATCGCTGAGCGCGTCTCTCGCGGGTATGGCACAGACGCCGGCGTTGCTTTTCCGAAAGCTCGCGCGAGCACCTTGCGCATCACCCACGCCAGCCCTCGACTCACCCAGCGATCGATTGGCTCTTGTAAACTCACCCGCTTGACGCTTCCCAGCGGCTCGTCGTGCCCCAGCCTGCCGCGCGTGTTCTCCAGTCACCTACTTGAATTGGAATCCAGAGAACCAGGCGGGCCGAAGCCCCTTGAATGATTAACTGCTCATACTGTATGCGCGGCTGTTGACCGTGCAATAACCCGAGTGTAGTCAACCGGGAAAAGCGGTGTCAATCAAAGAACGGGGATATTTTTTGCCTGGATGCTTTGTAAACACGTGACTTAACACGAATGATAGGCGGAAATTATACAAGCCACACATAATGAGTGACTTACGATGATTTAGCAGAAGCGCGGTTTGGGATGGAAATAGACTCCCCACAGCCGATCTGGAAGAGAATGGAAAAGAAACGCCGTCGGTAGCCACGCATTGTCCAAGGAATGAGAATCCGCGGAAAGGGCTGTCCTACGAAAGGGCAAAATCACGGTTTTGCGGGGATGCGATCCGTACCCAAATAAAAATGAAGCTCTTCCGGGATTAGCACAGAACCGTCGGCCTGCTGATAGTTTTCCATGATGGCGAGCCAGGTGCGTCCCACGGCGAGGCCCGAGCCGTTCAGCGTGTGCACGAACTCGCTTTTGCCGCCCTTGGGCTTGAAGCGGATGCCGGAGCGGCGCGCCTGAAAGGATTCGGTATTGGAGCAGGAGGAAATCTCCATGAACTCGTTCGCGGAGGGGAGCCACACTTCGATGTCATATGTTTTTGAAGAAGCGAACCCCATGTCACCCGTACAGAGGCCCACGACGCGGTAGTGCAGGCCGAGTTTCTGAAGAATCTGTTCGGCATTTCCTACGAGGGATTCGAGCTCTTCGTAGCTTTGGTCCGGGCGCGTGAATTTGAACATTTCAACTTTTTGGAATTGGTGCTGGCGTTTGAGGCCGCGCGTGTCCTTTCCGGCGGCGCCGGCTTCAGAGCGGAAGCACGCCGTCCAGGCGCACAGCTTGATTGGCAGGAGGTCGGCGTCGAGGGTCTCATCGCGATAATAGCTGGTGAGCTCGACTTCGGCTGTCGGGGTCAGCCACAGGTCCGTGCCTTCGAGGTGAAACATGTCCGCTGCGAATTTCGGAAGTTGGCCCACGCCGGTCAGGGCTGCGGTGTTCACAATGAAAGGCGGAAGAATCTCTGTGTATCCGTTCGCCGCGTGCGTATCGAGAAAAAACGCGGCCAGGGCGCGTTCGAGGCGCGCGCCGAGACCGCGATAAATCGCGAATCGTGTGCCGGCGATTTTTGCGGCGCGCTGGAAATCGAGGATCCCGGCGCTCTCGGCGATTTCCCAGTGGGGGCGCGGCTTGAAATCAAATTTTGGGGGAGCGCCCCAGCGGCGCACCTCGACATTTGCCGCGGCGTTGTGCCCGACGGGGACCGAACTGTGCGGGCGATTCGGCACGGTCAGCATGAAATCGGAAAGCTTCGCGTCCAGTTCCGCGATGCGCTCGTCCGCCAGCTTGATTTCTTCCGAGACTTGCTTCATTTCCGCCAGCAAGAAGGAGACGTCTTCGCCGGCCTTTTTTTTGCGCGGGATTTCCTCGCTGGCCTTGTTGCGCTGGGCTTTCAATCGTTCCGCGGCGGTAATTCGTTCGCGGCGCTCCTGATCGATCGCGCGAAAGGCGGCGAAATCAATGGTGACGCCGCGGTTGGCCGCCATCTGCTCGAATTCTCCGAGGTGCTCGCGAAAATATCCCAAATCGTGCATGCGGGATAGGATACATGAAGTATTGTGATTCGTGACTCGTGATTCGTGGTTTTAGTAGCGCAGGCTTCAGCCTGTGGGGTTTAGTCCTTGCAAGAACCAAAATCCACAGGCTGAAGCCTGCGCTACTCCGAACTGTTAACTCTTAACTTCTCGTCTCACACGGCTTCGCTTTTGGATGACCTGCGGCGTGCTAGCATGAATCGGAGCCAAAAAAAATGGCAGACGAAGTTCAGACTGAGGAAGTACTCGCCAAATCCGCGCGGCGCGCGGCGTCTGGTTTTGAATTCATCCGTCACCAGACCGATGGCGCGGTCGCGCGAATAACCCTGCAGCGTCCCGAACACAATTTGTTGAATGAGCAGATGCTGCGCGAGCTTGCGGACGGCATTGGAATGTTTGCCGAAAATGGAGCGGTGAAGCTCATCGTTCTGGATGCAGCCGGCAAAGTTTTTTCCGCGGGCGTGGATATCGGCGAATACACCGGCGAGCGCGCGTTTTCGATGCTGGACGCCTTTCACGCCGCCTGCATCGCCATGGTGGAGGCCCCCCAGCCGGTGCTCGTGGTCGTGGATGGCGCTGCAATCGGCGGCGGCGCGGAACTCGTCGCCTACGGGGATTTGGTGGTGGCCACGCCGCGCGCGCGGTTTGCTCTGCCGGAAATCACGATTGGAATGTTTCCCCCGCTGGCTTCGACCATGTTTCCCCATATCGTTGGCCCGAAACGGGCGCTCGAACTCGTGCTGACGGGAGAGGCCATTTCCGCCGAACGGGCGCGCGAACTGGGTCTCGTGAACCGGCTCGTGCCCGAAGAGCGACTTCAAGCCGCGGTGACTGAACTCGCCGGAAAAATCACGGCACAATCCGGCGCCGTGCTGGGCATGGCCAAGAAAGCTGTACTCGGGGGGATGGGGTTGTCCCTGCGCGACGCCATGCGCAATTCGATGAACATTTTTCTGAACGAACTCTATCGCCTCGAGGATTCCCAGGAGGGGTTGCGTGCGCTGCTTGAAAAACGCAAGCCACAGTGGAAGAATCGTTAGGTATGCTGACCGCGTCTCCCCGCCGCGCGGGAGATCCGTATGGACGATCCGCAAAACATTCCTGATCCAGATCCCCCCGAGGAGTCAGTCGATCCCGGCGCCGGGCTCGAACCGGTGCCGCCTGCGGAACTGATCGCGGCAGGTGTCCCGCTGCCGGGGCCGCCAGAAAATAGGCTCACGCCCATTACGTCGCAGGAAGATGCGACGGCACGAAAGCGCAGTTTTCGCCACAACCTGTTCCTGCTGCTTTCGCTTACGCTGTCCGCGTTCATCCTTACTTCATGGATTCTTGTCCGCATCGACGCACCATTCGGCATCTTCTCCACCGGCCCGCAGGAAATCGTCCGCGCGCAGCTTCGCGCGCTCGATCGCGGGGAATTGCGCCCGGCCTATGATATGTTTTCGCCGCGCTACCGCGGCCAGGTTTCCTTTGACACCTGGCACGAGCTGTTCGTCACGCACTGGCGAATGTTTCACGCCGATGTAGTGCGCGCGGAAACGCCCGCGATCAGCGGCCCGGGCGTCACCCTGGAAATCTATCTCCATGGCGCCGACGACAAAGATTACCGCGCTCGCTTCACGCTGATCCGCACGGATGGCCGCTGGTGGATCGACGACGTCCATTGGACGCAAGAGCCGGACGCGCGCGATTTCTCCCGCACTTGACGCACCGGGGAAAATTTCAATTTCGCGACGAGGCCACGCTCTGAGTTGACACCAGTCGTCGTGCAACATAGACTGCCACTCGACATTTAGCAGGTTTGGGAAGCGGGGAAGGCCGTGAAAATCGGCCACGGTCCCGCCACTGTGATCGGCGAAACGCCGTAAGTCAGGACACCCTCCCAGGCCGCCGCAGCCGGCACCCTTCGCGAGAAAGGGTGGGGCATGATTCGCCTCGTGTTTCTCGCGAGGCTTTTTTTATTGCAGAGGCTGGATCGATGAAATTCAAAGTAGCACAGGCACTCCTGCCTGTGCGGGTTTTGCGGGCATCGAAAAAAACGCGCACAGGCAGGAGTGCCCGAGCCGCCTGCGTAGTTTTCCTGCTTTTCTGCGCCGGCATGCAAGCAGCGCAAACGCGCATAGAACAGGCCGCGCCTCAGGAGAAAGTTCGAGAATGGCAGACATTCACCGATGAAATCGGCCGGCGAGTGCAAATTCCGCGGGAAGTGGATCGCGTCGTCTCGCTTGCGCCGAATCTTACGGAAATTGTTTATTCACTGGGAGACGGGAATCATTTGGCAGGCGACACCGATTTTTGCGATTACCCTGCGGAAGCAACGCAGAAGCCCCATGTGGGCGGCCCTGTAAATCCAAACCTTGAAGAAATTGTGGCGCTGATGCCGGATCTGGTCCTGGCCACGAAATCAATCAACCGCCGCGAAACGGTGAACGCCCTGGATCACATTGGCCTGCCGGTTTACGTTACGAACGATCCACATTCCGTCGAGGAGATGATCGCCTCCGTGGAACATCTCGGCAGCGCGCTGGGCTTGGAAAAATCAGCTGCCACTCTCGTCGAAAATCTTCGCGGACGCCTCTCCGATCTCGATCGCCGCCTTGCCGGTGCGGCGCCCCGGCGAGTGCTCTTCGTCGTGTGGACCGATCCATTGATTTCGGTGGGACGCGAGACGTTTATTGCGGACGCGTTGCGGCGCGCGGGAGGCCGCTCCGTCGTCGAGACGAAGGCCGAGTGGCCGCACGTCAGTCTCGAAGAAATTGTGCGGCTTCAGCCGGAAGTTCTGGTCTTCGCCAGCGCGCACGCCGGAGACACGCAGCGCGACATCGACTCGCTTCGCGCGCGTCCCGGCTGGAAAAATCTGGCCGCGGTGCAGCACGGCAACATTGTTGTTGTCAGCGACGCCATCAATCGTCCCGCGCCGCGGATGGTGGAAGCAATTGAGCGCCTCGCCCGCGCGCTTCATCCGGAAGTATTCTCGGCGAGCGTCGCGCCTTCAGCGGATAGTGACACAGGCTTCAGCCTGCGGGGGTTGATCATTTCAGACACGACCCGGCACAGGCTGAAGCCAGTGCCACTACCCTCGGATCCCAATCCCACGGTCGAAGAGGCCTGCGCATGCGCCCGCTGACTTTCAAGCGATTGCTGTGGACCTGCGGCGGCCTCGCGATGTTGCTGCTGGCGAGCGTGGTGCTCGCTCTGAAGCTGGGCGCGGTGCCCGTCTCGGTCACCGACCTCATCCTCGATCTGGGCCGGATTGCGATCGGCCGCGCCAACGAACTGCCAACCGAGTACCGCCTGATTGTTTTTGATTTGCGCCTGCCGCGCATTTTGCTTGGCATTTTGGTGGGCGCGGCGCTTTCGGTTTCGGGGGCGAGTTTCCAGGCCCTGCTGCGCAACCCGCTGGCCGATCCTTATGTTCTCGGCGTTTCGAGCGGCGCGGCGCTTGGCTCGATCCTCGCGCTGATCATCGCGCCGGGAATTGCCCTGGTCACGCCGCTCGGCGCATTTATTGGTGCGATCGCAACGATCGCAGGAGTTTATTTTCTGGGCCGTCGAGAAGGCCAGCTGGATAGCACGACGCTCTTGCTCGGCGGCATCATTTCCGCGTCGTTTTTTTCCGCGATCATCATGTTCCTGATGACGACGCTCACCGGGCGCGACCTTCGCGGCATGGTCTTCTGGCTGATGGGAGATTTATCCACGCCCGTTTCCTCCACGATGCAGTGGATTTTTGCCGTGGGACTTTTCGCGGGCATCGGCGCGATTTACAGCACGTCCGCGGATTTGAATTTGCTGCTCACGGGCGAGCGCGAAGCGACGCATCTGGGAGTGGACGTGACGCGCGTCAAACTCGTGGTGTACGTCTCCGCGTCGCTCCTGACGGCGCTGGCCGTTTCCGCCAGCGGCGCGATCGGCTACGTCGGCTTGCTCGTGCCGCACGCGGTGCGGCTGATCTTCGGATCGGATTACCGGCTGCTGATTCCGGCATCGGCATTGTGTGGCGCGATTGCCATTGTTCTCGCCGACACCCTCGCGCGCACCATTGTGCCCCCAACGGAATTGCCAGTGGGCGCGATGACGGCCATGGCCGGAGCGCCCGTGTTCATTTATTTGCTGAGGCGGGGGCTGCGATGAGCGCGCCGGATACTTTCACGCAATCGGCCGGCGGACGCGAGGAGCGGGCAAACCGCGAAGCACCGTTGCGGCTCAACGTCGAACAAGCGAGCTACGCCTACTCAGCAACCGCGCAATCCGTTCCGACGTTCACACTGGGCGCGACCAGTTTTCAATCGCGCGAGCGCGAAATCGTCGCCATTCTCGGTCCCAACGCCAGCGGCAAATCCACTCTGCTGCGCCTGATTACGGGAACGATCGCGCCGCTCTCCGGGCGCGTGGAACTTGACGGGGAGGAAACCAGCAGGCTCGATGTGCGAACGCGCGCGCAACGGATCGCGGTCGTGAACCAGGAAAGCCACGTCGTCTATCCCGCCCTGGCGGGAGATTTTGTGTTGCAGGGCCGCTTTCCGTACGGGCGTGCGCTGCGATTCGCGAATCACGAGGACATCGAGATCGCCCGCAGCGCCCTCGCGCAGGTGGGCGCGGAACACCTGTCGAAGCGCACGATTGGCGAACTCTCCGGCGGCGAAAAACAGCGCGTGATTCTGGCGCGCGCGCTGGCGCAACAGCCGCGCCTGATTCTTCTGGACGAGCCCACTCTGCACCTGGACATCGGCGCGCAGGTGGAATTGCTCGAACGCCTGCGCCAGCTCGCGCAGGAGAATCGCTACACGGTCGTGGTCGTGACCCACGAGCTCGGGCTCGCCGCGGAATTCGCCGACAAGGTGGTGTTGCTGCAGCATGGGCGCTGTCTGCGCGTCGGGCCGCCCGCCGCCGTGTATCAAAAGGAATTACTCGAGCAAGTGTTTGACGCGCCGCTGGACGTGGAACTTGGTCCTGCCGGAAGGCCGCGCGTGAATTTGCGCGCTCGCCGCGGCGAGGACATTACGTAGCGAAAACAGGTGGCGCAGGCTGAAGCCTGCCCCACTGTCCACACGGAGCAATTGAGCGCTCCGCCACATCAACCGCAGACTCCGTGCCGGGAAGACGGTGCAAAACCGTCGCCGCCGCGCGACTGTAAGGCGGGAAAAAATTCCGCGCGAACCACTGTCCTGAATTCTTCAGGGCGGGAAGGCCGCGCGGCGAAGTTCCGCCGAGCCAGGAGACCGACGGAGTCCGCAACCGCGAGAGCCGGAAACGATCCCGGACACGCGACAACCTTTACCTCCCGCGCGAGCCGGGAGAGGAGGTTTTTCTTATGCGCATTTCCGTCCGTGTTTTGCTATTTCTCAGTTTCGCCGCTGAGCTGATTGCGTTGTCCGTCTCTCCATCCTCCATCGCCCAAACGAAATCCGCCGGAATTTCCGGAATCGTCACCGACCCGCAAGGTTCTGTGATCGCGGATGCCCAGGTCAGCGCCGAAACAATTCCTCCGGTGGGTCAACCGGCGAAAGGCGTTTCGGGCGGAGACGGCCGATTTATTTTGAAGCTTGCGCCGGGGCGCTATCGCATCACGATTGCGCGCGATTCGTTCGCAAAGGCCGAGCTGGAAATTACAATCGGCGCGGCAGAAACGCGTGAGCTGCAAGTCCGTCTCGCGCTCGAGCCGCTCTCCTCGAAAGTAGTCGTCACCGCGCAGGCGCTGCCGCTCGATGCGGACTCCTCGCCCGCGCCGCTCACTACCATCGCGCGCGAGCAGATCGAACAGCGCGTCGCGACTTCGCTGCCCGATTTGCTCGCGACGCAGCCGGGCTTCAGCCTCGGCCGCACGGGGCCCGAAGGCGGGTCGGCGTCCCTGTTCCTCGACGGCGGCAATTCAAATTACACCAAAGTGCTGGTGGACGGCGTGCCGGCCAATCAGCCCGGCGGCCTCATCGATTTCTCGAACTTCACGCTGGACAACATCGAGAAAATCGAAATCGTGCACGGCGCGGAGAGCGCGCTGTACGGTTCGGACGCGATGGATGGAGTGATCCAGATTTTTACGCGCCGCGGAACCACGCGCATTCCGGAATTCACGGCGTTCGCCGATGGCGGAAATTTCGCCACGGGGCACGGCGGCGCGGAACTTTCGGGCCTGCTTGGGCGATTCGATTATTCCGCCGCGGTTTCCGATCTCGAAACGCAGGGTCAGGGCCCCAACGACGCGTTTCGCAATCGCACTCTCTCTGGAAATTTCGGCTGGCGCATTTCCGATACGGCGAGGATTGGCCTCTCCCTGCGTGATAACGACAGCGAAGCGGGCACTCCCGGGCAGACGCTTCTCCAGCCGGCAAACCTCACCGACACGATCGCCATGCAGGATTTCGACGCAGGCCTGCATGCGGACTTTGCAACCGGCTCGCACTGGCATCACCAGTTGAACGGCACCGAAATGTACTTCCGCGAGTTCAACTACGACCCGTTTTTTCCAACATCGTATCAATACAATCGCGCGGGTTTCGCGGGACAGTCTACGTACTTGTTCAAAGGATTTGGAGTCACCGCCGGGTACGAATACGAAATCGAAAACGGATTTCTCAGCACCGCCACGGATGCAGGTCTCAGCGATACGGTGACTCACGCGCGCCGGAATAATCAAGCGGGTTTTCTCGATTTCCGCTGGCAGCCCATCGCGAAGCTAACACTGAGCGCCGGCGCGCGCGCCGAAGATAACGCATATTTCGGAACGCGGGTCTTGCCGCGCGCGGGCGCGTCCTACGTTTTGCGGACGACTGCGGGCGCGTTCGGGGACACGCGCCTGCTTGCGTCCTATGGACAGGGAATCGTCGAACCCAGGTTCGACCAGTCGTACGGCACCGATCCCTGCTTTCCCGGCAACCCCAATCTCCTGCCCGACGAGAGCCGGACGATCCACGCCGGCTTTGAACAAAAACTGGTCTCGGACCGCGTCCGCGTGACCGCCGATTATTTCGACAGCCGCTTCCATAACCTCATCAGCTTCCTCACCGTTCAGCCCTCTGCTGCGTGTCTCGCGGCCGGCGCTCCATTTGGCGCGGGCACCTTTTTCAATACGGACCTGGCCCGCGCTCGTGGCGGAAATTTTTCCGGAGAAGCGCGCATCACGCGCTGGCTCAGCGGGAGCGCCAGTTACACGTACGATTCCACGCGCACGCTTTCGGCCCCCACGGATCCACTTAATATCGATCCCAACTATCTGGTTGGCAGCCGCCTGCTGCGCCGGCCGGTGAATTCCGGAAATCTGGCGCTCAACACAAGCTATTGGCGGATGAACTGGAATATTTCCGGATACTTCACTGGCAAGCGGTTTGACTACAACTATCCCGGGCAGATCATCGATCCGGGCTACGCTCTGATCAACCTCGCCGCGAGTTACAACGTCGCGCACGGCGTCAGCGTCTTTGGCCGCATCGCCAATCTCGCCAACAAGCAATATCAGGAGGTGTACGGTTTTCCCGCGCTCGGGCGCGAGTTTCGCATCGGCGTGAAATACACCACGCGCCATGAGTGAGGCTCGCGTGCGGGAAGACGTCCTCTTCTGCTGGAGCGGCGGAAAAGACAGCGCGATGGCATTGCACGCATTGCGTGCGGTGCGCGACTGCCGTGTCACCGCGCTGCTCACGACAATCACCGACGTATACGACCGCATCAGCATGCACGGCGTGCGCCGCGCGCTGCTCGAACGGCAGGCCGAATCCATCGGCCTGCCGCTTCACCCGGTCCTGATTCCTCCCCAATGCATCAATGCAACTTATGAAGCGCGCATGAAAGAAGCGGTCTCTTACCATTTCGCACTGGGCGTGCGGAGTGTCGCATTCGGCGATATTTTTCTTGAAGACCTGCGCGCGCACCGCGAGAAGAATCTTGCCCAGGTCGGGATGCACGCGCTGTTTCCCATCTGGAAGCGCGACACGCGTGAACTTGCACAGGAATTTGTACGGCTGGGCTTCCGCGCGATCACCGTCTGCGTCGATCCGCGCGTACTCGATGCGTCCTTCGCGGGGCGCGAGCTGGACGCATCTTTCTTCGCCGATCTGCCGCTCGGCGTGGATCCCTGCGGAGAGAACGGCGAATTCCACACCTACGTTTTCGACGGCCCTGTTTTTAAGACGCCGATTGCGATCCGCGTTGGCGAAAAAGTTTTGAGAGACGGATTCTGTTTCTGCGATCTTTTGCCGGAGTGATAGGAGACAACCTTGCAATCAAACAAGGAAACAACCAAAGAAACGAACAAGGAAATTGGAAACTGGATCCATCCCCGCGCGGCGCTCGTCACGGGAATTGTTCTTGCGGCGGCGGCGCTCCGCATCATCCCCCATCCGTTGAATTTCGCGCCGATCGGCGCGTTGGCGCTGTTTGGTGGGGCTTATTTTTCAAGCAGGCGAGCCGCGGTCGCAGTCCCTCTGCTCTCGCTCATGGCAGGAGATTTCGTCACAGGCTTTCACCGGCTCATTCCGTACGTGTACGCAAGTTTTCTTGTGAGTGTTGCCATCGGGTTCTGGCTGCGGCGAAGGAAGTTCGCATCCCGCATCGGGGCAGCCACGGTGGCCGGCGCAATCCAATTTTTCCTGATCACCAATTTCGCGGTGTGGGCGTTGTCGATCGGAAACTATGCAAAAAATTTGGGCGGCCTCGCTGAGTGTTACCTCGCGGGGCTGCCGCTTCTGTGGAACACGCTGGCGGGCGATGCGTTCTATGTCGTGTTGCTGTTCGGTGGCATGGCACTGGCAGAAAAGCGGTTCCCTGCGCTGCGGGAACCGCTCGCCACCGAGCCCGGCCGGGAATTGGCATTCCGCTGATTTAGGCGGGAGCCGTACTACTTCAGTTTGTCGGCAACTTTTGCGATGCCTGCGTTTGCGCAGACTTCGTCCTTATCGCCGCCGGGAGCGCCGCTCACGCCGATGGCGCCAATGGTTTCCGTTCCCACTTTGATCGGGACGCCGCCCTGCATCAAGACGGTGCCTGCCACGTTCGGCGGAGGCGTCATCGCTCCAAATAACTTGGCGGTTTCCCCTGACGTCCTCCGGAAAAACAACGCCGTGTAAGCCTTGCTCCGGCTGAGATCGGGTGTGCCCGCGCCGGAACCGTCGTCACGGAGAAAGGCCTTGAGCAGGCCGGCATTATCAATAATCGATACGCTGACGCGGTAGCCATTGGCGCGGCATTGCGCAACGGTGGCCTGCGCCATGGCTTGCGCCATTTCCACGGAGATCACCTTTTGCGTGAGCAGGTCTTGTGAAAGCGCGGTCATCGAGAACGCGCCCACGAGCACGAACGTAGCAATAGCCAACACTGAAAAACGAATGTGGGACATTGAATTTTCCTCCAAGCATCGACGATGCGATGAGGACCGCATCGTACAAGCATCGTCAAACCCAAGTCAACCGAGGGCGCATCGGAACAACAATTTCTTGCGTTTAGCCCGACGCGGGGGTACATAAGCTAGCCAAGACGCGATGGGTGTCCCTTCTGTTTTGATTGTTTGCAATTTTGGATGGGCCAACCCTTG
>Ga0182024_10022141_pt1 | contig 11474 bp, 9 predicted proteins | sample P32metaG_FD_120480 | JGI IMG/M metagenome (GOLD analysis project Ga0182024, IMG submission 120480) | Permafrost microbial communities from Stordalen Mire, Sweden - P3-2 metaG (Illumina Assembly) | ecosystem: Environmental > Terrestrial > Soil > Wetlands > Permafrost | place: Sweden: Stordalen... | reverse complement strand
AGGCCGCTCCCAATCTATCATTTCGACTGCGGGGTCAGCGATTTCGTCCTCGCAGACTGGCGAATTCACTCTTCAACTTCGGAATTCAGGCTGAATCGGAGCTTCGGATCGGAATGCCTTCTTGTTAGTTTTCCGAAACAGGCCGGAATAATATGACCTTGGACACGGCGAGCGTCTTTAAAGCGCGTTGCCTCAACGAGATGGACGAGGTGCAGGCGACGGAGGAACTCCGCTATTGAGACCAAGCGCGGAGCGCCGGTCGTTAAGGTTGTTCCGGTAGAGTCGGAGACAAGCGACCTTTTCGGATTTATGGCCGGAGAATTCAAAATCGTCGGCGATATAGAAAGTCCGCTAGTTCCTCTGATGCACTGGGAGATCATGAAGAGTGATCCTGCTCGACACTCACGTCTTGCTCTGGCTCGCCAGTGCATCTAATCAACGTCTCAGGAGCTATCCCGCCGATCCCTGCGACCGCTTGATAGGAGCAACTGCGCTCGCCGAGGGAATGACCTTAGGACAGACACATCCGCAATTGCAGCCAGATTAAAAGCATTTGGTACGCCCCCCAGAAAAAAAATAAGCCGCGTTCAAATGCAACGGACCGGCTCATTGCCGAGTTAGTTGCCGGCTAGATAAAAGTAGCCAACCTTGTTATTTGCCGGCGTGGCGTACCACATCCGTCCTTTGGCATCGAGGAAGTATTCACGCGACGTAATTTCATTGTGGGGAAATGGGTACTCGACCACCTTGCCCGTTGCGGGATCGAGGCGCCCTACCTCGTCGAGATATTCCGAGGAATACCAGACGTGGTGGTCTCGATCAAGATTCATGGCGTACGGGCTGGGATTGGGACCCGGGAGTTGATATTGCTTGAAGGTTTCGGTCTTGGGATCGAAATGGCCGATTTGTCCGCCGTCTGACTCGCTGAACCAGATGGTGCCATCGGCATCGACCTGAATGCGGCGCGAGTAGATCTTCCGGCCATCGGTGGGAGGCGTCCAGGTCTGTTCTTTTAGCGTCTTCGCGTCGATGCGGCCGATTTTCCCCGCGGCCGAGTATTCGGTGAACCAACAGTTGTTATCCTTATCGAGTGTGACGCCGTAGGTAACGTCCTCGAAATGCTTGAACTCCCCTGTCTTGGGCTCGAAGCGGCTGACCGGGAAACCGCTTGACCATGCGATTCCATCGGTGCCGACGCGGACGGTGTGCTTGCTTCCGCCCTGAGTCGTGCCTTCCTTACCGGGAAGGTAGGCATCCTGATATTCGGTAATTTCTCCAGTTTGGGGGTCTAAACGCGCGAGCTTGTTGGCACCAAACTCGGCACCCCACACGCTGCCATCTGGAGCGGGAAATGCCGAGTGGACTAGAGCAGTGTCCGTATTGGGCACGGTGAACTCTTTCGTTTCGCCGGTTACCGGGTCGAGACGGCCGATCTTGTTCTGTTTGCCGTAGAAGGGCATCCAGACGATGCCGTCTTTGTCGGGAGCGGCGCTCCAGGGCATGCGATTCGGACCGGCCAGGTCGTATTCGACGTAGACGATGTTCATTGCACCTTGATCGTACGTGCGAACGAGATCCTTATATTGCGGAAGATCGGCAGGAGATTTCGGAAGCACTGAATTCTCGCTGAACAGCGCGGTCAGGAACGAGACCATGCGGTTTTCCTGCTCGTCGGTGATGCGCAACTGAGGGTGCATCGCAGAGCGCATGTACTCGACGCGATCGCGCCAACCCGCTTCGTCGCGCACCGTGGAAGCCATGCGCGATTGGAATCCGTGGCAAATCTGACAAGGGGCATCGCGCCCGCCGGTTGCCGTGGGCCCGAACATCATTTCCTTGCCGGTAAGGTTGGGCAGCAAATGCTCGCCTTGATAGAGCGTCAGATCCCGCCAGCGCACGGTGCCTCTTTGAAGCTGGCAATCGGATGAAAGTTTCTGACTTGCTTTCAGATTCACGCCAAGCCGCGGGTCCGCCTGGTAGCCGATGGCGCGAATTCGGAGTTCGTACTCGCCTGCCGGCAAATTGTCGACGCGATATTTGCCGTCCTTGTGCGACAGCACGTTCACCGTGATTTTGGTCATAGTGTTCAGCGCTTGCACGAACGCGCCCATGAAAGGAGCTCCATCGGGGCCTTTGACGGTGCCTGTGATGGTTGCTGCTTGCGCGAGAGAGGATAGAAGAAAGATCACACCTGCCAAACCGAAATTCTTAGTTATGTGCCGCACCTTGGCGGGCCTCCTCCGATCATAAATCACTGCGGCGAGGCTATCAGAGAGTCCGACTCCCTGTCTACCGGAAGCCTCTGTTTACAGCCGCTTGCGAGCGATGGATGGTTATGCCCACCGGACGTGAGTCAAGTAAACCAGCGGCCACGTAGCATGATCCAAGAGCCAGGGTTACGCCAGTGACACCTCAGATCGTCGGGTGAGAGTATCGGGCTTGGACCGGTGATGCCTGCCGCGGTATCGTCACCCTATGTGCTTCCTTTCGCTAATCCCGCAATTGCCGGCTGGAAATGAGCTCTCGGCATTTCTGGTGGTAGTTTGCTTTACAGCAGGGCTCAACGTTTACGCCACGATCATGATGCTGGGGTTGCTCTCGCACGCCGAGGTTCTAACTTTGCCGGTCGGGCTGCAGCTTGTGTCGAGTTGGGACGTCATCGGAATATGCGGTGCGCTGTTTCTGGTCGAATTCGTCGGAGACAAGATTCCAGTATTCGATCTTTTGTGGAATGCGGTGCATACCTTTGTGCGCGTGCCTGTCGCGGCGGTGTTGGCGTATGGGGCGACTTCGCAACTCCCCGAATGGGAGCGGCTGCTGGCGACGCTATTGGGCGCGTTAATCGCGCTGGCCGCGCACGGCGGAAAGACGGCGGCGCGCGCGGCAGTGACGCATTCACCCGAGCCCATCTCAAATATTGCGCTGAGCCTGAGCGAGGACGCTGCCGTGGCGTTTCTTCTGTGGTACGCGACGCACCATCCGTACGCCGCAGCCGCAATTGTCTCGGTGGCGCTGGTGCTTATTACGCTGATGGCACGCGTCGTACTGTTCGCGCTGAGAAATCTGTTTCGCAACGGCGAGGCGGCGCTGGCTCGAGCCACTCAATCGGTACGCTGAAGACCGCTCGCTCGTGTGAGTGACCTGCCGACTTTTTCCCGACGCATCTTGCACATCTTGGACACCGATCGGCGCAAAGCGCGACGAGTACAGTCGACGGTAAAGACCCGAATCGACACTATTGGGGGAATTTCTTCTTCAGAATTCCCCCAAGAATACCGGAGGCTGACGAGGCGGCATTACCGGTATTGCCGAGGTTGCTTTTTACGAGGTTGTTGACGGCACCGGAAACATCGGGCACGAAGACGGGATTCGACGTGGTTCCCTTTATCGTAAACGGGATCGTGAGAGCCTTCGAGTTGCCTCCGCCGCCTCCGGTGTAAGTGGAAATGATGGAAGCCACGGAACCGGCGGCTCCGCCAGAGGCGACGACTTTCGCTACCATCTTGCAGTCAAGCTGTTGACTTGCGCTCACGGTGCCGTTACCGGTGATCGTCCCGATTGCGGGCACCACGAGATTTAAATCGTCGGCCCGGGTTCCCTGGGGATCGACATGCAAATTCGCGCTGAGCGTCTGGATGTCGGTGTCCGGCCCGCTTGCGTTGCCCAAACCGGTGAAGGAGGAAAGGGCGCCTAACTTTTGCTTCAGATTGAAACCAGCTAGCTTCGCATTGGAAAGGTTCACCGGCCCGACTATGACAAGTTTGTCCACGGGTCCATCCAACGCAAGGTTCACGTTCAGGCTGCCGCTCGTGAGAGACGCACCCGACGGAAGTATGATGCCAACGGCAGGCAGTACGCCTTCCAGATCAGGGACAGGCATTCCCTCCCCGGTCAATTTCATTTGGATGGACGCCATGGTGCCAGAGTTATTGAATGCGCCTACGAGGTGCGCGAGGGCTTTACCGACGTGGACGTCGCCACTCTTCAGGGTGCCTGTCTCACTTTTCAAACTGTAGTTAGTGTCGTAGTCCACATTGAGCGGCACGCGGGATGGCGAACCATTGGCAACCAGCTTGATCTTGTCGGCCTTGACGGTGCCGGTGGAAGTCATCTGCTGGCCGTCCGAGGCAAGGTCTCCTTTGAAGCTTACGAGGCCCGCGAGACCCGATGAAGGATCGACGAAACCTGTCGAGGCAAGATCCACGTTTTGTACGTCAATCTTCGCCGCAAGCGGCGTGAGGGAAGCATCCGTTTGGTTGATTGGTCCGGCTTTTCCATCGATCTTCACCGATCCGTTCCCCGGCGTTTTCGCGGTAAGCTGGAAAGGAAACTGCGAGGTGTAGGAAAGATCGGAAGCCTCGAGGCCCACATTCTGGTACGCCTGGGTTTTTCCACCTGGGCCAATCCCGCCAACCGTAACGGTGCCGTTCACAATCGAAATTTTCTGGACAGAGAAATCGGCGTTGCCCGGGGAGCTGCCACTTTTCGACTTAGCTCCCGCGCCGAGGCTCGAGAAATTCCATGCCCCCGCTGGATTACGCAACAGTGTGACTGTTGGCTCCGTGATCGTGAAAGAACTGACCTCGAGCTTTTTCGAGAAAATCAGCGGCTGGATAGCTACCCCCGCAGCAAGCTGTTTCGCCTGCAGAAAAGGCGCGCCGCCAAAGGCCGGATCGTCCGCGATGGAAACATTGTCGACCTTCACAGACCCCGAAAAAAGAGCGAGGCCGATATTACCGATCTGTACCTTGCGGCCGAGCGCGGTGGAAAGATCGGCCTCCAGTTCCGGCTTGAATCGGTTGACGTCGATTAGAAAAGGCAGCGCAGCCGTAATTACGACCAAAAGAAGGATGATGACTCCGATCACGATTAGCAGCTTCTTCATGGCGAACCTCCGAGGGAGAAATTGTCAGTTGGACGCGCGCCCCAAGGCTTGAAGAGAGGCCATCATACCCCGATGTTTCAGGTGCAGCAAATCGGTCCCAGGAAAAACCCAAGGCGCAGCGGCGACGGCAATTAGCGGTTCAGACTTGAGCGTCACCGCCGAAGATTTTGTTAGGCAGTTGTAAAGAAAAATGTTAGGGTAAGGCTGCGTTTGTTGCTCCCGTAACACCTTTAGATTCGTCAGAGGGGCTGCGAGTTTCAAACTTGCCAGCGCCTTTGCTTTGCGGCTGGAGGCGGTCGAGAAGCACAAATAGCTTATAAAAGAAAAGTGAGTAAATAAGTGAGAGAACAAGGAACAGTGAAGTGGTTCAATGCCAGCAAGGGATTTGGATTCATCCAACGCCAGTCCGGCGAGGACGTTTTCGTCCACTTCTCCGCAATTCAGGCGGAGGGGTACAAATCGCTGAACGAAGGTCAGGCGGTTGAATTCGAAGTCACCCGTGGACCGAAAGGTCTGCAGGCTGCGAACGTCACTAGCCTCTAGTCAAAGCAAAGGCGGGCCGGCGAAAGTTGGCCCGCTTTTTTTGTGTCTGTACGTTCTAAGAAGAGCACCGATCTCGCCCAATTCGAACTCACAATTTCAGAAATAATTGTCTCGCTAGGCACCTGTTACGGTGTGTTGCCATAGAGGCAATCGGCTTGAGCTACGGCTAAAGCTAAACTCGGTACGGATGATTGTTTCAGTATGGAGCGTTGTCGATCCTGAAGATTGGAACCCGGAGGAACGGAAACACCTCGAAGTTTCGGTTCAAGCCAGCTTCCAGGGCAAGAATACTCCTGCCAAAGACCGGTAGCGTTCGCATCGACTTTCAGAATAGGCATTTTGGTGACCTACATCACATCGATGCGTGACCCAAAACACATACTGATCGAAATTCTGAACGTATCTTCAAGGAAAGCAGGCGAGGGCCCGGCAGCATTTGCGAGATGGCACCAAGCGACGGGCGACCAGACGCAATATAGCCAGGCGTCCGGCAAAAAATCACTCTACACACCAAGACGGGGCCCGATGGATTCGGGTTGCGTCTGCGTTATCCGTCTCCGAGCATTCGTCCGCCGCCTTGCATTCGGGCGTCCCAAAAATTTCGGCGCTCACCCCGAGTGTGTTTCGAGTCATGATATGTTTGCTCAGGCGCGAGCCGATCGATTGCTCCGCAGGGGCGAACCTTGGCAAGTGGCACGGACCTGAAAGTCATTCCAGGACGCATCGAAAACCTCGAAAGCAAGCCGCTTCCGGCTTCAGACCTTCCCGCGTTTCTAGCCACCGCAAAATTCATTCGTCAGCACTGGCTTCGGCTGCTCGCCATGTCCGCCGTCCTCGTCGTTCCCTGTTTTTGGCATCGGCACATCGTGGCTTCGGACCTGGGCAGTCACCTCTACAATGCTTGGCTCACGCAATTAATCCGGCATGGACAAGCACCGGGGCTGTGGCTCTCGGGACAGTGGACGAATGTATTGTTCGACCTGATGCTGAGCGGATTTGGGTCGGCCTTCGGATTGTTTGCGGCGGAAAAAATCGCGGTATCCCTTTGCGTTCTGGGGTTCTTCTGGGGAGCTTTCGCGCTCATAAGCGCTGCCACTCGGCGCCCTCCCTGGTTTCTAACCCCGTTGATCGCACTGTTCTCCTATGGATGGACTTTCCACCTGGGTCTCTTCAATTACTATCTGTCAATCGGATTATCGTTTTTTTGTTTGGCGGTTTTCTGGCGAGGAAGGAATTGGGAGCGCGTAGCAGTGTTGCCGTTCGGCGCGCTCGTTGCGGTGGCGCACCCTTTCGGACTGATTTGGCTCGTGTGCGCATACGTCTACATCGCAATCGTGGAACGTCTGCGGCTGAGATATCAGATCATTCTCCTTGTGGTGGCAGCTGGCGCGATCTGGACGGTTCGTTATTATTTCCAGCATCGTTACATCACCGAGATGGAGCCTGATCCTTGGTACTGGTTTACGGGGCTTGATCAACTAATTCTCTTCGGGAATAGATATAGGATCATCAAGAGGTCGGTGCTGATTTTTACGGGCATCGCACTCATCGTGGATGTAATTCACAGGCGGCACGAGCGCGGATTATGGAAGGCTTACAGCATCCCTTTGCAATTCTACATTGTGGTGCAATTGGCTGTCTTTTTGTTCCCCAGGGGCATTCAGTTTCCTCATCGAGTTGCGATTGCGTTGATTACGGAGCGGCTCACATCGATCTCCGCCGTGGTGGGCTGCTGCCTGCTGGGAGTGATGCGGCCGAGCAAATGGCATCTGGCCGCTTCGCTGGCGATCGCAGCGTTGTTTGTTTCCTTCCTTTACCAAGACACCACAACGGTAGACAGAATCGAGGCGCAAGCCGAAAAGTTGGTAAGAACTTTGCCTCGCAACCAACGCGTGCTGGCGTCGATATTCGAGCTGGACGATTCACGCATTTTGATCCAGCACACGATTGACCTCGCGTGCATCGGTCATTGCTTCAGCTATGGCAATTACGAGCCGGGATCGGCCGTGTTTCGCGTACGCGCCACAGAGGGAAATCCCTACGTCCTGCCGGACTACGAGACTGCCACGGGTACCGAAGAAGGAACTTATGTTGTGCAGCCGCAGGATCTGCCGATCTACCAGGTGTACCAATGCACTGACACCGGCCTCGATTTGTGCGTTCGTTTGCTGACGGCCGGTGAAGAAAATAACCGGCTCGGCGTTTATCAACAGTAAAAGAGCCTGCAGCTAACCCCTCGGCGCACGTTCTCCGAATCGAACTAGCGGTGGCCCGCCATGGCCATTCCAGGCTGCGTGCCATTCGCGCTCGCCAGGCTCTTCATCGTCGGCGTACGATTGGGAGTGCGCAACAACTGTTGTTCGTAGGCGGCCGCAGCCTCTTTAGCGTGGCCGGTTGCCACCAGAATGTCGCCATAGAGCTCCGTGCCAGGCTTAATGGGCTCCGGCGGTCCCGACGGCGGAGCAAGGGTCGCGTCGATATCCGCTGCTTCCTTGGCGAGCTTCACGGCTTCATCCTTCTGGCCCCGGGCAAGTTGAATCTCCGCAGCCAGTTCCTTTGCCATGATCGCGAAAGGCTTAGCAGCATATGCGTTCCTGCCGTTTTCTACTTGTTGCTGCATCGTGAGAAGCTGCGCGACTGCTTGATCCGCCGCGGGCAAATCGCCGAGCTTGGCGGCGCTCAACCCAGCGATGAACGTCCAAGCACCCGTGCCAGGATAAACTCCACCATCCATTCCCGCCGGAGCGACGCTTGCAGGCTGCAACTCGATTTTCTCCCATGTGCCGGTTTCAAGAATGTAGCGTGCGCGCATTCCAAGATATCCTTCATGGACGTTGCGAGCGTTTGGATTGCGGGCATCCGCTGCTTTCGCCGCGTCGAGATTCTTTTTTGCGTCGTCGAAATTCCCGAGCATCAGATTGCCGTACTCCAGCCAGCCCAGCGTATGAAAATCTTCCCGGCCCTCCGGAAGATGCATGCGCTCATTCAACGCCACAGCGGCGTTGTAGGCGACAATGTTGGACTTGACCACATCATCCCAGAGTCCGAGGCGCAGAAAAATATGCGTTGGCATATGCAGCGCGTGCGGGGCGGAAGGTGCAATCCTCGCGTACGCGCGAGCCGCCGGCAGCGCGAGGATCGCGTGATCGGGATCATCGAACGCGTGAATGATGTAGTGTGCGGCACCCGGATGATCCGGATTCGCCTGGAAAACCTTCATGCAAATCGCAGCAGCAAGAGCTTGGCGACGAAATCCCGTATCAGCTGGCCGCACGGTGCCGAGAAGCGAAAGCGCGTAGAGCGTGTCGACTTCGGGATCGTCCTGCCACTTGTTGTACATCCCTTCCATCGCTTTCGAGTACGCCGTGTCACGAGCGAGCTTATCTCCCGGCGTGTAGAAAAGCTGATTTACGGCGTCAATGTAGGCTTTCTCTTTGGGCGTTTTTGCCTTCGCGACACGCTCTTCGGCAGTCGGCGCAAGCTTTTCGAGTGCCTTCTTGGCCTTATCTACATCGACCTCAGCCCATAGCGGATGATTGAAACTCATCGCTTCGCCCCAATAGGCCATGGCGAAGCCAGGATCGGCCGCTTCGGCCTTCTGGAAAACGACAGCCGCTTCGTCGAATTCGAAACTATAAAGGTCCTTTGCGCCTTCACTGAAGGCTGGCTGAGCGGCCGGCGAGCCGGACGTGCCAAAGTTGATGCTGCCGAGCGTTTGCGAGAAGGACGGCATCGCCAAACCGGTGCAGATCACCATAGCGATAAACAAGCTTTTCGCGCTACGCGGGACTGTGTTGCTCATCAACAGTTCTCCCTGAATGACTACGATCGATACTGAGTCATTGCGAAACCGAAAGGCTCTGTCCAACAACCCACCTGATTCGGGGTAACTGTACACCCCCTCGCGATATTTTGGGAAGCGATTCGCTGTCGCGGTAGCAAAGCACGGTACGAACCGATATAACGAGCGTAACTTCATTCCGGCGGCTCTTTCTCGGAACGCATCTTCCAGAGCATTTGCCGCACAATCCCCTGCCAGACTTCGGCGTCCAAGGGGGACAGCCCCATCCTACGAACGAGGCGGCGGACTTTCAATTCATTCGAACTAGCTGGGCCGGGATAGCCACTCTCGCAAAGTACATCTGTAAGCAGCTCGGTGATGCGCTCCACCTCGACGCCGGTTGCGCGAGCCTCTTTCGTCACAAACTTTGTAACCTTTGCATCGCGAATCAGCTCGTAGAGGCAAACCGCCACGGCCTGGCCCAAATTCATCGAGATGTGTCCTTCACGGGTCGGGATACGCATCAGCCAATGGCAGTGGCTGAGTTGGTCATTCGAAAGGCCGACCCTCTCCGAACCAAACAGAAGCGCCACCCTGCCCGACACGAGCCCTTTTCGAATCAGGCGCCCTCCCTGTTCCAGACGATAAAGCGGCTGCTGCAATATCCGGGTGCGTACAGCCGTTGTTCCCACCACGAGCGAGCAATCCGCCACAGCTTCCGCAACGCTTTCGTACTCTTCTGCTTGGGCAAGCAATTCCGACGCTCCCACCGCCGAACGCGCATCGCGAAAAGCCGGAGCGTAAGGATTCACTACGCGAAGACAACGAAATCCGAAATTGCTCATCGCGCGTGCTGCGGCACCAATGTTGAGCGGATTTCGCGACGCTACCAGCACGACGCGCAACCGGTCAAATCCGCTAGGCTTAGTTTCAGGCAAGGCTATTCATTTTAAGTCATGTACCTGCTAAACGACTCGGCAGGCCCTTTTCCGGCACGTGGGGGCCAAATACAAGTGTACTGGTCGCGCCCTACTGGTGAGCCATTAGTAGGCTCCGAGACACCTTTTACTCTCCGCAGAAACTTCTTGATAGCTTCAAGGGTGGGCTGCTGTGAACTGCAGGCCGAGTTGCGCTGCCTGCCTTCGGAGGAACTCTATTTGTTGATTACGGTTTCTCTGTTCATAGTACTCTGCACCTTTGTCGACGTACTGTTGTCCATACTTCAACAGTTTTGTTTGGCCTTCTGTTTCTTGAGCTCTCCTGCTTTCGCCTGTGGGTAACAAAGCTAATCCCCATGCGCGGAGTGGTCGGAACTTTGTTGCGGCACAAGAATGCGACCCAGCTGATTGTTGGCGTTGACTTGATGCAACGCGCAATCGCAGTAGAGGTAGAAGAGAATTGGAGTGTGCCGTGCCACCAATCAGTTCCAGTCGGCCAGGAAACCTCTTTGGTGCACTCGCAAGCTTGAGCCTGACAAACCGTCAGCGCGCCACAACCCGATTACTGGCCGGTAATTTTTGGTCGCTGTTCACCGCCGCCAGGATCCGCTCGCCGAACTGGTCGTTCGTGACAACCCAGCCAATGCACCGCGCGACGTTCTGCAAACCCAGAACGTGCAGGTCGTCGCCGTACATGCTGGCCACGCAATCGGACAGCACCACGACTCGAAAGTCGTAGTTGAACGCAGTGAACGCCGTGTTGAGCACGCAGGTGTTCGTGTTGATTCCCATCAGGCAGACGTTCTTAGCGCCGAGAGTCTGTAGCAATCGAAGCAGGTCTGTTCCATAGAAACAATCCAACCGTTTTTTGTTATCAATCACATAATCCCGCGGATCGTACAGCTCCGGGATGAGTTCGGTGCCGGGAGAACCCTGCAGGTTGTGTCCCTCAACCGTGCTGCGGCGGTTCGGGGTTAGTCGGTCCTCTTCTCGGGTCAGGTCGTGCAGCGCGCGCCAGAAAGGCGAGCTCATTGCTTCGCTGCCCAGGCCTGGAATGCGCCGGAACACAAGTTTGACGTGAATAACAGGAATTCCGTGTGTGCGCGCAAAATTCAGCGCTTCGCGCGCGTTCGCGATCACGCGTCGGGAGTCATCGAGAGAGGCGGGCATCGTCGCGACGGCGGGATCCAGATGGCCGCGATGCATGTCGATCGTCACGATGACAGTCTCGCGAGGGTTGAGCAAAAGCCCCTTGTAGAGCCTTCCAATCATCGAGGACCGATCGACAATTTCGACGTTGGACATCACCTCTCCCCAATTACATCTT
>Ga0182024_10022140_pt1 | contig 11474 bp, 5 predicted proteins | sample P32metaG_FD_120480 | JGI IMG/M metagenome (GOLD analysis project Ga0182024, IMG submission 120480) | Permafrost microbial communities from Stordalen Mire, Sweden - P3-2 metaG (Illumina Assembly) | ecosystem: Environmental > Terrestrial > Soil > Wetlands > Permafrost | place: Sweden: Stordalen... | reverse complement strand
GCCCAGCTTGGCGTTGGTGTAGAGCACAGGAAAATCCAGCTGGTCTTCGGCCGCGTCGAGATCGATGAAGAGGTCGTATACCTCGTCGAGAACTTCTTTGGGGCGGGCGTCGGGACGATCGATTTTGTTGATGACCAGGATGGGCGGGAGCTTGGCTTCGAGGGCCTTCGAGAGCACGTAACGGGTTTGCGGCAGGGGGCCTTCCGATGCATCCACCAGGAGCATGACGCCGTCCACCATCTTGAGGGCGCGCTCGACTTCGCCGCCGAAGTCGGCGTGGCCCGGGGTGTCAACGATGTTGATCTTGGTGTCATGGAACTGGATGGCCGTGTTCTTGGCCAGGATGGTGATGCCGCGCTCCTTCTCCAGTTCGTTCGAATCCATGACTCGTTCGGTAAGGGCTTCGTTGGCACGGAAGGTGCCAGCCTGGCGCAACATTGCATCCACGAGAGTCGTCTTGCCGTGGTCGACGTGGGCGATGATGGCGATATTTCGGATGGGCGTGCTCACGGGCGCAGAATTCCTATTCTTCCGGTTCGCGGAAAGACATTGCGTTGAAATGGACTAGCCTTGCGTTGACGTGCTGGCTGGAAATAACAGGCAGGACAACTGGGCAATGCCTTTTCTATAGTCTATCAGCCCGGGTTTTGAGGGCTTGGGGATTGCTTATTCAGCGAAAGCGATCGTTGGGCTTCGCCCATCGTTTTCGGCCCACGTATCCGGATTTCCTGCACGGGGCGCCACCAACACCCGCGTGTGCGGCTTTCATTAAGGAAAGCCGCATGAAGTTTGCCAGCGCCAGTAAGCTCCACAGGAAATCCGGAGTACGCTGGGGCGAACGTGGGGCACCCGTCCGACTCCCTTTGAGCGCGGTTTGGGGTGAAAAAGAGAGGTTTAGCGCGGTGGTATCCCACATCTCGCGAAAAACGAGCGAGATGTGGGGAACCGGGGTTCTTGGTAGGCTACTGCGGGGCTGGGCCCCGGACTACCTGGACGAAGTCGTCCAGCCTGAGATGGCGGGCAAAGGCCGCTTTTATCTGACCGGCGTCGAGTTCGAAGTACTTCTTCGCCGCCACGATGGGCTCGTCCAGAGGCAAGCCGATCACAGCGCGGCGGAGCAGACCCTGCGCCACCCCCTCTTCGCTCGACTCGCCCAGAGGAATCGACCTTAGAAGCATGGCCTTGGCCAGATGCAGTTCGTCCGGCGAAACGTCCTGGGTGCGCATCTGGTCAAGATCGCGCTGGACCAGAGCCCTGGCCTTGGAGACGTTCTGCGGATCGCAACCGTAGGTGACGGTGTAGCTGGCCCGGGTCTTTGATGCCTCCATGCTGACGTCAACGTTGTAGACGTACCCAGCTACCTGGCGTAGATCGTGATAGAGCCGGGTGGCATAGAAGCCGCCGCCGAGGACGTGATTGCCCAACTGCAGAGGATAGTAGTCGGGATCGAAACGGTTGAGGTTCAACTGCTGCGCCAGTACTACGGAGTCCTGCACTGCCTGCGGATCAGGTACGTTGGCTGCGGACGCCTTGTTTACAGGGATCGCGGGCAGAGTCGTTTCCGGCTTGGGGCCGTCGGCCTTCCAGCCACCAAACCACTTGGTGAGGACCGCCTTGGCTTCCTCCGGCGTGGTATCGCCGATGACTACGATCGTGGTCAGATCGGGACGCACGGTGACGGCATGAAATTGCTTTACATCATCCAAGGTGACCGTGCTCAATGAAGCGGGAGTCGCCTCTCGCAGGACGGGGTCATTGGGCGGCAGCAAGGCAATATCCAGTGCGCGCGAGGTGCGGTAGCCTGGGCTCTTCATGTTGCCGGCGACAAACTGGGTGGTCTGATCCTTCACCACGGAAAAGGCTTCGGCCGGCAGCGCGGGATGGAGTTCGTTGTCGGCCAGCAGTTCTACTCCACGGGAAAAGTTGTCCTTGAGCACCTGCACGGAAAAGTCGTAGCCCGCAGTCTCGTTGGCCGCGATGTCGTCCAGAGCCTTCTGGAAGGCCAGGCGGTCAAGAGTCTGGGTGCCGTAGGAGTAGAGGCCGTCGAGCACGTCGGAAACACCCTCTTTCCCCTTGGGTGTTTGCAGATCAGAATTGTTCTTCACCGTACCTACGACGGTTACGGTGGGGCTGGTGTGATCGGTTTTCACGATTAAGCGAAGGCCGTTGGGTAGCGCGGTGTCCGAGGCGACAATGTAGTCAGCAGGGACTTTCAGCTGCGAGAGCGACGCTACGGCCCAATCCGGCAACGCTACCGGCTTGGTAGGTGCCGACGTCATCTTCTCGCCCCCGCCAAAACCTTTGGCGGCGACAGCTTCGCCCGAAGGCGAGGGTTTCAGGGTGGCGGTAATGGAATTCGAACTGACCAGGTACTGTTTGGCGACCCGGTTCACGTCCGCCAGGGTTACACCCTTGATGGCCTGGAGGTCGTCATCGGGCGAGTTGCGGCCCTCAGCGGTGAGAGCTTCCGACCAAACGGAAGCCAACCCGGGGATGGAGTTGCGCTGAAACTCGCCGGAGGCAATCTCGTCCCGCTTGGCAGCGTCGAAAAGATCCTGGGGCAAGCCCTTCTGCGCATAGCTCTCGACGATCTGGCGCATCTCGTTGATGGGACCCGTAGCATCGACGCCGGCAGGTAAGGCAAGCTCGCCATAGCCAACGCTGGCCTTGGGGTAGTTCTCAGCAATGCCGAAGGTGGCATAGAGGGCTTTCCCCGCCGGCACCATGCCGTAGACATCGCCACGCTGGCTGGCCAGGATATCCGCCAGGATTTGTGACGCCGCATAATCGGGCGAATCGGTGCCCGGCATGCGATAGGCGATGAAGCCTAGAACATAGGGTAGATTGCTATCGAGCGTGAAGGTCTCCGGCTTGACCGGGGAAAGATTGACGGCCGGGTGCTCGGGCAGGGGATGGTTGGCAATGTCGCCATACAACTGCTTGACCTTGGCTATCGTCGCAGTGGGATCCACGTCGCCCACGATCACCAGGATGGCATTGCCTGGGGTGTACCACTTTTTATAGAAGTCCTTCAGCATGGCGCCGGTGGTGGCATCGAAGGAGGCCCTGGTGCCCAGGGGGTCGTGCGCGTACGGCGTACCCGCAAACATATCGCCGTTCAAACGATCGATGAATTTGTAAGTGGGGTTGGAGAGGTCACGGGACACTTCTTGTTCGATGGCGCCTCGTTCGTGAGCCCACTCTTCTTCGGAGTCATCGACACCGCGCAGGCAGGCGGCCTGGGCGTGGAGCGCGACGTCAAGGTCGGCGGCGGGAACGGTGGTGTAGTACTGGGTGATATTTTGCTGGGTGTCTGCATTGTCCCGGCCACCCAGTTGGGCGTAGATGGCGGCGGTCTGATCCGCGGTCATGCCGGTGCAGCCGCGAAATGCCATGTGCTCCTCAGCGTGGGCCGACCCTGGAAAGCCGGGCGGCGTCTCATCCCCGCCAACCTTGAAGTTCAGCTCGACCGTGACCACAGGCGCCAGCGCGTTGCGCACGATGACCACCTGCAGGCCGTTGGACAAGGTGGCGCGGGTCACGTTGCTGGGATCCGCGGCATGCACCCGTGGTGCGAACGCGGTAAGCAGTAAAAGCAAAGACAGCAGGGCTTTGAACTTCAATTCAATCTCTCCAAGGCGAATTCTCGCAGGTAATTTCCAGTCTTTCATGGCTTGGCTATGCTCGACTACCGGGGAGGGTCACTCCAGCGGCATTACATCCACTCCGACCTTCAGGCTGTGTTTGGCGCCGCCGAGCAAAACGCCGCGAATGGGGCTGACGTCGCTGTAATCCCGGCCCCACGCCAGGGTGATGTGGCCATCGGAGGGCACGCAGTTATTGGTGGGGTCGAAGTCTACCCATCCAAAGCCGGGGCACCAGGCTGCACACCAGGCATGGGAAGCGTCGGCTCCCACCAGGCGGGGCCGGCCGGCAGGGGGAAGGGTGCGCAGATATCCGCTGACGTAGCGCGCCGGGAGTCCCAACGAACGCATGCAGGCGATCTGCAGATGAGAGAAGTCCTGGCAAACTCCGCGGCGCTTTTCAAAGAAGGTTTCGACGGGTGTGGTCACCTCAGTCGCCTTGGCATCGAAGCGGAAATCGTGATGGATGCGTGCGGTCAGATCGAAGACCGCCTCCAGCAGGGGGCGTTCCGGAGGAAATGACTCTCGGGCGTAATCGGCCAAGTCCGGCTTGGCCGACACTCGGATGGAGTCGAAAACAAATTGGTAAGCATCGAGGCCCTCCTGGCTATGGTCGGAGGGCACCATATCGCGCACGGTTTCCCAGGCTGGGGATTCCGAAAATACGGGGTGCGTGACGGTTTGCACTTCCAATTCGCTGCTCGCCTCCACGCTCATCCGGCTGTGAGATTCGGGCAAGGTGAAGGAGGTGACGGTGTTGCCGAAGTAGTCGATATGGGTGGTGGCGTGAAATGGCGGGAGGGGCCAAACGGATAGTTCCATGGAGCGGCGTTTTTGCCCGCGAAGATCGCGCGGGGCCAGCCGGACTACGTGATGGGAGACGGAGACGGGTTCAACGTAGTCATAGATGGTTTGGTGGCGTACGCGGTAGAGCATTTCTTCTCGCCTTTCTTTTGACGCGAGTGTGGAGGAAAGGTGAACGGCGGATCCCGTCGTTGTGCCACCCCTTCAACGATCAACTTTAGTGAACGCTGGATGATGCGTGAAGCACACCCTCAAAGCCGACAGGCCCAGTCCTTTGAATCGTTAAGGTACAGCTGAAGCCAAAATGAGCCTTTGCTAGGAGGATCACAGGTCTCAAAAGCGAGACCTGGGGCACCCTTCGCGTGTCAGTCAGACTTTTCTGCAGCGTAGGGGAGATGCGGTTCACCCTTAGGTCGCGCGCTCCATTTCTGCGTGACTGAAATAAGTGTTGGAGATGGCTTCTGAGAAGGCTGGCAAGGCAGCGCCCAGGTCGCCGAGAAGGGTGTCGAGGCGGGTGCGGTTGCTTCCCGTTCGGGCCTCGCAGAGGGATTCGACGTCGGCGTGGAGGAGCCTGGAGGCGGCGGCCTCCATCTGTCTTTGCTTCAAAACGGGCCAACCCGATCCAGAAGGCATGCCGGAGAGCCCGGCACAGTGCCGAGCCAAGTCCTTGAGCTGGGAGGCTAGAGAGCGCGGGTTGGCTTCGTCGTTCATGAGCAGATCGACCACGGGTGCGGCCTGCAGAATGGTGAAGTAGCGCGAACGGTAGGTGATGGCACTGTCGGCCACCTCCAGCAACATTTCGAGGGAAGGCCAGTTCTCAAGATCTACCGGAACCACGATCGAGCGCAGCAGGTCCAATATCTGCACGGAACGCTCGATTCTTCGACCAATATTGAGGAAGTGCCAACCTGGGCCGCGGGTGATGTTGCCGGCTTCAATCCCGCGCAGGGCGGCGAGGGTCAGGATGCAGCTGTTCAGCACGGCGAGCGCGTCCGCCGGCAAAACATAGCCCCAGGCAACGCGGTCCGAGGCACGGGCAATACTGCCCATCTGGCTGACAATGCGCAGCAGGTCGGTCGAAAGACGATCCCGTACCTGGGCCGCAGCTCGCGTGGCCCGGCTGAGATTGGCGTTGAGACTGTCGCTGCGTTGTTCTTCAAAAATCAGCGACAGGATCTCTTTTTCCAGGTCCCCCTGTTGGTCGAGATGTCCTTGAGGATCATCTTTCGCCAGCCGCGAGTAGGGAGACTCCAGGCATTCGTACAACTTCATCAGCGATAGCCATCCCGGGGTTTCCGGGCCCCAGGACTCGCCAGTCATGCGGGAAAGGATGCAGCGCAGCACGCGCGCCAGGTGCTCACACCGTTCCGCGTAACGGCCTAACCAGAAAAGATGTTCGGCGGCACGGCTGGGCAAATCGCTGCTGACCCCGCGCTGTAGCTCAACCGGCAAATCGCGCGGGCGGCGCAGGGTGAAATTATCGACCGGCTCACTGGAAAGAACCCAGGTATCTTTGCTGCCGCCGCCGTGCTGCATGGAAACGACCGGGGTGTCAGCAGACGGGGACACGCGGGTGAGTCCCCCGGGCATGACAATCCAGCTATCGCCTGCGGCTGCTATGTATACGCGCAAGACTACCCGCCGCGGCATCAGGCCGTTTTCTGACCATACGGGGACACTGGACAGGTTGAGCAGCTCCTGCCCGACAAAATCGTTTGGCTGGGCCTCCAACTGCGCAAGCAGGCGGGACCGCTCGATAGGCCCGAGCCTTCCCCCAAAAACAGGCTCCATGCCTTTGGCCGGGAAAGCCGGCTTGATGATCAGAAAATCGAGGTTCTGGCGCACATAGCGAAGAGCCGGCGGCTGGCCGCACCACCAGGTAGCGACGGACGGCAGTGCCAGGCGCTCGCCAAGAAGGCGGCGGCTGAGGCCAGGGAGAAATGGAATGAATGCCGAGGTTTCGAGCAGCCCGCTGCCCAAAGCGTTGGCTACGGCTACATTTCCGCTGCGGACAGCCTCAACCAGGCCGGGGACTCCAAGATAGGAATCGGAGCGCAACTCGAGTGGATCGCAGAAGCCATCGTCCATGCGGCGCAGAATCACATCCACCGGTCTGAGCCCTTCGAGCGACTTGAGGAAGACGCGATTCTCGCGCACGGTAAGGTCACTTCCTTGGACCAGGGTGAAACCGAGGTACCGAGCGAGATAGGAGTGCTCGAAGTAGGTCTCGTTCAGCGGTCCGGGGGTGAGCAGGACGACCCGCGGATTGGTGCGCGCGGAGGGAGAGAGATGCAGCAGGGTCTCGCGAAAGTCGCGAAAGAACGCAGCCAGCCGGTGTACCTGGGCCTCACGAAAGAGATCGGGGAAAGTCTCCGCCATGACAATGCGGTTTTCGAGCGCATAGCCGGCACCGGAGGGGGCCTGGGTGCGGTCGGAAATCACCCACCACTGCCCATCAGGCGAACGCGCCAGGTCAACGGCAAGCAAATGAAGGTAGTTTGACCGCGGCACGGGAACGTCATGGCAGGCACGCCAGAAAGCGGGGTTGGCGAATACCAGGGCGGAGGGAAGATCTCCGTTCAAGAGCAGCTTCTGCGGGCCGTACAGATCGGCAAGGATGGTGTTGAGCAGGCGGGCGCGCTGGATCAAGCCAGCCTCCAGGTAGGCCCACTCCGCTGGCGGGATGAGCAGCGGAATCGCATCCAGGCTCCAGGGGCGGTCGGTTCCTAAGGGGTCGCCGTAGACGTTGTAGCTGACGCCGTTTTCCCGGATGCGCTGCCGTGCTGTCTGCCAGCGGTGGGCCAGCTCCTTGCCGCCCAGCGAAGTCAGCGAAGCGATATAGCGATCCCAGTGGGGACGAAGGACACCGGGCTCCATGCACATCTCGTCGTAAACGCCAGGGGCCTGGCGATAGTCGGCGGTCAGTAACGGATCATCCAGTATCTCGGCCATACTCATACAGTTGACGCAGTCGTTTACGGGGTTCGGCGTAAATCCAGCGTTAATGGAAATTCGGTGTTGGGTCTTTCCGCGGGAACGTGAATCGGGCCGGGGGTGTGACCGAAACTGCTGAACCTGGCCAGGCGCCGGCTCTCGGCTTCGTACGCATTTACCGGAAATTGCTCGTTGGCGCGTCCACCCGGATGGACCACGTGGTAGGTGCAGCCCCCGATCGCGTGGCCCGACCAGGTATCCACAATGTCAAACACCAGTGGGCTGTGAATGGGGATGTCGGGATGGAGGCACGAGGTGGGCTGCCAGGCGCGATAACGAACTCCGGCGACGAATTCGCCCTCTTTCCCCGTAGGATGCAGCGGCACGGGCCGGCCATTGCAAAGCACAGCAAAGCGCGGGGCGACCATGCCTGTGACCTTCACCTGCAACCGCTCCACGGAGGAATCCACGCTACGGGCAGTTCCGCCGCTAGAGGCTTCTTCGCCGAGAACATTCCAGGGCTCCAGCGCGTGGCGCAGTTCCAGCTGGATGCCGCGCGCGGTCACCGAACCGATGGGAGGAAAACGAAACTCGAAGTGGGGAGCAAACCAGTCGCTGCGAAAACCGTACCCGGCTCGATTCAGGTCGCTGACCACGTCCTCCCAATCCGATTGCACGAAGTAAGGCAGCATAAAGCGGTCGTGCAGGCTATTTCCCCAGGTGACCAGTTTTTGCCGGTAAGGCTTACGCCAGAATTGCGCGATCAGCGCCCGAACCAGGAGTTGCTGGGTCAGGCTCATGCGCGCGTGGGGCGGCATTTCAAAGGCGCGCAGCTCGAGCAAGCCAAGGCGCGATCCAGCGCCTTCTGGCGGATCGAGTTTGTCGATGCAGAATTCGGCGCGATGGGTGCTGCCGGTCACGTCGGTAAGAAGGTGACGGAAAAGGCGGTCCGCCGTGCGCGATGACACTGGGACCGAACCTCTTTCCGGGATTTGGTCGAAAGCAATCTCCATCTCATAGAGCGATTCCGCCCGCCCTTCGTCGACCCGAGGATGCTGGCTGGTGGGACCGATGAAGAGGCCGGAAAGCAGATAGGAAAGCGAAGGATGGTTTTGCCAGTAGTTGACCATGCTCCGCAACAAGTCGGGCCGGCGCAGAAAGGCACTGTCATCCGCAGTGGGGCCGCCAATCACCAGGTGGTTGCCGCCACCGGTTCCGGTATGCTGCCCATCGAGCATGAACTTCTCCGTTCCCAGGCGAGTCTCGCGAGCCAGTTCATAGACCGCGGTTGTGTTTTCGACCAAGGCATCCCAGCTGGCAGCGGGCTGGATATTGACTTCAATCACCCCTGGGTCGGGAGTGACTTTAAAGACCGAGATCCGGGTGTCGGTGGGCGGGGTATAGCCTTCGATCGACACCGGCATGGAGAGATGCTCTGCGGTGTCTTCGATGGCGGCGACGAGGTCGAGATAGTCCGACAGGTAGTCGACAGGCGGCATAAAGATACAGAGCTTTCCCCCGCGCGCCTGCACGCAGAGGGCGGGCCGGGTGAGGGTAAGCGCTTTGTCGTCATCCTCTTTCGGTTTGGCCTTATCGGCGGCGGGCTGCGGCTCATCCTCTGCAGGGGGCATGGTGAACAGATCCATTCGCCGTTCCGGCCGGTGGGGCAGCTTGTCCCGCCAACGGAAAGGATCGGTGTCGAAGGAATAGGTGAGATCTTCCGGCCTGGTCCAGGGCATCGCCTCGAGAGGCAGACGGTATCCCATGGGCGAGTCGCCGGGGGTGAGAAACATGCGCTTGGTCAGCGCAAACCACGGCTGACTGGTCCATCGTGGAGTGCCGGACCGGGTGGGGATGCGGCGCAAGGGGAGCACAAAGCCAATCGGCTGTTCCGCGCCCTGTTCAAAAATGTGGGCCAGGCGGGCGCGTTCCCCAAACTCCTGCAGCTTAGGGTCAAGCGGATCAATGATCTCGGGTAGCCGCCGTTCCTTCCACAAGTGAAAGAAGATGTCTTCGTAGGCGGTGATGGTGAAGGAAGAACTCACTTGCAGACGGCGGGTAAGCGCTTCGAGAAATTTGCGGGTGTCGGAGGCGCCGTAGCCATAATCTTTGCCGTCCTCGGCGAACAGGCTTTGGTTCTCCCAGATCGGAACGCCATCGTTACGCCAATAACAGCCCAGCGCCCAACGGGGGAGCTCCTCGCCGGGATACCACTTGCCTTGCCCTAAGTGGAGCAGTGCGCCGGTGGAGAAACGATCACGCATTTTGAGCAGGAGTTCCACCGCCAGCTTTCGCTTGGCCGGGCTCATGGCGGTGGTCGACCATTCGCTCCCGTTGCGGTCGTCCAGCGAGACGAAGGTCGGCTCTCCTCCCATGGTCAGGCGCACGTCTCCCACTCGCAGATCCACATCCACCTGGTGGCCAAGGGCCTGGATCTGCTCCCATTGCTGCTCTGAGTACGGCTTGGTGACGCGAGGGGATTCATAGATTCGCTGCACGGTCATCGAGTAGCTGAATTCCGTCTTGCAGAATTCGAGCGGACCGGAGATGGGAGCGGCGCTGCCTACATCGGGCGTGCAGGCGAGCGGGATGTGGCCCTCTCCGGCCAGCAGTCCTGAGGTGGGATCGAAGCCAACCCAACCAGCGCCGGGAAGGTAGACTTCCGTCCATGCATGGAGGTCGGTAAAGTCCGTGGAGGCTCCAGCGGGGCCTTCGAGGGGTTTCACGTCGGGGGTGAGCTGGATCAGGTAACCGGAGACAAAGCGGGCGGCAAGCCCCAGATTGCGCAGGATCTGTACAAAAAGCCACGCCGAGTCGCGGCAAGAGCCGTTGCCCACGGTGATGGTCTGCTCGCAGGTTTGTACTCCGTGCTCCAGGCGAATGACATAGCCGATTTCGCGCTGGACCCGTTGATTGAGGCTGACCAGGAAATTCAGAGTGGGCGTGGTGGCTCGCGGTACCTGAGCTAGAAAACCAGCCAGCCGGGGGCCGGGTACCTCGGCTTCGAGAAAGGGGCGCAATTCGCGGGCCAGCGAGGTCTCATAAGGAAATGGGATCTGCTCCGCGTAGGGCTCAAGGAAAAAGTCGAAGGGATTGAAGATTGCCATTTCGGCAACCAGATCGACTTCTACCAGCAACTCCGTGGTCCTTTCCGGAAATACCAGGCGGGCGAGATAGTTGGCCTGCGGGTCCTGTTGCCAGTTGATGAAGTGATTTTTGGGAAGGACTTTGAGGGAGTAGGCAAGGATCGGCGTTCGACAATGAGGGGCCGGCCGCAGGCGGATGGTTTGCGGGCCGAGCATCACCGGACGGTCGTAACGATAGTGAGTCTTGTGATTCAGCGCAATGTGAAGGGCCATAGGTCGGAGTTCCTATAGATTACATGCGCCTTTGGGAACTACCTCATGAAGATGCCTCGGCTTCGCTCCTAATGACGAGGTGGATGGAAAGCCGTGGTAGCCCACTCAAGCCAAAAGAAGGCTTGAATGGGGCACCCAGCCTTCGTTGCAGGTTCTACGTATGATGTTTGCATGTCACCTGCTCCCGAGATTCTTGACCGCGCCAGGAAGATCAAGCTGTTCCTCATGGATGTTGACGGCACCATCACCGACGGCAGCGTCAACCTTATTTCCCTGCCTGGCGATGGCGGAGTGGCGGAGATGAAGGCATTTAACTCGCAGGATGGCGCAGGGTTGAAACTCGCGCACATTATGGGGATCCGCACCGGCTTCATTACCGGGAGAAAATCTCCCGCGGTGACGCAGCGCGCCCAGGAGTTGAAAGTGGAATTTGTGTACCTGGGGCAGGAAACGAAGACGGCCGCATTTGAGGGGTGCCTGCAAAAAGCTGGGGTGCGGGAGGAAGAGACGGCCTACATGGGCGACGATCTGCCCGATATGCCGGTGGCCAAGAGAGCCGGGCTGGCAGTTGCCGTTGCCAACGCGGCTCCGGAGTTGAAGGCAGTCTGCCATTTCGTAACCAACGCCAAGGGCGGAGACGGCAGCGCACGGGAGATCGTGGAACTTATCCTGAAGGCCCAGGGAAGATGGGAAGAGGCGGTTCCCCGAGCGCTGGCTTAATACCTTCCGCGGT
>Ga0182024_10022139_pt1 | contig 11475 bp, 6 predicted proteins | sample P32metaG_FD_120480 | JGI IMG/M metagenome (GOLD analysis project Ga0182024, IMG submission 120480) | Permafrost microbial communities from Stordalen Mire, Sweden - P3-2 metaG (Illumina Assembly) | ecosystem: Environmental > Terrestrial > Soil > Wetlands > Permafrost | place: Sweden: Stordalen... | reverse complement strand
CTCGACCCGGTTACTCGTTCTCTGCTCGACACCGATTTTTACAAGCTGCTCATGCTCCAGTTCATCTGGAAGCATTTTCCTAAAACGCACGTTTCTTTCGCTGTCTACAACCGTTCCTCCACTGGCCCCGTTGATACCTTTGCCGCCGAAGAACTGATCGCGCAACTTGATCACGCCCGCAACCTCCGCTTTCGCCGGTCAGAACTCGTCTGGCTCGCCGGCAACACGTTCTATGGCCGCCGCGGAATCTTTGAACCCGCGTTCCTGGAATGGCTGGAGAAAGACTTCCGATTGTCCGACTACGAACTCTCCACCACGAACGGCCGATTCCAACTTCAATTCGACGGCCTCTGGACCGATACCACGATGTGGGAGCTCTATTCGCTTTCCATCATCAACGAACTTAGAACGCGCGCCAATCTCAAGCGCCTCAGCGAATTCGGACTCGACATTCTTTACGCTAAGGCCAAGACCAAGTTGTGGAGCAAGATTGAGCGCTTGCGCAGCGTCCCCCATCTCGCCGTCGCCGATTTCGGAACCCGCCGCCGTCACAGCTTTCTGTGGCAGGAATACGTGGTCGAAGCAATGGCGGCGAACTTAGGCAGCGGTTTCACGGGAACCTCCAACGCTTTTCTCGCGCATAAACACGATCTGGAAGCCATTGGAACCAACGCGCATGAAATTCCCATGGTGCTCGCCGCGATTGCCCCCGATGACGAGGCACTCAAGGCTTCGCAATATCGCGTGCTCGAGATGTGGCAGCAAACTTACGTCGGCGAATTGCGCATTATGCTGCCCGATACTTTTGGCACCACACAATTCCTCGAAGGCGCCACCGATTGGATCGCCGATTGGACTGGACAGCGTGTCGACAGCAAAGATCCATATATAGCGGGAGACGAATATATCGAGTGGCTTCGGGCCCGAGGCCGGGATCCTCGTGCCAAGCGCCTCATCGCTTCCGACTCGCTCGACGTCGATGACATTCTCGGCTTGCACGCTTATTTTGGCGGCACTCTGGCCCGGGGAATTACCGCCGCCGATTTCCGCAGCGCCGCTGACTTTCACGATCGCCGAAAGTGGACTTCCGACCGCCGCATTCGCTTCAGCGCCGGTTGGGGCACGCTGCTTACTAATGATTTTCGCGGCTGCGATCCGAGCGGAAATGGTGGCTTCGACCCTATCGGCTTGATCGCGAAGGTCTCCACCGTCGAAGGCCGTCCCGCCGTGAAGCTCTCCGATAATTACGCCAAAGCGCTTGGCCCGCCCTCGGAAATCGAGCGCTATCGCCGCGTCTTCGGCACCGTGGGCGTTAGCCACACGCCGGTGCTCGCGTAGTTCTGATGGATTTCTAATAAAACCGTAAGCACCTTGAATTGTGCAATTTACATGGCTACCCGTTCGTGCCACCCTATGGCACTTCAGGGCCATATACGACTTTGAGCTCCTCCGATAATGTTGTTCGTGAGCAGCACTTGGGGGAGGGCTGATCAACAGACGCCTGGGACTCAAACGAGTCCGGGGCGTTTTGTTTTGCGCGAAAGAATCTCTATTCAATCTCTTTGCCTAGGCTCTTCCGGAGTCAACTCAGCCTGCCTGCCGCCTGTATAATCGCCCTTCCCATGCGAGGTCCCCTTTCAACGTGGATTCTTCCTGTCGCTATAGTATGCCTGCTACCCGCGCTATTGGCGGCACAGGCCACCCCAGCAAAACCTGCGCCGGCCGCAGCGCAAAAAACTCAATCCGTCAATCCGGCACCCGTGCCGCAATTTGAAGACGTTGCGCAGAAGGCCGGACTAACCATCCCACACATTTCTTCTCCCGACAAGAAGTACATCGTCGAATCCATGAGTGGAGGCGTTGGCCTTATCGATTGCGACAACGACGGAAGACTCGACATCATCACCGTCAACGGTTCCACCGTTCAACGCTATCGCCAGGGCGGAGATCCAATGATCACGCTCTATCATCAGGAATCGGACAATGGAGATCCGGGGAGCAACGTTCCAAAATTCACCGACATTACAAAATCCGCCGGCCTCACCCGCAAAGGCTGGGGCATGGGCGTGGCGGTAGCCGACTACGACAACGACGGCCTGCAGGATATTTACGTCACCGGATTCGGTGGCAACGCTCTCTATCACAACTTAGGCAATTGCAAGTTCGAGGACGTGACCGACAAAGCCGGCGTAGCCGGTGGCGGATTCAGCACCGGCGCCGCCTGGGCTGACTATGATCGAGATGGCCGCGTCGATCTCTTTGTCTCACGCTACGTTCACGTCGATATCGACAAACTCCCCGAGTTCGGCAATGATTCGCGCTTCTGCCGTTTCAAAGGAGTACTCGTGCAGTGCGGTCCGTGGGGCCTTCCCGGCGAATCCGATTTGCTGTTTCACAATAAGGGGGACGGAACCTTCGAAGAAGTTTCCAAGAAGGCCGGCGTCGATGATCCTCATCATTACTACGGACTCGGCGCAACCTGGGGCGATTTCGACAACGATGGCTGGCCCGACCTCTACGTCGCCAATGACGCCGGTCCCAATTTTCTCTACCACAACAAGCACGACGGAACCTTCGACGAGGTCGGCCTGCTCGCCGGCGTAGCGCTCAGCGGCGACGGTATGGAACAAGGCTCCATGGGCGTGGATTGGGGCGATTACCTGCACGAGGGCCGCTTGTCTATGATCGTCACTAACTTCGTCGAACAGGGCTCGACTTTGTATCGCAACCTCGACGGCGAGAATTTTTCCGACGTCAGCGTGCGCGCCAGGTTGATGAAGCCCACTTATCCCTACGTTAGTTGGGGCACTGCATTTTTCGACATGGATAACGACGGTTGGCTGGATCTCTTTATCGCGAACGGCCACGTCTATCCGCAGGTCGATAGCATTCCCGGCGGGACGCCCTACCGCCAGCCCATGCTGCTCTTCCGCAACCATCGCGACGGAACCTTTGACGACATTTCGGAAGCGCTGGCGCAGATGCCATTACAATCCAGGCGAGGCGCGGCTTTCGCGGACATCAATAACGACGGCAACATCGACATTGTTGTCCTCAATGTCGGCGAGCCGCCATCGCTGCTACTAAATCGAACCCATACCGCCAATCATCGAGTGCTATTCAAGTTGGTGGGAACGAAGAGCAACAAGGCGGCGATTGGAGCGCGCGTTACCATAAAGGCCGGGGCTTTCTCTCAGATCGATGAAGTGCGCGGCGGCGCAAGTTACATCTCGCAGAATGATCTGCGCCTGCACTTCGGGTTAGCCGGCAACGACAAGATGAATGAAGTAACCATTCGCTGGCCGAACGGCGAAACCGAAGTTCTGCACGACGTGCCCGCGGATTTTATTTATACGATCGTCGAGGGATCGGGAATCAAACAAAAAATCGCGCTCCCGCCTTTACCTCACTAAAGGCGGAAGCGCGGTTTTGGTACAAAGCGATTAACAAATCCGGCTGGATTACGGCACCACCGCAAATACCGTCCCGTTCGTCGCCGCTTCATAATCCGCGATACCGGTTGTCGTGCCGAAGAGAATTCCGCCTCTCAAAACCAACCCTCCATAAGGCGTCCCTCCATCGCTTCCGCCGCCAAATGCATGTAGCGTAGTTTCCGTCCACTCGCCACCGCTCGCCGGAGGCGTCAACTTGAAGACCGAGCCGCACCCTGTTCCGGAAATCCCTTTGATCGATGTGCAGCTTCCCTTTCCGCCTCCGTAGGGTGTGGTGCCGTGGAGATTGCCGCTCGCATCCACAATCAGCCCAGAGCGATTCGGATACGCACCATCGCTTCCGCCCGTAAAGCTGTAGGTGAACGACAGCGTCCACGTCCCGCCGCTGCCAAGGCTCAGACTAAAGACTTCGCCGCAGCTCGGAAACGCGTATTCCACTTGATTGTCGCAGACGCCGTTGCCGCCAAGCTGCGTCGTGCCGTAAAGATTTCCACTCTTATCGAAAACCAGACCCGGCCCTGGGAAAGACGCGTCCGTACCCGCATCAGGAAAACTAACCAGCAGAGTTTCCGTCCACGCTCCGCCTTTCGACGCAGGCGGCGTCAACTCAAACACCGTTCCGCCACAAGACAGGTCGTAGCACGCCAGAACGCCGCCATTGGTGGTCGTCCCGTATAAATTCCCTTTACTGTCTGAAACTAAACTTCCCATCGGGCCTTCCCCATCTTGGAAGTTGCCGCCGATACCGTTGAAGCCGTAGAGAATCGCTTCGCTCCAAGCGCCGCTCTTAGACGTTGGAGGGCTCAATTCAAAAACCGACCCGCAGCCCGAAGCGTAGCCGTCGCAATATCCGCCGCCTCCAACGTAAGTGGTCCCGTAAAGATTTCCTTTGAGGTCCGCGATCAGCGCGCCCCAGGGCTCTCCGCCATCCGCCGCCCCTCCCTGGAAAACATGCAGGATCGTCTCCGTCCAATCGCCGCCGCTCGTCGAAGGTGGAGACAACTCAAAAACCGTGCCGCAGCCGGGGTAGTATCCCGCGATACCTGTGCTGCAATCCTGGCTTCCGCCACCGAAGGTAGTCGTGCCATAAAGATTACCCTTCGCATCAATGATCAGTGCGCCTTGGGGAGAAGATCCGTCGCTTCCTCCCTTGAAACTGTAAAGCACTTTTTCCGTCCAACTGTCTCCGCGGGCCGCAGGCGGAATGAGTTCGAAAACCGTTCCGCACGCAATAATTTCATTGAAACCTATCTCGCAGTTGAGTCCTGTGCCGCCGGTGGGAGTTGTGCCGTAGAAGTGTCCCGCTTTATCGGCGATTAAGTTTGAACTGGGGTTGGCGCCGTCTGGGGTCCTTTGAAAACCGTAAAGAACCTTCTCTCTCGGCCCCGCGGCGAAAGCATTGGCGGCGAACATACAAGAACAAATACAAAGAAGAAACACTCTTGGAAAGAACCGATGCGTTTTGTGCCTCATGGGAGTCGTTTCCTCGAAAGTTGAATTACTCGCAGGTTACGCGAGAGGATCACGGTAGCGGACGCATGGTTCCGCCGAGAGGGAGTGGCGGAAGAATACTAGCAGGAGTGCGGGAAATGCAAGTCTAACTTGACGGATATTAGTCGGCCTTGAATCGCGGATAATTCAGATCACCCCCGCGTCAGCGGATAACCTTTTCCCCGCCAGTCACGAATTCCGCCATCCATCGAAATCACGTTCTTGTAGCCCATTTTCTGCAGATTGTCGGCCGCCAGCGCCGAGCGAAATCCTCCGCCACAATACAGTACAATTTCGGCGTTGAGGTCGGGGACGCGCGCCTCGATGTCTCGCTCAATAATGCCTTTGCCCAAGTGTATGGCGCCCGGCAGATGATCCTTGGCGAACTCACTTTCTTCCCGCACATCCACTAGAATAAATTTTTCGCCGCCGTCGATCTTCTTCTTCACTTCTTCAACATTGGTCTCGCGTACGCGGCTTTTCGCGTCGTCCACAATCTTCAGAAATCGCGGCGGATGTTGCTGCGCCATAAATAATCCCTTCTTCCCCCGAAGATAAACCGTCGCGGATCGCGCCTGCACTGAGATACATCGCTCCCACGCATCTGCGAGCCGCGCTCACTAATCGAAAAGGTATCACACATGAGGGTGACATTAAGGAGAAGAAGAATTGTGGCCGCAAAAGAAATCGAACCTTCGGCTCCTACGCTACTTCGACGGGTTGTCTTGTTCTTTCGTTGCTCTTGCCAGGACCGGGTAGTGCAACACCAGCAGCTAATTTCGCAGCAATCGAAATAACGGGCCAGAAATGTCAGTTCATGGCCGTACCGTTTCTTGACATTCGCGGGATAGACCACACCCTTTCAGTCAGGATATTGAAAGCCAGCGGTGCCGATAAGAATCATGCTTCGCTCAGTGGAAGTTGCGGGCGTGAATCTGGATGTCCAAAGCCGCCAGAGGCATGATCCTCTCCGCTCTGACGTGAATCACATTATCCTTGTTTTGCAAAACACCTTCGATGAATACAAAGCGCTCGTGCAAAACAATCATTGTATTCTCTGCATAGAAAGCGGGAGTGATGATTGCATTGGCAATTCCAGTCTCATCTTCAAGGCTCAGGAAAATAAAGCCGTGAGCTGTGCCCGGCCTCTGGCGAGTGATGACGCATCCTGCGATGCGCACATTCTCACCGTCCAGCATTTGCGACAGCTCCTTAGCAGTTCTGGCGCCCGTCTTGCGCAATTCTTCGCGCCGATAGAAAAGAGGATGTTTGTCCACGCTTAGACCTGTGCCGCCGTAGTCGGCCACAAGCCTTTCTGTCGTGCTCATCCGAAGCAAGGGCGAAGTGGTATCGGATTCTCGAAGGCCGGCCAACAGCGGACCGACAGGTTGGGCCGCCCGCTGCGCTTGCCAAAGGGCATCGCGGCGATGAATGCCATTTTTAGCTTCTATATGATTCAACGCACCAATCTGAGCAAGGGCGCGAAACTCAGCTTTTGAGAGTTGCGGGAGGCGCAACCCAAGATCCGAAATAGATTGAAACGGCCGTCTCTTCCGCTCCGCAATGAGGGCATCGGCCGTGGTTTTCTTGAACCCTTTCACATACCGGAATCCGAGTCGAAGCGAATGCGTCTGGTCATGCTCGATCGTGCAATCCCATTCCGAGGATGTCACGTCTACAGGCTTCACTCTCAAGCCGTGCCGCTGAGCATCTTTCACAATCGTTGAAGGATGATAAAAACCCATCGGATAGTTGTTGAGCAAGGCTGCCGTAAACGCGGCCAGATACCGCACCTTTAAGAACGCGCTGGCATACGCGATTAAAGCGAAGCTGGCAGCATGAGACTCAGGAAATCCGTAAAGCGCGAATGAAGTAATAAACTGAACAATTTCGTCTCGAATCTTTTGAGCAAAACCATTTTGTGCCATTCCTGCACGTAATTTTGTCTCAATTTCTTGCATGCGTTGCTTTGAGCGTTTGCTGCCCAAGGCCCGGCGTAATTCTTCCGCTTCTCCGCCGCTGAAACCCGCACACACCATTGCCATCTTTAGTAATTGTTCTTGAAAAAGTGGCACCCCCAAAGTCCGCTTTAATACAGGAATCAAAGAAGGATGCGGGTAGCGCACCTCTTCCCGTCCCTGCCGCCGGAGCAAATAAGGGTTTGTCATTTTCCCAACGATAGGGCCAGGACGGATCAGGGCGACTTGCGTAACCAGATCATAAAAACGTTGCGGATTGTTACGCGGCAGTGAGGCCATCTGCGCTCGGCTCTCAATTTGAAACATTCCTACCGTGTCGGCTCTCTGAATTGTGTTGTAGACATCGGGTGCATCTTGGGGAAGATGGGCAAGATCAACCTCTTCGCCATAGTGTTCGCCGATCAGCTCTATCGAATCCTTGAGAACGGCCATCATGCCCAGGCCAAGCAAGTCCACTTTAATAAGGCCCAGCGCAGCGCAATCATCCTTATCCCACTGGACAACAACCCTCCCCGGCATGGTTGCGGGTTCAAGAGGTACAACAGAATCCAACTGTCCCTGACAAATGACCATACCGCCGGAATGCTGGCTAAGATGACGAGGCAGGTCTTGTACTCGCTGACAGAGATCAAGATAGGTGGCAATATGGGGATGACGAATATCGAGACCAACTTTCGTGAATTGCTTCTCAAGGGTCTCAGCCGGATCTCGCCACTCCCACGTCCCCACAATTTTCGACAGCCGCGATAAAGTGTCCTCATCGAAGCCGAGTACCTTTCCCATCTCTCTTGCAGCTGAGCGCCCTCGATAGGTGCAAACGTTGGCGGTCATGGCCGCACCCCGTTTGCCATAGCGTTCGTAAACGTACTGAATGACCTGTTCCCGCTGGTCACCACTTGGCAAATCAAGATCGATATCCGGCCATTCCCCACGTTCCTCAGACAGAAAACGCTCAAATAGCAACTCCATCGCGATCGGGTCTACTGCCGTAATGCCAAGTGAATAGCAAACAGCACTGTTGGCGGCGGAACCGCGTCCCTGTACAAGAATCGCATTTTGTCGGCAGAAGCGAACAATGTCCCAGACGATCAGGAAATATCCTGCCAGTTCCAGTTTTGCAATTAAGGCAAATTCGCGTTCCAATTGTTCTCGCACACGCTCTGTAACTGGCTGGTAACGACATCTCGCTCCTTCCAATACCCGTTTCCGCAAAAACGAGTTCATTGTTTCTCCGTCAGGAACGGGATAACGCGGGAATTCATAACCCAGCTTTTCTAACGAGAACTCCAAACGCGAAGAGAGTTCTACCGTATTCGCAATTGCTTCGGGCAGGTCAGCGAAGACGTGCGCCATTTTTTTTGCATCGCGCACATGGCGTTGGGCGTTTTGTGAGAGCATACGGCCCGCCGTGTCCAGACGACGCTTATTCTTGATGCACGCAAATACGTCAGCGATCTCACGCTCTTTCGGAGTGCCATAGCAGACGCCGTTTGTAGCTAATAAAGGCAGATGAAGCTCTCGCGCGAGCGCAATTGCCGACTGATTTCGGGACTCCTGGAAGCGGTTAAAATGCCGCTGCAATTCCACGTAGAGATTATGTACGCCAAAAATGGAAGTCAGTTGTTGCAACAACTGGCGTCCAGCAACCGTCCCACCCTCTTGCAGGGCGCAAGCTAACGGGCCGCTTTCATCGCCGGTTAGACAAATTAGGCCTTCAGCGTGGCTTTGCAATTCTTCCAGGGTAACGGTGGCAATCGCTCTCTTATCAGAGCGGAGCTTGGCCGTAGTCAGCAAACGGCAAAGGTTTTGGTATCCCGTGCGAGACTGCACCAGGACTGGACAGTTCCCCCACTTGGCTATGCTGATTTCTGCCCCAACGTGCGCTTTGATGCCGTATCGCTTTGCAGCAAAGTGAAAACGGGGAGCGCCGTACACACCGTTTCTGTCTACGAGCGCCATTGCAGGCATCTGGTATTGAGAGCACACACAGGCAAGCCATTCTGGCAGAGATGCGCCCTCTAAAAACGTGAATGCGGAACGAGCATGGAGTTCAACATACTGCATTGGGCTGCTAGTCAAAAATACCCTCGACAAACCATTGCCTGCGAATCTTGTCCAGATAAATCCGGTAGTAGCCAATGCCTTCCCAAGTCTTAACCGCAATATCCCATTCATCGCAGGACCAGGCTGAAACGTCCCACCAATGGCCAGAATTGCGCCACGGGCCCGAGGCTGCCAGTACATGAAAACGTTTGTGCCGGATTGAAAGGCAGTGCGGCCTCTCCTGTGTCAGTTCGACAGCGGCTTCCAATGCTGGACGAAAAATCCGTAAGGCTAAAACGGATGCCGGAACCTGAGTTGAATTCCGGTTCTTTGTCTCGCTCGAAAATGGTAAAACAGCGAAGCTGTCTGGTTTATGAGAATCAAGCACCATCGGAGACCCGACGCACGCGATGCCGTTCTCATCGGTGCTGCCTACCAGGCCGCGAATACGCGCTAAGGTAATTTCGAGTTGCTCCGTCTCGGGAGAAATTGGCGCAAAAAGTCCGTGCTGCACACTGCGCGGTTTTACAGGCGTGACTTTAACTGCGATCTGTTTGATTGGCGCTGAAAAAGCGCTCTTTTCAAGATCAAGACATGCCAATCGGAAGAGAACTCGACCATCTTGAATGGGAAAAGGCAACTTCCAGGCACGCGTATAAGGCTCGCTAATCTTTCCTGTTTCAAGCTGCCTCACTTCAAGTCCTAGACTAATTTCCAACTGGTTCGTTGCCAGGGACTGCGAAACTAAGCGAATGCAGAGTTGTTGAATCAGGCGATTGAGAATAAACGTGAGAGATTCCAGAGTTTCTATGGGGTCTTCGAATTCATACGACTCGATCAAGTCCCCGTTCAATTCAGCCGGGACTAGTAGCCGGTATATTTCCCCACAAGCCAGCCTTTGCAACTGCAAACCTTCCTGCCCTATCCGCTCGGTTAACGCGATCGGTGGTAATGCGGCGAATGATTGCAAAGTGTGAATTCCCCAGCTATCCAGAATTTCCAGCATCTCAGGCGAAACCGGCAGGATGCTTACGCTCAGAGGCGCTAATCGCTTGGCTTCGAGACCTTGCGGAATGATTGTGATTCCAGAGTAGCCCCGAGCCGCATACATCGCGGTATCGGGATTAGCGGCGACTCCCACATTTAGTGCAAAACCAAATTTAGTCCCTTGCATAACGATCTTGTCTGCTGTGTTCTGCGGCGAGCCAAATAATTTTTCCGTTCCTAAGAGATCAATAATTACCGTGCCGGGACAGGTTGACTCTGCACATGGCGAAAAAAAACGGCCCCAGTCCAGCAAAGCCGCCTGCGCCGTCTCTTCATTGGCAAGAGACCGTTTGCGCAGGAAGACTCCGCCACACGCCTCCACCTGCAACTTGGTCATGCCTATTTGAATACCCGCAGATCGTGCCGCCCCATTCGTTGCCACAACTCTGGACAAGTTCGCCGGGCCTTCAAGAATGGCTATCGGTGACTGCTTTAGAGTTTGCCGCGTGTTTTCTTGCTCCATCCTGCAAGTTGCTTGTACCGGAAAATCTGGAGCGACTAGACAGGCAAACATAAGCTACGCCCATAGGGTTTTTAACGAGAAGAGTTCCCTTGCAGATTGCATCGGTTTCTTTTCCCGGGCGCGCACGACTTCGGCCTCGAGATTCAATTTCGTAATCACTCTTCCAGAGAAGGTCGCCGCATCGGTTGTCATTCGGAATACCAGTCCAGCACAACTTGTGGCGTGAGGCTGCTGCTCGATAAAAACCAGCGCGGTAGATTGCTTTTCAACTACGCGGCTGAATCGAAACCAGGAACTGAGCGGAATGCCACGAACCAACCGTTCCGCGATACTGCCCAAGTCCACAATAATCAAACCGAATCCGCCACTTTGAAGAAGTATGTCGGCCACCTTGAACGCCTGTTCCAGCGGCTTCAACTTGGATTTGTTCTTTCCGCACCTGACCCAAAGCAAACGCGACAAATTCATTCCTGTCGCATCTGCGGGGGCCGGATCAAAAGCATCGCTTGCGTCTACGAGAGCACAAAAGTGCTCTTGAGAAGCATTTGCCAATAAAGAAACCAGTAGAGAGGTCTTGCCTGACGAGGCAATATTGCTCCCACAAATTTCCGTCAAAGCGCCGATCGGAACCCCTCCATGCAAATCGTCGATGGGAGAGATGCCCGTCAGAATAGTTTTAAGCTCTGGCCGCCTGTACGTGGCAAAGGCCGAAGGAATTCGGGCCTCGACTTGGGAGCGCAGCAGATTGGCCGCAGGTAACGACATTCGCTTTTTGTTCGCCTTCCACGTCTTACGCTAGACCTTACTGGCAGGCCTGTCAATCCTTCCCGGCCTCGGTGGACCGTAAGTCATTGGAAGATTGGTGGATAAATTTTTTTGGAGGTTATCGTGCCTAGCGGAACTGCGACTTTATGATTCGCAGCTCTTCGACAAAATGTTCCATCTCGGAAAAAGTGGTGAGCGCGGTAGGAATCGAACCTACAACCTACTGATTAAGAGT
>Ga0182024_10022138_pt1 | contig 11477 bp, 13 predicted proteins | sample P32metaG_FD_120480 | JGI IMG/M metagenome (GOLD analysis project Ga0182024, IMG submission 120480) | Permafrost microbial communities from Stordalen Mire, Sweden - P3-2 metaG (Illumina Assembly) | ecosystem: Environmental > Terrestrial > Soil > Wetlands > Permafrost | place: Sweden: Stordalen... | reverse complement strand
TGAAGCGAAGTTCGCAGATTAGCGCCCTCCCCTCACGGATTCCAGTGGATAAGTGGGTTTCGCCACGGGCTGCTAGCCGCCCTCGGAGGCTCACATGCCCAATTTGGCCACTGCGCGGCGTGTGCGCTGAGTACCCGGCCCGACGACGACGGGATGGCGACGACGCCATTTCGGCGACCCTTAGATGCCCACAGCTCTATAGGGCCACCACGTCGCACTCGTGCGGACCTGCCCCGGATCCGCGCAGTGCCAACTCTACGAGCCTCGGCAAACCCCATGGGGTGTCTTTAAGTCAGTTGCCCCACTGAAATGCCCAATGCAATAAATCTGATGTTACAGGCCACTCCCTGCCAGGGCGAGCTACCGCGGCAGCCGCAGTCGTCTCAAGGGCTTCGCGACAATCCCGGTCTCCAGTGCGTACACCGGACTCTCCGGGATTCTCGTTGCTGCGCAACCCTTGACCCGCCCGCCGCCGCCGCAACTCCCTTCTGACACAAAGGCAGGCGCGCGGCTCCTGCCTTTTATCAGGCCGTTCCCTGAGGGTCAGGAACGAAGCCCATCGGTTCGGCATCCGGGCCGAAGGTTCGACGCTTCCGTCGCGTGCGGTTTTTTCTTCAAGGAGGCTGCCATGAGCAGCACCGTGTCTCAGTTGAGCGTTCCCCTTTCTCATCTGGTCGCCAGCCGCCGCAACCCCCGGCGGGTCAGGCCCGCCCGAGAGGCCCACCAAAGGCTGGTGGCCCTGATCCGTTCACAGGGCTTGCTCCAGCCGCTGGTGGTGCGGCCGATGGAGGACAAGCCCAGGCACTACATCGTCATCGCCGGACAGCGGCGTCTCTCGGCCCTGCGGGAGATCCACCGGGGCGGGGATCCGAAGATCCCCTGCGTGCTGAGGGAGGTGGACGCCGACGCCGCCGAAGGGCTGGCGTTGGGGGAGAACTTCGGCCATCAGTCGATGCATCCGCTCGATGAAGCGGAGGCGTTCTCTCGACTGGCGACTCAGGATGGGAAGGACGCTACGTCGATCGCCAGCGAGTTCGGCGTCAATGAGCGGTACGTCTGCCAGCGGATGAAGCTGGCGAATCTGGCGGGGGTGGTCAAGGAAGCGTACCGCAACGACCAGATCGACACCGCCACCGCCGAGGCGTTCGCCTCCGTTCCCGAGGATCGGCAGCAGGGCGTGTGGAAGGAACTGAACGGCCATCCCCGCCACGCCGAGCATGTTCGCAACATCATCGCCCACGAATGGATCGACGCCGGGCATGCCTTGTTTGACGTCGCCGCCTTGTCCCCGTCGGCAATCAGCCGCGACCTGTTCAGCGAGAAGGTGCTGGTCGAGCGGACGGCGTTCATGGCCGCTCAGAACGATGTGTTGGCCGCTGAGCGCCATAAACTGATCGAGGGAGGATGGAAAGAGGTGGTCGCCGGTCCGTATGAGGACGTGCATAACCTGCCGCTCGCGATGGACGTGCCCGAGAAGGAGTTCGACGCGGCGACAACGGCGATGCTGGACAAGATCGAAGCTCGCCGGGCCAAGTGGGAGACGAAGCTTGCAGAGATTCCCGGAGAAGATGAAGCGACCGCGAGGCGGGTGCAGGAGAAGATGGAGCGGCTGGAGGTTGAAGCTCAGGAGATCATGGACCAGGCACCGGCCTATCCGTCGGAGGCGACCAAAGGGGTCGGTACGGCGTTCCTGATCGTCTATCCCGATGGTCAGGTTCAGCGGGAATACCGGGTTCCCCGCGTCCACCGGTCCAGCGGTAACGGGCACAATGGGACCGTCGGCGGTGGGGCGGGTGTGGGCGGGGTGCCGAAGCCGCCGACCGCCGATGACCTTGCCGACAAGCAGATGGCCGCGACCTTCACACATCAGGCCTTGGCGGTGCGGGAGGCGTTGCTGAACGATGACAAGGCCCGCCGACGGGTCCTTGCCCTGATCCTGCATGACAAGGTTCGCAGCGAAGCGCTGGCCGTGCGGCACGAGGCCAACGGCACCACCCTCCACGCCACCCACGGTGAGACGTTCGCGTCCGCCGCGTTTGACCGGCTGGCCAAACAGCGGGCCAAAGTCGATCCGTTTGCGGGTGAACCTTACGTGGAGGACGCCGCCGGCTACGCGAAACTGTGCGACTTATCGCCCGCGAAGCTGGATGCGTTGATCGATCTGCTGATTGTCGAGCAGATCACCGCCCACCTTCAACGGAAGACGGAGCTGGTCCACCTGCTGGCGGAAGAGCTGCACGTCAACATCCGCGACCACTGGCGACCTGATTCGGCGTGGTTGTCGAGCTATCAAAAGAGCCAGTTGGCCCATCTTCTGGCCGAGCTGCTCGGGCCGGTCTACTCGCCTGCCCATGAAACCCGCAAGAAAACGGAGTTGGTAGAGGCCGCGGCGATGCTGTTTACCAACGCCGCAGAAGGCAAATTGGAGGACAAGCAACTTGCCGAGCGGGTGAACCGATGGACACCTGCGAATCTGCGGAAAGCGGCGTAAGGGACTTGCACAGCGGTATGACAACGCCGGGCCGGCTCGATGCCGGCCCGGTGTTTTTCTGTAACCAATCATATCTTGCGGTTATCGCGCAGTTCGCGCGATCGCGCACGCCCGAAGCGAGGGCGATGCGCAGTCCCATCCGCGGGACCGATCGCACGCCATTCTTGTTAAGGCCTTTCGATGTATAATCGCGGTGCCGATACCGCCTGACGTTGTCGGCGACAATTAAATTGACGCGCGAGCGTCAAGACGCTGCTTCACACGAAACCGCCAAATTTCTTACACAGGAGCAGTGCCTTGAAGCCGCGCCCCGAAAGGGGCGTCGGCCAAGGCACGTTCTGTGTGGGCCTTGGCGGGCCTCGTGTGAGCGTCCTTGGTTCGACGCTCTCTTTTTTGGGGCCTGTCATGTCTCCACGCACCACCGGACCCGCCACCGGCATCCCGCAGGACGCCTTGCCGCCGCTTCCCATCCCGGACGATCTATGGCGCCGAGTCGCGGCCTCAATGAAGCTGTCGAGACAGCATGCTCTGGTGGTGGAGAATGTGCTCCGCGGGATGAGCGACAAGCAGATCGAATCCGTGATGGAGATACGGCGGTCGACGCTCCGCACCTATTTTGAGCGAATCGCCTATCGCACCGGTCTTCGCGGTCGCTCGGCCATCCTCCGCCATATCCTGACCTTGTCCCACCAAATCACCGCCCAAGGATGTCCACCAAAAGGCTGACGGCACTGCGCCCGTCGAACGAAATGACGCTATCCGCCTTATTTTCCCAGCGGTACTGTCCCGCCGCGCTGGCGTCGGGCGTCCGCTGTCACGCGCCGCAAATCATCCCGGGAGGAAAAATGAACCTGCATCAATGGCGATATCCCATGGCCGCCGGCGCGCTTGCCGCGTTGCTTTCGTCAGCAACCACAAGGGCAAGCATTATGGGCTTCGGCGACTTCTCGCAGTTCACTATCAACCAGGATGACGCCGGCGCCGCTCCGACCTTTCCAGCGCCGGGCAGCATCCAACTGGTAAACGGGGCCGGTGAAGCACGGAGCATCTTCGCCAATACGCCCCAAGGTGTGGCGCAATTCACCGCTTCCTTTACTTACCAAGTTCTCAATGCGGGGCAAGACGAAGGAGCGGCATTCATCCTGCAAAATGACCCCCGAGGTGCCTCCGCCGTCGGCCCAGGCAATCACGGCTTCAATGGCATTACTAACAGCGCTGAGGTGACCTTCAACATTGGCGAGAACCAGTCGGGCGTATTCACAGACGGCGTCGGGTACAACGGCCTCCGCGGATTCAGCCTCAGCCCCGTTAATCTCGCGTCGGGTGATCCAATTAACGTTCAGTTCAGCTTCTCCGGCTCAACCATGACCGAGAGCCTTCAGGATACGGTCACCTCTGCGAGCTTCAGCAATTCGTTCACCTTGCCAGTCCCCTCTATCGTCGGTGGCGATTCGGCATATGTCGGCATCACCGCCGGCTCGGGTGCCGACAGCGTCAATCAGATATTCTCCAACTTCCAGTACACCAGCACCTCACCCGTTCCCGAGCCCGCCTCGGTCGGGCTGTTCATGGCTGGTGCCGCGCTATGCATGCGTCGAAGGCGACTCGCGTGACCGTCTTTCACCTTCACCTTGGTGTCAGCCGCAATCCCAACCGGCCCGCGAAAGGCGCGGTAACCGCTGGCCCGCTTCACCCAACACCCTGCGCAAAGGAGCCCAACATGAGTTCTGAAACCTTACTGGAACCGGTTTCGCCGTGGAACCGCCTCAAGGACATCCATGACGTCGAGCCGATTGGTTCTGATGATCATGCATGCCTTGCCGAGATCCGCGAGGTCCTCAGCCGGCACGGAAAACGCGAACGTTTCGGCGTCGCGCTGCTGCACAAGCACTTCGATCTGGCCCATGACGAGATGCTCATCGAGGAAACCGATGTCGAAGCCCGTACCCTGACCATCAAGCCGATCGTCACCTCCGAGGCGCCGGCTACGATCCAGACCATCTGGATGCTGCTGGATGGCGACAACCAGGCAATGATGGGGTGCATGCAATACTGCGGCAAGGACGTTCAAGGAAACCACGGGTCGTTCCATCGCCGGTCGCGGCACGAAGAAGCACCGGTTGAATCGGGGACATAATCCGGATTCCTCCGCCGCGAGCGGGCACGCCGGCGTAGGCGTGCCCGCTCGCGGTGATTTGGTTGCGCGAATCGGACGGTCATCTTTCCCGGTTCTGGCCGCGCTCGATGGACTTGATCGCGGAACTGAGCTGATCCTCGCTCAGTTCCCACGCATGGTTGGGAAGCCGGCCGACCAATTTGAACTTGAGCGTTTGGTATACGCGCTGTGCCCGGTCGGCATCGCCCAGCACATCCATCGCCAAGGCCAGCGCGAGTTGCGCCGGACCACTCCCGCCATATCCCCATTCAAAGCCGGTCGCCGAGTGATTGCGGATCTCCAGGCGGAGAGCAAGTGGCCGCGGCGGCCGTTCGTCTTCCATGACGGTGACCTGACACCCGTCCTCCGTGCGGGACCCAATGTAGCGTTTCATGCAGCCGACCGTAGCGCACTGCAGGTTTGCGCGCAAGCCATTCGCCGAGTCGCTTTGCCGACCCCGCCAGGAATTCCTTGGCGGCTTCAGCAGTCGTTTTCGATGCGGATGTCGCCGAAGTGTTTGAATCCTTCGTCAAACGTGGTGACCGTCAGCTTGTGCATCACCGCAAATGAAGCGATCACACAATCGATGAAATGCGCGTTGCTCGTCCCGTAACGATTGAGCGCGTTCCGGTACACGGAAGTGTTGGCAAGCTCTATGCCGCCGCTGGAGATCAGGACTCGAAGTGCCGCGCTGATCCGCTCGCGGCTGTGCTTGTAAAATGATTCCAGCACGAAGACGCACTCAGCCAGGACGACTGGCAGGATGATCAGCTTCAGCACGCCATCGTCGCATGCCCTAAATAACGCATCTGCGGCACGCGAATGCTCCGGATGATCCTGGGTCAGGTGACGCACGATCAAATTCGTGTCCACCAGCCGGACCCTTGTCATCAACGGCTCTATCCAGCAGTTGCAATTACCGCGGCGGCCCGGCGGATGTCATCGAAGGTCATCCCCTGCCCCTTGTCGCTCACGAGCGCCCCCTTCACCGACTGCGCGCCGGGATGAACGCGGAACATGACCTGGTCCCCGGCAACCTCATATTCCAGCCGGTCGCCCGGCCTGATGTTGAGCGCCTCGCGGATCTCCCCAGGAATGGTCGTTTGTCCCTTGCTAGTCACTGTCGAATGCAGCATGCCAAATCCTTACCTATCAAGATTTCCTTACCGTTTCAGTATGCCTTACTTCGTGGGGTCGCGCAAGCCTTAGTTGGCCTTCACGATGGCCAAATCGTTCTCCTGCCCTCATACGCCGCATGGGCGTCCTTTTTGTGAAAGCTGAAGCCGCAGCCGTGCCGGTCAACCTGCCAAGGCCGCTTTCCTGAAGGAAGCCTTCGGCCTTTCGGTTGACCGGGTCCGCAAGTGCCACGTCTCTGGCGGCTTCATGGCGCTTTTCACAAGGACGCAATGAAGCGGCTTTGACACGAAGGAGAACGAACATGACCACCACTGAATCGCCGGCCACCGGCAGCAACTCGCCCACCCACGTCGCCTACCAGGTGCGTGAAGGCAAGGACAAAGGCTTCTGGACCCGCATCGGCGTCGCCTGGCAGCACAAGGACGGCAAGGGCTTTAACGTCCAGCTCGAATGTGTCCCCCTCGACGGGCGGATCACCCTCCGCACCGTCACCGAAAAGAAAGACCAGTAGCAACCACGGGCGGGCCGCAGTGCCCGCCCGTCATCCTAACGAGAGGAAGCCTGCCATGACCGATACGCCATTCTTACCGCCTGATCCCGAAGGCATGAACGACGACCGCGCCTTGTGGGCCGCCCAGGCGCTACATGCCTTCAGGGTTGCCACCGGCACCGATCCAGAGGACGCACTTCCGGACCTGCTGGCAGACCTGATGCATTGGTGTGACCGCAACGGAGCCAACTTCAATGACGACCTCCGCCGCGCTTACTTCCACTATGAGGCGGAGACCGCGGATGAAGCGGAAGGCATCGCCATCGCGACGGGCAGCGACTGATGCCCGCCACCCCATCAATATCTTGCCCCAACACATCTATTGTGTTATATTTAAATATAACTAAGGGGGTTCCCATGTATCTGACTACGCTTCGTTCCGTCGGCGGCTCGGTGATGTTTGCCGTCCCCAAAGCCATCCTTGAAGGACTGGGCCTGTCTTCCAATTCCCGTGTAGGCCTCTCGGTGACGGAGGGCCGCATCATTGTGGAGCCTCATCCGCGCACGCGACATACGCTCGCCGAGTTGCTCGCGCAATGCGACTCGTCCGCGCCGCCAAGCGACGAGGATCGGGAGTGGCTTGACGAACCACCTGTCGGCCGCGAGACCTTTTAGTGGACCGCGGCGATATCTACCACGTCAATCTGAATCCAATTTCAGGCCGTGAGCAGGCGGGCGCCCGCTATGTGCTCGTGGTTTCACCCAGAGAGTTCAACCGCCTCGGAACGGCCCTCGTCTGCCCGATCACCCAGGGCGGCAACTTCGCCCGGCATGCGGGCTTTGCCGTCTCGCTCACTGGCACCGGCACCAATGCCCAAGGCGTTGTTCTCTGTAATCAGGCACGGACACTTGATCTTCAGGCCCGCAAAGCCACCTTTGCGGAGAAACTTCCCGCGTCCGTTACCGATGAAGTGATCGCCAAGTTACTCACGTTGCTCGAATAGCCACGGCTTGATCAACCGCGACAATGCGATGCCACCGGCGATGATTTTCACATCGCCCTTGCCCGGGCCTGCCGCCATTACCTTCATGAGCTGAACGACCAGCAGGAGGACGAACGGCGGCTCTGATTCTCCGCTCCGCGCCGGACGTGCTGGTCGCACCGTCCGGCGCTTCTCTCGCCCTCACCGCGCGCCCGCCTTCGCACTCGCCAGCGCTATCGCACTGGCTCGCCGTCTTTCACTGCAAGCCATCATTCACCACCGTTGCACACTCCCACACGAGCGCCCTGCCCCGAAAGTCAGTTGACCGACTCAAGCCAAGGTGCGCATGCAAGTTGAAGTTACAGACCCCTCCCCTGTGCTCCGCACATGCAATATTCGCAGTGAATACAGTGCCAGCCATCATGCCGACCGGCCTTCATGCCAGGTTCTCCTGTGACCATCTCACACATCCCCACACAAAAATGCCGGGGCCTTCTTCTTTAGCCAGTCGTGCCGCTCGTCATGCGACATGAATTCGCCAATCTCAATGGTGTCGATGGTCGGGCCTGACTCGCCGACGCGCTCGATATCTTCCTTCGTCATTTCGCGTATCCACAGGACACGGTGGCGCTGCAAACCGGCGTGCGTCAGATTTATTGCTCCGTCGGTAAGCGGCTTATCGAGGTTGCTGCCACGAATAAGAACCACATACATGAGATCCCCGGAGAACTTCAGCAGCAATCCTTCGGACGGGTTGAACTGCCACTGGCCGAGCAGGTTGTAGGGGAACCAGACGCTGTTGCCGCCCCGCAGGCGAAACTCCACGGAAGCCGAAGTATCCCGCAGTCCCCGAAGATAACCAAACGCCGCGCAGGATGCTTCCACATCGTCTGTATCCAGCTTGTTTGCGGGCGGAGGTGCTACTTTCGTTTCCGAGTGGAGGATTCCTTTCAGCCGATCCTGATGGTTGCTCTTATCGCTCATGCGTCAACTCCGGTTCCGATGGCATGGGTCTATTATTTCTCCGGAAAGTCTGGTGGTGTACCGCCAACCCGACAGGCTGGCGACCCATCGTCCGCTGGTTGCTTTTCTTGTCGCTTTCTTCGGCGAGATTGGTCGCCGATAGCGGGTCATCCTCGCGGCACATGGCTCTGAGCAGGTCATTCTTGTCATTTGTAAATACGTGCACCTGTTCTTTGCCGCGGGTGAGGGCCACATAGGCCGTCCGTTGGTCCGTCGCCGGGATCGACTCGCTGGAAATGCCGACAAACACCTTGTTCACCGTCGCGCCCTGGCTGGCATGACTGGTGACCACATATCCGTGCGTCAAATGACCGAAATCACGGTCGATGATCCAGCCGTGATCGACGATGATGTCACCGCGTTTGGTGAACCCCTCGACGTTGAACAGCGATCCGTTGCTCAGGCGGTGCTTGCCGTCCTTCGTCTTGCCGCCCACAGTGACGCGGATGCGGTCTCCGACCGCTAACGCGAGTTCTACGGGACGGTACGCCTCGAACCGGTTGGCCAGTGCGACAGGCGGCTCGACGCCGCTAGCCATAACCACCCGCGATCCCTTCTTGTACCCCGGCGCGTTCTGATGAAACTCCAGCAGGTCACCCGGATCATATTGTGCCGGATCAGCTTTCTGTGCGTCCGTCAGGTGGGCCGAGACCCACGAATGGACGACACGTTCCCGTTCGAGTTTGCCTTGTGCCTGCCACCCGCTGCGAATGGCATTGTTGATGCGATTTGCTTCCGCGTGCGTCGGCGACACGACCAGCGCCGTCTTGGGTTTTCCGTCCTTCGTGGTCTCGGCGGTTGCGGAGAGATAGGCATCTGCCATTTCTTTATAGCGATCCGCATCCGGCACCTGCTTGATCCAGCCGAGCTTCTCCAACTTCTCAAATGCTTCTCCGGTTCTACCTTCGCTCAGTGCCTTCGCCACTTTCTTGTACTCACCTTGCTGGCGCAAAATCTCTGTCACCTCCGCCACCCGAAGTCCGGCTTTTTCTTCCAGCAACTTGAGCGGCTCGCCCGCCGTGACACTCCGGTGCTGGCGGCGGTCGCCGACCAGGATCACACGAGCGCCGACTGCATCGGCCACTTCGAATACCTTGAGCATGTCTCGCGTGCCGAGCTGCGAAGCTTCGTCAACCAGCACCACACCGCCCCTTGCCGTTTCCTGCATCTTCTCATCCTTGAGAAACCGGGCCACCGTGTCGGCGTTGGCGAACCCCGCCTCCTCTCGCAATACTTCGCGGCTGGCTTTCACGGATTGTGCCAGGGCAACCACCGGCTTGCTTGCTTCCGCCAACGCCTCGCCGATTTCTTGTTCAAGCGTCGTCTTGCCGGTGCCAGCAACGCCGCGAATCAAAATGACGCGATCACGCGAACCGAGCACATGACGGACGGCTGCCTTCTGGCCCTCGTTGAACCAGTCGCGAGAACAAGGCCGGCTTGGATCGCCCAACGGGCGGGATTTTCCCCGGCCCGAGCGAGCGAATTCGATCAGCCGTGACTCCAGAGCAAGCATTTCCTTCGTGGTCGCCATCGCACGGCCATCGACTTCACTGCGAATGAGCGGACGCTCCTGAATCGTGCGAGTCACAGCATCGACCGTCACTCCGCCCAAACCACGCTTTAGAGCTTCCGTGACCAGCTTACGTTCCGGCAGCACTGCATCCCGCACGAAGCTGTGCGCGATGGCGTGATCCACAGCCTGACTTTCATTGCACGGCGGTCGGCTGAAAATGCGTTCGCGCCGGTGAACCGCTGCCAACTCCTTGCGTTCGTCGCCGGTCAGACGGGAATCCCATTCCTTGCGGAGCGATTCCCACCCCAGGGCGGACGCTTTCTTCTCGCGCGTCTCCGCTCCGAGTTCGGCTTTGCGGTCAGGATCGGTGATTCCCTTCTCTTCAGCCAGTTTCTCGATCAGGGCCGTCCGACGCGAGAAGCGTTTAAGCACGTCGGGGGATATGCCCTTAATCTCAATGTCATCACGCTTCCGGTCAACGCCGAAGCCAAGATCTTGTAGCTTGTTCGCCAACCGCACACGGAATGCCGCTTGGAAGTACGGGGCGTCTCGCTTCAGTTCGCGGAACTGTCCTGCCTTCCACCGTTCCTCTTCCTGGTCCCAGGTGGTGTTGAACGCGAAAGCGTGGGCATGCAATTGCGGGTCGGGGAGACCATCCACCGGCCTTGACGTGGTGTGGATGAATTCCGCCCAGACCATGTTGCCTGTCGTGCGGTTGGTGTCTTGGAGGCTCTTCCTGACGCGGGTTTTCATTTCCGCTTCCATCTCCCGCATCGTCTCGTCCACCGCACCACGGAACGCCCCCATGATGTCCTGGTCACCGCTCATGGCGTAGAGGAGAGAGACAGACTTCGGCACAGAAAATGTGAAGTCATAACCCACCGTCCGCTCGCTGCGCGTCCGCACCGTCAGCGGTCCGCCGGTTTGCGGATGAAGATTGTCGCAGAGCCGCTCAAAAGAGAATTTGTCAACCGTCCCTGAAAGGCCGAGCCGGGCGGCACCCTTGCCACCCCAGGAGCCTACCAGTTCCTGCCCCTCGCTATAATAGTCCGCCGTCGCGTAGTAACGCTTGGCCCCGGCGGCGCTGTTCTGCTGCGAGATGCGAATCATCCCTTATTTTACCTTATCACAATTGTGTTAATAACTTCTTAAACAATCTCTGCTCCACCGCGGCCAGCCTGCATTTGCGGGGATTGACCTGTGCCAATACCGAGCCGGTATTACTGATCTATTGCTCGTGTGCCGCATTTTGTTTCATCGTCGCCGCTATTCTTCAGAATGATCTCAATGAAAAGCGCTTGCCGGAGTTATCAGCTATTAATCGCACTCGTGATGCCAATAGGGTCACACGCGCCAGCAATGACTCCATTCAAATCATCGCTTATTGGCTCTGAGTGCGTTTCTCCGAGACATTTAGGTGGTATCCGTGATATACTGACTTAATAGAGTCTCGCTAGTAATGAGTATGTGACTTGCCACTCCCGACGAGGGATGAGCAGGACATTGGAGGAAGGTAAAGTAATATGCAGGAGATCCCCGAAACGGGATTCTTAAGATTACCCCAGGTGTTGAGCGTTATTCCGCTCGGGAAAACCTGCTGGTGGGAAGGAGTCAGATCTGGCCGTTTCCCCAAGCCGGTTAAACTGTCCGCAAGATGCACCGCATGGCGTGCGGAGGACATCCGG
>Ga0182024_10022136_pt1 | contig 11477 bp, 9 predicted proteins | sample P32metaG_FD_120480 | JGI IMG/M metagenome (GOLD analysis project Ga0182024, IMG submission 120480) | Permafrost microbial communities from Stordalen Mire, Sweden - P3-2 metaG (Illumina Assembly) | ecosystem: Environmental > Terrestrial > Soil > Wetlands > Permafrost | place: Sweden: Stordalen... | reverse complement strand
CCCCCAGGAGCCCAAAGCCATCGACCTGCCGAAATGACAACTCGTCCTGCAAGAAACATCCGTACTTTCCAGTAAGCTGAGATAGACCGGGAAAGATTCTCCCAGTCACAGGTCATCGGTCACCAGACAGGTTACTGAGGAGTGGGTAAATACTTTCCCTTTTGTGCGGAACGATGTAGCGTATTCCGGGAAAGCTTTTTTCCCCTCTGGAACGCGGTCCGTGCTTCTAAGCTTTTGAAAAGAGAGTGCCAAGCGGGCGGCAGACGGTACCCTAGGCGGCCACCGGGATGGCATGTGCCGTGCACTGGGAGAGCCGGGTAAAAGTAATGACCTGTCGAGTATGGTCGTCCTGCGAGAGTAGACCGTAAAATGGAACCAGATTTCCTCCCACATTCGGAGAGTGTAAAGGCCGTGCTGGCCCCCGGTGACGAGTTCGTGGAGGGCCTTAGTCCGAGCATGCGCAGCGTGGAAGCGGTGATGCGGGAGGTTGCGCAGAGCGAAGTTCCGGTGCTCCTGCTGGCGGAGAACGGAGCCGGCAAGAAGGCGACTGCACGGCGCATCCACGACCTGTCACGCCGGCGGGAACAAAGCTTCAGTTTGCTTTCCTGCCTGGGCATAAAATCAACCGAGTTGGAGGATGTCGCCAGCCAAGCCGGTTTCGAGAGTGGAGGGACAGTATTCCTGGCGGATGTGGCGGACCTGGGCGCGCGCGATCAGGCGCGTCTGCTTCAGATGTTAAGCCAGGAAAGGTCATCAAACGCTAATGGGAAGGCTTCGCTCCGGATTATCTGCGGCAGCGCCCGCGACCTGGAAGCGGAAGTAAAGGCGGGGAATCTTCGAGAAGACTTATATTACAGAATTAGCGGCGTGTGTTTGCGGATTCCGCCACTGCGGCAGCGCCGGGAAGACATTCCGATTCTGATGGAGCATTTTCTGGGCAAGTTTGGGCGCGATTTCCGGCGGAGCGTTCCCCGGCTCAGCGAAGAGACGCGGCGGTTATTCCAGGAATATTCGTGGCCGGGAAACGTGCGGGAGCTGGAAAATGCGGCCAAGGCAATTGTGGCTCTAGGGGATGAGTCAGTTGCCATGGGGGGTCTGCGCGCCATGTTGCGCCGGTCGCACGCTGAAACCAGCGACGGGCGGATTTCGCTGAAGCAGGCAGCGCGGGCAGCGTCCCGGGAGATGGAGAAGGAATTGATTCTGCGTGCGCTTACCCGTACCCGGTGGAATCGCCGGCGCGCGGCGCAGGACCTGCAAATCAGTTATAAGGCTTTGCTGTACAAACTCAAGCAGATGGGATGCTCCGAATACCGGGCGTCTTGAACTCTTGAGCTGTTTTCCGATAGGAGAGTGAATGAGGAAAGTAATCAAGCTTGCCTGCCTGGCGCTGTTTGGGTTGATGGCCGTCGGCATGTGGGCACAGGACGACAACGCCGCTGCGGAAGCAGCGAAGCCGGCGCAGACGGCCGTTCCCGAGGCTCAGGCGTCAAGCCCAAGCGTGCCGATGGACTACGTAATCGGTGCGGACGATACGTTGCGAATCTCCGTCTGGAAAGAACCCGACATGAGTGTCACTCTGCCGGTGCGGCCTGACGGCAAAATTTCCATGCCTTTGCTGGACGACGTGCAGGCCGCCGGTATGAGTCCGATGCAGTTGGCAGGTTCGATCCACGACAAGTTAAAAAAATATATCGCGGATCCACGCGTCACCGTGGTGGTGACGGCCATGAACAGCCAGCGGATCTACGTGCTGGGAGAGGTAGTCCACACCGGAGCGATGCCGTTGTTGCCGAGTATGACGGTTTTGCAGGCGCTATCGAGTGCCGGATTCACCCAGTTCGCCAATCTCAAGGCAATTTACGTGTTGCGCATAATCAACGGGAAGCAGACGAAAATAGCGTTTAACTACAAGAGTGCAATCAAGGGACGAAGCACGCAGGAAAACATCACATTGAAACCGGGAGATACGATTGTTGTCCCCTAACTGTGGAGAGAAGGCCGAAGAGGAAGCGAATGAGTAAGGACCAAATCCTGGTGATGCTGGCGTTGTGCCTGGTTTCGGTCAGCGTGGCCTGGGCGCAGGGCGACGAGAACCAAACGCCTGCACCCCCGCCCGTGCCTGCTTTCGGGCAGGACAATACGGTGCCGTCTGTCAGCGAGAATCCGCCTATTTCCGCGATCGACCAGCCCGGGCTCGAACCGCATGCCGCGCCCGAGAGCTTCCTTTTACCGGGGTTGCATTTTAGCGAGTCGTTGGACTCTAACGCGGCTAATACCCTGGGTGGCTCATCGACCGGCTTGATTACGCGGGGCTTGGGAAGTCTGACCTTGCAAAAGTTGTGGAAGAACTACGACTTAGCCGCGGATTATATCGGCGGAGTTTCTTACTACAACGTGGCGGGCGTCGGCTTAGAACAACTGCAGCAGGCCGACGTCGACAACCGGATTAATTGGAAACGCGGCCAGTTGGCCATCCGGGATTCCTTCAGTTATTTGCCGGAGGGCGCGTTTGCCTTCTCTGCCTACGGTGGAAGCGGCGCTTATAACTTAGGTATGGGCGCCATGGGCACAGGCTTGCTGGGAGCCAACGCATTCGCGGGGCAGAACGATGTCTTCGCGGGAGGACAAGGCGTTTCCCTGGGACAGGTGCCGCGAATCACGAATTTGGGATTGGCGGATATTGTCGAGGCGCTGACTCCTAAATCGTCGATGACGCTGGCCGCGGGTTATGGGCTCGTACACTTCGACGGTGATCTGGTTTCGCCGAGCTCTTTGGGCGATAACATTTCCTTTATCGGCAGCCGTGAAACGACCGCTCAAGTGGGTTACGACCGTAGTTTGAATGCCAAGGACCAGGTCGCCTTGAGCTATGGCTACCAAGGCTTTGACTTTACGACCGTGGGTACGGCTTTTCACTCCAACGTGATCCAGTTGATGTACGGTCACCGCATTTCCGGGCGTTTGGATTTTACCATCGGCGCAGGACCACAGTTTACGCACATCGACGCAAATCCGCCGGTCTGTCTGAGTATTTTTGGCGAGCTAGACGTGCCTCTCGGCGATTGCACAACGGACGGAGGCGTCATTACCACCGTGCACACTAGCGCGAACCACATTGGAGCGGTTGGCCGAATCTCGCTACGCTACAGGTTCCCGAAAACCTCGGTCTCGTTCAGCTTCGAGCGTTACGACACCAGCGGCTCCGGAATTTTTGCCGGGTCGTTGAGCAATATTGCGACGCTGAGCGCTCGCCGACCTTTGAACCGCGTTTGGGACATGTTCAGCGACGTGGGTTATTCCAAGAACACGCGTTTGCAGCTTCCTGGATCAGTGGTCAACGCCAATGTTTTCAATTACTTGTATGCCGGCGCGGGATTGCATCGTCAGTTCGGACGTAGCCTGCGGGGATTTGTAAGTTACCAGTTTAATGACATGTCGTTCGATACGTCGTGTCCACTGGTGACAGGAAGCACCAATTCGGCTGCGTGTAGCAACATGTCGCGGCGGCAGGTCGGATCGGTTGGAATCGATTGGAGCCCCCGGCCAATTCGTCTCGATTAATTTTTGCAGCTTGCCCTGAAGGGCTGGCGGAACGGGTAACGCATTATGGAAAATCGCGAACTCACGATGGACGATTATCTGGCGATGTTGCGCCGCCGGATGAAGGTGATTCTTATCCCGGCGTTGCTGGCACCGCTGGCGGGATTTTTCGTTTCATACGCTTTCCCCTCCAAGTACACCTCGCAGTCGCTGGTGCTGGTGGAAGGCCAAAAGGTCCCGCAGGGCATCGTTCAGCCCGTGGTCACCGCGGATCTCACCGAGCGTATCGCCACCCTGCAGCAGCAGGTGCTTAGCCAGAGCCGGTTACAGCCTATGCTGGAACGCACAGGGTTGGCCAAGCCCGGTCAGAATGTGGATGACCTTATCGATAACATCCGGCTGAGCATGACGGTGGAACCCGTGGTAACCGATCTCTCGCAGATTGGGACGACCAAGCCAAAGCCGGGGCAGAGCAGTCCGGTTCCGGGCTTCTATGTGAACTACACCGCATCCAATGCACGCGAGGCGCAGCAGATTTGCAATGAGCTGACGTCGCTTCTGCTGGAGGAGAATCTGAAGTCGCGCGAGGATGTGGCGCGCGGCACAACCGATTTTCTCAGCAAGCAGGTGGAAGATACCAAGCACAATCTCGATGATTTGGATAGCAAACTGGCGGCCTTCAAGAAGCAATACATGGGACAGCTTCCGGGCGACGAGGACAACAATTTAAAGATTTTAATGGGTCTGAATTCGCAGCTGGACGCGAACACCCAATCCTTGAGCCGCGCCCAGCAAGATAAAGCGTATACCGAATCGCTGCTGGCCCAGCAGGTGGCAGCCTGGAAGAATTCCGGGTCGGCTAGCAACCCGCAATCTTTACAGCAGCAGCTTTCGCAGCTGCAGGCCCAACTCATCGATCTCGAAGCGCGTTACACCGCCGACCACCCCGATGTGATTAAAACCCAGGCCGATATTGCGCAGGTGAAAAAGAACCTGGACGAGGCCAACAATCCCTCCAGCACTGCCAGCACAACCCCGGACAAGCAGTCCGCTTCGGAGCCGGCGGAGATTCGCCAGTTGCGCCTGCAGGTGCATCAATACGAGGATTTGATCGCGCAGGCCACGCGCGATCAGAAAAAGCTGCAGCAGGAAATTTCCATGTACCAGGGAAGAGTCGCTCTCAGTCCGGCGATCGAAGAGCAGTACAAACAACTGGCCCGCGATTACGATAATACGCAGAAGGTGTATCAGGACTTGTTGGCCGATCAGAGCAAGTCTGACCTGGCACTGAAGATGGAGCAGCAGCAACAGGGCGAACAGATGCATCTGCTCAATCCCGCGAGTATGCCCGATCTACCCAGCTTCCCCAACCGACCTCTGTTTGCGGGAGGCGGTCTGGGCGCGGGGCTGGCATTGGGCATCGGTCTCGCACTGTGGCTGGAGTTGCGTGATAAGTCCATTCGGACACAGGCCGACGCAGAATCGGCGTTGGAGCTTCCCATGCTGGTCGCAGTGCCCTGGGTAGTGGAAACTGTTCCTGCGAACGGCAACGGCAAAAGCCATTTCTGGAAGCGCAACAAGCATCCGCAGGAGACAGAGGAGAGCACCAGGTTTTGACGACTAGGTTCTGACGACCAGGTTCTGACGACCAAGTTCTGATGACCGGAACTTCCGACAACAGAAGATGGTGAAGGTAAAAGAAGAGAAAGAGATATGTACAAAGAGTTTTACGGCCTGCGGGCAAATCCGTTCAACGTCAACCCCGATCCGCGTTATCTGTTTCTGACGCGGCATACCGAGGAAGCGCTGGCGTGTCTGACATACGGCATCCAGAGCCGCAAGGGATTTGTTCTGCTGACGGGCGAAGTCGGAACCGGGAAGACCACATTAATCAACAAGTTGCTGGAGTGGTTACGGCTGCAGCAGGTGGCTACGGCGTTTATTTTCAACTCCCGCCTGAACACAACTCAATTTCTCGATTACATGATGGCGGATTTCGGCATCCCGTCCGATTCGAAATCGAAGAGCCAGGTGTTGCTGCGACTCTACAACTGGCTGCTCGACCGCTACCGGGCAGGCGAGACCGCCGTTCTGATCGTAGATGAAGCTCAGAACCTGACTGACGAAGTGCTGGAAGAAATACGGATGCTGACGAATCTGGAGACCTTCACGGAGAAGTTGCTGCAGATCGTCCTGGTGGGGCAGCCCGAACTCGAGCAGAAGCTGAAGCAGCCGCAACTGCGGCAGTTGCGACAGCGGCTAACCTTGCGGGCAAAGACGCATCCTCTCACGCTGGAGGAAACCAAGGCTTATATCCAGCAGCGGTTGCGAATCGCCGGTTCCAGCGGCCAGCAGATTTTCGATCCGCAGTCCCTGGTTGCGATCCATCGCTACGCCAACGGCATTCCGCGAGTGATCAACCTGCTATGCGAACACTGCCTGGTGAGTGCGTTTGTGGACCAGCAGAAAACGGTTGGGCCGGCGGTGGTGGAGACGGTGGCGCGCGACTTTGATTTGAGCGATGGCAGCGCCGCAGCCGCCATGACGACGCCTCCTCCGCCTGCCTCCAACAACCACGGGCAACTCGACTTGGTGGATGCCCTGCGCTCGATTGCCAATTTAGCCGACCGGTTACGCGACGATGAGAAGGACCTCCCCAAGGAAAGGAAATTATGAGCAGAATTCATGAAGCACTAAAAAAAGCCGAGGAAGAGCGGGCGGCGCATGGAGGGGTTTCCCAGGGAGGCTACACGGCCGCAGTCGCTGCCGAAGTGCCGGTCGTTCCCTCGCCTGAAGATCAGCGGATGGAAATGCCCGCGATCGGCGGAGGTCCCATGCCTTCAACTGTACCTGCATTTGCCACTCCATTTAGCCTCGACACGTTATTGAACCGGTGTGTACCACAGCCCTGGAGCCCGGACGAGAAGACCATGTTGTTTTTCAACGGCGACGATAGTGCGCGCGGCACCGAGGAATTTCGCACCCTTCGTTCCCGCCTCTATCACGCGCGCGAGAAGACGCCGCTGAAAAAACTTCTGATCACCAGCGCGTTGCCCAAAGAAGGGAAATCCTTCACCGCCGCAAACCTGGCCCAGGTCTTGGTGCGGCAGCATGGTCGCCGGGTATTGCTGATCGATGGCGATCTACGCGGTCCGCGGCTGCACATGATGCTGGGCACGACTTCGTCTCCCGGCCTGGCCGATTATTTGCAGGGAAGATGCGACGAATTTTCGATCATGCAGCGCGGGCCCATGGAAAACCTGTTCTTTATTCCCAGCGGCCAGGAAATTTCCGATCCCGCCGAACTGGTGGCCAACGGCCGGCTGAAGCTACTTCTGCAGCGCGTGGAAGCCCTGTTTGACTGGATCATCGTCGATTCACCGCCGGCGGTGCCGGTTTCCGATGCCAGCGTGCTGGCGAAAGCCTGCGACGGCGTGCTGATGGTCGTGCGCTCCAACACAACCCCCACCGATATGGCGCGCCGCGCGCGTATGGAGTTTCCCGATGATGCGCTGGTCGGAGTAGTTCTCAACGGCACCAATGCGGATGCCATGCCTTATACGCGTTACTACTATGAGGCTTATCAAAAAAATGGGACCGAGTCGAAGACCCTGGGGAAATAGGAAAACGTGATCCGGCTGTTTAAAGTCTATTATCCGCTGCGCACGCTGGTTCTGCTGGCGGGCGAGGCACTGATCGTCTGGGCTTCGTTCGTTCTGGGTACAATGCTGCGGAACCAGGACAGCTGGCTGCTGCTCAATGTGGAAGGTGGCTACGTCAAGATTCTCGCGGTGACCCTGGCGGTGTTGCTGCTTTCGCATTGGTTGGATCTATATGATTCCTCCAGCCTGAGCAAAAGCTGGGAGCAGAGCCTGCGAATATTGCTGGTGCTGGGATTCGTGGCGCTGGCGCTTTCAGCAATTGGGTTTTTGTTTCCTGCGTTTCTACCGGGGAACGGTTCGGCGTTGTTCGGAATCATTATTCTCGCTTGCACCCTCTTTTGCTGGCGTGGCGCGTACGGATGGATGGTGAAACAGCCATTCCTGCGGGAGCGGGTCTATGTGCTAGGTACCGGCGAGCGCGCGGAGCGCCTGGTAAACGGCTTGCGGCAGCGCTCTACCATGGGGATTGAGGTGGTGGGCTGGACTGGAGATGTGGAAGGCGAATTGACCCGCGAGTCCGTGGCCTCGCATTTGTTGGCCCTGACCCGCGGGGCGAGAGTGCATCGGGTAATCGTGGCGATGCCAGACCGTCGCGGCACCTTGCCCGTGGAAGAACTGCTGGACTTGCGCCTCGGAGGGTTAAAAGTCGAGGAGGCGACTTCCTGGCTGGAGAAAATGTCCGGCAGAATCGAAGTTGACCAGTTGCTCCCGAGCTGGCTGATCTTTGCCGAAGGGTTTCGCTTCAGCAGTTTCTTCCGACTGGTACGACGCTTACTGAATTTTTCGGTGGCGTTGATTGCGCTAATCTTTTCGCTGCCTCTGCTGCCATTCATTGTGCTGGCGGTCAAGTTGGGATCGCCGGGTCCTGCGCTTTACCGCCAGCAGCGAGTAGGGCGGCGGGGAAAAAGTTTCTACTGTTATAAGTTCCGCACCATGCGTCAGGATGCGGAAGCCGATACCGGCGCCACCTGGGCGGCGGATGATGATCCCCGAATCACGCGGGTGGGAAAATTTCTGCGCTCCTCGCGGCTCGATGAGATCCCGCAGCTGTGGTGCGTCTTGAAGGGAGATATGCACTTCGTGGGCCCGCGCCCGGAGCGGCCCGAGTTCGTCGAGTGGCTGAGCAAAGAAATTCCGTACTACGGCGTCCGCCACGTGGTTCGCCCTGGCATCACAGGCTGGGCGCAGGTGCAGTACAAGTACGGCAATACGCTCGATGATGCCCGCGAGAAATTGCAGTACGACCTGTTCTATATCAAAAACGCCTCGATCGGTCTGGACATGCTGATCATGTTTCAAACTATCAAAATTGTCCTGCTCGGCCGGGGCGCGCAATGACATGGATTTTCTGGGCCTCAGTCTTGCTGATCGCTTACACCTATCTGGGGTACGCGGCCTGTTTGTGGCTGCAGGCCCGGTTGTTCCCCTGGCCGGTAATGCACATGCACCAAACCCCTCCCATTTCCGTTGTGATGATCGTGCGCAACGAGGGGCGCGTTCTCGAAGATAAGCTGCGGAATCTGCTGCATCTCGATTATCCGGCGGAGTGCTGCCAGATCGTGGTGGTTTCTGATGGGTCTACCGACCGGACCGAAGAGATTCTGCGCCAGCATCTGGACAATCCCCGAGTTCAGGTTGTGCTGAACCAGTTGTCACGGGGGAAAGCCAGTGGGCTGAACGATGCATTCGAACGGTCCCACGGAGATATTGTGGTTTTTACCGATGCACGGCAAAAGATTGAACCTGGAGCCCTGCGCGTTTTGGTGGAGAGCTTCGCGGATCCGGACGTGGGCTGCGTGAGCGGAGAGTTGATGCTGGGCGAGCTTGATTCCGGTGAGACCAAGCGCGGCATGGGACTTTACTGGCGCATCGAAAAGCAGGTTCGCGAACTGGAGGCGGCATCGGGTTCGGTGGTGGGAGCCACCGGCGCGCTATACGCGGTGCGGCGTGAGTTGCTGACCGTGGTGCCGGAAGGAACTATTCTGGATGACGTTTACATTCCCCTGCAAGTGGTGAAACAGGGAAAGCGCGTGGTTTTCGAGTCGCGCGCCAGGGCCTGGGACAGTCCAGATCTCGGCGGTGGACTTGAGTTTGCGCGCAAGGTGCGGACTCTGAGCGGTAACTATCAACTGGTACAACTTATGCCGTGGGTTCTAAGCCGGCAGAATCCGGTGCTATTGCGATTCGTGAGTCACAAATTGTTGCGTCTGGCGGCTCCCTTCGCCTTGGCCGCCATGATTATCGCCTCGCTGTGGCTGAAGGCTCCGTTGTATCGCGTAGCCTTGATTTTGCAGTTGGCTTTCTATGGACTAGGAGTGGTGGCGCTGGCTCGATTGTTGAAGCGCGGACCGCTGGCCCGCGCGGCAGATGCAGCCGCAACGTTCGTATTGCTTAACACCGCTGCGGTCGTGGCCTTTGCAAACTTCATCTCTGGAAGGAAGGCCGCATGGAGCCGATGAGACCGATGACACCCGCTCCAGGCCGCTCGCGAACCGACCGGTTTCGAAAGTTCGCAGCCAACCCTCAGGCCAGAAGTACTCTAGCCTACAGCGCCTTGATGTTTTTTTCCTGGATCTACTGGTTTCGTCCGGAAGATTTAATTCCCGGGCTCGACTCTATTCCCATCAACAAGATTGCAGGCGGGATCGCTTTGCTGGCGCTGGTCTTCGGAGTTCCCCCCAGCCGGCGCCACAAGCTCACTATTGAACTCAAAGTTCTTATCCTTCTGCTATTCCAGATGATGCTGTGTATACCATTCGCAGCATGGCGGGGCGGTGCTTTTGACGCGGTGATCAACAAATTCTCGAAGGGCGTTATCGTCGCGGTGCTGATTTACATGGTTGCGACCAGCGTCAACGAGGTGCGCAAGCTGCTTGTGATTCAGGCCAGCGCGGTGGCGCTGGTGACGATAGCGTCGGTCTTTGTTCACCATACTGAATTCGGCCGGCTGATGGGCATTCAGAAAGGCATTCTGGAAAATCCCAACGACTTGGCTATAAATATCGCTATCAATTTTCCTTTGTGCGTGGCTTTCTTTTTTGCTACGAAGAAGCCGGCCGCCAAGTTGTTTTGGAGCGTGAGTCTGGTTTTCATGGCCTATGGCGTGGTTGCGACTTATTCTCGCAGCGGCCTGCTCGCCATGGTGGTTACGGTCGCAATCTGCATATGGGAGTTTGGCATCAGAGGCAAACGCACGGTCGTCATTGTGAGTGCTGGGCTCTCTGCGTTTGTGGGCGTCGGCCTGGTCCTGGCGACGCCCCACTACCTGATCCGGGTTGAGAGCATATTTCGGGGCAACATCCAAGGATCGGGTGACAGGAACTCTCTCGAGGCACGCAAGGAATTGCTGAAGGACAGTCTGGAGCTCATGGTCAGGCATCCTTTGGTGGGAATCGGTCCGGGCAATTTCCCCAGTTATACGGGTACCTGGCGTGTGGCTCACAATACGTACGCCGAGTTGGGAGCCGAGGCTGGTCTGCCCGGCGTCTTTCTTTTTGTGCTGTTGCTGGCGCTGAGCTTGCGCAAAATAAAAAAGGTTCGAAAGTTGCCCGGCTATCAGACCAGTGAAGACATACGCTTATGGACCAGCGCTCTGTGGGCGGCGCTCGCAGCTTATATCTCCGGGGCGATGTTCGCATCCACCGAGTACAATCTCTTTCCTTATTTCATGGTGGGTTACATCTGCGTGGTGTACCAGATCGCGAGCGTTCCCCAGGCTGCGAAAGATTCCGTGGCGGATAAGAGCAGCGAAGAAACTAAATTTGGCCGCGCCGCAAAACGCGAACGGCCGCTGGCATGGACTCGCTAGGATGATCGACGATCAACCAAATTTCGCCGTGCCGCTATGTAGGCCGCGGAACATTCGTTCTGCTTCCGCAGCAGTATCCGAGGTGAATCCGTGTGTGGGATAGCTGGCATGGTCGGCAGGCCCGACGATATTGTCGATGCCGCCGATGTGCGGCGAATGTGCCAAACCATCGTTCACCGGGGACCGGACGACGAAGGCATTTACACGAGCGGCGCAGTGGGACTCGGCATGCGGCGCTTGAGCATTATCGACCTTGCCGGCGGACGGCAGCCGATTCACAACGAAGACCAAAGTTTGTGGGTCGTCTTCAATGGAGAGATCTATAACTTTCCTGAGCTTCGCCATGAGCTCGAAGGCCGCGGCCATCGCTTTTATACCCATTCCGATACGGAAGTCATTCTTCACCTATACGAGGAAATGGGCTCGGATTGCGTGCAAAAACTGCGCGGAATGTTTGCCATTGCCCT
>Ga0182024_10022135_pt1 | contig 11477 bp, 8 predicted proteins | sample P32metaG_FD_120480 | JGI IMG/M metagenome (GOLD analysis project Ga0182024, IMG submission 120480) | Permafrost microbial communities from Stordalen Mire, Sweden - P3-2 metaG (Illumina Assembly) | ecosystem: Environmental > Terrestrial > Soil > Wetlands > Permafrost | place: Sweden: Stordalen... | reverse complement strand
GGCCGGCGGAGCTACGCTGCTGCAGCGCGGGCTGGTTGTCCTGCAGGCAGCATTGTCGCTGGTTCTGTTGGTAGGCGCCGGATTGTTTTCCCAGAGTTTGAACAGACTCCAGAACACCGATCTGAAGCTCGAGGCGACGAATCGCTACATCGTGCACATCAATCCGCAGGCCGCGGGTTATTCACAGCGGCAGGTCGGGGATCTCTACCGGATGATCGAGGAGCGGTTCCACGCGCTGGCCGGCGTGGAGAAAGTGGGCATCTCGACTTACACCCCGATGGAGGATAACAACGACGGATGGGGCGTCCACGTACAGGGACGGCCGGATGTGGGAGTTTCTGCGTCCGACGTGAAGGCCAATGCGGAGTACTTCGATTCAGTGGGAACCCGGGTGCTCGTAGGGCGCGGCATCGGGGTGCAGGATACCGCAACAGCGACGACCGTCGCGGTCGTGAATGAGTCGTTCGTGCAAAAGCTGTTCAAGCCGGGCGAGAATCCCATCGGCCACCACTTTGGAACCGGCCTGAAAGAGGCGGGCGACTATCAGATCGTCGGTGTCGTGGAGGATACAGCCTATACCGACGCGCGCTGGAAAGATCACGCCATGTACTTTGTGCCCATGATGCAGCGGCCGCCGAGCGCCACGGGGCCAATCGAGAAAGATGAAATGATGTATGCCGGAGCGATCGTGCTCAAGACTGACCGCCCAGTGAACGACATGGAGTCTTTGGCGCGCAGGACTCTTTCCGCCATCAATCCCAATCTCAGCCTGGTGAGGTTTCAAACCTTTGACGCGCAAATTGCTGAACAATTTACCGAAGACCGGATGCTCGCACGGTTGACGATGTTGTTCGGAGTGCTCGCCTTGTTGCTGGCAATGCTGGGACTCTACGGGGTGACCGCGTATGCTGTCGCGCGGAGGACTTCAGAGATCGGCATCCGCATGGCGCTGGGCGCAAAGCGCGCGGAAGTGACCGGGATGATGATGCGCGGTGCGATGACCCAGGCGGCGTTAGGCCTGGCGATCGGCGTTCCGATTGCGCTACTCTGCGGGCGGTTCGTTGTGGCGCAGCTCTACGAGGTCAAGGGTATCGATGCGGCCGCGCTCTTCACCGCTATCGTGACGCTGACCCTGGCGGCGACTCTGGCTGGGTTTGTTCCAGCGCGGCGGGCAGCATCGATCGATCCGGCGCAGGCATTGAGGACCGAATAACGATGTAGAAACGATGGGGCACCCGTCCATTTCCGGTTGGTCTAGCTGCTGCGCAACGTTCCTTTCCTTACCCTGACAAATGACCACGCTGAGTAATCCACAGGGGAGCTGGAGAAGGTTGTAACGTCTTGGGTTTCTCCGACACTATCTGGATGTTCGATAGATGGGTTGGAACCCAAGCCTAAGGTGATGCTCCGCAAGACCGTCTGCTGGTTCCATTCCATCTTGGGCGACTCTCTTCACAGAACCTTAGCGAGTCTTCGGGGGGAGGCATCGGTAAGGTTCAGGATGAGAGTCGCCGGTTAAGCGTGGAACCCTGCGGGAATTTAGGGATAGAGTGTGACCTTGGGTGTCACCCGGGGCTGAATTGAGGTGGCCTCGCCTGTTTCGTTAATAACGTGGCTAATTTCGCCGTAATCGCCAAGAGCCACCGTGATCATATGGTGGAACTTCACGCCCGGGTTCTTCGGCACTTCTATGGCACGGGTCAGCGCAACGCGCGGACGCAGAAAGACACTATAGATCCCGAGGCCCCAGGCCTCATGGCTGGTCACGTCGTCGGCCACTTTGTACGAAGCCCAGCCGTTGGTGCCTGGCGTGCTCGTGTAGCTCACTTGATCAGGCGGATCGTAGGGAATCTCGGACTGATAGAAATAAGTTCGTCCGTGATTTCCATTCCAAAGCACCTGAAATTGCTGATGATGTTCCACGAACAGGCCATAGACGGTGACGTTCTCTCCGTTCACGACAAGACCGTTGGCGCTGGTGTTGCTGGACCAGCCCACACCAGAGCCGTGATCCGCACGCCAGATCCAGGTGTGATCGATAATTGTGTCGCTGCTGTTGACCTTTAGATTGACCAGCGTCCGGCCTACCCCGGCCCCGCCGACGCGAAAGAAGACATCATGAAGAGAAATGGGATTCTGTATATGCCGTACTTTGCTGCCATCCGGCCCCACTTGCAAAAGCACCGGTGATTGTTTCATTCCGGCATCGAACAGAAGACCGGCAACAATCACTCCGTCGATGTCTGCCGTGGTCATGGCTGCGGTGCCATTGACCGGCTGCAGCGTAGCGAAGCCAAGTCCCAACACGACGGTTTCCGGCCGGGTGATACGGATTGCTTCGGTCAATTTGTAGATGCCTGGGGTGAGTAACAAGTTCTTACCTTTGGCGAGTTTCGCGTTCATCGTGGCGGCCGTATCCACCACTGGCCGGGCGATATAAAAACGGCTGATGGGTATCGTTTTTCCCGGGGTGGTCCCCTGATGCCAGGTGATACCCACACTCCTGTTGCGCAACGACGGAACGCAGACGCTCATGTTTCCGGCGGCGTCGACCTGAAGGAAAGGCTTCTCGCGAACGATCGGAGTTTCAGCGACCTTGGTATAGGGTGGGGTAGGCCACTCCCCTGCCGGCGGATGGGGGACGCCGAGGAAGACCATGTTCCAGTTGGAGCCGTTCCAACTTGCCCATTCTGTGTTCCTCGAAATGAATTGCTGCTGTGGCCCCGCGTCCACTTTGCCATCAATCAGAGCATCGGACATCCAGCCGCCGCTGGCCCAGCCGGCGTGCTGATGGAGCACAATATCGCCGCGAATGTGCATACGCCGAAGGGGCGCTGCCTGCGATACGGCCCACTGCATGGCGCCTCCAGTGGGAGATATCGAGAAGCCCTCGATCCCTCTCCAGAAGGTGGTCGTGGCGTTGTTGTTAGGCTCGCTCGCATCCGCATGCACGTTGCCTGTAATGTGCACGGCATCAGGAGAGGCTCCCAGCCCGATCACTTCTGTGTAGAAGCCCACTGGAATATCCACCCTGTAGTCGCCAGGGAGAAACAGCAAGGCATTCCGTTGGCTGCCGAACTCATTGTGTTGCTGGGTGGTGTAGATCTCATTGATCTGGCGTTGCATAGTGGACGCCGCCATCGAAGGGCTGAAAATAAGAACATTCGGACCAAGATCGGGCGTTGCGGGGCTCGCGGCGACCGCAGGGAAGACACAGTACGCCAGCAGCACGGCCATCAGGGCGTTGATCACCAGGCCGCGGCAGGCTTGGAACGAAGTTCGCGACCCGTTACCACACATAGGTTCCCACCGATTCTTCGGGCAGAGTGGTGGTAAACCACGGGCCGTGGTACTTCACGTTGAAGGTCTTGGGAAAGTTGGCGGTATTCGATGCGACCAAGACAACCATCTGCTTGAGTACAGGAATGACCTCGGCGCGGTCAGGCCCCAGGCTGAACCTGGCAAGATCTACATCCGTTTCGCCTGTTGACAGGTCATCGTAGGAATACACGCGCTCATTCATATCGGAAGCGCCAATGGTGACCCTCAGGTAGCTAACGCCGGTGCCGCCGGGTGCAAAAAGCGTCTTGAGCAGGTCCGCCCGTGGACCGGGCTCCGTGCGCATGAGAAGCTGCGCGCTGCCTCCGGTTAAGGCGAAACCAAAGCCCTCCATGGACTGGAACTGCTGCATATCGTTTACATCGATGGTGGGAAACGCGTTCGCCGGCGAAGAGAGCTGCAATGTATCTTTCTCCTCGGCTAAGAGTGCGGAGCGATCCGCGGTTGTCAGCCATTCCCGGGCGTCTGGTCTCTCCTGCGCCGTAACCCAGCCGTGAGACGCGATCAGGAGTGCAACCGGCAAAAGCCACGCGACCTTGTTTTTCATAGAACTTCCTCTCCCAGCGAAAACCAGCAACTTCTTGACGATTCATAATAGTCAAACGATTGTCTAAATACGAGCGCTGTTTTTAGCGTTCGTGCCCTGAGGCCAACAAGGCATCTGGGTTTCCCACCGGAGGCTAGCGTTTCACTTTTGAGAAGGGGTAGTTATGAGAATCCCGTCATGGAGTGGATCACTGCTTCTTCGGCGGGGCGGCCGCCTTCGCCTGCACACGCGCCGCTACTTCCTGGGCACGGTACTTCGCGATGCGTCCGATGAGCTTCACGGGGACGGGCTGCGAGAGGGGGAAGCGAATAGTGCCCTTGCTCACCACGTAGGACGCGATATCGTCCTTGAACGCCGCGACCAGGTTGGCGCTTGCCGGGTAGAGCGAAAAGTGCTGCTTCCACCCAGCGAAATAGAGCACTGGATCGCCGTGCAGTTTGTAGGTGGGGATCTGGTACGAGATCACTTCCTCGGCTTCGGGAACCGCTTTGCGTATCGTATCCCTGACCCGACCCAGAACAGCTTGAACGGTCTCGGGTCGCGAGGCAATATACTCGTCAACGGATTTGAAATCGGTCCTAGCCATTCGATTTTCAGTACGGCTTTTACCCTGCAGGGAACCGCTGAAGAGAGCGGTACGCCCCTACTGTACTCTCATCACTAGCATGGCACGAGTCAGAAGTTCTGAGAAACGCAGCGCAATCCTCGAAGCGGCGGTGCACGAGATTGCCAGGTCCGGTCTCGGTGCGTCTACGGCGGAGATCGCCAGGAGCGCGGGCGTTGCCGCGGGCACGCTCTTCACCTACTTTGCGAGTACGGTGTTCGAAAACGCGGAGTCAATTCCTGAACTGCTAAATCACTAGCGGGTCGGCTTGGCGAGACTCATCACTAGAAAACCAAATGAACATGGCTCCGGACGAAGGGCACGGCTTCAGCCGTGCCACACCCCCAGCTCGAGTAGATGAGGGCTTTAGAGTCTGCGTGAGAACCGAAAGGAAACCGCAGATCTCTCCGCTACGCTGCGCTCCGGTCGAGATGACAAAGTTGTTGAGCTATTCACGACCGTGCGTCGACTGGAAAATCAGGCAATTTCCGTGTAACAACCTTGTCATCTCGACCGGAGGGCAGCGTAGCGGAGAGATCTGCGGTTTCTTTTCGGTTCTCACGCAGACTCGAAAGCCGCTGAGGTACGTCTTTTCAGATAGTTCGTCTCGACCTAAATGTTTTTAAAAGCGTACCTCAGCGGCTAAAGCCGTGTTGCTCGCATGATGTTTACGGCACGGCTGAAGCCGTGCCCTTCGTCATAGTCCAGCCATGAAGTCTGATTCACATGGTCAGGTTTCATGCCTTCTGCCTGTCGCTACTCAACACGAATTGCCCGCGTCGGCTCAATGCTTGCCGCTCGCCGCGCCGGAATGCAAACGGCGATCACGGCCGCCGCCAGCAAGACCACCACGGATACACTCAGGCTGAACGGATCGTAGGACTTGAGCCCATAAAGTTGATCCGCTATCAGGCGCGCCCCCAGCAACGCGACCGGAACTCCCACCGCTATCCCAAGTGCGACAAGAAGGAGTCCGCCACGCATCACCAGTAGTAGCACGCTGCTGCGTCGTGCACCCAAGGCCATCCGCACTCCAATCTCCTTCGTCCTCTGATTCACCTGATAGGATGTCAACCCATAGAGCCCGACCGATGCGAGCACCAGTGTGAGCAGCCCGAAAAGCGTTGTCATGCGGCCAACCAGGCGCTCCTGGTTGAAATTGCCGGTCATCTGATCATCGAGAGAATGTAGATCGACCACGGTCAGGTTCGGATCGACACTGGCTAATGTGTGACGTACGGTCTTATCAAGGTCCCGTGGCTGACCGTGGAAGCTCAAGATTATCGAATTGATAAAGTGCGACTGCGTTTCGACGCTAACCGCGGTTGGGTCCATCAAATTGTGCTGCCACTGCGAGAGCGGGCGGAAAAACATCGGCTCCGCCGGGTCGCGAGGATGAGTATATTTTGCGTCCGCCACAATGCCCACTATCTCGTAGGCTCCAACATCCTCCTTGTCGTAACTCCCAAAGCGACGACCGATCGGATCTTCTCCGGGAAAAAACTTCTTCACGAAGGCCTGGTTCACCACGGTGACGAAGGGTGATGTGGCGCTGTCATCCTGGGTAAAGCTGCGTCCGCGAAGGATGGGTTGACCGACTGCATCGAAAAACTGCGGACTTACACGATCGATCAATGCTTCATTGTCATCGAATTGTCCCGCCGCAGGCTTTCCTGGGACAAAAACCGTAAAACCCGACGGGTGTCCATCGAGGGGGCTGAAAAGTGCCAGCCCCACAGTTTCGACGCCGGGGATGGCCGCAAACTGCCGTTCCAACTCGAGGTTCAGGGCCTGGAGTTTTTCCGGCTTGTACCCAGCGCTTGCCGGATCCAGGTGCACCACATATCGGTTCGTCGTCCGCAAGCCGAAGTCCTGGTGCTCCATCTTGCCCAGGCTTCTGGTCAGCAACCCGGCGCCGGTCAGCAGCACCATCGAGAGCGCTGCTTGAAAAATAATCAAAGACTTCTGCGGCAATGAAGCCCGGTCCCCTGCCGACCTGTTCACACCCCGCAACGCATCCGCCGGATCACCATGAGAGGTGATCCACGCCGGCACAATGCCGAACACAATCCCGGTGATCAGCGACAGCAGGAGAGCGAATCCAAGCACCGGCAGTGAAGGCGTTGCATGGATTACGCTCCCTGGCGAGTCCGGAAAGGCTAGGGCCAGGATGATCCGCGTTCCTGCACACGCTACCGCCAGTCCAGCTACCCCGCCCAGGCAACCCAGCAGAAGGCTCTCAGTGAGCATCTGGCGTATCAGCCTGGTGCGCGCAGCGCCCAGCGCCATGCGCATCGAAGTCTCCCGCCGGCGCTTTGTGCCTCGCGCGAGCAGCAGGTTGGCCACGTTGGCGCAGGCTACCAGCAGAACAAGTGCGGAGATCAATAGCAACAGATAAAGTTTCCTGCCTGTTTCCTGTTGCAGGTTCTGGATGCCCGCTCCCCCGGGCGTCAGTACCACGTGCAATTTCGGTATTTTTTGAGCACCACCATCGTGGGTATAAAAGTCCTGAGTAAGCAGCCATTGGCGCAAGCTGGCGGAGATTTTCTGTTGCAACGGACCCACGGCTACGCCAGGCCTGATGCGGCCGAGCGCGTACAACCAGCTCTGGTACGGCTGCCGCAGAATCGAACTCTCCCGCCGGAGCAAGGGTTCCGCGTTGAGAGGTATCCAGAATGCGGGTGGACTTGCGTTAATCCGGTCGCCGAAAAATCCCGACGGGGCAATCCCGACGACCGTAACCGGCTGGCTTTGCAGATAGAACGTACCTCCGACCACACTGGGGTCGCCGGCGTAGTCCGACTGCCATGCCTGGTAGCTCATCACCACTGCTGGTGCAGCACCCGCCTTATCATCTTCCTCCGTGAGTGCACGACCAGCGAAGGCCCCTACGCCAAACGTGCTGAAGTAGTTCCCTGACACAAATTCGCTGGGTTCTATCTGGTCTGCGTTGCTGCCGCGGCGCACGCTGATTTGATTCTGCCCCGCCTGGATCGCCGCCAGTTGCTCAAACTCCGGGGTGGAGTCTCGCAGATGCTGATAAAGGGTATAGGAAAAAAGATCGAAGTCCCCGTTGTCGTTCTGCAATCCATCGGTAAGGCAGCAATCATCTTTGTCGCCGATGCGATAGAGAGATTTGGGATCACTTACGGGGAGGGACTTTATCAGAATCGCATGCACCAGGGTGAAGATTGCCGTGTTCGCACCAATTCCAAGGGCCATGGTGAGAATAACCGTAACGGCAAAGCCAGGAGACTTACTTAACTGCCGCAGAGCATATCTGACATCGGCCCATATCGATTCCAGCGTAGGCCATTGCCACACTTCACGGCTGGTCTCCTCAAGCAGGGTAGAGTTTCCGAAAGCGCGGCGGGCAGCTTGTTCGGCTTGCGCACGGCTCATACCCTCACGAATAAATTGCTCCGTCCGTTCTTCGAGGTGCAGGCGCATTTCCTCAGCGAGATCTTTGTAGAGGTTGTGGCGACGGAAGATATTCGGCATCCAGTCCATGAGATTCTCCCTCAGCTTGCCGTCGTTTTTCCCGGATTGAGAACTAGGGCGATGCCCTCGAACATGCGTTCGAAGCTGGATATTTCCTGCTCCAAATGCCGCAGGCCGGCAGCGGTTATCTGGTAAGTTCTCACCCGGCGGTTGGTGGAGGAGACACCCCACTCGGCCTTTACCAGCTTTGCTTTGAGCAGCCGTTGCAGTGCAGGATAGAGCGAACCTTCTTCTACCTGGAGCAGGTTGTTCGACCTCTGTTGGATGTGCTGCACGAGCGCGTAGCCATGTGCGGGTTGGCGGCGAAGCGACTCAAGAATCATCATTTCGAGTGCGCCGGGAAAGAGATCTCGAGATGGGGAATTCTTCATAGGCTGTGTCGCAACAGGCCTAGACTAAACAAGTATGCAGTAGACTGTCAAGAAAAACCCGGCAACCGGTCAAATTGCATTCCATCGTGTGCGGATGAATGCTGTTAGCTTATTCTCATTCCACGCGAGAAGCCCCGCGCCTACAATGAAGCCTGATTATGAGATCTGCGCTCATCTTGCCTGTTTTGCTCTGCCTCGCGCCTGTGGGCGTTTCTGCGCAACAGAGCGATCCAGGCCAAGCCACTCTGACTGTGCGCTCGACCCTGGTGGAGGTACCGGCCCTGGTAAAGACCAAGGCGGGAGAGGTCGTCTTTGAACTCACTGCGGACGACTTTTCCCTTACCGACGACGGCATACAGCAGCATCTTACGCTCGATCCGGACACGGATTGGCAGCCCCTGGCGTTAGCCATTTGCGTGCAGACGGGGGGCGCCGGCGCCCGTCACCTTGCGGACTATCGAGAGCTGGATGCGCTTCTCGACGCATTGGTCGGCAACGTCGAACACCGTGTCGCCGTCATCGGCTTCGATAGTAAGCCACATCTTCTGCTACCTTTTGGCCCCAATACGGCGGATGCCTCCCGGCAACTGGCATACCTTCAGGAAGGCGATCCAGGAGCAGCCGTCCTGGACGGGGTGGCATTTGCCGTCGCGCAGCTGCGGACCCAGCCCACACGCTATCGCCGTGCAATCCTGCTGCTCAGCGAAACCCTCGACCAGGGCAGCACTACAACCCTCGAGGACGCTCTGCGGCTTATCAGCGACACGAACACAACCATGTACAGCTTTGGTTTTTCCAGCACCCACTCGGCCGTCTCTCATGAGGCATCAAAACGGAACCGCCCCGGAGAGCCGGGCCCTGCGCACGGCTGCTTCAGCCGCGATGGCGCCGACGCCGAGTACGATGGCCACTACAGCAAGCAGGTGCTCGATTGCCTCAGCGATCTGGCTCCGCCCATTCGCCTGGCTACCATGGCATTTGTTGCCTCACGCAATGCCCTGCGCACCAACACCGCCGCATCGATCGCACAACTTACGGGAGGCGAGTTCTTTCACTTCCACGATGCCAAGGACCTGAAGGCGGGTCTGGTCAAGGTCTCGAGCGACGTACCGAACTACTACGTCCTCAGCTTCCATCCAACATCGCTGACCCCTGGCCTGCACGCGCTGCATCTGGAGCTCAAGGATCGCCCGCAGTTGGAGATGAAGTCCCGAAGTGAGTACTGGATCGACAACGAAACAGCGCGGTAGTCGCTGAGAATCCTTCGTAGGTTCCAGTGCCTGGGTTCGAATGCGGCTAGTGTTTCTCGGCTTCGGCCTTGTCCCCGGCCGCGACTGCCCTCTTAAAGGCAGCTACTGCGGGGACAATCTGAGGGCTGAGCCCATCGTTCGAAGCATACTTCCACACCGGAGTGGCAAAGAGGGAATTTTCGCCGCCTTTGAAAACGGCGAAGGTATCCTCCGCCTGCCCGATCCCTTCCTGAGGAGATTGCTGGCTCGATCCAAGACCAGGCTCACCCGACGTATCGGGTTGAGCGCCACGCGAAGGCCCCATGGATCCCCCACGGTTGTTAGGGTTGATTCCGTTGTTCTGCCGAGGATCGGGCATCGTCTCATCCATCAAACGGCTATTCCCCTTACGCACCACAACAATCAAATCCGCAGCTTTCGGGTCCGAGACAGGCTCGAACCTTCCCCACTTCAGGAATGCCGCCTCGACATCTTTTTGCGCCACTTGATTCCCCAGTGGGTCGTCGGTTGACATACCTGCACTCGGGTCGATGATGATGGCGGCCGTTTTGGCTTGCAAAACATAGGACGGCAGGGTGTTTTTCGTTTTGTCTTTTGCGAATCCAAAAATTCCCAGCAGACTCAGCAGAAATAAAATGGAGATCCACTTTACCATCTCCGCCTCCTCGTCACAACGCAGAATCATACGCCGATTCAGCAAACCGGGGCAGCGTCTCAAATTTCCGCCAATAGAATCTGTGTGGAAGCTGGAGAAGAGAAACCGCAGATCTCTTCACTACGGTACCCGGATTTCCTGTTGAATTTGGTGCGTTGGCAATCTTCATGCGGTTTTCCTTGACGAAAGCCGCACACGTGGCTATGTCCAGCACTGCGGGCAGGAAATCCGGGTACGCCAGTCGGAATCCTGCTCAAGAAGAAGCCGCGCTAGGACGTGGCTACAGGCTTCAAACTCATTGGTGCGGGTGAGAACGCGATTCTTCCCCGCGGGCATTGGCCTCACCCGGGTTAAGATATAAGATATCAGCAGTTGGATACGATTCAGCTCCTGCTGAAGGCTTGTAAGCACAGCCGCTCCGACCAGAAGGTCCACTTACGCGAACACTTGCAGTCGGCGCCCTCTTTTTAGTGGCAGCTACTCGTGACTCCCGGCGTTTTATATATTTCTGGAGGCTAACTTGGACTACATCAATAAACTGGCCGCAATATTTACTGTCATCTTTGTCGCTGGCGTCGCTGCCGGCTACGCTCAATCAACCGCAACACTATCCGGCAGAGTTACGGATCCGTCGGGCGCCGTAGTACCGCAAGCGCGGGTCACGGTGCGCGGACTTGCCACCGGCGTTGATCGTGTAACGACTTCTGACCCGGAAGGCAACTACACCATCGCCTCGTTGCAGCCTGGCAATTACAGCGTGAGCATTCAAGCAACCGGCTTTGCCGACTACAAGCTGGCGAGCGTGACCCTCCAGGTAGATCAAAGCGTAACCGTCGATGTAAAGCTTGGCGTCGCCTCGACCGGCGAAGTGGTACAGGTCGATGCTGCGGCGTCGATCCTCGATGCGCAGACCATGACTGTCGGCCAGGTGATCGACCAGAAGACGGTGCAGGAGATTCCGCTCAATGGCCGGCACTTCCTCGACCTGACGAACCTGACGCCGGGCACGGTAGTGCCTCCGGTGGTTGGCAGCCTCACCGGCGCCAGTCGCGGCCTGGGAGCGAATTCGTACGATACCGCCGGGCAACGGGAAGACTCCGTCAATTTCATGATTAACGGCGTCAACCTGAACGATCTTTCGCAGAACCAGATCACGTTTCAGCCGTCGATCAACACCACTGCCGAATTCAAGATTTCGAACTCGACCTAT
>Ga0182024_10022134_pt1 | contig 11478 bp, 11 predicted proteins | sample P32metaG_FD_120480 | JGI IMG/M metagenome (GOLD analysis project Ga0182024, IMG submission 120480) | Permafrost microbial communities from Stordalen Mire, Sweden - P3-2 metaG (Illumina Assembly) | ecosystem: Environmental > Terrestrial > Soil > Wetlands > Permafrost | place: Sweden: Stordalen... | reverse complement strand
GTGCTGAAGAGGGCGAACCTGGTACGGCATCGGCGTGAGGGACGCGAGACCCACTATCGTGCGCAACCCGATGCGCTGGCTCCGATGGTGGATTGGCTGAATCACTACGGCGCCTTCTGGCGCGATCGATTCGATGAACTGGAAAACCTACTCAAGAGGATGGACCCATGACCAATACAGCCGAAGCTACCCGTACCCTTGTCGTTGAAAGGGTATTCGCACACACACCAGAGAAGCTATGGCGCGCGCTCACGGAGAGCCCGCTCCTCGCGCAGTGGATGATGAAAAACGACTTTGAACCGGTGGCCGGGCGGAGGTTCCAGTTCCGCGCCGATCCGATGCCGAACTGGAATGGCGTAGTCGACTGCGAGGTGCTGGTCGTCGACCCATTGCAACGGCTGTCCTATAACTGGGGCGTCGGCGGCAGCGAATCCGGGCTGCAGTGGGTTGTGCTTTGGACGCTGACTCCAGCGGAGGGTGGCACCCGCGTTCGCATGGAGCAGTCCGGCTTCCGTCCGGACCAGAAGGCAGCGTATCAGGGTGCAAACTACGGCTGGCAGAAGTTCTTCGGCGGCTTGGAGCGGGTACTCAGCGAGTGTGTGCAGTGAGAACAGCGCGCCCTACTTTTATCGCGGCAGGGTGGCGTGGCTCACTGAGGGTTTAGGTCTATGGCACGTTGTCATCGCTAGCGAGAATCGGAGGTGCTTATGAAAAGATCCATCGCCGTGGAATCTGCTTCTGCACTCATCGACCAGAGGATCGAGGAGCTTGGGGACTGGCGCGGAAAGACTCTCGCTCATCTCCGCAAGCTCATCCACGATGCCGACCCTGAGATTGAGGAGGAGTGGAAGTGGATGGGCACTCCCGTCTTCTCCCACGACGGCATCGTCTGCACGGGAGAGACCTACAAGAGCGTGGTCAAGCTGACCTTTGCCAAAGGCGCCTCGTTGCCAGACTCCTCCGGCCTCTTCAACTCCAGCCTGGAAGGGAACGTGCGGCGCGCGATCGACCTGCGCGAAGGGGAGAAGATCAACGAAGCTGCTTTTAAGCGACTCATCCGCGCAGCGGTGGCGGCCAACCGTGCAGCGCTCGCACAACGGGCGGCGAAAAAGAAGTAGCCAGCGACTCGACTCTCTGCAGCCGCCAGTGCGTGGTTGGAGCGGGCTCGATCCGTCGTCTAGTCGTCGGCGGGACGCTTGTAGGGGGTCTGCATGCGGGCGCGGGCCTCGTTGATGGCGCCCTGAGTGTTGTCGTTGGTCTGCACGGCGAGGCGGTACTCGTTGACGGCGCGGTCGCGCTGGCCGGTGACGTCGAAGATGTAGCCGAGGTGAATGTCGCTCCATACTTCGGTCCAGCGCGGGTCGTCGTCGCCGCGCAGGGCGTCGCGGAAGCTGTTGGCGGCGGACTGGTAGTTGCGCTGCTTGAAGAAGACCTCGCCGATGCGGTAGGCGGCGAGCGATGAGTTTTTGTTGGCGTCGAGCGCCTTCTGGTATTCGCCGAGGGCTCCGGTGTAGTCGCCCTGAGCGTAGAGCTGCTGGCCGCGCAGGACCGCGACGCGGACAGCGAGGTCGGGAGTGCTCTTGAGCACCCAGTTTTCGGGGTCGATGGAGATCTTGCGCGGGCGGCCGAAGGTCTGGATGGTGTAGGCGGAATCGGAGCCGGCGACGTCGATGCGGCGATCTTCCGTTTTGCCGTCGGTCTCGATGCGCAGCTCGATGGGCATGCGGAAGAGGTCAAGGTCTTCGTCGATGGAGCCGACGGTGCGGAAGCCCTTGTTGTTGCCGAGACGGTAGACGGAGTACTTGTCCGTGAAGGCGGGCGCGCCGGTGCCGTCGACCCACTGGGAGAAGAAGGCGGTGAGCTGGAGGCCGCTCTGCGCCTCGGCCACCTTCTCAACGTCGTCGGAGGTGACGCCCTTGTCGGTGTACTGGGAGAGCACGCCGCGCAGAAATTTGGTGAAGACGTCGTCGCCCATCTCCCAGCGCAGCATGTGGAAGATCATGGCGCCCTTTTCGAGCGTCATGGACTGGAACTGCGGGGAGAAGGGATCGAGGCGGCCGAGGGTGGAGAGCGGCTCGGTATCGTAGGCGAGCGCTCCGGCGGAGACGTCGCTGATGGCGGTCTGGAAGGCGTTCTTGCCGGCGGAGTCCTCAAGGTACATCAGCTCGCCATAGCGCGACATGCCGTTAGTGATCCAGGCGTCGTTGAGGGTTGCGGGGGAGACCTCCGAGCCCCACCACTGGTGGGCGAGCATGTTGGCGAGCAGGCGCTGGGTGGCGGCGGCGTGGTCGACGATGCGGTTGCCGGGGATGGCGGCGATCTCCGGCGCCCAGTAGGAGTAGGTGGTGTCGTCGGGGGTCTCGACGATGTTGATGCGGCCCGACTCAGGCTGGCCGAAGAGGTTGGTGAGGAACTCGAACTCGCGGCCGGCGAGGGCGGCGAAGTCGGGCGCGCCGGCCTTGTGCTTGTCCGTGACGTAGACGTGGATGTTGTTCATGCCGCCGGTAATGGGCGGGAGAAATTTTCCGGCGACGATGGTGCCGGGGAATCCTGGCTTGGACCAGGTGAAGCCGAAGTCGAGGCGGCCGTCGGGGAGGGTTGCCTTGGTGGGGGCGCCGCTGCCGACGGCGGTGTAGTCCTTGGGGACGTGGATGTGCATCACGGCGGTGAAGCGGTCAGTGTAGAGGCCGGTCATGGGGAACCAGCGGCCGGGATAGAGCAGGATGCTGACGGGGTCGGCAACGGCGGCCAGCTTGATGCCGTCGACGGGACTGGTATCGGTGCCGGTAAGCACGCCGGAGTACTCAAAGTGGAAGGTAGTGGTGGTGTTCTTCGCGAGCGGGGCGGGGAGGGTGACGTGGACGGTGGAGTTGGTGGTGAGGCGCTCGGAGTTGAGCGCCGCGCCGGTCGCGTCGGTGAGTTTGGTGATGTTGAGGCCGTTGTTGAGCTCGAAGGTGGCGGAGGTGAGGTCTTCGAGTGCGGTGAAAGTGACGTCGGCGGTGGCGGTGAGTTTGGAGTTGGCGGGGTCGAGGTCGGCGGTGATGGCGTAGCCGGTGATATTGATCTGCGGACGCCCGCGCTGCGCGAAGGCGGGTCGGGTCTCGGTGAGGGCAAAGAGCGCGAAGAGGATAAGGAGGGCAGGCGCGAGGGCGCGAGTGGGAAGATTGATCCTGTGTCGGCGATGGCTGCGGCAGCGAAGCGACATGCGGGCGGGTTCCATGCTCAGTGTAATGGTATAGCCGTGCGGGCGATTCGAGCGATTCCGCGGCGCAAAGGATAGGAGCGAGTGCGGTCGCGTGGCACAGATGCATGGAGTTAGACGTGCGGGGTGGGATTTCGGGCTATTCGGCCGGGTGAAGAGTGCGAGACGGGGCTGAGGAAGGAGCGGAGCAGGCTTACGGGGGCTTGCCTGAGCTAGACGGGGCGAAGCAACTCCATGGCGGCGTCGCAGACGCGGGCGATGGGGTCGTGGGCGGGATGGAAGCCGGGGGCAGGCAGGAGGCGGGCGCGGGCCTCGGTCAGGTCGGCGAGCATCTGTGCGCGGGCGGGGGTGTCGTCGAGCAGCGGGCGGAGGGCGGCGGCGAGCGAGGCGGAGGTAAAGCGGGCGTTGAGCAGCTCGGGGACGATGCGACGGCCGGCGATGAGGTTGGGCATGGCGATGGGGAGGTTGCCGTCGGCGTCCGGCTGAGCGGGGATCTCGGCGGGGTAGCGGATGAGGCGTTTGGCCAGCATGTAGGTGAGCGGCGAGACGCGGTAGACGACGACGAAGGGATTGCCGATGGTGAGCGCCTGGACGGTGGCGGTGCCGCTGGCGACGACCGAGGCGCGGGCGTGGCGGAGGGCGAGGCGGGCGTCGGAGACGAGAGTGATAGAGCTCTTCGGCCACTGGATGCGAGGCAAGGAATTCTTGAAGACGAAATCACTGAATTTCTGCGTATCAAGCGTACTGGCCACGGGAATCAAGAAGTCGTAGCCGGGTCCGAGCAGAGCTGCTGCTTCGAGCATCGTGGGCAGATTGGCTTCAACCTCTTTCCAGCGGCTGCCGGGCAGGAGCGCAACCCACGGCCTCTTCGGATGCGAGCTGGATTGCGGGTTTTCGGGATTCGCGTGCATATATCGAACGGCGAATTCCTCGCGAGAAGGTGTTGGCAGCGGGAGGGCGGCGAGAGGGTGGCCGACGAAGGTGGCGTCGACGCCGCGGTTGCGGTAGAAGGGTCCCTCGAAGGGGAAGATGACGAGCATCTTCGAGACGCGCTTCTGCACCCAGCGCAGGCGCTGGCGCTTCCAGGCCCAGAGCTGCGGGCTGACGAACCAGAGCACCGGAACGCCGAGGCGCTTGCAGTGCTGGGCGAGGCGGAAGTTGACGTCGGGGAAGTCGATGAGGATGGCGAGTGCTGGTGGGTCGTGTTTGATTGCGGCGACGAGACGGCGGTAGCTCGCGTAGACGCGCGGCGCGTGGCGCAGGACCTCGGTGATGCCCATGTGAGCGACGTCCTCGGCGCGGACGATGCGGGCCTGGCCGGCCGCTTCCATCTCGGCTCCGCCAAGACCGGTGAAGGTGGCGGCGGGCAGGTGCGTGCGGAGGGCGGCGATGATCTGGGCGCCATAGTGGTCGCCGGAGGCCTCGCCGGCGGAGAGGAAGATGCGCGGGTTGGGAGTGGCGGCGATGGAGACAAGTGTATCGTTTGCGTGAGAGCTGGAGGCGGGCGTGGCGGCGAAGGCGAAGAAGAGTGCGGCGGCGAAGTCTGGGCGTAAAACCGGGACGAAGGCGAAGGGCAAGCAGCAGCGGTTTCGCGCGCGGCTGGAGAAGGGCGATCGCGCGCTGGGGTGGACGATCGCGCGCGTGCCGTTTGGGCTGGAGGCGCTGGGCGAGATGGTAAGGCTGCGGGTTCGTGGAGCGGTCTGGTCTCAAAAAGGCGGGGGCTTCTCGTTTCGCACCTCGCTGTTTCCGGATGCGGGCGCTCAGCATGGGAAGACAGGCAGGTTCTATCTTCTGGTGAATCGCGCGATGCAGCAGGGCGCGGGCGCGCGGCTGGGCGATGAGGCGGAGTTTCGGCTGGAGGCTGATCTTGCTCCGCGCGAGGCAGAACTGCCGGACGAGCTGGCGGTGCTGCTGGATGAAGAGGCCGGTCTGCGTGCGTGGTATGGCGAGCTGACGGAGTACATGCGGCGCGAGATCGGCAAGTGGGTGATGGGAGTGAAGTCCGATGAGGCGCGGATGCGGCGGGCGGAGCAGATGGCGGAGCGGCTGCTGGCGACGATGGAGGGCGAGCACGAGCTGCCTCCGGTAATTACGGCGGCGTTCCGCGCGAGACCGAAGGCGCGCGTGGGCTGGGCGAAGATGACGGCGGCGCAGCGGCGGGCCGGGCTGATGGCGGTGTTTTACTATCAGACGCCGGAGGCGAGAGAGAAGCGCGTGCAGAAGCTGTGCGACGAGGCGGAGAAGAGGGCGTAGCTATTCGGCGGCGGCATTGGCGAGGGCCTCGACTGCGGCGAGTGGAGCGAGGAGCTTGTCAGGGAGTTCGTGGCGCTTCTGCATCCAGTCGGGCGAGTTCCAAAAGAGGAGAGTGCGGCCGGAGTCGGATTCGGCGACGAGGATCTTGAGCGGAAGGTCGAGCGCGGCGCTGGGTTCGGCGAGCATCAGCGGAGTGCCGGCCTGGGGGCTGCCGAAGATGAGCAGCTTGGTGGGGCGCATGGTGAGGCCGGCGGCGGCGGCTTCGCCGGAGTGGTCGATGAGCGCGAAGAGTTTGACGCCTTTGGCGGCGAGCAGAGATTCAAGACGGGCGACGGTCTCGTCGACCGAGTGGTTGGAGAAGAGGGTCTGGATTCCTTCGTGCATGCGGCCTCCGTGAGGATGGAAGTTTGTGCGGACAGATTACATCCCACCCATGGTCCGGCTTGCGCCGCGCCACGAATGGGGCACCCGAGCAGTAGAGCTACTGCATCGCCATCCACGCGAGGGTCTTGGCGGCGAGCGAGTGCATGGCGGTGACGGCGAGAGCGAGGTGGTCCTCGCGGGTGTCTTCGATCTTGTTATGGCTGATGCCATGCAGCGACTGGGTAAACATCATTACGGTGGGGATGCCGGTGCGGGCGATTTCGGCGGCGTCGTGCAATGGGCCGGAGGGAAGGCTGGGGACGTTCTCAGAGTTGCGCTCAGAGTTGCGGTCGAGCGGCTGCCCGGTGGTCTCCGCGATGGCCTGCTGGCAGAGCGCGATCAGATCCGGGTGGAACGGGATGGGCTCGATCGACCAGATGCGCGACCACTCGACGGTGCAGCGTTCTTCTTCGGCAAATTTGCGGCTCGCGGCCTGCGCGTCGGCGTACATGGCGGCGAGGACGGCGGCGTCGAGGTCGCGCTGGTCGAGCGTGCACTCGCAGCGGCCGACCACGGCGGTGACGATTCCGGGGAAGGTTTTGACCGAGCCCATGGTGCAGACGGAGTCGGCGTGGCGCGAGGCGATGGTGCGAATTTCGAGCGCCAAACGCGCGGCGGCGGCGAGCGCGTCGCGGCGGTCGGCCATGGGGGTGGAGCCGGAGTGCGCCTCCTGGCCGAAGAAGGTGATGGCGTGGCGTTCGACACCCTTAGTACCGAGCACGGCGGCGAGCGGCAGGCCGAGGCGTTCGAGGACGGGACCTTGCTCGATGTGAAGTTCGAGGTAGGCGGCGATGTTCTCGCGGGCCTCTGTTTTTAGGGCGGCATCGCCGATTTTGTCGATGTCGATACCGCATTCGGCGAGTGCGGCTTCGAGGGTGATGCCGTCGCGGTCGGTACGGACGCGGTCGGCGGCGATGGTGTGATTGCCGGCGAAGGCGGATGAGCCAAACAGGCTGCGGCCAAAGCGCGCGCCCTCTTCATCGGCCCAGTCCACGATGCGGAGGGTGAAGGGCGGGCGGCCGTTATGGGCGGAGTATTCCCGACCGAGGGTGGTGAAGACTTCGAGCGCGGTGAGGACGCCGAGCGCGCCGTCGAGCCAGCCGCCATTGGGGACGGAGTCAAGATGCGAGCCGATGACGAGCGAGCGGGGCGAGGCGCCGGGGAGGGTGATCCAGACGTTGCCGGCGGCGTCGGTGTGGCGGGTGACGTGCCAGGCTGGCGGTAGAGATGCAATCTTCGAGGCGAACCAGTCGCGTGCGCGCTGCCAGTTGGGGGTGAAGGCGACGCGCTGGGCGCCGTTGGCGTCCGAGGTGAGGGCGGCGAGCTCGCGGAGGTTGGCGATGACGGCGGCGGGATCGGGTCCTGTTGGAGCAGGCATGGGTGACATTGTTACACTCGGCGCGCTGGCGGCGCTGCTTCGCGCCCGGATCATTGACCCCCTCCCCCCCATGTCAATTTGCCATAATCTTGAAAACGGGCAGCTTGCGGCTATAATCTTGAAAACATTGCGGCAGGTTGTAAGTGACTGAACCCAAGTCGGTTCGAGTCCTGCTCTTCCTTCTTTTTGGGCATAATCTTGAAAGCATTATGGTTAGCGGAAGTTGTTGAATCTAATTAGGATCGCGATGGTGCGGAAAATGGGAAAGCCCGGCGCAATGGCCGGGCTTCTTGATTCTTCCACTATTTCTATTATACCGCGCGGAGAGAACTAAAGTGCCAACTCTATCTCATGCGGGATGAGGGAGTTGGGTGGTTTGTGGGCTTGACAAGAATTACGGGGCGGTCGCGTCGCGTTCTACCTGCTGGATGATGGTGGGAGTGAGGCCGGACATGGCAGGTGGGAGACGGGCATAAAGCTGGATCAGGTTGGGCTCTTCGCCCGCCAGGATCGCCACGCCGGATATTGGCTCTCCGCTCTTTTTTAGCTCTGAGTTTGTTCCTAAGCCGGTGGTGTTTGCCGGTGTAACGTACTCAACTATTTCTTTGCTTTTATAGATGAGTTTGTCTGTGGGGTAGGGGCCGAAGGGGAAGGAACTGGCTGGCATAATGCCTTCGGCGATTACTTTCTGAACGAAATTCCTGTGCGCGGGGAAGACGCGCGCGATGGTTTCGGCGACTTTGAAGCGGCCGGAGGTATCGCCGTACGTGCTGGAGATCTCGATGGCGGGACCGGAAAACCCATTCCATCCATTCCCGGGGAGGACGAGTTTCGCGGTAAGGGGTCCGGGGCTGATGTAGAGGGTAGCGCGGCTTGAGCCGTAGGTGCTGAAGCAGTGCCAGCCGCGAGGAGCAACGACGCCGGGGGCGTTGGCGGCCTTGTACCAGGCGAGGCGAGCCGCTGTCGCGGGCGGTATGGGGAGTTGTCGTGCCTGGCCCGCAGGGGCGGCGAGCGGGCCTACCTGGCCGTCGGAGGGACAGCCGATGAAGGGCACCGTTGAGGTCTGGGCGAAGACCGGTGCGGCGAAAAGAATAAGGACGCACATTGGGAGAGAGCGTTGCATGGTGTAAGTTCCCCCTGTTGTATGGAATGCTATGTATTCCTAAATCAGGTTTGCCCCGGCAGGGATGAGGTATTAAACGATCCGCCTATCATGGACTATCCCGGCGAGGCAGAGCGCCATCTATCGGAGCGTTCTTTAGGAAAGGTGTGACATTTATCGCGCCACAACTCAGCCACTCATCGAAGACGATCCTTAGTGGCTGTTCTTGATCAAGAAGATGCAGGCCAAGCGTCATAGTCGCGTAATGAAAGCGAGGCTTGAACTTCGGATCAGCCTCAGTGCAGGCTCCAACTCCATCATTGATGTTAAAGCCCAGCACCACATACGCCGATCCCTGCGGGTTCAGAAGGATCGTATCGACGGCTTGGCGCGAAAAAAGATAGTCGGAACAATTTGCGCAAACCCTCAGCGCGAAGGGCCGGCCTGACGGATAGTAGGACAGGGTTACTCCAGGGACTCCCCGCAGGACACAGGAGGACGAAGAGCGATTTTCGATTGCGATAGTGATAGCTTGATTGCCAACACCACCATCTATCGTGTCGGAGTTCTTTTGGTCGTTCACCGCTGAGAGCTGTGAGGTCTTGCAGGGTAAAGCCTTCTCTCGCGAACTCGCTTGGGCCGACGCAAAAACCGATGAACTAATTAAGGCCCACGAGAGCAAGAACAGCCCTATAAATAGGCGAATTGAGCGTTTGTGACTAACCACTTTCACCTCGATCATGATTGTTTAGTGCGGAAATACCGTGTAAGTCTGGTCCCCGATCGAAATGGTTACGGAATGAATGTCGTCCACAGAAGTGTGCCTTTGGAGATCAAATCGATAGCGTATGTCAGTCCACTCGCCATTCATAATCGCGCCAGGGATCGGTTCAGCCTGACCTTCAATCGGAGGGTTATCATCTCTTCCTATCACGGGCTTACCCTGCACGGTCGCCACTATCCGAGGCTTTCCTACGGTCAAAACTTTCAGATGAACTGGCGGCAGGGATGACCAAGTGAAAGTGCCGTCTTTGCGGGGAATGCCAATTAAGAGATATCTGTCATCAGCCGCATCCATCTTAATAGAGAAACTCAGACCATCGTGCTCAATGTGAGCGATCAAACGGCCGTCCTGGCAACATGGAGCCTGTGCGGTTTGCGCCCTTCCAGTTGGAGCAGAACAGGCAATCGAGGCGAATATTGCCGCTAGCGCAACTAACTTCATCGCTGCCCCCCGCAAGATTTGAATGATGGAACCTGCTGACGATAGCAAACCGACTAGTTGCCAAAAGTTGCTATCCGCAAATATAGGACACGACCAGGCCGTTCGCTGGGGGCCCCGGTCGGCTCAGAACGACAATAGGGCGGTGTCCTGAAGTAGGGCACCACCCTTCATCGTGCGGATATTCGTGGCTGAACTTGCGGGGGTTCTTCGCCTACTCACCCCAGCGAGCAAGACCGCGCTTCTAGTGACGTGGCGCGGCGGTAGGCTGCGGCGGGAGGACAAGCCCGTCTGGCATTTTAACCGGGACATATCCATCTGGCTTTTTGGTGTTGTCGTAAGTCATGTTTATGGGTGCCAGCTGCAACTGTGTGGCATGAGTCTTTACACCGCCTGCGGGAACCTTGATCCCGGCGGTCCAGACGATGGCATTCAGCAGAAAGCGCCGGTAGTCGTCATTCAGCAGCGCGGAATGGAAATCCATGCCGCCCCAGAGAATGCCCCGTGCCTTGCCTTTTTCATAGGCGGAGGCGATGCCTCGCGGACTGATGACCCCCTTGGGTGAGCCGAACTCGCTCTGGTTGGTTTCCGGCGATTCCCCCATCAGCAGATCTGTGCGGTACGGATCGCCTGGATTGACCACTAACCGCGAAAATATCTCATCCTTGTAGATCCATCGGTGGACCCCATTCAGAATGGGAAACTTCTCGGCGCTTTTGATGGGCGTCACAATCCAGAAACCCAGGGGATTCTGCGTATAACCTTCCATGGCGGTCTGCCCAAACCACTTCATGTAATAGTCGCGCGCCGTCGGATTTTGCTCGTTGTTAACATCAATGCCCCAGTGCAACATCATGATGCCCATGCCGGCTTGATGCAGAGCGTCCAACTTGGCCAGATAATCCAGGGTCTGCTGATCGTATTTTTTTACGCCGGGGGCCAGGGGCGGGAAGATGGGATGTGTCCGCCTTTGTGAGCTGGTCGCGGAACTTGCTTCGACAATAATCGCGGCTGCATCCTTAATGTCGTCCACATCCAGCGCCGATCGTGCGTCGATAAATTTGGTGACGATCTTGACGCCTTTGATGTTGTAGGCCTGGTTGATGCAATCCTGCAGCACCAGCAGATCCTTCGCGACTTCATGCCTGCCACCGACTGTCGGAGATGCATGGTCTCTGATGCCCGAGAGGAAATAAATCACCTTGGTTTTCTGCTCCTGAGCATGAGCCTGACTTGTCCCGCAGGAAAAGCAGGCAAATACAACGGCCACTAACAAAGCTGCAGGCATGTTGTAACGCTGTCTCGGTACGTCCCTGCTCCCCGTCCTGGGCAGCTTTAGTTTGTCATCGGTCATCATTTTGATTGGTTGCATCACTTTTGAGTTCTCCATAGGTGTCGGCTGGCAGGTCGCCGGGAATTGAATTGCCGTCAGCCCGGGCAACGCGTTTCGGATCGCAGCCACTATATAACGAAGTGCGCCTTGCGTGCAGCCGACGAGTTGGCCGAACATCGGCGCTGCGCCGGGATAGGCCACCCGCCCGCTGCTGCACTGGACCGATCCCACTCATGCGGAGTGCCATATTTTTCGCAGAGGTGAACGGCGACCGGCGCGGCTAGGTCATGAACCAGCCGCCGTTCACGTGGATGGTCTGTCCGGTGATGTAGCCGTTGCGCGCGAGCATGACGGCCACCTCTGCGACCTCGTCCGGCGCGCCGAAGCGGCCCGTGGGGATGAGGCTGGTGGTGGCGTTCGGGTTCGAGGTGACCATTTCGGTCTCAATGAGCGCGGGTGAGATGGCGTTGACGGTGATGCCCTCGCTGGCCAGGTGCCGCGCATAGTAGTGGGTGAGCCCCAGTATGCCTGCCTTGGAAGCCGCGTAGTGGGGCCCTATTACTCC
>Ga0182024_10022133_pt1 | contig 11479 bp, 8 predicted proteins | sample P32metaG_FD_120480 | JGI IMG/M metagenome (GOLD analysis project Ga0182024, IMG submission 120480) | Permafrost microbial communities from Stordalen Mire, Sweden - P3-2 metaG (Illumina Assembly) | ecosystem: Environmental > Terrestrial > Soil > Wetlands > Permafrost | place: Sweden: Stordalen... | reverse complement strand
CGCTCCAGATCGAGGCGGCCCTGCGCAGGGTGCCGCGCCGAGCGGTCAGCCGCGCGAGCGTCTACCGGATACTCGACGAGCTCGAGCGCTTGGGTCTGGTCCAGCGCGTGGAGACGGGTCAGGCGATGGTCCGCTACGAGCGAGTGTGCGAAAGCCGCGAGCATCATCATCATCTCGTGTGCGATGAGTGTGGCCTCGTGACTCCTTTCTCCGATCCGGGCCTCGAGCGGGCGATCGAGGATCTCAGCGCGAGGGTTCCGCTGGCGGTGTCGGAGCACGAGATCGTCCTGCATGGAGCGTGCCGGGGGTGTTGCGATGACTGAGGGGGAGCGCGGCGCGAAGGGCGAGGACGTCCCCCAGGGCAAGCCCGGCGCGAAGCGCGAGGACGTCCCCCAGGGCGATCCCGTCCGGCGCGAGACGGGTCAGCCCGCCCTGCATCGCAGCGTCGCGGCGTGGTCGCTGCTGCACGAGCTCGGAGTGGAGACGCCGTGGGAACGGCGTTTCGATGATCCCTCCCGCGAATGGCGCCGCCTGTTCTCGGAGCTGTTTGGGACGTTCCTGCTCGTGCTGGCGGGCGCCGGCGCTCCGGTCGTCAACGCCTTCAGCCACGGGGCCATCGGCCGCGGCGCGGCCGTCACGGCACCCGGGCTCACGGTCATGGCGATCATCCTGTTCATGGGGGCGGTCTCGGGCGCGCACCTGAACCCAGCCGTGAGCATCGCCTTCGCGGCGCGCGGCGACTTTCCGTGGCGGCGCGTGCCCGGCTACGTCGTCGTGCAGCTCGTCGGCGCAACGCTTGCGATCCTCCTCCTCGACGCGATATTCGGAAAGGTGGGCATGCTCGGAGCGACCGTCCCCGCAGTGGGCATCGACAATGGTCAGGCGCTGCTCATGGAGCTGGTGCTGAGCGTGGGTCTCGTGAGCACGATCCTGGGCACGGCGTCGCGCTCTCAGAACGTGGGCCCGCTGTCGGCCGTCGCGGTGGGCGGCTACATCGTCCTCGCGGGTTTGTGGTCCAGCCCGATAACGGGTGCATCGATGAATCCGGCCCGCTCTTTCGCTCCCGACCTCGTGCTAGGCGATTTCAGCCACTACTGGGTCTATGCCGTCGGCCCCGTCGTGGGCGGCCTGATCGCCGTCGGCATCGCGTTCATCCTCCGCGGCCGGGGCGGCGACCGCCAGTCGGCGGCCGCGGCGCAGGGAACGCTTGACCAACACGGCACCCTCTGAGCAGCTCGCGCGCCTGCCGGCCCGCGCGCATCGGAATCGCTGTGGAGGCTATGGTTGACCCGGCGATGGCAAGCGCCAAGTGGCTCAGCGAACCGGAGGAGAAGGATTATGCGGCAGCGCACAGCTACCTGTCGCTGCTGCTGGCCCCCGACCTGTTGCGCGAGGCCGTGACGCTTCTGCGCGAGGCGCCGGAGGGGCGGTGGCGAGCCAAGGACATTCTGCGGGCTGCACGCCTGCCGCTGCTCAAGCGCAAGCAGAGCGGCGAGGTGGCCGAGAAGCTCGAGCACATCGCCCACGGAACCCCGATCTCGCCGATCCTGTTGATCCACGACGGTCGCGGCACACTGGTGGTGGCCGACGGCTACCACCGCGCGTGCGCGGCCTGCATCGTCGATGAGGACGCCGAGGTGCCCGGACGCCTGGCTCTCTTCACTGGCTTGGCGCCACGCTAGCCGCCGCGCGTCCCTCGATTTGGCGGCTGGGGACGGCTTCGGGCGGACCGCCCCACAGGTAGGTGAGCACGCAACCGAGCGCGAACACCGCGACGACAAGCAGCAGCGGGCCGGAGTCCTCGACGAGGGCGCCGACCACGCCTGCCGCGAGGCCGCCGGCTAGCGCCGCAAGCCAGGCCGGGTCTGATCCGACGGGTGCGAGCAGGCGATCGCGCCGGCGCAGGGCGAACCCGGCGCACACGAGCGCGAAGGCGGTTGCCGCGGGCATCGCGTGGTCCTTCAGCTCGCGCCAGGCAGCGCTGTAGCGGCGTACGAGGACGTCGCGCAGATCGCCGGCCGAGCGGGCGTGCAGAATGCTCCCGGTGTAGTGGCCTGAACCGTGCGCCGTCGCGAGGTCCAGGGCCGCGAGCGTGACCAGTCCGACGAGCGGGCTGAGCAGCACGATCAGGACGCGCCGGCGGGTCACCCGGCCGCCAAGAAGCATCACCGTGGCGATCGCCGTGCCCGCGCTCACCAGGATCACGCCCCCGACGCCGGCGCCGATCCGGGCGGAGCCCTCGATCAGCGCGAGCAGGACACCCGCGCCGGCCATGGCGGCCGCGGCGCGAGCCCCGCCACGGGGCGGGCCTTCTGCGCGGGAGGCGGCGACCGGATACAGCGCGGCCGCGACGGCCGCGAACACGAGCACAGCGAGTCCGGACTTGAGCTCGTTGCCGATGCCGTAGAACCGGGCTCCCAGAATCGGGTTGGGCCCGAGCAGCGAGCGCATCAGCAGCTGGGTGTGCAGGAGCGCGTCGGCCACGAGCGCGATGACCGTGACGAGCGCCGGGGCGAGGGGAGCGCGCGGCCATGGCAGCAGTGCGTCGGTGACCGCTCCAAGCGCGAGGCAGGCAAGTGCGATCGTCGCGTACTCGACCGTCGCGCTCGGCTCAAGGGCGGCTGGGATCAGCACCGCGACCGGCGCCCACAGCACGCCGAGCGCGCCGATGCGCATTGCCCACGCGCGCCGCGGGCCCCTTCGTCCGCTCGGCCATGCGGCCGCCAGGAGCAGGAGCAGCGCCCATGCGCACAACAGGCACGCAAGCGCCCTCAGGCGCCTGCCGCCGATCACGCGTAGGCGGGCCATCAGCGAGCGCAGGCCGGCCGGGTGCAGCGCGCCATCGGTATGAATCGGATCGCCGCGCATGTCTGGGGGGATCGGCGTGAGGCCCAGGTGTCCGAGGATCGTCGGGGCCAGATCGATCGCCGCGATCAGCCCGCGCTCGTTCGTCGTCGCCGAGCTGAGCTCGCCCGCGCCCCCGCCGGCGAGCCCCGCGGCGGCCGCCCACAGCAGTTCGTGCCCGGGCCCGCCATCGGCGCGCTGCACGACGATCAACAGCTCCCCCGACGTCCGCCGCCGGCTGAGCGAGCGCAGGTCGGCGTATCCTTCGGCCCCTCCCGGCAGGTCGCAGACGACGAAGCGCCTGCTCTCTCGCAGCGGCGCGATGCGGGCGAGCAGCGTCGGTGCGGCGCCGAGCGAAACGGCCGCGATCGATCCATGGCGGTCGGCAGCGACCGCGCCGTCGAGGTTGTCTTCTCCTGCGATGCCCGCGTAGGCGCCGCCGCCCGGGATCTGTGCGGCCAGCAAGCCTGGCCGCAGCAGCTGCGGGGCGTCTTCTGCGCGCCTGCGCGCCGCGGGCCAGCCCCGTACCACGGCGCCGGCGCCGCTGGCCTGCAGGGACATCGCCGGCGGTCGCGAACGGGGATAGGCCGAGGAGGCGATACCGGCCCCTTGGGTGGTGTCGAGGACGAACTGGCCCGTCGTGTAGGTGCCCTGGGTGGCGGACATGATCCCGATCGACAGGCCGCCGACGCTCGCGAGCTCGATCTCGACCGCGTCGTCGGAGGAGGCCGTGCGCGAGAGCCGCGCGGCGGCGCGCGCGCCGCTCGAGGGCAGGAAGGCCAACAGCACGGAGGTGGGACCCCGCGCGGGGACGATCGCGACCGCTGCACCGGGCGCCAACGAGGCGGGCGCGATCGCGGCGGCTAGGAGCGGCAGGGAGAGCCATGCCCGCCGCCGTGCTGGGCTCAGGTTCTCAACCCTCCGCGCCTCCGGTCGCGACCCCCGAGCGCGGTCGGGCGGAGGCGCCTCCGGGCACGAGGTCCGAGCGCTCATCCTCGACCACGGGCTGGGCCGGCAACGTGGTTCCCTCGATGTTCAAGCGTGGCAGCAGTCGCTCCAGCCACGCCGGCAGCAGCCACGTACGGCGACCGATCAAGTGCAGCACAGCGGGCAGCAGCAGGCAGCGGACGACGAGCGCGTCGAGGAATACGGCGCTCGCGAGGCTGAGGCCGAACTCCTTGATCACGCGGTCTTCGCCGAGCATGAAGGACAGGAATACGCAGACCATGATTGCGGCTGCCGCCGTGACCACGCGTCCGGTCAGCGCGAGGCCCTCGGCGACCGCGCGCGAGTTCTCACGCGTGTGAGTCCAGCGCTCGTGGATCCGGGAGACGAGGAACACCTCGTAGTCCATCGACAGGCCGAACACGATCGCGAACAGCATCACTGGGATGAACGACTCGATCGGACCTGGCTGAATGCCTATCAGGCTCCTCAGCCACCCCCACTGGAAGATCGCGACGATCACGCCGAGCGACGCGCCGATGCTGAGCAGGTTCATGATCGCCGCTTGGAGCGGGATCACGAGCGAGCGGAAGACGAGCATCAGCAGCAGCGCCGACAGAAGCACGACGACGCCGATGAACAGCGGCAGCTTCTGGCCGAGCACGTTCGCGAAGTCAACGGCTCCTGCGGTCACGCCGCCGACGTAGATGGTCATGCCCGTGCGGGCGCTTACCGGCGGAACCACTGTGCCGCGCAGACGCTGCACGAGCTGCGTGGTCGCGTAGGCCTGCGGGGACGAGCGCGGATAGATGCTGATCGTCGCCACATTGCCAGCAGGGTTGATCCTCGCCGGCGCGACCGCGGCAACGTCGGGCGTCTGCGCGATCGCAGTGCGCAGGCCTTCCAGGTTCGCCGGTCGGGCCGCTTTCGGCGGCTTGGCGACCGCCACGCCTTCTCGAGCCGCCGCTTGGCTCGCGCTCGCCGGGATCTTCGCCACGACGAGCAAAGGCCCGTTGAAGCCCTGGCCGAAGCCTTGCGCGAGTAGCTCGTAGGCTCTGTGGGTGGTCTGGTTGGAGGGATCGTTGGAGGCGTCGCTCGAGCCAAGCCGAAGCGCGGTGGCGGGCGCGGCGATCACCAGCATCAGCAGCGCCGATGCGGTTGCGATCGCCCGCGGCCGGCGCTGCACGAACTTGCTCCAGCGCAACCATGCGCCGCCGCCGTATGGAGTCGGGGTCGCCGCCGGCGGGTCCTCTGCCGCGCCGTTCGCGCTCAGCGCCGCCGCCGTGGCAGCTCCCGCGGCGTGCTCGCCGCGCGCGGGCGCGGATCGGCGCGCGCGGGCGCGCGCCCTGCGCGAGGGCCTTGCCAGGCGCTTGCCCGCGAACGTAAGCAGCGCGGGCAGCAGTGTCAGCGAGGCGAGCATCACCAGCAACACGCCGATCGAGGCGGAGATCGCCACGCCGTAGAGGAAGCTGACGCCGAGCAGCATCATCCCCAGCAGCGCGATCACGACTGTGCAACCCGCGAACAGGACAGCCCGTCCGGCGGTGTCCATCGACTGCACCACGGACTCGCGCGCGTCACCGAACGTCGGTCCCGGGGTGGCATAGGCCTCTCGGAATCGCGTCAGGATGAACAGCGAGTAGTCGATCCCGACGCCGAGTCCGATCATCGCGGCAAGCTCGGAGGAGAAGTTCGGCGTGTCCACCACGTGCGTGAACAGGGCGATGGCGCCGAGCCCGGTGCCGAGGCCGAACAGCGCCGTGACGATTGGCAGGCCCATCGCGACGAGCGAGCCGAACGTCAGCAGCAGCACGACGATCGCGGCCATCAGGCCGACAGCGGTCGAGATGCCGAAGCCAGCCTGCTCGGTCATCTCGATCGCCTGCCCGCCGAGCTCGACTTCGAGCCCCGGCCGGCCGGCCGCGCGGGCGACCTGGACGACGCGTTCGGGGGCGCTCTCCGGCAGCAGGTTGGCTTTTTTGTCGAACACGACGGTGGCGAACGCGATCTGACCGTTGGCCGATATCGCCTTGCCACCGGCGGCGCCGCCGTAGGGGCTGATCACGCCGACGACATGCGGGAGCTTGGCGACCTCGGCGAACGTCGCGCTCATGCGCGCGCGCACCGCCTGGTCGAGAATCGTGCCGGAGCTCACCCGGTAGACGATCGTGTCGCGATCGCCAGCCTGCGCGGGGAAGCTTTGCTGCAGGAGGTCGGCCGCGCGCTGGGCGCCGGAATTGGGGAGCGTGAAGTTGTTGGAGTAGCTCGTGCCGGCAGACTGGGCGAAGGCGTTGACGGCGAGCAGCAGCGCCACCCAGCCGAGCAGCACGTACTTGCGATGGGTGGTGGACCAGCGGGCGAGCTTGAGCATGTCGTTGTCCTCGGGGTAAGGTCGGCGGGGACGTGGAGGGACTTCAACAGGGTAGTCGTCGGCCCGCGGGCAATCGACGCTCGTTCGACTGTAGCGCTGTGCCCGCCGGGCACAAATCGGGGATTTCCCCTACGGCGCGACCCTTCGATCAGGCGGCGCCGCGCTTTAGTTGACGCTAGGGTCGGGGGGCATACGCGCGATCAGTGCGTACCCGCCACCCTTGCGCGTGAGCACCCTGCTCCAGAGCTCGTCCGGCTGGTCGGTGAAAACGTCGTCGGGGAGCGCGTCCTGCGCAATCCAGTCGCCGTGCTCGATCTCGGCGTCGAGCTGTCCCTCGCCCCAACCGGCAAAGCCGGCGAACACGCGTCTGCGCGCCGTGGCCTCGGTCAGCTCGTCGATGTCCGCGTCCGGCGCCGGGAAGCCGATGCGCCCGAGCACCAACAGCCCGGCCGGCGATGGATCCACGAACTCGGCCAGGAAGACGATCGAGCTCGGCCGTACCGGGCCGCCGAAGTAGATCGGCTCCTGCTCGGCGACCGCCTGCTCGAGTTGCGGCACGGCCTCGCCCACCGTAACCTTCGACGGGCGATTGAGCACGACTCCCATAGCTCCCTCGGCGCTGTGAAGGCTGATCAGCACGACCGTCCGTCTGAAGTTCGGATCCCGCAGCGCGGGTGAGGCGAGCAGAAGCTGACCGGCGAGCGATTCCTCCATGACGCTTCGAGGCTAGCGGCCGTGTCTGAAGGCCGTCGCGCTCGCGCGAGGCTCACCTGATCGCTCAGCGGCCGATCAGGATCAGAACCAGGAGCAGCAGTCCCCCAACCGATGCGAGGCCTGCCGTCAGCGTCAGCACGCGCGCGTCGGCACGCCGGTAGCTACCCGCGGAGATCGCCTCGTCGACCTCTCTGGCGCGCCAGCGGCCGTATACGACGAGGATCAGGCCGAGAACTGCGAACAAAACCCCGTCGAGGCTGTAGAGCGCCTGCGGGCCGCCGGCGACGGCCGGCACGAGTCGTCCTGAGCCGACGCTGACGGCGAACGCGGCGAACCCGGTGCGCCACCAGGCCAGGTAGGTGCGCTCCGTGGCAAGGCGTGTACGTCGGGTCGCGTCGCCGTGCTCGTCGAAATGCCCGCCCTCCGGCGGCTCGGTGTCGAGGTCATTGGACGTCATCGTCTGGAAGTATTGCCGGTGCCGCTTCGCTCGGCCCCATCGCTTCTGGAGAGCTGCGGCTACGCCGCGGAGAAGATCTCGAGCGCGCCCGTGAGCCGGTGGTCGTTGGCGTTGCCCTCGGGCTCGACGACGTGGCCGTCGACGACGATCGGGCTGTTCCAGTGACCCGAGTCGCCAGGTAGCTTCGCGATCGGCTGAGGCGAGCGCGGGTCGTAGACGTTGATGCCTCCGTCCGAGGGGTCATAGACGTAGAGCAACCCGCCTGCCATCACGGGGCTGGTGCCCGCTGTGGCGTTCTCCCACACGCGAGACAGCCTGCCGCTGCGCAACACATAGGCAGCCGTACCGCTTCCGCCCGATACGAACACCGTCGTGCGCCCGCCATGGCGCCACACGGCGGGAGCGGTGAACGCCTCTGCACCCCCCGGAAACGGCAATCGCTGGACTTCTCCGCCGAGCGTCTCGCGCGTGAACGGGGGATGGCCGTCCAGGCGCGACAGCGCGAGCACGCGCATGATCCCGTCCTTGCCCGCCAGCACGATTCGGTCCTCGCCCAGGAGCGCCGGGGCGCTGGAGCCCAGGTCGGTGTCGGTGGTGTTGAGCTGTTCTTGGTTGGTCGGCGTGTACCCCTGGCGCAAGCCCAGCGCGGGGAAGGTGAGCTCGAGCACGCTGTCGCCGAAGTTGGTGCGCCCGTTCCACGGACCGTTGCCTGTGTCGATCAGGATGCGGCCGCCGCCGGGCTCGACCACCGCCCCACTTCGTGACAGAACCGCCGAGTCGCTCGCCGCGCAGCTCGCCGGGGCGATCAGGCCGCGATGGTTCGAGCACAGCGTGTTGAAGACCCTCTCAAGCCGTCCGCTCGCGCGGTCGATCAGAATCAGGTGCCCCTGGTAGGGGGGTATGTCGCCAAAATAGCCGCCCGTCGCCGCGAGCAGATCCGCGCCGTCGATGTTCAGCGCCGCCGCCAGCTTCTCATGCGTGGCGTCGCGCGTCACGCTCACAGGCCACGCGCCTTGACGATCCTCGAGCCCGTCAGCGAGCGAGAGCTTATGGATCAGGCCGTTCGGGGATGCGGCGTACACGAACAGGCGATCGGGGTCGGCGAGCGGGCTCGTGGTGGTGATCTGCGCGCTTGCAGCCCAGCGCTCATAGCCCGGCGGGGTGAACGTCCACAGGATTTTGCCGCTGTTCGCATCGATGGCGATGGTCTTTCCGTAGGTCGTCGTGACGACGATCGCGTTGTGGGCACGGCCGCCGATGATCGCCTCGTGCAGGTAGATCGGCGAGGAGTCGACCGTCCCCGACAGGGTCACCGTCGTTCGACGCAGCCGTCCCACGTTCGCGCTCGTTATCCCCGTCGCACCTTCACTGACGTCAGAACGCTGCGGGTTCAGCCCGAACTCGGGCCAGTCCAGCAGGCGCTGAGTCGCAGCTCGCGCCGGTGAGGGGATCGCGCCGGCGCCGACGGTCGGGGTCGAGATGTCCGCCGGCGCGCTCGAGCCACAGGCCGCCACGAGCGCGCACGCGGAGCAGACGAGCGCCAGCCGCGTGAGGTGGGAAGCGCGCATGCAACGAGGTTGTAGCGCATCGTCGCTGCAGCGACCCCCCGTTATGCTGGCGCAGGCGAGTAACTCAGAACTGGGAGGATGGGAGGATGGCCAGGACCCCGCAGGAAGGCGAGCAGGCGCCGGACTTTGAGCTGCCTGGCACGGACGGGCCGTTTCGGCTCTCAGACCATCGCGGGGAGCGCGTCGTCTTGCTGTTCTACCCGGGCGACAACACGATGGTCTGCACGAAACAGTTCTGCTCCTATCGCGATCGTTCCGAGGATTTCGCCGCGCTGAACGCAACCGTCGTCGGCATCTCCTCGCAGGACCTCGCCTCCCACGAGGGGTTCGTCGCCAAGCACTCTCTCAACGTCCCCCTGTTGGCAGACGTGGACCGGGAGGTCGCCAAGTCATACAGCGCCTTCTCACCTCGTCTGGGCACCAAGCGCGCCGTGATCGTCATTGATGAGCGGGGGGTTGTGCGCCACCGCCACGACCATCTGCTCGGGCTCGACTACCAATCCGTGGACGAGCTCAAATCGACGCTGGACGCGCTGCCCACGCCTGCCGCTCCGTGACCTGCGCGGGCGCGGCCCGCTGCTGCTGATCGGATGAGCGCGGCTCGGTTGCGGGCGCCGCGTAGAGCTCCGCGAGCTCGAGCTGCAGGCTTCGCGGCTGCTCGCCCGGGCGCGGCGAGCGCCGCCTCCACGTCCCGTCGCCGTCCAGCTCCCAGGAGCTCTGGTTGTCGGCAAAGCCACGCTCCAACGTGTCGAGCAGCTCGGCCTGCAGCTCCTTCGACTCGATCGGCACGGCCAGCTCGACACGGTGGTCGAGGTTGCGCGGCATCAGGTCGGCAGAGGCGATGTAGATCGTGTGCTCGCCGTCGCGCTCAAACGCATACACGCGCGAATGCTCGAGCAGCCGCCCGACGATCGAGACAACGCGGATGTTCTCCGAGATCCCCCGCAGGCCCGGCCGCAGGCAGCAGATGCCGCGCACGTTCAGATCAACTCGGACCCCGGCCTGCGAGGCGTGATAGAGGGCGCGTATGCAGCGTCCGTCGACGAGCGAGTTCATCTTCATGGCGATCCGCGCGGGGAAGTCCCGCGAGTGGGCCGCGATCGTCCGATCGATCTGATCGAGGATGCCGTCGCGTAGCTGATTGGGCGCCATCAACACCTTGCGGTAGTGCAGCGGGCGGCCGTAGCCGGTGAGGTAGTTGAACATGTCGGCCACGTCCGCGCCAATCTGCTCATCGGTCGTGAACAGACCGAAGTCCGTGTACAGGCGCGCCGTGGCGGAGTGGTAGTTGCCGGTGCCGATGTGCACGTAGTTGCGCACGCCGTCGCCCTCGCGGCGCACGACGAGCACGCACTTGGCGTGCGTCTTCAGCGCCGGCTGGCCGTAGACGACGTGGACGCCGGCCTCCTCGAGCGCCTTCGCCCAGTGGATGTTCATGCCCTCGTCGAAGCGCGCCTTCAGCTCGACCAGCGCCACCGCCTGCTTGCCTCGCTCGGTGGCGTCGATCAACGCGGGCACCAGGGGTGAGTCGTCGCTCGTGCGGTACACCGTCTGCTTGATCGCCAGCACGTTCGGGTCCGCCACCGCCTGCTCCACGAAGCGCTCGACGGACGTCGCGAAGGAGATGTAGGGGTGATGCACGAGCAGGTCGCCTTCGCGCATCGCGCCAAGCACGTCCGGCCGCTCCCCCTCGTGGCGCAGCAACCGCGGGTGCGTCACCCCGATCAACGGCTCTTCGCGCAGCTCGGAATGACCGGGTAGCTTTACCAGCTGCCAAAGCGCGCCCATGTCGAGTAGCCCGTCGACCGGGTAGACCTCCTCGTCGTCGACGCCGAGCAGCCCCGTCAGCTCGCCGAGCAGCGGCTGCGAGCAGCTCGCGCCAACCTCGACGCGGACGATCTCGCCGAAGCGCCGCCGGCGCAGCTCGTCCTCGACGGCCTGCAGCAGGTCGGCGGCGTCGTCAGAGACCTCGAGGTCGGCATCGCGCGTGACCCGGAAGACGTCGTAGTCGACGATCTCCATGCCCGGAAACAGGGCGTCAAGGTGGTGGGCGATCACGTCCTCCAACGGCACGAGCAGGGCGGGCGCCGGCGCCGGCTGCTTGACGGTCACGAAGCGCGGCAGGATCTCCGTCGGCACCTTCACGCGCGCGAAAACCGTCTGGTCGTTGATCGGGTCACGCACGAGCACGGCCAGGCTGAGGGACAGGTTTGAGATGTAGGGGAACGGACGGCCTGGCGCCACGGCAAGCGGTGTCAGCGCTGGAAAGATCGTCTTCTGAAAGTGCGCAGCGAGCTCGGCGCGGCGGTCCTCGTCTAGCTCTCGGACGCCGACGACGACGATGTCGTGATCGCCAAGCGCCAGGCGCAACTGTCGCTCGAAGCAGTCGGTCAGGCGCTGGCTCAACGCGAGCACGCGCTCGCGAATCAGCGCGATCGTCTCGGAGGGCGTGCGGCCATCCTGGCTGGGGCTCTCTACGCCGGCGTCGATCTGGTCGCGCAGGCCGGCGACCCGCACCATGTAGAACTCGTCGAGGTTCGTCGTGTAGATGGCACAGAACTTCACCCGCTCGAGCAGCGG
>Ga0182024_10022132_pt1 | contig 11479 bp, 17 predicted proteins | sample P32metaG_FD_120480 | JGI IMG/M metagenome (GOLD analysis project Ga0182024, IMG submission 120480) | Permafrost microbial communities from Stordalen Mire, Sweden - P3-2 metaG (Illumina Assembly) | ecosystem: Environmental > Terrestrial > Soil > Wetlands > Permafrost | place: Sweden: Stordalen... | reverse complement strand
GGCCTCCTCCGTGCTAGTGGCCCTAGTTCCATGCTCATGGGGGCAAGAAATCTGACAAGGTTTGGTTCCATGGCGGGATCACTGCCTCGACTGTCACCAGTCATCAAGCCCCTTCTCTGGAGGTTCTGCTCACGATACTCGCCAGCCGCAATCGGGAGAGAAACTCTGAAAAGAGTCGATGCACGATACGCTGACATAGCGGCCTCCTCGTTTTATAATTCCAACGGCGTTCCCCGTCGTCGCGACATGTTAACTGGCTTCATTGAGTCAAAGAATTCTCGAACGAAGGAACCTTTTACCAAGAGAAACGTCATATCAATGTGTACAACCGTCTTTGGTGCGGGGTCCGATACCACTGCCGTAGCGCTGATGGCCTTCTTTTACTTCGTTGTAAGAGATCCTGCAGTATACGCACGTGTCGAAAAGGAAGTAGATGACGCATTCGAGAATGGAACGCTCAAGTGTCCTGTATCGTATGCGGATGGAACGAAGCTGGAGTACTGTACTAATACGACCATACGTTCAGTCACGCATCACACTCCCCGTTGAACTGAACCTAATTAGGTCCGTCACGCGTCATGGCGAGGCGTCGGCGGGCGCTTATTCAATATAAATTTCCTAAAATGGGTGCATCCAATAGAAATTTTGATGTCACGCTGGCGCGTGAACTTAACTGAATTAACGAACTTACGTGATTTGAATGCGAACCGTGTCACGCGTCATCTGGTGGGAACGTGTGGTCGTATTAGTACAGTATTGGCTGTTCGAAAAATCACGTGGCCTTCTCGGACTTTCGGCTTGCGGCTTATTGACCTCAGCTTGCTCCTCCTTCCTACCTCCCCGCCTCAAGCATTCCCACGAGGCTCACCAAAGAAAATCTACCTCTTTCGCTAAATTTTTCCATCAATCTCTGTATTGCATTTCTTGAGGCTTGCCGCGCCTGCCCGTACCCGTCTATCGTTTCGAGATTCTTCTATAATCCACATTGAGTACAGTTGCTTGCTTAGCTGTTACAATAAATTGCTTGTTCTTATAAAGAAGTCCCACATGGATGTGCCAGTACCGTCAAGCGCAATGCATAGTCGGGGACCAGGCGCTTGCCGCCGCTACCGATGAGCTGAGGTGAGAGCACGGTGATCGATGAACATTTCCTCAGCTTGCAATCCAGGAGTGCCGACATTGAGCTCCGACGATGGCTGAGTGGAGGGAATGAGGATGATCACATATTTGTAGTGTCTGTTACGTTCCTATCAGGTTCCGAAGAAATCGTTATCGTGGACAATGTCGGGACTGAGCGTATTTTCTCCCTGGTCACTGAACAATTCAGGTATGTGGTCGATCAAGATAATCCGTGATCGTCGTCTAGCTTCATCTACTTCCTTGCTGGTTAATAGGCCTGCATCATTGACCCTTCCTTTCGCTCCCGACGCCACATTTTCGTCTCCCGACGGCCTTGCTTATATTTCATGAACAAGAACAAAGACCCTTCGTTGGAATGGGCCTCCTCGTTTCTCACCTCGCTCGTCTCTCGTTCAAATGCGTATCCTGTGACGTGGTCTCCATCGAACACTCAACTTTCACATCAGAAATCGCACCAGCGAATTCTCTTTCCGCGCTCAGGACCGCCCCCGTCAGAACAATGGGGGACAGGCAACTAAACACAACAGCCTCCTCGATATTCATGCTGAAATCTGGACGAAGTTCCCGGTCTCAAGCACCATTACGATATCGTCGCGAGCGCGAAACGCCTCTTGCAATTCATTTCGGACAAAGCATATTAAGATCGACACCATCAGTCACAAATCTCTGAGGAGTGAAGGGCATGATTTCGAAGTGACAACCTATCCTTCAGGGAAATGGCTCGTTGAACTTCTTTGCTTGATTCCCATTCATCTCGCCATCACTTCCGGGAATCGGTTCATCCCTCTGGCCAACGGTGTTTCCTCAGCGGAGTTTGAAAGATCATTGTTAGGTGCTGATCATGCAAATTGCGAACAGGCAGGTTATGGTACTTTCCAGGTGGTCGACGTTGCTAAACATTCTCCGCAGTATCACCCTTGGATGGTATGAAAGCATTTTCGCCTCTCATATGGCAATCAATTTATTCCAGACGGCTCTGCTGATAGCTCCTCTAGCCCGTGAAAGTTGTTTCCTCCATGGGTGAACAGTCTGTAGGGAGAGTTATACGCTAAACCACTTCGTCGACACTTCTTTCGCCGGATCTGCTATGCGGTGCACAGAGGGTGCTTGGCTCTCCGTCACACCGACTGATGAAGAACTTATTGTTGCGCTTGATTTCGAAGGTGACCGCCCCGTCGCGAGAGTTCACGTGCAAAGTTGAACTTCATATCTTGTAGGAATTCACTCCATTGAGCGCAGTGCGCAGGAAGACATGCTCTTGGTCTTGTTAAATGTGGCTGTCAGCAATCTTGTGCTCTTCCGAAATAATTTTGCCCTCTCTCGGGACTTAGCAGGTGAGCATTTATGGGGTGTGATGAAGCAATGACGCGTGAATCATCACTCGACACACTAGGCCCCTTTACACTGAAAACGACGCTAGTGATGGGTAATTGAAGGTAATCTTAATGCGGACACCATTGTATGCTGGCACTTATCCATTGATACAGAATCTGGACACCGACGAAGTCATTGAACATGAGGATTCCGATGCTGGCTTCTGGCTCTCTGCTCGCGATGAGACTAATCCTTACGCCAGGCGTAATGCGCTCCTGAAATTACGGGAAGATTGGGATACGGATCTAGAACGGCAGCAGACGCCAGAAGTGGATTACCTTCTCGCTTTGGCCGCGCATCTGCAACGTCTTGTGAGTGTGACCATCCGCATCCTGCACGTTGGCACATGGATCGACTCCAACGTCTCCAGATTCTCGTCTGAACATGCTGAGATCCAAAGTCTTCGTCGACAGTTTGAGACTCTGTCTCGCGAGTCAGCTGTTGGAGTCGAGATTTGCGCCATGAAGTGTTCAAGCTGAACACTCTCACCGTGTAACAGCAGACAATGTTACTCACCGTGCCTCTTCCCTTCCACACAGCGTAGTCCACAATCGTACATTAGACGGAGAGCATGACTGCGGGACGACGCATCGATGTATACATCAGTGCCCCCTGGACAATGTGGGTTCAATGCGGGCCATCAAGGCAGTCATATGTGAGTTGTTAATGCTCTCATGCCGCGACGGCACGATCTGACGACCTTCATGTAGTTGTGATGTAAAGTTGCACTTGTGCGGAGCACCTTGTTCTCTCAGCGATCAGGACTCATGTGTGAAGGTGGGTCTATCCGCCCGCACACCGTTTTTTAATTAACAAATCTTCCTGTTCCTCAGTCTGCGGAACACAAAGAAGGAGAGCACATGTGCGACGCTGAGCTGCATGCGTGCGGCAGGTCTTGCCATTTGAACACTATACTTCGCGACGATAAACCTCTTTGCTCATTGCCTTGCATAATCAACTGGTACGTTTACGCCTTGGTTGAGGGTTAATTCCCCATCCTCAGGCTTGAATCCCCAGCCGCATCAAGCACGAACGACACTCGTGCGAGAATAGGTGCGTTGGAATGAGGGATGTATTATCAAATATCCTGATCTTTTTCCAAAGGCTTACATGTCCAGTCAAATGTCAACTTTGTCCACGCCTATGCTCATCACAGTCGTGTGCTTCAAAATGGCGCCGTTCACTTGTGCGGGTACGTCTTCGCCGCCAGGGCGTTAATCTGGTGCGACTGGTCTGACTTCCCACAGTCAAGAGCACCCTTGCGAGGAGTTGTGCGCCTCTCCAGGCATCTGTCATATTGCAACCGAGCCGAAATCTGTGGAGTCTACGTTCGTCGGGAAGCGCGAAACGTTCCAATTGACCAAGGCTCGTGTACCTTTTCTGTCTGTCCAAGCGCTTGGATTTTGACGTTGGGATGGTGCGGCAGTACACGCAAGTTGCGAATCGACTTCCCTGCGTCCAGCGCATTCCAAAGAACAAGATCAGACACGACGGAGTGCATGTTCACGAAAGACGTTCCATTTCTGCGAAACTCGATCACACTGGCAATACTGAGCAAGGATGTAAAACGCGGCTGCTGCTTGCATTGTTTGTAGAGCAGCGTCTGAATTCGTGGTCCCTGCACGCGCATCCCTCGAGATTCGCCGCTTCTTTACTTTTGGTGGTGCGTGGGAATCATGACCCGCGTTCGATCGTACGATCGTACACACGCTAATTCATTGAAAGAGGTGTCCACGATTGTCGAGCCGCGCTCACGATAGTTTCCACAGTTGGGGCCAATTGTGACTGTCAAATGTCGAGAAATGGCAACGCCAAGTTCGTTGGCATAGGATCGGTTGCCCACACAACTCCGGGCGAATGTTCTCCGAGAATTCGCATCTAATGGAGGTGCGGAGGTAATGGCGGTGCATAACAATGATATGACGTTCCATAGCGTCCCTGTTTTGATGTGATAGGTAAGGTGGGCAGAGAGGAACTCGCGAGAGAAGAGGCTGGCAGGAATCTAACGGAGGCAAGCTTCTCAAAACGACACATACCCTGGTTAACACTGGGAAAATGTCGGGCAACAATGGCTCTGAGTCGAATGGGCGTCAGCACACGGATAAGTGATCCAACCCGTTGTGCATCGGAATCTGAACAAAATATGTTTAGTCGACCAGCCCGGAGCAACACTCGTGCGATATTCGGCATACCTTGGTTAGCTTGTGCTAGTGCATCGACGGCGTTGGGCGCTAGCGGCGCTAGCCTAGCGTGCCCATCCGACTGAATCAGAGTCTCAGCTGGCTCCTTCCGATGCTTCTGAATTCGCCGAGCTACAGCGAGACGAACGACATCCCATTCGTTGGAATCGACTGCCCCTGACTGCTTCCTCCATATCATCTAGGTTACTTCACTCAATACTCGGTAAATTCATTGACGTCTGCGAGAAATGCGAACCAACAGCAGTCGACAACAAACTTGTCTGGAATTGTCACTAGCAATGTCCGGATTTTTTAAGGATGAAACGGCCCGAGCCTCTGGGTTTCATCCTGCGAGATTCGGATATCCGCGCATCCGCCACAACAATTGAAGGGACTAAATTCACAACGGACGGCGACATTCAGTCGCTCAGCCGTTCATCAAGCAACGGCTATTCCTGCGCCACTGATATGTCGCGGGTCGAGCTGGAAAGGATTCAATTCGTTGGCGCACTCCTGCGGACCCTGGTCGTGTCGCCTTCACACACCGCCTTTCTACCTCACGCTCCCCTAATCATGGCTGACTACCCCGGAGAGGTCTCACCGTTGCAGATTTATGGCACTTACGCACGTGGTTTGCTCAAAGTGATTCCAAATTTGAAGGCTTTCTCGGGCCCTTACAGAAGCTATGCATGGTCGCGTTTCAGGTATTGCTCACAGCCCTTATCGGAACTGCTGTTGCGTCGCTTGTACTTGCCGCCATCATAAGCCCAGCCGCAACCAAAGACGTCAATGTATATTTACTGTGTTAGCGCTTACCATAGCGCATACGTTGACAAGACTTAATCACCTCTACACCCGACGTTCGTCCACAACGCTCCTCGTCTTCTATCCGTCCTACTTCGTTGCTCAACTCCTCTCACTACGGACGTCGTACGCACTACTGCGCGGGAACGATGGGAAGCTCGCTGTGGCCAAAATCGCACTGGACATTGCGCATGTTTCCATCTTATTAATCGTCTGGATGCTCGAATGCATAGGGCCTGAAGTGGGCATGGGTTTGTCAAAGTCGATGAGAAGGCTAAGGAGAGTCCATATGTTACTGCGAACTTCTACGATCGGTGCGTGCATAGGCGCAGGTTTAAATGTTATACGCACAGCCACGATTTCAACTGGATGCCTGTCATGCACGCTTTATCGTTTAAGAAGATCTCGACGACCTCACTCCGGGAGATGGTTCTGGTGAAGTCGGCAACAGACTACAGGATTACTGGGACAATGAAGTCGCAACCAAGAAGAAGTACGCATCTGTATGTTGCAGTGAAACTCAAATCTATGGTCAGGCCGCGCATTATTCTACGGGTATGGTGGCCCTGCGCATCTCCGACTTGCCCCAATTCGTTCAACCACAGCTGCTCCGGTTCTTGCTTGCATCCATCGCTTCCTACCAGCGTGATCCGGCTCATACGTCTATTCTTCCTGGATTTGGTTGGTGCGCCCACTCCTTTTGACAGCCCTCAGTCAAACCGCCATCCTGCACCAATATTTCCAAATATGTTTTGTGACTGGAAGTGGAGTCCGGGATGGACTTATCATGGTCATATACAACAAGAGTCTCAAGTTGAGCAATGATGATTATAATGGAACGAAGGAAGGAGAGAAGAAGACGAGGAGATGTGGTCAATTTAATGAGCATGGATACGACTCGGATGCAGGATCCCTGCACATATGCTCTCATTATAGCTAGTGGTCCATTCCACGTGTGTTGTTTCACCCACCCAACTAGAAACTCACATTATATGTTACTGTTGCTGATCTATCTCGTTCGTCCGTGAAGATTGTTTTAGCCTTCATATCACTGCACAACTTGCTCGGATGGCAGGCATTTGTTGGTGTGGCTGTCATGCTTATTGCCATCTCTCTTTCGAGTTTCGTCGCTCGAGTCCTCAAGCAGCTAAACGAGCAACAGATGCACAATTGCGACGAATGAACGACTCTGATGAGTGAGCTACTCAATAACATCAAAAGGTGAGCTGTCAGACTCAACTTATGATCTGTAATGTCGCTAATGACGACGTGAAGCATTAGTAGGAAAGCGTTTTTGCTGCCCGTGTGCTGGGTGTTCGGAATGGGAAAGTGCTCCAAAAGATCGGCGCCGCGGGGGTTGGTTTTGTTTCCCTTCATAATCTCAGGGCTTCATCTCGGGCGTACAAACTAGACTGACAACTCGCTGTGCTGGCTTCGCACAGGTGCTCAATGTTGCGTTTTGGAGCGCAGTCCCGCTTCTCGTCGCATTCGCATCATTCGCAACTGCCGCATATGCAGGCAACGTCCCTCTGACAGCAGACCTCATCTCCCCCAGTATCGCACTCTTCATGCTGCTTAGTCTCCCTCTCGGCATGTTCGCGATCGTTTTCGGCTCGATCATCGCCACGATGGTCTCTGTGAAGCGTTTGGGGTCGTTCTTGCAGAGTCCGGAATTACAGCCTGATGCATGCACCATCATGGCGCCCCCGTCTCAACCAGCGTCTGGTGTTGCTTCGCCTCTTCCTATAGCGAAGCTGTCGATAGAACAGGGCGACGTGGTGGTGACTATTCGTGATGGCAAATTTCGCTGGAGCAAGGATGCAATTGAGCCCACCCTCGAAAATATAAATATCGAAGTCAAATCGGGTGAACTATTGGTGTATTGGGCCGCGTTGGTTGTGAGAAGGTGACGTTCATCTCGAAGCACGATTCGGCCCGACTCACCTTCTTTCTGCTATCATCGGTGAAAATGACGCGAAGCGAAGGGCAAGTTGAAGTTTATGACTCCATCGCGTATGCACATCAGAATCCTTGGATCATGAGCACATCCGTCCGGGACAATATCACATTTTATCGTCACTTTGATGAGGAGTTTACAATATTGTTCTAGATGGTGAGAGCAGCCTTGTGACGAGTTGATACCGCAGCCAGATCCGCTTACTATGTTGGGTTTGTGTTGCCTGCCGTAGCCTGTGCCTTGAGACCGGATCTAGCGCTGTTGCCGTAGGGTGACATGATGGAGGTAGGAGAGAAAGGTGCGCCTGAGTCCAGATTGTCGGAACCGCTACGATTTTTACTCCATAACTATCTACAGGAATTACAGCGGGCCTAAATTGTTAATGCTTGCATCAAATCACTCTAGTTAAGTGGAGGTCAACTCCCTCGCGTGTTGCGTGTGAGTAGATTTCGACGACGGGAAGACCGGTGGTACCAGAGCTGGATGCGGCGTGCCACATCCTCCTCGTCGGCTCCTGGCGGAAGCTCCATGGTTTGACTCAAATCAAGCTTGACGGAAGGGTCTTCGTCGATGTCACCATCATCCTTCCGCCCCCCGGTTTCCCCGTCGGCCGCCTCGAGCGATGGCGACGTGTCACTAACGACGCTAAGAGCCTCTGGTTCGGCTGTCGCATCCGCTGTGGTGGGGATGGAAGCCTTCTGCGGTTGTGCAGCTAGCATAGCTGCATCGGCCGGTTCAAGAGTTGGCGTCATGGCGGTATCGGCCTCAATGGCCCCCGGTACAGTTGCCGCACCGGTTGGGACAGGAGCGGGTGCATTGGGTGATTGTACAGCTGGGACAGACGCCTCAGCTTGGAGTGCGCTTGGAGTGCGGGCGGACGACTCGATGTCGGATTTTCTGGCAGAAACAATGCATTCTCGATGTCCTTGGGGTCACTGGGAGTTTGCAATACAATAGCGCGAACGTTTTTCATCGGCTTGACATAACCTCCTTGTAATTCGCGCAGGTGGACTAAATGATCATGATCCTTGATTGTACCTGACTCGAGCAAGGCATTGACAAGATCATGCCAGCCCGCCCCCTGCTTTCTCGTCAGTAATTTGCCCTTCTCACTGTGGAATGGTCGGTCCCTGACATTATCTCAGCATTTGTGACGGATATGATCACTTCATATATGAGTGCGCTGAGGATGAGAATGATAACGTGGCAAAAGAGGCTCAAAAACTCAAACGCATCGTTGAGGGCATAGCTGGGCTGATTGGAGATCATTGGTTAGACTTCTTGGTATTGGGGTCTGGGGATGTCCGTCTGATGTTTAGGTATATGCAGAAGATAACTAGATCTCTTAAATCCATCATAGAGCGCAATGAAAACATGCACGAAGGAAGTTGAGAGCAAGCATGAAGGGCATACCTCAAGGATTGAAGCAAATTGTAAAGCGAGCGCCTTAGGCGCTACATTATGGATGTTAATCATTGTTCATATAAACCATCTTCGAGAAGACGGGCTTCAGCCAGAAGGGTGATGATGTCGTTTCTAGGACACGCGGCACTGAGGGATGGTGACTATTCGGGGTCAATTAGGCAGGAATCATATATACCTCTAGGAGGTCTGCAGCTCGGGGACGCCAGTCATCCGGGTCTGAGCATAGGTGTAAGAGGTGCAGAAAACTCGCTTGCGCGGCGAAGAGGAGGCCATCAATCGCTGAATTCGTGCGGGTCCTCAATGTTGAGGAATGGTGGCGATCCTTCGATTACTTCCCATATCGTGGCACCGACAGACCAGATGTCGACAACATGAGCGTCGTATGGTCGTCCCCTGCAAATTATACAGTTAACGGCGCTCGGAAGGTGTATATCGATCTGTTCACTTACATTCGCATTTCAGGCACCATCCGCCATAATCGCGAGCTCGGATGCAAGTGCATCAACTTTCGATGACCCTGCCTCTTCTACTTTGATTGTCTTGACGGTGACGAGCATGCCATAGCATGAAGCTGTCAAAGACTCACTGGAAACCGACCTGACGCTAATGGAAGTACCTGCCTCTCGAGCGCAGCGGCGTAAACAGGACCTCATTGGCCTTCTGCGACTTGTGTAAGGTCAGAGAACCGGACAAGGGGATCTGTAGCAAAGAGGTATGGATTGAAAAGCACGAAGAGTTTCTAACTTTTCACCGTGTTCAATGTGTCTATAGTCGTGGTGCTTGGCGACGACGGAATTAGCGAAGCATCGTCTTCGGTTGGGGGCGTAGGTGGCTCTTTGTCCAGCGGGGACACCAGCGATCGTTTGGGGTGGACAATAACAGAGGTTTGAAGTCCTGGGCTGGGGACACCTAAACTAGCTCCTGCCCGGACGGCGGGCAAAAGTTTCCCTTGAGCAATTGCACCTTGTGGAGAAGACGAGGCACGTGGGGTAGGAGCGTTGCCACTCATCGGAGAGTGAGGAGCCGCGCGTGGGACAATGGGGCAAGTTTTGGGTTCCAAGTAGGAACGGCGGTCTCCTCCGGCCGGGTTCGTCCGAAACAGAGCCTGCACCGGTGTACATGCCACGTGTCGTCTTGAAAGATGATGGTGTTGTTGGAGATGGTGAGATAGGAGACGGGGCTCTTGGGGCGTGGTACATTTACGGCCAAATGAGGCATGGGAGGATCGGTGATGTGCACGGAGGCCTTCTGTAAGTGGGCGACCTTGGTGCACCTTCTGTTGTCATTTACAAATGTCCCAGTAGCATATGCACTTGTATTTCACCGTCGTCTTCACCGTCTTCATATAACTCACGGACAGGCAGATCATTCGAACTACCTTTTCGGCGAAGCCATCGGTGAATGAATGCTTGAAGATACGTCAGTGTGCTCTGTGCTCTTGTGAGAATTATTTGTAAGCCTGGGAGTGGGAGGCTCATCTGCGGAGAGGGAAGGAGACACAGTCGTCTCGCGGCGGATCGGCAGCGGTCGTCGCTTCGCAGAAGTGGTATATGTCATCACGGCAGCCAACGAAGCAGCCGCAGGCAATTTTGCACCGTTGATGGTTATTCTGTCCGCCGGTGAGGGCACGGCAGGCACTAAGACTGGCGGTGCGCCATTCGCTGACGGTTGCATAGTGGCTGACCGGCGCTTCGCTCGGAGAGTAATTGCACGGGCTTTCCCACCTACTGAAACCCGCTTTACAACATGAGGGTTTGCGATGAAGGCGCCCTCGACATCGACCAACGAACCGCGGGATGAATTGGCATCGCGCGACGACGCAGTAAGGACGGATCGTATAGAGTTACTTCGCGTGGAACCTTGGGGCAAAAGGGAGAAGTATTTCAATCCATGAGTAGGTGTATGAGGGAGGAGGGAATCAGGGCGAATTGTGTCCCGATGATTATCGTCTTGGTCAGTGTCAAGCAGTCCTGAGAACGACGATGCAGCCGACTGGGGTGTTGAGATTGAGGGCGCGCCACTGGGACCCAGGGAAGACGAGCGAACTGCAAGGGGCATCTGGAGTGTTCGGGCATCTGCATTTGGGCCGGATTTGTCTGTTGGAGAGGAAATGAACCCTGCTAAGCCGAAGTCACGGCCAAACGAAGACAAAAGAGAGGAGGACCATTCGCCATTGTCGTTAGGTGCAGTTGATAAAGATAATGGGCGCCCGTGGCGAGCGGCGGCGGCGGAACCAATTCAGATGAGCTGGGTTCGAATCCGCCGCCAGGTTGCGACAAGGTATCGTGTTCGGACGGATCGCCAGGGATTATTGAGCTTTGATCACTTGGCAGACGAACATTACGACGCCTCGACTGTGTGGTGGTTCTGATGCAACTTCCGCATTTACCTCCAGTGGCTTCTGTCTCTCCCTACGGGTTATTGTACTTTCCGTTTGAGTCCCGGTGGGAGACACGTCTATAACTAACGGTGGCGCTTTTCGAGGTATATTTATGGAATTAACGGGCAATGGGGGCGGTGTTTCGCCGCGATTCAATGTCTCCTTTCGTATTCGGATGGAGCCAAATTCGCTGGGGAAGTCAGACGTGAATGTGGATTG
>Ga0182024_10022131_pt1 | contig 11479 bp, 10 predicted proteins | sample P32metaG_FD_120480 | JGI IMG/M metagenome (GOLD analysis project Ga0182024, IMG submission 120480) | Permafrost microbial communities from Stordalen Mire, Sweden - P3-2 metaG (Illumina Assembly) | ecosystem: Environmental > Terrestrial > Soil > Wetlands > Permafrost | place: Sweden: Stordalen... | reverse complement strand
GCGGCGAGGAGCCGCGGCGCGAGGGTCCGGTGATGCCGGTCCGCTCCTGATTCTCCGGGGCGCGCTCGACCTCCACCGGCGCATCCGCCTCCCGGCCTTGCCCGACCTCGACGGCGCGGTCGAGCTCCACAGCCAGTCCCGCCTCCGCGTCGTGGTCAACCTCGACGACATGGTCGCGCTCCACAGACAGTCCGTCCTGCGTGGCACGATCGATCTCGACGGTCCGCTCGAACTCCACGGTGTGTTCCGCCTCGGGGGCCTGGTCGGTGTCGATGCCGAAGATCGCGTGCAGGTCTGGGCCGGCCCGCTGGGGAGCGTCGCTCATCGCCCACGTCCCTGCGCCGGGTGGCGGGGCTCGGATCCGCTACACCGACCCACCGTCCATGCGCGCGCGGACGGCTCGACGCATGACCTGAAGCGGCGCCTCACGACCGGTCCACAGCTCGAAGCTGAGCGCCCCCTGCGCGACGAGGATCTCCAGCCCGTCGAGCGTGCGCGCGCCATGCTCGCGCGCGGCGGCGAGCAGCGGCGTGGCTCCTGTGCGGTAGACGAGATCGACGACATACGAGTACTCACCGACTTGATCGAACGTCAGCCCGAGTAGGTTGAGCCCCTCCGGCTCACTGGCCGACCGTTCTAGCCCGACCGACGTGCAGTTGACGAGCAGGTCGGCGCTGCCCGGCTTGCTCACCATGCGCGCCCCGAGCTCCCGCGCGAGCCGCTCTGCCCGCTCAGGGGTGCGGTTCCACACCGACACCTCGCGCGCCCCGGCCTCGCGCAACGCCCACACCGCCGCGCGCGCGCTGCCCCCCGCTCCCAGCACGAGCGCGCTCGGGCGGGCGGGCAGACCATCGAGCTGCTCCAGCGCCGCGATCAGGCCGGGGGCGTCCGTGTTCTCCGCGACGACCGTCCCGTCGGAGGCGAACGAGAGCGTGTTCGCCGCCCCGATCGCCTGGGCCGCCGCGCTCGACCGCTCGGCCAGCGCGAGCGCCGCCCGCTTGTGTGGGATCGTCACGTTCGCGCCGACGAAGCCCGCCCGCCCGAGGGCGCGGACCGTCTCGTCGAACAACTCCTCCGGGACCGGCAGCGCCTGATAGCGCCAGTCCTCCATCCCGAGCGCCGCGAGCGCCGCGTTGTGCATAGCCGGCGAGCGGCTGTGCGCCACCGGCCAGCCGATCACCCCAAGCCTGTGCATCAGCGCCCCATCACCGCTTCTTGCAGACCGGCGGCTTACCGCCGTTCTTCTTGACCGCCGCGTTGTAGGCAGCGGCATCGATTTCGAACTGGGCGTAGTTGGTGGAGAAGACCTGCTCCCCGCAGCCGTCGGCGCCGGCGACGTAGTACAGGTAGGGCACGTGGGCGGGATGGGCCGCCGCTTCGATCGAGGCCATCCCCGGGTTGGAGATCGGCGTCGGCGGCAGGCCCCGATGGGTGCGCGTGTTGTAGGGCGAGTCGATGTGCAGCTCCGATTCGGTCAGTTCGTGTGTATAGGTGGCGATCCCCTCCGCCTGCTCGACCGCGTAATAGATCGTTGCGTCGATCCCGAGCGGCATGCCCAGGCGTAGGCGGTTGTAGATCACGGCCGCGATCTTCGGCCTGTCACCCGGCAGCTGCGCCTCGCGCTCGACCATCGACGCGATCGTCAGCAGCTGGTATGGCGTGATGTGCAGCTCGTGTGCACGCTTGATCTCATCGTGGCCGAAGCGTTCGCGGAAGGCCGTCAGCTGCTCGGCCACGAGCCGGCTGACGGAGGCGCCGGCGTCCATTTCGTAGGTCGCGGGGAACAGAAAGCCTTCGAGGTCCGGCGTGCCTCTGGGCGCACCGTAGGTCGTCGGGTTCAGCAGCGGCGAGCGCTTGGCGGCCTTCCTGTAGCTGCCGGTGAGACCGTCCGCCTTCGCGAGCTCCGCGATCTGCAGGCGCGTCTCCCCCTCGGGGATCACTACCTTCACGACCTTGACAGTCGCGATCGGCCGCGGTCGCGGCCCGGAGCTCCGCAGCGCCCGCGCCAGCACCAACGCTCCCAGCGCCACGACCATCAACGCAAAGACCGCCAGTGCTACAAAGCCTGCCCGCCCCGGCCTCGGTGCACCCCTCCGTCGGTGCCTCATCTGCGTACGCTGCGCTCGCTCTTCGCGATCTCGCTCGCGTTCCTCCTCCGTGCGTTCTCGGAGGGACTGTGATCGGTTGCCGCGGGCCAAGACAGGGACCCTAACGCGATCGGACCATCAACCAGCTCTCAAGCATGTGCGCAGCGGCACGCGAGTCCTCGGCGGCCTTTGATGTGCGCTCGTCGCGCTGCGCCATACGCGTTGTGAAGCGCTCGTCGTGCAACTCCACCGGCACCCCCTCCCCCAGGCGCAGCTCAAGCGCTTGTGCGAACTCCCGCGTCTCGCGCGTCTGCTCGCTGTCGCCTCCCCGTAGCGACAGCGGCAGCCCCACCACCACCCGCTCGACCTCGCGCTTGCGCACGAGCTCCTCGATCTTCGCCAGCCCGCGCCGGGTTCCGGGGCGCGGCACGATCTCGATCGGGGTGACGATCGTGCCCGTCGGGTCGCTCAACGCACAGCCGCAGCGCGCGCTGCCGTAGTCCAGCGCGAGTACCCGCATCAGCCGGCGAGCGCGGCCGCGATCTCCGTGCGCGCGATCTCCAGCGCCTCCCCCAGCTTTCCCACGTCGCGGCCTCCCGCCTGGGCGAGCGTGTCGCGACCGCCCCCCCCACCTCCCACGGCTGCAGCTGCCGCCTTGACGATCGCTCCGGCTTTCACACCCCGCTCAACCAGCTCCGGCGCGACGCTCACGACCAGCGCGACGCGCCCCTCGATCGCGCTCGCGAGCACGATCGCAGCCCCGTCCAGCTGCCCCTTCAGGCGATCGACGACCTCGAGCAGCGCCTTCGCGTCCGCCGCCTGCACCGTGGCCGCGAGCACCTGCGCTCCCGCGAGATCCTCCGCCCGCGCGGCGAGCGCCGCGACGTCGACGCTCGGCGCCCCCCCGGGGGCGGGGCCGTCTTTCAACGCCCTCCCCAGCTCCCGGCGCTCTGACTCGCGCGCGCTCACCGTCTGCGGCACCTGCTCGGGACGCGTGCGCAGCGCCTGAGCGACCTCTTCGAGCAGCCGGTCGTGCGCGCGCAGCAGCTCCACCGCCCCCGGCCCCGTCACCGCCTCGATCCGCCTTACGTTCGCCGCGCTCGATGTCTCGCTGAGGATGCGGAACGGGCCGATCTCGGCGGTGGAGCGCACGTGCGTGCCTCCGCACAACTCGCGCGAGTACTCCCCTTCGGCTATCTCAACCATCCGCACGACCTCGCCGTACTTCTCCCCGAACAGCGCCATCGCGCCCAGCCGCCTGGCCTCGGTGAGCGTGGTCGTGATCGGGCGCACGGGGTCGTTGCGCGCGACCCACGCGTTCACCTGGTCCTCGACGTCGCGCAACTCTGTCTTTGTAAGCGCCTGGCCGTGGCTGAAGTCAAAGCGCAGCTTGTCCGGGCCCACGTAGGAGCCAGCCTGGCGCACGTGTCCACCGAGGCGCGCCCGCAGCGCCGCCTGCAGCAGGTGCGTGGCCGTGTGGTTGCACTCCGTCGCGTGCCTCGCCACGCGGTCGACCCGTGCCAGCACGCGCTCCTGCGCGTCCAGCGCACCGCGCTCGATCACGACCGCGAGGACCTGATCTTCACCGAGGCGAAACACGTCCTCCACGCGCGCGCGGCAGTCGCCGTCCTCGCACTCGATCGTGCCCACGTCCGCCACCTGGCCGCCGCCGGCGGCGTAGAACGGCGACTCGGCTAGCTTGATCAGGTAGCGCGCGCCGGCCGGCGGCTCCTCCCCCGCGACGCCGTCGTCCTGGCCCCTGGAGCCGTTCGCGACGACGCTGTCCAGCGCGGCGACGGTCGTGCGCTGCTCCTCGGTCTCATAGCCCGTGAACCTGCTGCTCGCACCGGCCCGCTCAGCGAACTGACGGGCGCGCTCGCGCGGGCTCTCTCCCTGCTCATCGCCCGCGCCGGCCGCCGCCCGTGCCCGGGCGCGTTGGGCGTCCATCAGCTCCTCGAAGGCCCCCCCGTCGACAGTCAGGCCCTCCTCGGCCAGCAGCTCCTTCGTCAAATCGAACGGGAACCCGAACGTGTCGTGCAACTGAAAGGCGTCCTCCGCGTCAATCGCATCGCGGCCCGCGTTTTTGGCCTGTGCGATACGCGCTCGCAGATTGCCCAGCCCCTGCTCCAGCGTGCGCCCGAAGCCCTCCTCCTCGGCTTTGGCCCACTCCGCGATCGCCTCGCGCTGCTCGTTCAGCTCGGGGTAGGCGCCGCCCATCAGCTCTCCCACCCGCTCGGCGTATTGGCCCAAGAACCCGGGTGACAGCTCCAGGCTCATCCCCTGCAGGATCGCGCGGCGCATCACCCGGCGCAGAACGAAGCCGCGGTCCTCGTTTGACGGCACCACGCCATCGGCCACCAGGAACGTCATCGCGCGACCGTGGTCTGCGAGAATCCGCAGCGCGCGATCGGTTGCATGATTTTCTCCGTAGGCGCGCCCGGAGAGCTCCTCGCCCAGGTCGATCAACGGCTGGAACTGGTCGGTTTCGAACACCGATTCCTTGCCCTGCAGGATCGCCGCCATGCGGTTGAGCCCCAGGCCCGTGTCGATGTTGTTCGCCGGGAGCTGTTTCAAGACCGAGCCACCCCCCTCCCGCACCGATTGGTCGTACTGAGTGAAGACCAGGTTCCAGTACTCCAAGAACCGCTCGTTATCGCCACCGGGCAGGTCCGTGGCCTGGGTGGGTGGGCTCAAATCCATCCCGCGATCGAGATACAGCTCCGAGCTCGGTCCGCACGGCCCGGTGGGGCCGGCCTGCCAGAAGTTCTCCTCCCGCGAGCACTCCACGATCCGCTCACGCGGCAGCCCGACCTCTTCCCACAGCGCGATCGCCTCTTCGTCGGGTCCCAACCCCAGCGCCTCGTCGCCCGCGAACACCGTCACCCAGATGTCCGCCTCGGACAGGCCGAACGTCTCTCGCGACAGCTCCCACGCGAACTCGATCGCCTCGCGCTTGAAGTAGTCGCCGAACGAGAAGTTCCCCAGCATCTCAAAGAACGTCAGGTGCCTTGTCGTGTTGCCCACGTTGTCGATATCGACCGTGCGAAAGCACTTCTGACAGCTCGTCAACCGCGGCGCCGGCGGCTCCTCCCGGCCCAGGAAATAAGGCTTCAGCGGGTGCATCCCCGCGACCGTCAACAGCGCCGATGGGTCGTGTGCGGAGGGCACAAGCGACGCCGAGGCGATGCGGGTGTGCCCGCGCTCCTCGAAGAAGCTCAAATACCGCTCGCGAATCTCATCCGAGGTCATGGACCGGTGATCTTAAGCCGCGCCCGGGACCTAAGCGGCGACGGTGCCGTAGCCGACGATCAAGTCTCCCGCGTAAAGGCAGGCGAACTGCCCGGGCGCGGTGCGCTCCGCCGGCTCGTCCAGCTCGACGCTCACGCGCGGGTGGCGCCCCGCGGCCGCCTCGCCCGCCAACCGGCAGGACAGCCGTCGCCCGCGCGAGCGCACCTTCACGCCATCGACACAGCCCCCGTCGCGGTGCAGCGTCACCTCCCGCACCTGCACGCCGCCGCACAGCAGCTCCGCGCGCGGGCCGACCGTGACCGTGTTCGCGCGCGTGTCGGTCCCGAGCACATACAACGGCTCTCCACCTCCGATGCCGAGGCCGTGGCGCTGGCCGACGGTGAACACGTGCGCGCCCGCGTGCGCGCCGAGCACATTTCCCTTCCCGTCGACGATCCTCCCCGGACGCTCCCCCAGCCCGCCGTGGCGCTCCAGGAAGGCTCCCTGACGCGTCCCCGCGAGAAAGCACAGGTCTTGCGAATCGCGTCTGTGAGCGACCGCCAGCCCGGCTTCCCCGGCCAGCTCGCGCACCTCTGCCTTGCGCATCTCCCCCAGCGGAAACCGCAACCGGGCGAGCGACTCTGGAGCGAGCGCCGCGAGCACGTAGCTCTGGTCCTTGCCCGGGTCTTCCGCCATCCGCAATAACGGGGCGGGTGGGCCTTCCATCGCGCCTGGCCGCTCCCCGTGCGCGTACACCTCATATGGCCGCTGCTCGCAGGCAGGCGTGTCCAATCGCTCCTGTCCGTCACACACGCGCGCGTAGTGACCGGTCACGAGCGTCTCCGCCCCCAGACGCCCCCCCAGCTCGAGCATCGCATCGAGACGCACGTTCCCGTTGCAGCGCACGCACGGGTTCGGCGTCTCCCCGGCGCCGTGGTCGGCGAGCCAGGGACCGACCACCCCGGCGCGGAACTCCGCGCGCAGGTCGATCGACAGGTGGGGCATCCCCAGGCCGTGCGCGAGGACGCGCGCGCCGCGCACCGCCTGCGCCGAGCAGCAGCTCGCCTCGCCGTCGTTCTCCGCGTCCGACCACAGCTCGAGCGTCACCCCCACCGCCTGCGCTCCCTCGCGCGCGACGAGCAGCGCCGCGACCGCGCTGTCCACCCCGCCGCTCATCGCCACCAGCGTGCGGTCCGCCTTTGGAGCCAGGGCCACATCTCCACGCGCCGCGTCGCCCAGCGCGCGGTGCAGGGCATCGCCCGCCAACTCGGCCGCGTGGCGCTTGCTCGCGCTCAGCCCGCCCAGCTCCCGCGCGATCTCCTCCACGCCGACCCTCGCCGCCTCGAGCATTCCCACGCCGCGCACCAGCGCAACGACCGCGCTGCCGGCCGCGATGCTCGCGCCGCAGCCGCTCGCGTCGAAGCCCGCGTCGGCGATGTGCCCGTCGGGGCTGTCGGGGTCGAGCGCGATCGAGACGCGGATCAGATCGCCGCACGCCGCGCCGCCCGCCGCACCCGTGAAGGCGCCCGCGGGGGTATGCCCGCGGCCGAGCGGACGTTCAAGATGGTTTGCCAGGCTCTCGGTAGGACTCACCCGGTCGAGTGTACGGCTACGCCTGGCGTGCTTCGTCGATCGTCTGTTCGATCGAGAAAGCGTCGGTAAAGCCCGTCAGCGTCGTCGTCAGCCCTTTACCGTTGACAAGCAGGATCGTCGGCGTCTGGTACACCTGGATCGCCTTCGTGATCGAGCCGAACGAACCGACCTGGTTTGCTTCCGCGGTGTGCACGGCGAGCTTCCCGCCGAGCTTCTTCCCGACCGCCTGCAGTTCCTTGCGCACCGCCACGTCGTCGGCGCCCTTCGGGTTCCAGAACAGCACCGCCACGACCTTCCCCTGCTTCAGCTCGCTTTCCACAGCCGCCTGCTGGGCGGGAATCGCACCTGCCGCGACCTTGTGCGGCGTGGGGCTGACGTGGACGACGTGTTTCGCGACGACCCTATCGCTCGCCCGGGCAGCGGCGTGCTTAGTGACGACCGTCGTGCTCGCCGAGGTGACGGCTGCGCCCTGACTCGGGGCTTCTGCCGAGGCAGCCGCAGACTTGTTCGCCGCCCGCTGGGATGCCGCGACCGCTTCGCGTGCGTGAGTGACCCCGCGTGTCATACCTTCGATATGTGTCCTTCCCGCAGGGGCCTTCGCTTTTGCCGCCGTGGCAGGGGCCGGTGTGCTCACGGGCGTGCTGGCGACGGGCGTCGCGGTGCTCGCGCTGTGCCCGCGCAGCGCCACGAGCCACACCAGGGCCAGGAACACCACCGCCGCGAGGGCGATCTGGTAGGGACGGGAAAGCTGTGCCATCGCCCTCTCCTTCGGCAACTTCCGCGCAAGAGTTTAACCGCGCATATCGAGCTGGACTCCACTTTGCCCACCCGCGAGCGCTCCCGGGCGCTCCTCAGAGCGTGCGCAAGCCGCGCAGCACCGCGTGTACCACGGTCTCCGTGGCCACCGTCTCCTGCCCGCCCCCCTGCATGTCCTTCAGCACCGTCCCCCCCGGCCCCACAATCGCCACATAGCGAGCCCCGAGTGCGTTCGCGTACCCCAGTTGGCCCTTCAGCGAGCGCCCGGCAAGCTCCATCCGGACCATCAACCCGGCTGACCTGGCATCGCCCGTAAGGCGGAACGCGACCCTTCTGATCGACGAACGCTCGTCAGATCCGTGCGTCAGCACGTCATTAAAATCCTCCTCCCCCTCGTGCTGCCCCGCGCTCGGTTCCTCGCCGAGCGCCACGTACAGATCGACGGGGCTGGCCGTGACAGGGGGTGGATCGCCCGCCAGCAGGATTCGCTCGACCCCGGCCGCCCAGCCCATGCCCGCCGTCGGCACGCCGCCGAGCTGCTCGACGAGGCCGTCATAGCGCCCGCCGCCGCCGACGCCGCTCTGCGCCCCGAGCGCGTCGCTCGTGAACTCGAACACCGTGCGCGTGTAGTAGTCCAAGCCGCGCACGAGCGTCGGATCGACCTCGTATGCCACCTCCGCCGCGTCCAGCAGGTCGCGCACCTGCGCGAAGTGCTCGCTGTCCTCGACGCTCAACTGGTCGAGCAGACGCGGCGCGCCCGCCATCGCCCGCTTCGTGCCCTCGTGCTCGGAGTCGAACGCCCGCAGCGGGTTGTGTTCGATCCGGCCCCGCACCTCCTCCGACAGGCTCGCTTCGTGCTCGCGCAGGTACGCCTTCAACCGCTCGCGGTACTCCCCCCTGCTCTCGCCGCTGCCCAGGCTCGACAGCCGCAGCCTGACCTCGCGCACGCCGATCTCCTCCAGCAGCGTCGCCAGCAGCACGATCGACTCGGCGTCGACCGCCGGGTCCTCGGAGCCGAGCGCCTCCGCCCCGACCTGCCAGAACTGCCGGTAGCGTCCCGCCTGCGCGCGCTCGTGTCTGTAGAAGCTCGACAGATACCACAGCTTCACCGGCTGCTTGCGCTTGTGCATCCCGTGCTCCACATACGCCCGGCATACGGGCGCGGTGCCCTCCGGGCGCAGCGTCAGCGAACGCCCACCGCCGTCTTCCAGGGTGAACATCTCCTTCTGCACGATGTCCGTCGCCTCCCCCACCCCGCGCGCGAACAGCTCGGTCGCCTCCATTGTCGGCGTCTCGATCCTCTCATACCCGGCCCCCTCCAATATCTTGCGCGCGCTCGCCTCCAGGCTCACGCGTACGCCCGCCTGCTCGCCGAGCACGTCATACGTGCCCCGCGGCGCTTTGATCTGCTCCGCGCGGCTCAAAGGCTCAACTTCCTGCTGCCACTTCCGGCGCGGCGCGCGCCGCCAGATCGCCCGCCTCGCCCACTGGCCTGTCCACGGCGACACGCAGATCCGCCAGAAACCGGTTCGTGTCGCGCTCGCGGCCCAGCGTCGTCACGCCCATGTGCCCCGGGTAGACCACCGTCTCCCCGGGGTACGCCCGCAGCAGCGTGCCGATCGAGCGCTCCAGCACGTTCCAATCGCCACCCGGCAGATCGACCCGACCGACCGACCCCTGGAACAGCACGTCCCCCGACAGCAGCGCGGGGTGGGCGGGCGATCCAATCGCGTAGGTGACGTGGCCGGGGCTGTGCCCGGGGGTGAACACGACGTCGATCTCCAGCCCCGCCAGGCTCAGCCGCTCGCCGCCCGCGACCATATGGTCGGCCTCGTAGCTCTCGAACGGCCCGAACCCCGGCGGCGTCCAGCTGTCGATGTCCGCGAGCACGCCCCGCTCGAGCTCCGGGCAGTACACCGGGGCGCCCGTCGCGCGCGCCAGCTCGGCGACCGCGCCGATGTGGTCGAAGTGGCAGTGCGTGATCAGGATCGCCTCGATCTGCACGCCGAGCTCCTCGATCGCGCGCGTCAACCGCTCGGGCTCATCCCCCGGGTCGACGAGCACGGCCTTGCAGGCGCCGGGGAGACGGACGATGTAGGCGTTCTCCTGGACGGGGCCGACCGTGAAGGAGCGCACGTCCAGCTCGCTCATCGCGAGGCGGCCTTCCCGGCGCCGCCCTGCTTGGCCTTCTTGCGCTGACGGCGATCGTAAGCCCACTTGTCGGTGTAGTAGCTGATCGGCAGGTAGAACACGAGCGCGACAGGAAAGAACTTGATGCCCTGTTCCGAGCGCCCGAGAGCCACGGCGAATATGAGCAGGAATGCGATTGCGGCGAACATCGCCTTGAGGAACGCAGCTCGCCACGTCGGCGGACGGTCGCGCTTGTCCAGCAGCTTCTCCTTCTCCCGCGCGAGCGCGCGCTGGTCGCCGCTCTTCTCCGCGGCGGTCGGCTTGCGTCCGGTGCGCCCGCGCGACTCGACCACCCCGGCGGCGTTGCCGCGGTGCTTGGTCTGGCGTTTGCGCTTTGTCTGTGCCATCGCTAGCAGCCTAATGAGTTCTCGATCAAGTGGCGCGCGGGATCGAAGCCCGGGATCGGGACATCCCGCGGGAAGTCCTCCAGCGCGGCGCGCGGCGCGAGCCCGACCAGCTCCGCGCTCGCGAGCGTCGCGTGCCGGCGAACTGTCGCCACGACCATCGCCAAGGTCACCTCGAACGGACGCTCGACGTTCATCGACACCTGCGCCACCCCTCCACCCAGCTCCACCCCGATCGCGCGCAACCCCGGCAGACCCTCGGGACCACCCTCACGAATCAGGGCCGCGATCCCGCGCGCGTCGGCGACGGTCGCCGGGGGGGACAGACGCAGGTTGAACGCCACCAGCGGCGGGCGGGCCGCCACGAGCGTCGCCCCCGCGGTCGGGTGCGGACGGGAAGGACCGAAATCCGGGCGCAGCTCGCCCGCGGCGATGCGTCCCGCCAGGCCGGCGACCCCGCCGCGGCGCAGCTCCGCGCGGGTGCGTCCGCCGCCGAGCTCGCCGTAGAGGAACACGGGCACCGAAAGCTGATCGCCAATCCGGTCGGCCACCACGAGCGCCTCGGCGCACGCGGCCCCGCGCGCGGAATCGTCGAGGTAGACCACCGGCACGACGTCGATCGCCCCGATGTGCGGGTGTACGCCACGTTTGCCGTCACGCTCAAACATCACGTCGATCCGTGAGATCGCCTCCCCGGCGCCCCCCACCAGCGCGTCTGCAAGCTCGCCGGGCGCTCCCGCGAGGGTGAACACCGAGCGATCGTGATCGCCGTCGGCGTGGACATCCAGCAGCCGTACCTCTGCGTCAGTCGCGAACGCCCGTGAGATCGCCTCGATTATGGCCCCGTCACGGCCCTCGGAGACGTTTGGCACGGCGAGCAGGGTCGGTGGAGGCATCGCTTTGGGCACTGGTATTAGCCGCGAATCAGTCAGCAGACCAACACGAAGCTACCGGGTGCCAGGTGCAGATGTGATTCGTCCCGCTGTTGTCGATCAGCTTCTCCTTCGCCGAGTAGGATTCGGCTTGTGTACAGCGAGATCGACAGCAACAAGCGACGCAGCGTCATCTTCATCGTCCTGTTCTTCGTGATCTGGCTGGCGATCGGAGCGGCCTGCGGTTTCCTTTTCAAAGCCATTGCTCACCCCGCGGTCAGCCCCGGCATTGAAAATGGGGCGCAGACCAGCTACGGCTGGTCCCCGGTCATCGTCGGGATCGCGATCTGTGCTGTCCTGGCCTTCGGCGGGATCGTCTACTCCCTGAACGCGGGGGCCGGGCTGGTGC